>Ga0247844_1000297_pt1 | contig 108289 bp, 98 predicted proteins | sample LaCtaG_FD_192421 | JGI IMG/M metagenome (GOLD analysis project Ga0247844, IMG submission 192421) | Freshwater microbial communities from meromictic Lake La Cruz, Castile-La Mancha, Spain - LaCruzMarch201714.5m_1 | ecosystem: Environmental > Aquatic > Freshwater > Lake | place: Spain: Castile-La...
GCGTCACGGCACCAGCAAAGCCTTTGAGCACTTGGCGACGCTGGGCGTTGCGAGGGCTCGTGGAACGAGGGGCTTGGTTCATACAAAAACTCCAACAGAAGTAGGGAAAACCGGATGGGTACAAGCCCCTAGGCCTGACCCGCTGCGTGTCAGCCCCAGCTTACAGACAGGGCTAGACAACAGGGGAGACTTTGTTTGACAACCTTGGGACTGTCAAGTAATTTATGATCAGTACAAACCCTAGACCGCAGAAAAAGCTAGTCTTGGAGACGATTTGGGACCACAATATTAAGAATATTCGTCATACAACAACCAATATGTCATACCATTTTACAGTCGTGTTGATGATGCCCGCCTCATGAAGCAAACCCCCATCACCCTGGCAGAATTCACCGGCTCAGTGCTGGCTGTGCCGCCCTTGGCACGTCATGGCGACTTGTCTGTCAATGAGTCGGCCAACCGGCAATTGATAAAGCATATCGAGGCCGGCGGTATTCGCACCCTGCTGTACGGTGGCAACGCCAACCTGTACCACATGCCATTGCGTGAATATGGGCCGATGCTGGACATGCTGGCCAATGCCGCCGGCCCTGACACACGGGTCATTCCCGCAGTGGGGCCAGACTTTGGCAAGATGATTGAACAGGCGCAACTGCTGCGCAATTCAGGTTATCAGACCGCCATGGTGCTGCCAATGCAAGGCTTCACCACGCCGCAAGGCGTGGCGGAAGGCATATCTCGCTTTGTCGATAGCGCCGCCATGCCCGTCACGCTCTACATCAAAAGCGAGCAGTACATTGACCTTGACACCCTTCAGGCGCTGGTCGAATCGAACAAGGTTTTGTGCGTCAAATACGCCGTTGTTCGGCAGAATCCGAACGACGACCCGTTTTTGCAAGCCATGATTGAGCGTATTTCCAGCAGCCGCATCGTCAGTGGCATGGGGGAGCGGCCGGTGCTGTCGCATCTTGGCCACTTTGGCCTGGCATCCTTCACCACCGGCTCTGGCTGTATCGCCCCCAAGGCCTGCATGGCGCTGCTCGCCGCCCTGCAGAGACTGGACATGATTGAGGCCCAGCGGCTGTACGACCTGTTCTTGCCGCTAGAAACGCTGCGTGACTCGGTTTCGCTGATCCGAGTGCTGCACGACGCGGTCACCTGGTCTGGCGTGGCTGATATGGGCGCCCAGTTGCCGCTACTGAGCCCGTCGCCTATTTCAATGCGTGGTGAGATCGAGGCGACCGCCAGGCAACTGTTGGCGGCTGACGCCAACGCCTAGCCCACCGTCTGGCCATGACCGCACGTCGCACCCCGGAAGGTCTTGCCGATCGGGTCTACCGCGAGTTGCTGGCTTTGATCATCCAGGGCGATCTGCAAGAAGGCGACCGCCTGTCTACAGAGCAGACCTTGTCGGAGCAGTTCAAAACCTCGCGTCCCACCGTGCGCGAGGCGCTTTCAAGGCTAAGAGCCGACGGCATCATCACCAGCCGTCAGGGCGCTGGCACCTTTGTCACGCGCAGGCCTGACCCGGATTTACCCCGCTTCATGCCATTGGAGTCACTTTCTGATGTGCGTCGATGCATAGAGTTCCGCATCGTCATCGAAGGCGGTGCGGCGGCCCTGGCAGCAGAAATGGCCGACGAAGCCGACTTGGCGCTGATTCAACGTGAACTGGCGCGACTGCAAATGGCTGTCAACAACCATGTACTGGGCGTGCAAGAAGACTACGACTTCCACATTGCGATTGCCCGCGCCAGCAAGAACCAATTTTTTGTCTCGGTCATTGCCTCAATCCAACAGCATGTGACATTCGGGATGGACCTGCTGCGCAATTTTTCGCTCAGCAAAAGCCAGGAACGCCTGCTGGGTGTGCAGGCGGAGCACGTGGCCGTGGTCGATGCCATTGTGCGACGAGACAGTGTGGCGGCTGAGTCAGCCATGCGGCATCATCTGCAAAACACCCGATCACGAATGTTTGGCAGCTGAGGCGGCACTGTTGCCAATGACGCCTGGCCGACACCCTAAGACCTACAGGAGATCCAATGCCTAGCGTTTTCACAAGTGCGCAACGTCAGGCCTATGACAAGGATGGCTTTGTCCTCGTTCCGTCTCTTTTCGACGCTGAAGAAATCAGCCTCATGCGCCAGGCCATGGAGCAAGATCCGGCGCTCAAACAAAGCCTCTACGAGCGCCTCGACGCTCAGGGCAAGGCCACCCGAATCGCACTGTGGAACGAGCCGGGTGACAGTGTCTATGGTTTAGCGGCACGCAGCGAGCGGGTGGTAGACACCATCGAAGACATGCTGGGCGCCGAGGTCTACCACTACCATTCCAAGCTCACCGCCAAAGAGCCATTTGACGGCGGCGCCTGGGAATGGCACCAAGACTACGGCTACTGGTACCACAACGGCTGCTTGTTCCCGCACATGGCCAGCGTGATGGTGGCGCTGGACCGCGCAGACCGCCACAACGGCTGCCTGCAGGTGATTCGCGGCTCGCACCGGGCCGGTCGCATTAACCACAGCACAGGGCCAGGTGAGCAGGTAGGCGCCGACATGGAACGTGTGTCTCAAATGCTGACGGAGATGGAGCTTGTCTATGCCGAGATGGCGCCGGGAGACGGTTTGTTCTTTCACAGCAATGTGATGCACCGTTCCGACCAAAACCGCTCGCCCAATCGGCGTTGGACAGTACTTTTTTGCTATAACGCCGCCCACAACGCCCCTTACAAAGAGCAAAGCCATGCCAGCTACACCAAACTTGATAAAGTGCCTGACCAGGCCGTCAAGGCCGCAGGTGTACGGCTGAGTGACCCTGCCCAAACGCAGTTTCAGGTCAAAAAAGCCCATGCAGCGCCCAGCGCTGTCACGCCTTAATTCCAACTCACACTTTCAGCAGGAATGCCGACCATGATTCCACGCCTATTGCTCACCGGCGCTGCCGGCAAACTTGGCCGCCACCTGCGAACCAGCCTTCGGCCCTACGCGCGGCTGATGCGGCTCTCCGATATCGCCGCCATAGACGCCGCCGGCCCAGGGGAAGAGGTTCAGCCCTGCCAATTGGCCGACAAACAGGCGGTAGACCAACTGGTACGTGGCTGTAATGCCATCGTGCACATGGGCGGCCTGGCCACCGACTACCCCTTTGAAGCCATCCTGGAGGCCAACATCAAGGGGGTGCTGCACATTTACGAGGGCGCCCGCCGCCACGGCGTTGAGCGCGTGGTGTTTGCCAGTTCCAACCATGTGGTGGGCTTTCATCAACAAGATGAGGTACTGGACACCGATTGCCTGCGCCGCCCAGACAGCTATTACGGCCTGTCCAAATCGTTCGGCGAAGACGTGGCCCAGTTTTACTGGAACCGCTATGGCATTCAAAGCGCCAGTCTGCGCATTGGCTCGGCCTTCCCCGAACCCAAAGACCGGCGCATGCTTCACACCTGGCTGAGCTACCGCGACCTGACCGAATTAATTCGGTGCTGCCTGCAGGCCCCGCAAATCGGTCATACCGTTGTTTTTGGCATGTCTGACAACCGCGACCCCTGGTGGAACAACGCCGGCGCGGCTCACCTGGGCTTCAAACCACAAGACAGCGCAGAGCCCTACCGTGCCCAGCGAGAGGCCATACCACCGCTTGAACCCAGCGACCCAGCACGGCGCTACCAGGGTGGTAGCTTCGTCAAAAGTGGGCCCTTCAATTAATTGGGGTCTGATTCTAATTAATTGACAAACAGCCAGTATGAGTTTTAATTGGAATCTGACCCCGATTAAAGGAGAAAGCTATGCGCCCTGAAGTTTCTTATCCCCGCGAGGCGGACACACCGGTCTCACACCTGCCGTTCAGCCCAGCCGTGCGGGTGGGTCATATGGTCTTTGTGTCGGGTCAGGCCTCGGTTGACATTACCGGGGCCATCGTGTCTGACACGTTTGAGGGGGAGTTTAGGCGGTCTGTGGAGAATCTTCGCAAGGTGTTGCAATCAGCAGGTTGCACGCTGGCGCAGGTGGTCCAGACCCGCAACTATGTGCGCGACGCCACGGATTTACCCGAGTTCAACCGGCTGTACCGCGAGTATTTTCAGGCGCCCTACCCCGCCCGCACCACCATCACGGGCTGCCTGTCTACAGCGCTGCGCTTTGAGTTGGAGTGCATCGCGGTCGCTGATTCCAGCGCACCATGACCCGCGCGCGAAAAGTTCTGTTCATTTCAGCCGATCAATGGCGTGGCGAATGCCTGTCGGCGCTGGGGCACCCGGTGGTCAAAACACCCCACCTGGACGCCCTGGCGGCTGACGGCACACTGTTCAAGCAGCATTACGCCGTCACATCACCCTGCGGCCCCTCACGCGCGAGCCTGCAGACCGGTCTTTACTTGATGAACCACCGTTCCGGGCGCAATGGCACGCCCCTGGACCAACGCCACACCAATTTGGCCAAGGAAGTTCGCAAACTGGGATTCAACCCTACGCTCTTTGGCTACACCGACACCAGCGCCGACCCGCGTGGCCGTGACCCGAATGACCCATCGCTGCGCACTTATGAGGGCCCGCTGCCAGGTTACAGCATCGGCCTGCTGTTCCCGGACTATATGAGCGCCTGGATGAACGACCTGCGCGCCAAAGGCTACCAGTTTCAGGGCCGCGAGGACATTTACCAACCGCAGAGCGACTTTGACAAACCAGCGAACCGGGGGCATCGATTTATTCCAGCACGGTTCAAGGCAGAGGACAGTGACACCAACTTCATGGCTGATCAGGTGATCCATTGGCTGAGTGACCAACGTCACGAAGACTGGTTCATGCACTGCGTCTTTTTGCGGCCTCACCCGCCAGTGATCGCGCCCGAGCCCTACAACGGCCTGTATGACCCGGCCAGTGTGTCACTACCAAATCGGCGCGCTACCCCAGAATTAGAAGCCTTACAACACCCGCATCTGGCTCAGTGGATCAATTGCTTTGACCGGCCCAACCACTACGACGAACACAACCCCAACAACCTGGTGAACATGCCTGAGCTTGAACTGCGCCAAATGCGGGCCTGCTACTACGGCATGATGAACGAGGTGGACGACGCCGTTGGCCGCATCGTCGCGCACCTGAAAGCCACTGGCGAGTACGACAACACCTTGATTGTTTTCACCTGCGACCACGGTGAAATGGGCGGCGATCACTACACCTGGGGCAAGGAGCTGTACTTTGACCAAAGCTTCTACATCCCACTGATCATCCGCGACCCGCGTCATGAGGCTGACGCCGGTCGTGGCCGCCAGGTGGATGCGTTCACCGAGTCAGTGGACCTGATGCCCACCGTGATGGACTGGTTGGGAGCCGCTATGCCAGCGCAGTGCGATGGCCGGTCGCTATGCTCCTTCCTAAACGGCGATACGCCGGCCCACTGGCGTGAAGAGGTCCATATGGCGCTTGATTTCCGCAGCAGTCCCTGGAGCAGCTACGACGGCGAGGCGGCGCTCGGGTTGCTGCCGGATGAATGCCAGCTGACCATTATTCGCGGCCGGCGCTGGAAATATGTGCACTTTGCCGCCCTACCCCCTCTGCTATTTGATCTGCAGGACGACCCAAACGAAATGAACAACCTGGCTCAAGACGCGACCTGCCAAGGGGTGCTGCTGGTGATGGCGCAAAAGATGCTGTCGTGGCAACTCTTGCACCAAGAGCATGTGCTGAGCAACTTACACATTGGGCCGCTGGGGGTGGAGGACCGCAGTCGGGTCAGGCACTGATACCGCTGCTGAGGCGCACACCCTCGGTGCCCGCTGAAACCGGCAGTGCCACTTGGTGATCCCGGCTGAACTGGTAGTCCTTGAAAATATGCTCGGCGCTCAGCGTTTGGTAGCTGCCGTCGGGCAGACGGTGCGTGGTGTCCTTAAGCCGGTAGGTGTAATGACCACAGGTCCAGCAGTTGAAATTACGCATGTGCGTGCACAGGCAGGTTTTGTCCATCACCTTGATCGTCTTGACGTCAGGGTGCAGAGCCACCTCGCGGTTGTAGGCGTTGATGTAGGCACAACTCCCGTTGCCGTCAAGCAGGTAACCGTAGGCTTCGCAGTTGGGGCGAATGCCAGAGCCGATAGCAGGTGTACTTTTGAGCATGCGCATTGGGTAGCCCGTGGGCGAGATGGTGTTGACCTCAATGTCTGACTCGCTGGCCCGGAAGTAATCCTGCTTCACATCAGTCGGCAGGCCGCATTCGTTGGACACGGTGAACCGCGTGGCGACCTGCACTGCAGCAGCCCCCTGCTCCAGAAAAGACACGGCGTCACTACCGGTAAACACACCGCCCGCTGCAATCAACGGAATATCGAGCTGCTCGGCGCGCAGATACTGCAAAATTTCTGCGGTGATCGTCGCCAGGTCGTACTCTGCCCAGTCCATACCGAAGCCCAGGTGACCACCGGCAAGCGGCCCTTCCACAATCACATAGTCGGGCAGCCGGTTCAGCCGCGCATTCTTACGCAGAAACAACTGCAGCGCCCGCACAGACGAGACGATGATGCCCAGTTTGGCATCCCGAAACCGCGGGTGGTCTGCCAGCAAAGCAAATGAACCCAAATGCAGGCCTGCACTCAGGGTAATGCCGTCAATACCGGCATCCAGCGCCGAGGCCATGCGCACCTGCAAGGTTTCGCGCGGCGCATTCATGGTCAGCTTTTCCATGCAATTGACGAACACCAGACCCCCGCCTCGCTTGGCATCCATAGTCGCGCCAACGTGGCGGCGGGTTGCCTCGGCCAACACGCCGAGATCAAATTTGACGAGGGACTTGTCAGATTTGTCGATGTTATGTTTGTAAAAGCGAGTCTTGTCTTTAACAAAACTGGTGTCGAACCGGCGGTCTGACACATCCGGCACCATGGCATCCGAAATATGACCAACCCCGCCGAGCCGGGCGGCTTCCAACGCCAACTCCGCCGTGGAAATATCCACACCCATGCCACCCACCATGATGGGCACGAGTTCTTTTTTTCCGAACTTCAGGCGGAAATCATCAACACGTTTCATGAATATCCTTATGCCCGACACATTCTGGAGGTCTGTCGGGGGACTTCCATTCTATCCGGGGGTGCATTTAAAGCTGCAGCTCTGACAATGCCCCCGGACGTGAGGAGTACTTGACAAAAGCATCCATTTTTTCGAGATGCACTGTGGCACTGCGACCACCATAGACCACAGTCTTTAGCCATTCGCATTCGGCCGCCAGTTGCGCTTCGTCCTTCAATCGGGTGTGCCAGACGCGCTTCTCAGCGTCCCAGCGGTAGGCGCGAGCTTTGAGCGCGTCTTTGGCGTCAAACGGGGCTTGTGTGGCCAGCAATCGATAACTCGGCGACGCAACGGCGCCCGCCAGGCGGGCCAAACCGGTCTTGCCGTCACTCAGCAGCAGCGCCATCAAGACCGCCAGCAGGGCATGACAGTCGACCTCTGCCCGGTGGGCCTCATAAAACAAACCCTGATGCAAGGCCAGATGCTCCAGCTTGGCAGAGCCTCTGCCTTCTTTCTTCCAGTCGATATCGGCGAATGAGCAGGCCCAGGGCAGCGCGGCAAAACCGGGGCAGCGCGCCTCACAAAAGGGCCGGTCAAAGCCAGCGTTGTGAGCCACCACCAGATCGGCATCGGCCAACAAGGCCTCAACGCGCGCCATGTCCAGCGCTTGCCCACGGACCATGTCGTCAGATATGCCGGTGATTTGGCTCACTTCCTCCGAAATGGGTTGACCAGGATCCTCAAGACCGTCGTAGATCTGGACATCGCCCACAGGCAGACCGGTCAGGGTGTCCACATCGACCCGCAGCATGGCCAGTTCGATGATGCGGTCCTTGGCATGACTCAAACCCGTCGTTTCGGTGTCGAGAATGACCATCTTCAGCAGGGGGCCAGCACCGGACCGTGCGAAATGCGTCACCGGCACCAGGCGGCGCAAGACCCGGTAGTCGGGATGGCGGGCCAATTGGTCGGCCATAGCCGGAAGATCAGGTAAACCTTTGGTTTTTTGAGCGGCCCGTCGGGGCACCGGCGTTGGCTTGACGGAGGTGCCATTTGGCAGGTCAAAGCCGAGCGGTAGTTGCGATGGTGTCAAGTCAGGGTTCCAAGAATGCGATGGTCTCGAGTTTGCACCAAAGTCCTAAGCGGCAAATTTGTGCGGAAGCTCGCCCGAAATATATGCAACATAGTTCATTTTTTCTAAAAAATGAAATTTACTGCATTTCGTGACAAGTTTAGGCGACTATCGGGTTTTCTCTCTGCCCCAACACCAGTAACCTGCTCTAGGATAGAGAGGTTCTCCAACCCACCTTGCTCAAACAGAAGGAATCGCATGAATTCAACCCCAACCACCCGCCGCCTCGTCCTGACCCGAAGTGCGGCTGTCATCGGCGCTGCCAGCTCTGGGCTGTTGCTGCCAGAGCTGGCCAAAGCACAGAGCGGCAAGCTTCGCGTCGGGCTGATGCTGCCCTACACCGGCACATTTGCCCAACTTGGGGTCGCCATCGAGAACGGTGTTCGATTGGCCATCAACGAACAAGGCGGCAAGCTGGGTGGGCGGGAGATCGAGTATTTCAAGGTAGACGACGAGTCCGAACCGTCTAAGGGTATTGAAAACGCCAATAAATTGGTGCAACGGGACAAGGTCGATGTCCTGATCGGCACGGTGCACTCCGGCGTACAAATGGGCATCCACAAGGTGGCGCGAGACAGTGGCGTGCTGTGCTTGATCCCCAACGCAGGCGTGCACATGGCCACCCGCGCACAATGCGCTCCCAACGTGTTCCGCACCTCGTTTTCCAATTCCCAACCCACCCGGGCCTTGGGTGCTGCCATGGTGGCCAAGGGTCACAAACGTGCTGTCTGGATCACCTGGAAATACGCTGCCGGTGACGAGGCCTTTGAAGGCTTCAAAGAAGGCTACCTGGCCGCTGGCGGCACCATCATCAAGGAGTTGGGCCTGCCCTTCCCCAATGTCGAGTTCCAGGCCCTGCTGACTGAAATTGCGGCACTCAAGCCTGATGCGGTCGCCTGTTTCTTTGCGGGCGGCGCTTCGGCCAAATTCATGATCGACTACGCCGCAGCCGGCCTGAAGGACAAAATCCCGCTTTATGGCTCCGGATTTTTGACCGAAGGCATGCTGGACGCAGCAGGCCCCGCCGCGGAAGGCGTGATGACGACGCTGCACTACGGTGACTCGATAGAGACGCCGCGCAACAAGGCGTTTCGCCTGGAATATGCCAAGGCCTACAAAATGCAGCCCGATGTGTATGCGGTGCAAGGCTACGACACGGGCCTGTTGCTTGTCCATGGCGCTAACGCCGTCAAGGGAGACCTCAACAATAAAGCCGTGCTTTACAAGGCGATGGAAACGGTAACGATTGACAGCCCACGCGGCAAATGGACCATGAGCAAGTCGCACAACCCAATTCAGGACATCTACCTTCGGGTGGTCCAGAACAAGGAAAACAAGGTCATCGGCGTTGCTGCCAAGGCGCTGGCTGACAGTGGTGCGGGCTGCAAGATGGGCTGAGGGTTGCCTTTTTGAAGTCAAAGGGAGGCACTTGCCTCCCTTTTTTCAGTGCACTGCATCCAATGGATTTTCCGACTTTTCTCATCCAACTGCTCAACAGTGTGCAGTACGGCCTGCTGCTGTTCATGCTAGCGGCGGGGCTCACCCTGATCTTCGGCATCATGGGTGTGGTCAATCTGGCACACGGTAGTTTTTACATGCTGGGTGCCTACCTGGCCTATTCACTCAGCGCCCAGTTGGGTAGCTTGACACTGGCGCTGCTGGTGGGGGCGCTGTTGTCTGTGGGCTTTGGCCTGGCCTTGGAGTGGCTGTTGTTTCGCCATTTTTACAAGCGCGACCACCTGGACCAGGTGCTGCTGACCTTCGGCCTGATTTATATCTTTGAAGAGTTGCGCTCCATGATCTGGGGCGACGACGTGCACGGCGTGGCCATCCCTGCCTTGCTGGGCGAATCTATTCCCCTGACGGCCAATCTGTCTTATCCGGTCTACCGGCTGTTCATGTCGGCGGTGTGTGTCGCGCTGGCGCTCGGGCTGTACTTGCTGATCTCCAAGACACGGCTGGGCATGAAGATCCGGGCAGGCGCCTTCAACCGCGACATGGCGGAAGCACTGGGCATCAACATCAAGCTGATCCATGCCATCGTATTTGCCATTGGCGTGGGCCTGGCGGCGGTTGCAGGGATGATCGCCGCACCGGTCTCTAGCGTCTACCCCAATATGGGCTCGCAGGTGCTGATCATGTGCTTTGTGGTGGTGGTGATTGGCGGCATTGGCTCGGTTCGGGGCGCGCTCATTTCAGCGCTGTTAGTTGGCTTGGTGGACACCTTTGGCAAGGTCCTGCTGCCTTCTGTGTCTGGCATGCTGGTCTACATGCTGATGGCGGCCGTGCTGTTGTGGAAACCAGAAGGACTGTTCAAGCAATGAGCACGCCTACAGCCAATCTAGAGGTATTTCCCCGCAGCGTGCGCTTGGTGCTGTGGCTGGGGCTCGCAGCGCTGGCGGCGTTTCCGTTTGCCGGCAGTGATTTTTATGTGCAAATGGTCACGCGCATGATGATTCTGGCTATTTTTGCCATGAGCTTGGACCTGTTACAGGGGGTGAGCGGGCTGGTGTCGCTGGGGCATGCCGCGTATTTTGGTCTGGCCGGGTACGCGCTGGCCTTTCTGATGCCGCAAAACGAGGCGGCCTCGCTGTGGCTGACGCTGCCGCTGTCAGTTCTGGCGTCTGGCCTGGCAGCCTTGGTGATTGGCTTCTTTGTCGTCCGTACCCACGGCATTTATTTCATCATGGTGACGATGGCCTTTGCCCAGATGGTGTTCTTCTTGTTCTTTGACAACAAGGCCCTGGGTGGCTCCGATGGCCTCTACATCAATTTCAAACCCACAGTGAACCTGGGCGGCTGGACGCTGATGGATCTGGACAACAAAAAGACCCTGTATTTTTTCACACTGGCCGCCATGCTGTTGGTCTATGGCTTTCTGCGGCGCCTGTTGTGGAGCCCCTTTGGTCGAGCACTGGCTGGCATCCGGGTCAATGAACACCGTATGCGGGCGCTTGGGTTCGGCACCTTTGGCTACAAACTGACCGCCTTCTCACTGGCTGGCGCACTGGCCGGACTAGCCGGTTACCTGTGGGGCGTACAAACCGGCTACATCAACCCGGAATTGATGGGCTTTCACATGAGTGCGCACGCCATCATGATGGTGATTCTGGGTGGTATGGGCAATTTTGCCGGCGCCATCGTCGGCGCCTTTGGCTTTGAGGTGGTGCTGCACCTGTTCAAAGACCTGCCGCAAGTCGGCAGCGTGCAACTGGGCAAACATTGGCAGTTGTGGATGGGCAGCTTCATTGTGCTGGTAGTGATTTTTGCGCCGCGCGGCCTGCTCGGGCTGGCGGACCGTCTGGGCCGCCACAAGGGAGCTGCTGATGAGTGAGGTGCTGCTGACGGCGACCGGCCTGACCAAGCGCTTTGGCGGCCTGGCGGCGGTGAACAATGTGTCGCTGACGCTCTGGCGCGACCGGATTCATGCGGTGATCGGCCCGAATGGCGCTGGCAAGTCAACGCTGGCCAACTTGCTGTCGGGCGACTTGCCGCCGACAGACGGGCAGGTCATGCTGTGTGGCGCCGACATCACCGGCTGGACGCCAGAGCGCATTTCGCGCCAGGGCCTGGGCCGGAGCTACCAAAAAACCAACATTTTCCAGGCCTTCACCGTCTGGGACAACGTGCGCCTTGCCGCACAGTCGCGACAGCCCCAGCAGCCCTGGAATCCGCTCAGCTGGCTACTAACTGCTAGCAAATCAATAGCTACAAATGACCGTGCGACAAGGGCTATCGAGCTTTCTGGCTTAAAAGATCGGCGTGTCGCCATGGCTGGGGCAATCAGCCATGGCGAACAGCGGCAGCTGGAGATTGCCATGACACTGGCCACCGAACCTCAGGTGCTGCTGCTCGACGAGCCTCTGGCCGGCATGGGTGTGGCCGAAGCCCAACGCATGGTGGAGCTCCTGCTCAAGCTCAAGGCAGACCACGCCATACTGCTGGTTGAACATGACATGGACGCCGTGTTTGCCTTGGCCGATCACCTGACGGTAATGGTCAACGGCCAGGTTATCGCCAGCGGAACGCCCGAGGCGATCCGTGGCAACGCCGACGTGCAGGCTGCCTACCTCGGGGAGGAGCACGCATGAAAGAGGCGCTGATCGACGCACGCGGATTGAACACCTTCTACGGCGCCAGCCACATTCTGCGCGATGTCAACTTCTCGGTAGGCCGGTCCGAAACCATCGGCCTGATGGGTCGCAACGGCATGGGCAAAAGCACCCTGCTGAAAAGCCTGATGGGCCTGGTCAAGCCTCGCAGCGGTTCGGTGCATGTCATGGGCCGACCAATGACCGGCCGCGCGCCGTTTGAAATTGCCCAGCTTGGCGTGGCCTACGTGCCAGAAGGCCGAGGCATTTTCGGCAACCTGAGCGTCGTGGAAAACCTCAAAATGGCCGCCCGCGCCGGCACCCGCGGCCAGCGCGACTGGACCTATGAACGGGTGCTGTCAACCTTCCCTCGCCTGCAAGAGCGCCTAGGGCACGGGGGCCAGCAGCTGTCAGGCGGTGAGCAGCAAATGCTGACGATCGGTCGGGCCCTGATGACCAACCCGGATGTGCTGATTCTGGACGAAGCCACCGAGGGTCTGGCCCCGCTGATCGCGCGCGAAATCTGGCACATTTGCGGCCTGATCCGCGAGACGGGCATCAGTAGCGTCATCGTCGACAAAAACTGGAAGCACGTCACCCAGATCACCGACCGAAATGTGATCCTGGTCAAAGGCCAGGTCGTGTTTGAGGGCAGCTCCGATGCACTGCGTGCGGAACCGGCCTTGCTGGAGCAGCATCTCGGCGTTTGATTTTGGGCGCTACAGCAGCGGCCGCAGCTCTGCGGCTGTCTCCAGCAGCAGCGGCAACAGGTCGCGCTGCATCTGGGCGGTGGACAGCCGGGCCGGCGCAGCCACCACATTCAGGGCAGCCAGGGTTAGGCCCTGGCTGCTGCGCAAGGGCACTGCGAGCGCGTGCACACCCAGCTCATGCTCTTCGCTAGCCAGGCAGAAATCCTGCTGTCGCACCTGCTCCACCATCTGCCGGAAAGCCTTCAGGTCGGTCGTGGTCAGTGGCGTCATTCGCGCGAGCTGACGGCCCTTGAGCCATTGCGTGAACTCGGGTTTCGACTTCGCTGCCAAAAGCACGCGCCCGGTCGATGTGGCGTGGGCCGGCAAGCGCGCGCCCATGTGCAGCCCGTAGGCGATCACGCGGCCTGGTTCGCTGGCCGGGCCGGTGCGGTCGTTGCCGCTGCGCGCCACGATCACGACTTCGTCGCCGTCCAGCACCACCGCAGAAAACGAGGCCTGGGCGCGCAGTGCCAGCCTGTTCAGTGTGGGCTGCAACACCCTTGGCAGGCGCGCTGAGGCCAGGTAACTGCCAGAAAATCGCAACACCTTGCTTGACAGCCAGAAGTAGCCAGCCTCGGTTTCCAGGTAGCCCAGATGGGCCAAGGTCAACAGGTGGCGCCGCGCGGCAGCCCGGGTCAGCCCGGTGCGTTCCGCCGCGAGTGTGGCGTTCAGGCGTTGCCGATCCGTGCCGAAGCTTTCCAGCACAGCCAAGCCCTTGGCCATGCCGGCAATGAAATCCACCTGTGAAATCGTCATTTTGCGGCCGGTAATTTTGCGCGATTATCGCCCCGCTTAGCCAATCATCGCGCAAGCCTTTGATTCAAGCTGGCATGGCGCCTGGCTGCCCGCCTATTCTTGGCAATTAACTTCAAGGACAAGGAATGCGAACTCAAGTCGCCATCATCGGCGCCGGTCCGTCGGGCTTGCTGCTAGGCCAGCTTTTGCATAAGGCCGGCATTGACGCGGTCATCATTGAACGCCAGAGTGCCGACTATGTACTGGGCCGCATCCGGGCCGGGGTCCTGGAGCAGGTCACCATCGACCTGCTCGACGAAGCCGGTGTGGGCTCGCGCATGCACCGTGAGGGGCTGGTGCACGGTGGCTTTGAGCTGTTGTTCAAGGGTGCCCGCCACCGTATCGACATGCAAGCATTGACCGGCGGGCGCCAAGTGATGGTGTACGGCCAGACCGAGGTCACTCGCGATCTGATGGACGCGCGCGCCGCCGCTGGCCTCGCCACCATCTACGAGGCCGGCGAGGTTAGCGTGCATGACTTTGATGGCGAACGGCCGCGGGTACGCTATGTCAGCCAGGGCCAGCAGCATGAACTGAGTTGCGACTTTATTGCCGGCTGCGATGGCTTTCATGGGGTCTGCCGCGCCAGCGTGCCGCCCGGCGCCACCACAGAATTTGAAAAGGTGTATCCCTTCGGTTGGCTGGGTGTGCTGGCCGATGTGCCGCCGGTGTCGCACGAGCTGATTTACGCCAACACGGAGCGCGGCTTTGCACTGTGCTCGATGCGCAGCACCACCCGCAGCCGCTACTACGTGCAATGCCCGGTGAGCGATTCGCTCAGCCGCTGGTCGGACGACGCCTTTTGGGCTGAGCTGAGGCTTCGGCTGGACCCCCAGGCGCGTGAGCAGCTGGTCACTGGCCCGTCCATCGAGAAAAGCATCGCCCCGCTTCGCAGCTTTGTTGCCGAGCCGATGCGCTTCGGAAGGCTGTTTCTGGCTGGCGACGCGGCGCATATCGTGCCGCCCACGGGCGCCAAGGGGCTCAACCTGGCCGCCAGCGATGTCAAGTACCTGTCTGCCGCACTCATCGAGTATTACCAGGAGGCAAGCGCCGCAGGCGTTGACAGCTATTCCGAGCGCTGCCTGCGCCGGGTCTGGCGCGCCGAGCGCTTCTCGTGGTGGTTCACCTCGCTGATGCACCAGTTCCCTGAGGCCGGCGGCTTCGGCCAAAAGGTCCAGGAAGCCGAGCTGGACTACCTGGTTAATTCCAATGCGGCCGCCACAGCGCTGGCAGAAAACTACGTGGGTCTGCCGTTACAGTAGGTGACTATGTCTCAACCTTCCCGATCAGCGCCCGTGCTCAAGGGGGTCCGCCTCCTCAGCCTGTGCCTGAACCTTCCCGGCCCGGCCGCCCTGATGCGCTGTCGGCAAATGGGCGCACGCTGCGTCAAGCTGGAGCCCCCAGGCCCGCTCGGTGCGCCATCCGGCACATCTGGCGACCCGATGGGCCAGTACAACCCAGCGGCCTACCGTCTGTTGCACGAAGGTGTCCGCGTCGGAGTGGCCGACCTCAAAACCAGCCGGGGTCAGACGGCCTTGCACCGCGAACTGGCCAAGACCGATGTGCTGCTGACCTCGTTTAGGCCCTCGGCGCTGATCAAGCTCGGCCTGGACTGGAAGCTGCTGCACCGGCAGTACCCCGCCCTGTCACAGGTGGCCATCGTGGGGGCACCAGGCCTGCGCGCCGAAGAGCCCGGCCACGACCTCACCTACCTGGCCGAGCATGACTTGGTCAGCGGCCTGAACCTGCCGCCCACCCTGTATGCCGACATGGGCGGCTCGCTCATCGCATCGGAAGCCGTGCTCAAGGCCGTGCTGTTGCAAAAAACCACCGGCAAGGGTCACCGCCAGGAGGTTGCCTTGTCGGACGCCGCCGCCTACCTGGCGCTGCCACGCGCCTGGGGCCTGACCCGTTCTGGTGCCGCCATTGGGGGAGGCCATGCCGGCTACCGGGTCTACCCCTGCCAGGACGGCCGGGTGGCAGTGGCTGCGCTGGAGCCACACTTTGCACGTGCGCTGTGCAACGCCGCTGGTCTGGTATTTGGTGGGGTGACCACCATGCTGCAGCCCGCCAGCCGAGACGCCATCGCCACCTTTCTGCTGGGCCAGTCGTGTGAGGCGCTGGACAGGCTGGCGGTTGACAAAGACATTCCGCTATTCACCCTGCCGGCTTGAGCAGCTCGGCATTCTGCCCAGGAGACCGCTGCCATGGCCTACCAAGATTACAACCAGAGCCTGCCACGCAACAGCGCCAACCACACTGCCCTGTCACCCTTGAGCTTTCTCGCGCGCTCGGCCCAGGTCTACCCGGACCGCCTCTCGGTGGTACACGGTGCCACGCGCTTTACTTGGGCGCAAACCTACCAGCGCTGCCGGCAACTGGCCAGTGCCCTGGCGCGGCGCGGTGTAGGCGCCGGCGACACGGTGGCGGCCATGCTGCCGAACACGCCGCCCATGTTTGAGGCCCACTTTGGCGTGCCCATGCTGGGCGCCGTGCTCAACACCCTGAACACCCGGCTCGACCCGGCGGCCATCGCCTTCATGCTGACGCACGGCGAAGCCCGGGTGCTGATCACAGACCGCGAGTTCTCGGCCACCATCCGTTCCGCCCTGGCCCTGATGAGCGGTCCCCGTCCCCTGGTGGTGGATGTGGATGATCCGCTGGCCGAGGGCGGCGAACCCTTTGGCGAACTGGATTACGAGGCCTTTCTGGCACAGGGCGACCCCAACTTTGACTGGGCGCTGCCCGGGGACGAGTGGGACGCGATCGCCCTCAACTACACCTCGGGCACCACCGGCAACCCGAAGGGCGTGGTCACCCACCACCGAGGCGCCTACCTCAACGCCGTGTCGAACGTCGTCACATGGTCCATGCCGCAACACCCGGTTTACCTATGGACCCTGCCGATGTTCCACTGCAACGGCTGGTGCTTCCCCTGGACCCTGGCGCTGCAGGCCGGGGTGAGCGTGTGCCTTCGCCGGGTGGACCCAGCCTTGATTTTTCCGCTGATCCGCGAGCACCGCGTCAGCCACCTGTGCGGCGCGCCGATTGTTTACGGGCTGCTGATCAACGCGCCGGAGTCGCTGCGCCAGGGCATCAGCCACCCGGTCGCCGGCCTGATCGCTGGCGCGGCGCCACCGGCGGCCATCATCGAGGGCTGCGAGCGCATCGGCATCGACATTACCCATGTGTACGGACTGACCGAGGTCTACGGCCCGGCGGCTGTCTGTGCCAAACAGGGCGACTGGGCCGGGCTGCCGATCGGCGAGCGTGCCACCCTGAACGCCCGCCAAGGCGTGGCCTACCCGCTGCAAGAGGCCATTGCCGTGCTCGACCCTGATACCCTGCAGCCGGTCCCTGCCGACGGCCAGACCATGGGTGAAATTTTCTTTCGCGGCAACCTGGTTATGAAGGGCTACCTCAAGAACCCGCAGGCCACCGCAGATGCCTTTGCCGGCGGCTGGTTCCGCACCGGCGACCTGGCCGTGCAACACCCCGACGGCTACATCAAAATCCGCGACCGCAGCAAGGACGTGATCATCTCGGGCGGTGAAAACATCTCCAGCATCGAAGTCGAAGACGTGCTGTACCGTCACCCAGCCGTGCTGGTGGCCGCCGTGGTGGCCAAGCCCGATGCCAAGTGGGGTGAGGTACCCTGTGCCTTTGTGGAAATTCGCGACCCGGCCGGTGTGACCGAGGCTGACATCATTGAGCACTGCCGCGCCCATTTAGCACGCTTCAAGGTGCCCAAGCAGGTGGTGTTCGGCCCGCTGCCCAAAACCTCGACCGGGAAGATCCAGAAATTTGTGCTGCGCGAGCAGATGCGCTCGGCTTCGGCGATGGATTGAGAAGAATGGCTAAGCGGCAGGCGCTCGCACCAGCAACACCACCGCCCTCGCCTCCATCGCCTGCCCGAGCCCGACCGGACCCAATTTTTCTGCTGTCTTGGCCTTGACGTTGACCTGGTCCAACGCCAAACCCAAGGCCTCGGCAATGCGGGCGCACATGGCCGGGATGTGCGGCATGAGTTTGGGCGCTTGGGCGATCACCGTGCTGTCGATGTTGCCAACAGCCCAGCCATTGGCGCGTACCCGCCGAGCGGCCTCGACCAGCAGCACCATCGAGTCGGCGCCCTTGAAGGTGGCGTCGGTATCCGGGAAATGGCGGCCGATATCACCCAACGCGGCGGCCCCCAGCAGCGCGTCGGTGATAGCGTGCAGCAGTACATCGGCGTCTGAGTGGCCTAGCAGCCCCAGATGGAACGGCACGGTCACGCCACCCAGCACCAGCGGGCGGCCCGCCACCAGCGCATGCACATCCCAGCCCTCACCAATCCGCAGACTCATACCTGTGCCTTTCTGAGGGTGTCCGAGAGCAACAGCACCTCGGCCAGTGCGAAGTCTTCCGGGTAAGTGACCTTGAAGTTGCGCGCGTTGCCCGGCACCAGCCGGGGCTGCCAGCCCATGGCCTCCATCGCGCTGGATTCGTCGGTCACCTGCTCGCCCGTTGCCTGCAGCGCCTGGCGCAACGGTCCGATGCGAAACATCTGCGGCGTCTGTGCCAGCCACTTGTCGCCACGGGCTACTGTCGCCGCCACGCGGCCATCTTGCTCGGCTTTCAGGGTGTCGGCGAGCCGGTGCGCCAGCAAGCCGCCCACCGGGTCCGAGAGGCAGGCGTCAATCAGGGTGTCGATCTGGGCAGGGGTAATCAAGCAGCGCGCGGCGTCGTGCACCAGCACCCAGTCTTGGGGCACTGCGCCCTGCTCCAGTAAAAAATTTAAACCATTAAAAACGGTCTCAGCCCTTGTCGAGCCGCCATTGTTAGCTATCAAATACTGAGCACTGAGATGGTCAAGTACAGTGTCGCCCGCAGCCAGGATAAGCGCTACCCGGTGCAGCCGCGTCACCCCAGCAAAGGCCGCCAGTGTGTGCATCACCAAGGGCTGACCCGCCAAAGCCTGGTACTGCTTGGGGCCGACTGAGCCCGCTCGCGAGCCGCTGCCGGCGCAGGGAATCAAGGCCCACAGGCGGGGCAAAGCGGGTGATTTGGGCGGGTGATCAGGCATGGGCTTGGCCCCATTCTAAAATCCTCTATAGAAACCCATGGATTTACCCAAACTGAACCCGGGCAAGCGCTACACGCTGCCCCGCCCGACCGGCTCTGCCGACGCCCTCTTACTGGCCCGCCTGGGCCAACGCGACAAGGACGAGCACCGGCCCACCGCCATTGTCACGGCCAACGCCGCCGACGCCCAACGCCTGCTCGAAGAGATCGCCTTCTTTGCGCCGGAGCTGCGCTGCGTTCTGTTTCCCGACTGGGAAACGTTACCTTACGACACCTTTTCGCCGCACCAGGACCTGATCAGCGAGCGGCTAGCCACGCTTTGGCGCATTAGCCAGCGCGACCGGGAGGCCGGCGCCGACCTGATTCTGCTACCCGCCACCACGGCGCTGTACAGACTGGCGCCACCGGCGTTCCTAGCCGGCTACACCTTTCAGTTCAAGGTCAAGCAACAGTTGGACGAGGCCAAGCTGAAAGCCCAACTGACGCTTGCCGGATATAGCCACGTGACGCAGGTGGTCAGCCCAGGCGAATACGCGGTACGCGGCGGCTTGATCGACCTGTTTCCCATGGGCAGCCTGGTGCCGTTCCGGGTGGACCTGTTTGACAACGAGATCGACAGCATCCGCACGTTTGATCCGGACAGCCAGCGCAGCTTGTACCCGGTGCCCGAGGTTCGGTTGCTGCCTGGGCGCGAATTCCCGATGGACGAGGCCGCTCGGGCCCGCTTTCGCAGCCGCTGGCGCGAGTTGCTGGACGGTGACCCCACCAAGAGCCGTATCTACAAAGACATTGGCAACGGTGTGGCCACGGCGGGCATCGAGTACTACCTGCCGCTGTTCTTTGACGAAACCGCGACAGTGTTTGATTACCTGGGCACAGACGCCACGGTGGTTTTGCACGGTGATCTGGAGCCAGCTTTTGCGCATTTCTGGCAGGACACCCGTGAACGATACCGCCTGGTTCAGGGCGAGCCGGAGCGCCCGGCGCTGGCGCCTGAAGCACTATTTTTAAGCGCTGAGCAGTTTTACAGCCGCGTCAATGCCCATGCCCAGTTGTCGCTGCGACCCACGGTGAGCGACGTGGCAGACAACGCGCATTTCCAGGCCTTGGGCGAGTTGGGCGTGGTTCGTGGCGCCGAAGACCCCTTGGCCCGCCTCAAAACCCATTTGCGCAACACGGCGCATCGGGTGCTGGTGCTGGCCGAGAGCGAGGGCCGCAAAACCAGCCTCTTGGATTTCTTGCACGCCAGCGCACTCAACCCGCCGGGCTTTGACTCGCTGGCAGAGTTTTTAGCCAGCGAGGAGCCACTGGGGCTGGCCACCTCGCGCCTGGCCACCGGCTTTGCCTGGCTTGACGCCGGCGTTGACTTTGTCACCGAGACCGAGCTGTTTGCCGCCGGCCCCACCCTGCGCCGCCGCAAAAAGCAGGAGCAGGTCAGCGATGTTGAGGCCCTGATCAAAGACCTGAGCGAGCTCAATGTGGGCGACCCGGTGGTGCACTCGGCCCATGGCATCGGCCGCTACCGTGGCCTGGTCAATTTGGACTTGGGTCAGCTGCAAGCTAATGGTCAGCCGGAAATTCAAGAGTTTTTGCACCTGGAATATGCAGACAAGGCCACCCTGTATGTGCCGGTCAGCCAGTTACAGCTGATCAGCCGCTACACCGGCGTCAGCGCCGACGAAGCGCCGCTGCATAAGCTCGGCAGCGGCCAGTGGGACAAGGCCAAGCGCAAAGCGGCTGAACAGGTGCGCGACTCGGCAGCAGAGTTGCTCAACATCTACGCACGGCGTGCTGCGCGTGAGGGCCATGCCTTCCGTTACTCGCCCGGGGACTACGAAACCTTTGCCAACGACTTCGGCTTTGAAGAAACCGCGGACCAAAAAGCCGCCATCCATGCCGTGATCCAGGACATGATCAGCCCACGCCCGATGGACCGGCTGATTTGTGGCGACGTTGGCTTTGGCAAGACCGAAGTTGCCCTGCGCGCCGCATTTATTGCCATCACCGGGGGCCGGCAGGTGGCGTTTCTTGCGCCCACGACGCTGCTGGCCGAGCAGCACTACCAGACCCTGATCGACCGCTTCGGCAAATGGCCGGTCAAGGTCGCCGAGATGAGCCGCTTTCGCTCGGGCAAGGAAATCACCGCCGCGCTCAAGGGTGTGGCCGACGGCAGCATTGACATCGTGGTCGGCACCCACAAGCTGCTCAGCCAGGACACGCACTTTAAAAACCTCGGCCTACTGATCATCGACGAGGAGCACCGCTTTGGCGTGCGCCACAAAGAGGCCATGAAGGCGCTGCGTGCAGAGGTTGATGTGCTCACCCTCACCGCGACTCCAATTCCGCGCACCCTGGGCATGGCGCTGGAAGGCCTGCGCGACCTCAGCGTCATCGCCACCGCGCCGCAACGCCGGTTGGCGATCAAGACCTTTGTGCGCACCGAAGGCAACGGCGTGATCCGCGAGGCGGTGCTGCGCGAGCTCAAGCGGGGCGGCCAGGTGTACTTTTTGCACAACGAAGTGGAGACCATCGAAAACCGGCGCGCCAAGCTCGAAGAGTTGCTGCCCGAGGCCCGCATTGCCGTGGCCCACGGCCAGATGCCCGAGCGCCAGCTGGAGAGTGTGATGCGGGATTTTGTGGCGCAACGCTACAACCTGCTGCTGTGCTCCACCATCATCGAGACCGGCATCGACGTGCCCACCGCCAACACCATCGTAATGAGCCGGGCCGACAAGTTTGGCCTGGCGCAGCTGCACCAGCTGCGCGGTCGGGTAGGCCGCAGCCATCACCAGGCCTACGCCTACCTGATGGTGCCCGACCTGGAGGGCCTGACCAAGCAGGCCAGCCAGCGGCTGGAAGCGATCCAGCAAATGGAAGAGCTGGGCAGCGGCTTTTACCTGGCCATGCATGATCTGGAAATCCGTGGCGCTGGCGAGGTGCTGGGCGAAAACCAGAGCGGCAACATGCTTGAAGTGGGCTTTCAGCTGTACAACGAGATGCTGTCCGAGGCGGTGCGCTGCCTCAAGGCGGGTATTGAGCCCGACCTGCTGAGCCCGCTCAACGTCACCACCGACATCAACCTGCACGCCCCGGCACTGCTGCCTAATGACTTTTGTGGCGATGTGCACCTGCGCCTGAGTTTTTACAAAAAACTGGCTACAGCCAAAGCCGCTGAACAGATCGATGCCCTGCTTGAAGAGCTGGTGGACCGTTTCGGCAAACTGCCGCCGCAGGCACAGAATCTGATTGACGTGCACCGACTGCGTGTGACCAGCCAGCCCTATGGCGTGGTCAAGGTTGACGCGGCACCGACCGGTATCAGCATCACCTTCAAAAAGAACCCACCAGTGGACCCAATGCGCATCATCGCGCTGATCCAAAAAAACAGGCACATCAAGCTGGTGGGCAACGAAAAGCTGCGGATTGAGCGTGCCCTGCCCGAATCCAAAGACCGCGCATTATTGGTGCGTGATGTGCTTCGTAGCCTGGGGCAACCCCAAACTGCAGCTGTGCCAGCCGGCTGAACCGTGCCGCCGGTAGCACCCGGCGCGTCTGTCCACACCATCGTATTCCCTAGGTCAATCGACCGAATACCTCGTCCATAATGGGGGCCGCCTTTTGTACCCTTGTCGGGCACGGATGTTGCGTAATGACCCTTGACACTTACATTGAATCAGCGAACAGTCAGAACCGAACCATGCCGGAAAACATAGCCCCTGTGTTGCAGGTCAATGAATTGAGCACGCGCTTCAAGACGCGCTCCGGGGACGTGCACGCTGTCAATAAGGTCAGCTTCGAGCTTAAGCCCGGCGAGTTGCTGGGCGTGGTTGGCGAGAGCGGCTCGGGCAAATCCGTCACCATGATGTCGCTGCTGGGCCTGTTGCCCAGCCCGCCCGCAATGGTCAGCGGCACCTCGGTCATGTTCAATGGTCTGGATCTGCTGCACTGCACGTCCGATCAGTTGCGCGCGGTGCGTGGCGCTGGCATAGGCTTCATCTTCCAAGATCCCATGACCTCGCTGAACCCGGTGTTCACGGTGGGTTTCCAGATCATGGAACCTTTACGCAAGCACATGGGTTTGGACAAAGAGGCTGCGCGACGGCGCGCGCAAGAGCTGCTGGAGCTGGTCGGTATTCCCGATGCCGCCCGTCGGCTGGATGACTTTCCGCACCAGTTCTCAGGTGGCATGCGCCAGCGGGTGATGATCGCCATCGCGCTGTCCTGCGACCCCAAGGTACTGATTGCCGACGAACCCACCACCGCCCTGGATGTGACCATCCAGGCCCAGATCCTGGAACTGGTGCGCGAGTTACGGCAAAAGCTCGGCATGGCCATTGTCTGGATCACCCATGACCTGGGCGTGATTGCGGGCATTGCCGACCGCGCCATGGTGCTTTACGGCGGCCAGATTGTCGAGATGGCGCCGGTGCAAGAGCTGTTTGCCCGCCCCATGCACCCCTATACCCGCGCGCTGCTTAAGACCGTGCCGCGCCTGAAGGGTGTCCGCGCGCCCAAGCTGGAAGTTATCGAGGGCCAGCCGCCGATCATCCGGGCCGAGCCATCGGCCTGCGCCTTCCGGGCCCGGTGTTCTGTGGCTATGCCGCGTTGCGGCCAGGAAAACCCGTTGCGACTCACCGTTGCAGCCGGCCATGATGTCGCCTGCTTCTGGGACGCCACCACCGGGGAAGCACGCCATGTCTGAAGAGCGTACGTCATCCCACGCTGCACCCATGGTGCAGGTGCGGGGCCTGAAGATGCATTTTCCCACCTACTCGGGGCTGCTGCGCCGGCGTTCTGGCGCGGTCAAGGCCGTGGATGGTGTCAGCTTTGACATCCCGGCCGGTGAGACCCTGGGCCTGGTGGGCGAATCTGGCTGCGGCAAGTCCACCTGTGGGCGAGCCATGCTGCGCCTGTACGAACCCACCGCGGGGCAGGTCATCATCAACGGGCATGACGTGACCGCTGTCCAGCCCGAGGCCCTGCGCCAGTTGCGCCCGGCCATGCAGATGGTGTTCCAGGACCCGCAAGCCAGCCTGAACCCGCGTATGACTGTGGCCTCCATCATCGGAGAGCCGCTGACCGAGCACACCAAACTCAGCAAGCCTGAGCAGCGCGAGCGCATTGAAGAACTGCTCGACCAGGTTGGATTGAACCGCAATTTTGCCAACCGCTACCCGCACGAATTCTCGGGCGGTCAGCGCCAACGCATCGGCATTGCCCGGGCCTTGGCGCTCAATCCCAAGTTCATCGTTTGCGATGAGCCGATTGCCGCGCTTGACGTGTCCATTCAGGCGCAGGTCGTTAACCTGCTAGAAGGCCTGCAGCAGCGCCTTGGCCTGACCTACCTGTTCATCAGCCACGACCTCTCCATGGTGCGGCACATTGCCAACCGGGTCGCTGTGATGTATCTGGGCCGTATTGTGGAACTGGCTGACCGCGACGCGCTGTACAACAAACCGCTGCACCCCTATGCCCAGGCGCTGCTCTCGGCCGTGCCGGAACCCGACCCAGCCATTGAATCGCGCCGCCAACGCATCGTACTCACCGGCGATGTGCCCTCGCCCTCCAACCCGCCGCCCGGTTGCGCCTTCAGCACCCGATGCGCGCAGGCCAATGCCCATTGCCGCAGTGTCGCCCCGGCTCTGACCGAGGTCGAGCCCGGCCGGCTTGTGGCCTGCCACCTGTTTTCCAAAGAGATTGCCCAACCGCCGGCCCCGGTGCCGTCGCTCACGGCTGACTAGAGTTTCCCCGTTCGCCAACCCTCGTTTCCTTCAAAGGAGTCACCACTTGAAAACACGATATTCCCTCATTGCCCTGGGCGCGCTGTTGGCGCTGTCTCAGGCCGCCCTGGCGCAACGCGGCTCCAGCGGTCACGTCAATGTGATCTATTGGCAGGCGCCCTCCATCCTGAACCCCTACCTATCAGGTGGCACCAAGGACCTCGAAGCCTCCTCGCTGATTCTCGACCCGCTGGTCAAGTTCAACGAAAAAGGCGAAATGGTGGCGGCCCTGGTTGAATCGGTGCCGACTGTCGCCAATGGCGGTTTTGCGGCCGACTTCAAAAGCATCACCTATAAACTCAAAAGGGGCCTGAAGTGGGCCGACGGCTCAGCACTGACCGCACAAGACGTGTTGTTCACTTACGAGTACTGCACCGGCATCAAGGGTTGCGCCAAGTCCAACACCTTCGCACCCGTTGACAAAATCGTCGCAACCGACGACCTCACGGTTCGCATCACCTTCAAGGCGGCCAAGCCCTACCCCTATGACGTGTTTGGCGGCGCCACCACCCCTATCCTGCAGCGTGCGCAGTTCAAGGACTGCCTGGGTGACAAAGCACCCACCTGCACCAAACAGAACTTCGGCCCAGTCGGCACCGGCCCCTTCACGGTGAAGGAATTCCGCCCGAACGACGTGACTCAGCTGATCGCCAACCCGAACTACCGCGATCCCGCCAAGCCCGCCTTTGCCACGATGACCCTCAAGGGCGGTGGCGACGCAGCAGCTGCTGGCCGCGCAGTCATGGAAACGGGTGAGTTCGACTACGGCTGGAACCTGCAGCTCGCACCCGACGTGCTGGCGCGCATGGCCAGGGGCGGCAAAGGCAAGACGGTTTCGTCCTTCGGTACGCTGGTTGAGCGCATCGAAATGAACCTGACCGACCCCTCGTCCAAGCATGGCGACCTGCGTTCCACCACCAAGCACCCCCACCCATTCCTGACCGACATCCGGGTGCGCAAGGCGCTGTCCATGGCGATTGACCGCAACACCCTGGTCGAGATCGGCTACGGCCCTGCGGGTCGCCCGACCTGCAACCTGGTGCCGGCACCGGCGGCGTTTGCCTCTGACAACACCGACTGCATCAAGCAGGACATGGCGGGTGCCAAAGCCCTGCTGGACCAAGCCGGTTGGAGGATGGGTTCGGACGGCGTGCGTGCCAAAGACGGCGTCAAGCTCGAAATCCAGTACCTGACCTCTACCAACGCTGTGCGCCAGAACTTCCAAGCGCTGATCAAGCAATGGTGGACAGAACTGGGTGTTAAGACCGAGTTGCGGAATGTGTCGGCCTCGGTGTTCTTCGGCGGTGACGCGGGCTCACCCGACACTTTCCAGAAGTTCTACGCCGACGTGGAGATGTACGCCAACAACTTTGACGGCACCGACCCCGAAAGCTACCTGAGCGAGCACGTGTGCGACAAGATCCCACGCCCGGAGACACAATGGCAGGGTACCAACATGAACCGCTACTGCAACCCTGAGTACGACAGACTGACCAAAGAACTCAGCTCGGCCGCCGGCGTAGACAAGCGCGGCGCCATTGCCAAACGCCTCAATGAAATGCTGACCAAAGACAGCTACGTGGTGGTTCCCCTGGTGGACCGTGGCCGCATCTCCGCCCACGCCAACAGCCTGGGTGGCGTGCTGCTCAACACCTGGGACAGCGAGTTGTGGAACGCCTCTGACTGGTTCCGTATCAAGTAAAGCCCTGTCGCCGGAGCCCTTGCGGCTCCGGCGCCTCTGACTGCGCCCGAGCATGTTCACCTACACACTACGCCGCCTTCTCATTGCCATCCCGACGGTGCTGGTGATCAGCTTGGTTATTTTCATGCTGCTGGAGCTGGCACCGGGTGACCCGATGTCCGACGTGCCTCTGACCATTCCCCCCGAGGTCAAGGCCAAGATGCGCGAAGCGCTGGGGCTTGATCAACCCTCTTGGGTACGTTACCTGCTGTGGCTCAAACAGTTCATGTGGGTTGAGCCCCTGCATCTGATGGACCACTGGTTCGGCACCGCTTACGCTGCTGACATGCAGCGCGTCATTTCCTGGCAAACACGCAGCCCGGTTACCGAGCTAATTGCCCAGCGCATGCCGCAGACCCTGTGGGTGGTGGGCATGGGTTATGTGATCGGTGTGTCCATCGCGATCCCGATCGGCGTCATATCTGCCTACCGACAGTACAGCTGGTTTGACCAACTGGGCACATTTGTATCCATGGTGGGTTTCTCGGTACCGACTTTTTTCACCGGGGTCGTGCTGATCGTTCTGTTTTCGGTGAACCTCAACTGGTTACCCTCCATCTATGACACCACGCTGGTCGTCGACTCTTGGGATTCTTTCATCAAGCAGGTCAAGCAAATGATCATGCCCGTCGCTGTTCTGGCGCTCTACAACGCGGCCCAGATCAGCCGTTTTTTGCGGGCCACCATGCTCGATAACCTGGGCCAGGACTACGTCCGCACTGCACGCGCCAAGGGCCTGACCGAAAAAATCGTGGTTCTGTTGCACGTGCTGCGTAACTCCATGATTCCGGTGGTGACCGTGATCGCCCTCGGCGTTCCTTCCATCTTCGCCGGCGCCATCATCACCGAGCAAGTTTTCAAGGTGAACGGCCTGGGCCAATTGCTGATCAATGCCATTCAGTCCAACGATCTGCCCATGGTGCAAACGTTGACCTTCATCTTCGCTGTGCTGATCGTCTCCTTCAACCTGCTGGCCGACGTGATGTACGGCGTACTCGATCCGAGGATTCGCTATGACTGAGGCCGCAGCGCGCAGCACCACGGTCGACCGTGCAGAGCAGCCACCACGCAGCCAGTGGTACGACGTCTGGGACCAGTTCAAATCACACAAGGGTGCGCTGGTGGGCGCGGCGGTGTTCGGCACCATCCTGCTGTTTATTTTCATCGGGCCCCTGCTCTGGAAGGTCGACCCCGCCTATGCCAATTTGCTGATGCGCAACAAGGCACCCAGTGCCCAGTTTCCCTTTGGCACCGATGAGCTGGGCCGCGATCTGCTGGCGCGCCTGATGGCGGGTGGCAAAGTCTCCATTGCCGTCGGCTTGACGGCCATGTCCATCTCTCTGCTGCTGGGGACCCTCATCGGCGTCAGCTCGGGCTTCTTCAAGCGTCTGGACGGCCCGCTCATGCGCCTGACCGACCTCTTTCTGGCGCTACCCCTGTTACCCCTGCTGCTGGTGATGGTGATGTTGTTTAGGGAGCCACTGGCGCTTCGCCTGGGGCCAGAGGCCGGTATCTTCTTGCTGATGGTGATATCGATCGGGGCGACCTCGTGGATGCAGACTGCCCGCATTGTGCGTGGCGAAGTGCTGGCCCTGAAGGAGCGTGAGTTTGTGCTCGCAGCCCGCTCCATTGGTGCGCCGTCCGTTCGCATGATTCTGCGCCATATCCTGCCCAACACGCTCAGCCCGATCATGGTGGCAGCGGCACTGGGCATCGCCAGCGCAATCATTGTAGAAAGCGCCCTCTCCTTCCTGGGCCTGGGTTTTCCGCCCGATTTCCCCACTTGGGGCCGGCTGCTGTTTGACGCGGTGGACCACCTGCAGGACTACCCCAACCGGGTGATGCTGCCGGGTATCGCCATCTCGCTCACCGTGCTGTCGGTGAACTACATCGGCGACGGACTGCGCGACGCGCTCGACCCCCGCATCCGCGGCCGCTAAAGCGCCTGAGGCCGGGGCCTTACACCAGCGCCAGGCTGGTACGCACCGTACCCGCCTTGTCGTGGCGCACCACCACCTCCACGCTGCCGCCAGCAGCAGAGCGCACCACCCAATTCAGCTTGGTCCGGTCGCCCATGGGGGTGTGGTCGGTCCAAAAGCTCACCAGCGTGTGCTTGTAGGCCCGGCCCTCCAATTCACCAGCAAGGGTGCGCAGATTGCCCGACACCAACTCGGCGCCAGGCGGCAGGGTGATCTCGCCAATCAGCCCCCGCGTCTGCTTGCGCTGCAACGCCCGCTTGGACACGTAGGAGGGCAAATGCCCGGTGTTCTGCACCCCCACCTCGATGCGCCAGGTGTCCGGACCCAACTTTTCGCACACCGCATGCACCAGTTCCAGCCGTGGTGAGGTGAGTGCGTTCCAGATCAGCCAGTCTGGAAAACGCGCAATCTCTTTCTCCAGCAGATGGGGCGGCGGGTTGCGGAAGGCGTAAATCTTGTCCCAACCGCCAATCTCAACCGGCCCCAACTGTGGGTGCTCAAAGGCATACCAATCCACAAAGCCCTTGCCCTGCAGCGCGGTGTCAGACCAGGCCAGCAGCTTGAGATCGTCGGACACCGGATGCTCGCGGAACCAGTCGATGTACTTGTAGTCGGTGATGCCGGCCTCGCGCATCGGGCACCAAATCTCCACCGTCCATTTGTACAGGCCCAGGTGATCGTAAATCCAGTCAAAGCCGCCGGTGGTGACCTCTTTGGGGTGGTAGCGGAACTCCTCAAAAGTGCTGATGGCCGGGTAGCCGGTCAGCTCGGTACCCTTAGCGCCCTGCGCCTTGAACACCCACAGGTCCTCGGCCGCCATGTCCACATCGGGGTGGCCAGAAAACGGCCGCAACAGCACGCCGCTCCAGGTGTGAAAGGTCACGCCACCGGTGATGTTGGTGTGCCGGGTGATGAAATCCACCACCGTGCGCACCTCGGGCTCCGAGGTGGGGAACGGACCGGCGCCCAGCTGCTCAAATTCCTGACGCCACTGCGCCGGAAAATTGCGATTCAGGTCCAGCCCCTCGATGTCGCGGTTGACCTTCGGACTAAAGGTATCGTCATCGCGCAGCAGGCCCTCGGGCAGGATGCGGTAGTAGGTACCACCCACCTCGGTGGGCTCACGCGCCACCATCAGGCGCGGATGCTCGGGGTGACACTTCCAGTTGCCGTTGGCATCCAGCATGCGCATCGACAAAATGCGGCCGTCGCCATCCACGTCGCCCGTGTCCAGCCCCTCCACCGGCTCCTCATCGTAGGGATAGGGCCGGGTCGATGAGCGAATGATTTTGGGCGGGTCTTGCATGGCGAACTCGGCGCCATCCGGGTTCATGCGCGGGCAAATGTAGAAAGCCCGCGTGTCCAGGCAGCGGGTGACCGTCTCTCGCTGGCCGTAATCGCGGGTCAGGGTGTCAATCAGGTACAGGGCGGCGGCGCCACCGGCCAGCTCACTGGCGTGGATGTTGGCATCCACCCAATAGGCCGGCTTATCAGCGGCCGGACCAGTGGCATGGTTGGTCACGGTCAGCACCCAAATGTCGCGGCCCTCGTGGCTCTTGCCAGCACTCTGAATCGACAGCAACTGCGGGTACTGGCGCGCTAACTCGTGCAGGATGGCCGAGAACTCGTCATAGCGGTAATAGCGGTCGTAGGCGATGGGCATGATAGGGTGCCGCACAGGCGGCTGTTACGGAAGAGACCCGAGAGCATACCCTGACAGCGGATGGGCCCCAGATGTGATTGAATCGAGGCCTAGCCGTCTGGCCACACCTTACCCACGGAGCCCCTCCCATGCACAGCGATACCCCCAGCACCGCGACCCTGGACTGCTTGAGCCAGCTGATCGGTTTTGACACCACCAGCCGCAACTCCAACCTGGCCCTGATCGACTGGGCCGGCGCCCTGCTAGAGGGCCATGGCGCCAAGCTGCGCCGCGCCTACAACGCCGACCGCACCAAGGCCAACCTGTTCGCCACCTTTGGCGAGGGCCAGGGCGGCATTGTGCTGTCTGGCCACAGTGACGTGGTGCCCACCAATGGCCAACCCTGGACCTCAGACCCCTTCAAGGCGGAGGTACGCAACGGCCGGCTGTACGGTCGCGGTGCCTGCGACATGAAAGGCTTTATTGGCGTGGTGCTGGGCCATGCGGCCCAGTTTGCCGCAGCGCCGCTGCGCACCCCCATTCACATTGCGCTGAGCTACGACGAAGAGGTGGGCTGCCTGGGCATCCCGGTGCTGCTGGACGAACTGGCCATTGCCGGCATCAAGCCGGACGGCTGCGTGGTGGGCGAACCGACCGACATGCAGGTGGTCACAGCCCACAAGGGCGGCCGCGTCTACCGCTGCAAGGTGCACGGCCGCGCGGCCCACTCGTCGCTGACACCACAGGGCCTGAACGCCATCGAATACGCGGCACGGGTGATCACCTTTATTCAAGACCTGGGCTGGCGCGAAGAGGCACAGGGCCTGCGCGTGGACGGCTTTGGCGTGCCGTACACCACCATCTCCACCAACGTCATCAGCGGCGGCAACGGCCGCAACATCATCCCGGCCGAGTGTGAGTTTTTCTTTGACTACCGCTACGTGCCGGGCGTGGAGGCCGACAGCTTCATCGACACCATCCGCGCTTACGTGGCCGAGCACGTCGAGCCCCGCATGAAGGCCCGCTTTCCTGATGCCAGCGTGACGCTGGAGCGCATGAGCGACGTGCCCGCGCTGGACGCCAAAGAGCAAGACAGCATCACCGTGCTGGCCAAATCACTGCTGCGCCCGCACGCCTCGGCCAAGGTGTCTTACGGCACCGAAGGCGGCTTTTTCCAGCGCTCGGGCACGCCCACCATCATCTGCGGCCCCGGCAGCATCGAGCAGGCCCACAAGGCCGACGAGTACGTGGACCTGTCGCAACTGCAGCAGTGCGAGCAGTTCATGGACAAGCTGGTACAACGGCTGAGCGGCGACCTGACACTGTAAGGACGACAGCCGTACAGGCTGACAGCCTGCACATGTAGGCCGAGCGCATCGCGGGACTCTTTGGGAAGCACGATTGGGCTGGGCCCAGCCAGGAACTAGTTTGACTTTCTTTTAAGCCCGAACGCAATCAACAGCATCACGAGCATGCTCAAGCCCACAGCAAGGTAAGCGTGGCTAAAACCTGCCAGCCCACCGCCTTCAAAGTCAGCAATGGCGCTGATGCAGGTCACAGCCAACAGCGTCCCCACGGCATTGAAAATATTGATCAGCCCCTGGGCTGTGCCGCGCAGGGCAGGCGGGGCTTCATCAATCGCAATCGAGCGCAGCGCGCCGCTGACCACCACACCCAGGCCAGTACCAACCAGTACCGACGCTGCCACGAAAGCGGCAAGGCCAGTCTGTGGCATGGCGCTTTGCAGGTAGCCCAGCGTCAACAGCCCAAAACCAAAGATCACCATCTTGCGGGCACCCAGGCGGTTAAGCAGCCGCCCCGCCGCCATCGAGCCCACCATGGAGCACAGCACCAAAGGCAGCAGTGCCAGCCCCGCATGCTCGACGCTGACCCCATAAGCCAGGGTGGCAATGGTGGTCAAAAACACAATGCCACCCATGGAGAACCCCACGCCCAGGGTCAGCACGTAGGTATAAGCCAGCTGCCGGTTTGCAAACAGCTCAATGGGAATCAGCGCTTGCGCCTGGCGCTTCTCAATCGCCACCAAAGCGACCAGCAGCACGCCACTGGCAGCCAGAAACCAGGGCCACAGCAGCAGCCCGGTGGCTGAGTCCGCCAGGCGCGAAATGCCCAGCACCAGACTCAGCAGAAACAACAAAGTCACGGCAATACCCGCTGTGTCGATGGGCCCAGGTGCCGCGTCGGTGCGCTTAGCCGGCAAGCTGCGGGAACCCAGCCACAGCACCACCAGAGCGACGGGAATATTCACCAGGAACAGCCAGCGCCAGCCCAGCGTGGATGTGATCACGGTAGCCAGTGGCGGCCCAAGCACAAAAGCCATGCCGTGGGTGGCACCAATCAGGCCCAAAATACGGCTCCGCCGCTCGGCTGTGAACACATCACCAATCACGGCGCTGGCCACCGGCGCAATGCCACCGGCACCGATGCCCTGGATGGCACGACTGACCAGCAACAGGTCAAAGCTGGGGGCAGCGGCGATGCACAGCGAGCCGATGGCAAAAAGTGCCACACTGGCCAGATAGACCGGACGGCGGCCATGGCGGTCGCTAAAGTAAGCCATCAGGGCCGTACTGCACATCGAACTCAGGGCAAACACGGTGGTAAGCAGACCGGCGGTGCGGTTGTCGATACCAAAGGAAGCTCGCAATGCAGGCAGAACCGGCCCCACGATGGCCGAGTCGAGTGCTGCCATAAAGACACCGACAAACAGCACCTGCACCAGGCGGCGCTGTACTGCATCAGCAGTCGGCAAAGTAGTGGGTGGGTGGTTCTGCTGGGTCATCAATTCGGCTACGGCGGCGTGTCAAGGCGCCAGAATTTGGGGTTAGAACACGCAGCAAGATTATTGACTGGAATCCCACCACGGTCATTGGCCGGCCCACGATTTTGCCAAAAAGTGCCCCAAACCCTTATAGAATAAGGGTTTATAGCTACTAATTTAATAGCAAATCATGCCCCACTCTGCCCTTGCCTCACCCGGCCTCGTCCTGCAAAGGGTTACCCCCCCGCTGCGCCTGACAGATTTCAAGTTGATCGCGTTTGACATGGATTCGACGCTGATCAACATCGAGTGCGTGGACGAGATTGCCGACGCGGTGGGGCGCAAGGCCGAGGTGGCGGCCATCACCGAGGCTGCCATGCGGGGTGAGATTGCCGACTACAAAGACAGTCTGCGCCAACGGGTGGCGCTGCTCAAGGGCGTCAGCGTCGACAGCATGGCACAGGTGTACAGCGAGCGGCTGCGGCTGAACCCTGGCGCTGCTGAGCTGGTGGCCGCCTGCAAGCAGGCTGGGCTCAAGGTGCTGCTGGTATCGGGCGGTTTTACCTACTTTACCGACCGGGTGCGTGATTTGCTGGGTATTGACTACACCCGTTCCAACGTGCTGGAGCTGGCCGACGGGCAGCTTACCGGCCGAATGGTGGACCAGCTCTGGGGCGATATTTGCGATGGCGAAGAAAAACGGCGCATGCTGCTACAGACCTGCGCCGCATTGGGATGTGCGCCTGGTCAGGCCATTGCCGTGGGCGACGGTGCCAACGATTTGCCCATGATGGCCGTAGCCGGCCTGTCGGTGGCCTACCACGCCAAGCCTCGGGTGCGTGAGCAGGCTATGGTGGCGATCAATAGCGGCGGGCTGGACCGGCTGCTGGAAGTGTTTCTACCCAGCTGAGCCGACCCAGTTCAGACGATCGTCACCACCGGTCGGCCGGCCTGCACCACAAAGCGGGCCAGGGTCTCGATGCCGGCGTCGGGGCGGGTCACATCGTCGACCACGCGCAGGGTGGTGCGGAGTTCTGATGGGCTCAGGTCCAGCAGGCCATAGCCTTTGCGTTGGGCGTCAGCGAAGACAAAGTGGGGGTTTGCCGCCAGTCGCTCGGCGGTGCGGGCGTTGCCGCCCGACCGTGAGGTGATGCTGGTGCCACAAAACTCCACGCCAATGCTGGCACTGGCGGGGTTGCTGTAGTCGGCCTTCACGTGGCCCACCCAGTTTTCATGCACATCCCCACCAAGAAACACAGGATTGGCCACCGCATGCTGACGCAGCGTGTCAGTGAGGCGGCGGCGTGCCGGCCCATACCCATCCCAACCGTCGTTCCACAAGTTCTGGCCCCCGCCTGCCTTGGCGTCGCGCGGGCCAAACAGGGATTGCTGGCCCAGCATCTGCCAGCGCGTCTGGCGGCTGCGGGTGTGGGCCAGCTCTTGCGCCAGCCACTGCTCCTGGCGCAGGCCCAAGAGACTGCGGCCAGGGTCTTGCCAGGCAGGGCACTGTGCCGGGTTCACCATGCTGGAGCCCAGGCCGATGCCCTTGGTGCAAGCTTGCGGATCCTTGTACTGTCGGGCGTCCAGCAGATAGAGATCAGCCAGCTGACCAAACTGGACGCGTCCGTGAATGCGCATCTCTGCGCCGCTGGCCAAGCCGGCGGTTGACTGGGTTAACACAGAGGGCCGAACAGGCATGTGCTCGTACCAAGCCTGGTAGGCGGCTGCCCGACGACGGGCAAAGTCGGCTGGACTGGCTGGGTCGGAAAAACCACTGTTGCCCGCCTGCAGGCCGGCGTAGTCGTTTTGCACCTCATGGTCATCCCAGGTGACCCACCAAGGGCAGGCCGCGTGCATGGCCTGCAGGTCTGGGTCGCTCTTGTACAGGGCATAGCGTTGGCGGTAGTCATCCAACGTGACCACCCAGCCACCGGGAGGCACACGTACCTTGCTGGTACGTGCCGGGTACTCGTACAAGTAGTCACCCAAAAACACCACACCGTCGGGCTGATCCTCTCGCAAATGCCGCCAAGCGCTGAAAAAGCCATCCTCCCACTTTTGGCAAGAGGCATAGGCCAGGCGCAGCCGCTGCACCTGCGCCTCGGGGCCCGGCAGCGTCAGGGTGCGCCCGACCGGGCTGACATAGTCGCCCACCATAAAGCGGTAAAAGTACCAGTGCTCGGGCGCTAAACCGGGCACTTCCAGATGCACTGAATGCGCCAGCTCAGGCGGGGCAAGGGTTTGCCCGCTCTGCACGATGCGCTGGAAACCTTCGTCATCGGCCACTTCCCAGCGTACGGTTACCGGTTCAGGTCCTTGGCTGGCAGCCGCCACACCGGGCACGTGCAGTCGCGTCCAGAGCAACACAGAGCTGGCAGTGGCCGCGCCACTGGCTACGCCAAGGGTGAACGGGTTGGCCGGCCAACGCGGCTGGCTCCAAGCGCTGCGCGGCAACCACAAGGTGGTGGCCATGGCGAGGGCAGCCTGCAAACAGCCACGACGACCGACCAATCTTGGGGCCGCCGGCTGCGACTGTTGGTTCATATCACTCGCGGTAGCGATCACACAGCGCCTGGGTGGCATTTCGGAACGCCCCAAGGTCACTGCCCACGCCAACAAAAGTGGCGCCCATAGCCAGGTAGCGGCGGGCGTCGGCCTCCACAGGGGCCAGAATGCCCGAAGCCTTGCCGCAGGCCTTGGCATCGGCAAACACGGCAGCAATGGCCGCCTGCACCTCGGGATGGTTGGCGTTGCCCAAGTGTCCGTAACCGGCCGCCAAGTCAGACGGTCCGACAAACAGACAGTCCACACCCTCTACCGCGCCAATCTCACGGGCTGCTGCCACGCCGGCACGGCTTTCAATTTGCACCATCACGCAAACCTGATCATTGATGCCCTTGAAGTAATCGGGCACAGTGCCGTAACGGTTGCTTCGCTGAGAGACCGACACGCCGCGAATGCCCTGCGGCGGATAACGGGTGGAGGCCACGGCGCGCCGAGCCTCTTCGGGGGTGTCAACAAAAGGCACGAGAAAATTGTAAAAACCGGCATCGAGCAGACGTTTGATCTCGACCACGTCGTTGCTGGACGGGCGCACCACCGGGGCGCTGACGCTGTCCTTGAGGGCCATCAGTTGCGGGATAAAGCTGAGCACATCGTTGGGTGAATGCTCACCGTCGAGCAGCAGCCAGTCAAAACCAGCGAGCCCGAGCACCTCGGTCGTGATGGGGCTGGCCAAAGAAGCCCAGCAACCGATCAGCCGTTTGCCAGCCAAAAGGTCGCGTTTGAAGCTGTTAGGGAAAGCCTGGTAAGGCGTGCTTGAAGTCATGGAGGTCTTTCGGTTCAGGTGATGGGTGCAGGGTTGAAAAGGACCAGGGCGTTGTGAAGTTTCCAGTGCTCAGCCCAGGTTTTTTTGCGACCGCTGGCCACCTCCAGCATCAGGTGGAACATTTCCCAACCCAGGTCTTCGATACTGGCCTGGCCATCGGCGATTCGTCCGGCGTTGATGTCCATCAGGTCATGCCAGCGCCGGGCCAGCTCGGTGCGGGTGGCCACCTTGATGACCGGCACCTCGGCCAAGCCGTAAGGCGTGCCGCGCCCGGTGGTGAACACATGAAGGTTCATGCCTGCGGCCAGTTGCAGCGTACCGCAAATGAAATCACTGGCCGGGGTAGCGGCGTAGATGAGCCCTTTTTGGCTGGCCCGCTCGCCGGGCGCCAGCACCCCGCTGATGGGTGCGCTGCCAGACTTGACGATCGAGCCCATGGCTTTTTCAACAATGTTGGACAGGCCGCCAGCCTTGTTGCCTGGTGTGGTGTTGGCGCTGCGGTCAGCATGGCCGCGCTGCAGGTAGGCGTCGTACCAAGCCATTTGGTCGATCATGGCTTGAGCCACATCAGGACGGGTGGCCCGGCGGGTCAGCTGGGCGATGCCATCGCGAACCTCGGTCACCTCAGAAAACATCACCGTGGCACCGGCACGCACCAACAGGTCGGTGCAAAAACCGACCGCCGGGTTGGCGGTGACGCCAGAGAAAGCGTCGCTGCCACCACACTGCACACCCACCACCAGTTCGCTGGCCGGTACAGTTTCGCGACGGCGGGCGTTGAGCCGCTCCAGGTGCGGCACAGCGCGCGCCACGATGGCGTCAAGCATGGCCATAAAGCCCACATGCTCAGCATCTTGCAGGCACAGCACATCCAGCGAGCCTTTGTCTGTGGCACTGATTGCAATGCTGCCGGCCGGGAACAGGCGCTCGGGCTGCAGCTTCTCGCAGCCCAGACTAACGACCATCACCTCGCCGCCAAAGTTGGGGTTGCGGCTGATGTTGCGCAGCGTGCGGATGGGGATGATGGCGTCAGGCGCGTCTATCGCCACGCCGCAACCATAGCTGTGCTCAAGCCCCACCACGCCGTCCACGTTGGGGTAACGCGGCAGCAGCTCGTCACGGATGCGCTTGACGGCCTGCGCCACCACCCCGGCCACGCACTGCACCGTGGTGGTGATGGCCAAGAGGTTGCGGGTGCCCACCGAGCCGTCGGCATTGCGGTAGCCCTCAAAGGTGTAACCGGCCAGCGCCGGCAGGTCTGGCGCGGGTGCTGTGGCCATGGGCAAGTCGTCAAGGCTGCAGGCAGCCGGCATGGCCAGCAGGCGTTCGTGCACCCAACTGCCAGCGGGGATAGGTTTGAGCGCATGGCCGATCACTGTGTTGTAGCGCAGCACGGGCGCGCCTTGGGCCAAGTCAACCAAGGCCACCTTATGGCCCTGAGGCACCTTGTCCACCAGCGTCAGTCCGTCTGGCATCAGGGTGCCAGCTGGCAGCCCTCCGTCGTTGGCCACGATGGCCACGTTGTCGGCCACGTGCATACGGACATGACGCGGCAGATCCACGGCAGACTGGCTGTTCATACCGAGGCTTGTGTCGGGAAGCGCGAAAAAACCGGCTCTGGCAGACCGGTAGCGCCACAGTCCAGCGCAAAGACGGCCCCATTCAGGCCGGGCTGATCCGCGCTCACGGTGCCCGGCAAAATAGACGCGACAAACAAGGTGCTCAGCGTCGGCCCGCCAAACGCGCACATCGACGGTTTGGCCACTGGCACAGGCACAGAGCGCAGCAGTTGCCCCTGCGCCGAGAAGCAATGCACCAGGCCAGCGTCATTGCCGCAAATCCAATAGTTGCCCTGCTCGTCCACGGCGGCACCATCAGGCCGGCCCGGCAGCGGGCCCATGTCGACAAAGTCACGCCGCTGGCTGACCGCGCCATTAGCCGGATCAAGATCAAAAGCCCAGATTTTTTGAACCGAAGGGTGCGAATCAGACAGGTAGTAACAGCGCCCATCCGGGCTAAAGGCCATGCCGTTTGGCGTGATCAGCCCATCCACCCGGGCTGGACTCAGACCCACCTCATCCAGACAAAACACCGCACCCACCGGCGCCGCCAGGCCCATGTCCATGCACATGGTGCTCAACCAGAAGCGCCCCTGCCGGTCGCACCGACCATCATTGAAACGCATGTTGGCCCGGGGGTGGGTGATGCCGACCAACAAAGTGGCCTGCAAGGCCGGCGGCGCCAGCAGGGTCACCGCAAAGACACCGCTCTCCATCGCGGCGACCAAGCCGCCACGGGCGCTCAGGACGATGCACCCAACACGTTCAGGGCTGTGCCAACTCTGCACCGTGCCAGCCGCACTGTCCCAGCGGTGAATGCGTCGGCCTTCAATGTCTACCCAGTACAGTGCTTGCTCGGTGACTGACCACACCGGCGATTCGCCGACGCGGTCACGAGTGTCGGTGATCACCCGGCATGGCAGGCTTGAGGGGTCTGTGGATGGTGAGCTCATGGCAGTTCAGGTGAAAGGTCCGGTGCGGACAAAAGCGCCGCCCTGAAACTGCACCGCTGGGTCGGCAAGGTCCGGGGGCGGGGTACGGGCATAGACGGCATCGCGGAATACATCAGAGCTGTCTTGCGGCACATAGCCCACGTGCTTGGCTTGTGCGTTGTCCCACCATGTCACGGCGTTGTCAGACATGCCAAAAATGATGGTGTGGCCCAGCACCGGCGTGCTCAGGCAGGCCGTGATCAGGCGGTGCAAATCGTCAAAACTGAGCCAGGTGGCCAGCATGCGGCGGTCTTTCGGCTCGGGAAAAGACGAACCGATGCGCACACAGGCGGTCTCGATGCCGTAGCGGTCAAAGTAAAAACGCGACAAATCCTCCCCAAAGGCCTTGCTCACGCCGTACAGCCCGTCAGGGCGCGCCGGCCGGTCAGCCGTGATGGTCTCGCTTTGGCGGTAAAACCCGGTGACGTGGTTAGAGCTGGCAAACACAACGCGCTTGACCCCGTGCAGTCGGGCTGCTTCATACAGGTTGTAAACGCCAATAATATTGGCCTGCAGAATGGGTGCAAATGGTCCTTCGACTGAGATACCGCCCAAATGGACGATCGCATCCACACCACGCACCATGCTGCTGACCGCCTCGGCGTCGGCCAGATCGGCCAGCACAACTTCCTCGTCAGGGCCGGCATCGCCAACGCTGACGCGGTCGGACAGACGCAACACATCGCAGTTGGCTTTGAGCCGTTGCCGCAGGGCCAAGCCAAGGCCGCCTGCCGCGCCGGTTAGAAGTATTTTTCTGTGATTGTTTAGGCTCATGGGCTCGCTTTCGGGTGGAGTGCCTCTGCCAGGCGCTGGACTTGTGGAATTTCAAGCCTTGCAGTCAACCCAAGTCGCGCAGAGCAGTCGGTGCTGACCTGTTCCCTTAGAATTTTCCGCTGCCCAGTCAGTGTAGTCAATAATGAACGCCAGCGAGGCCACCCTTTTGAGCACAATGCCACAATACACAACGCCAGACCAGCATACCCCCCGCATCACTGCCCTTCGGGTGATTCCCGTGGCGGGCAGCGACGGCATGCTGCTGAACCTGAGCGGTGCCCACGGTCCATTTTTCACACGCAATCTGCTGCTATTGACCGACAGTTCCGGTCATACCGGCGTCGGTGAGGTACCGGGTGGAGAAAAGATACGCCAGACCCTGGAGGCTGCGGGTGATCTGGTCGTTGGCCAACCGTTGGGGCAATGGAACCAGGTCCTGAACGGCATGCGCAATCGCTTTGCCGACCGCGACAGCGCGGGACGGGGCAACCAGACCTTTGACCTGCGGGTCGCGATACACGCCGTAACAGCTGTAGAGAGTGCCCTGCTGGACCTGCTGGGCCAGTTTCTGGGGGTGCCGGTGGCCGCTTTGCTGGGCGAGGGCCAGCAACGCTCCTCCGTGGCGGTGCTGGGCTACTTGTTCTATGTGGGCGACCGCCACCAGACCGACCTGCCATACCGCTGCGAGCCTGATGCCAGTGACGACTGGCTGCGCTTACGCCATGAAAAGGCGATGGATACCCAAGCTATCGTGCGACTGGCAGAGGCCGCGCAAGCGCGCTACGGCTTCCAGGATTTCAAGCTTAAGGGCGGCGTGCTGCGCGGCGAAGACGAAATTGAGGCGGTGACGGCGCTGCACGAGCGCTTTCCCGGCGCCCGCATCACGCTCGACCCGAATGGGGGCTGGTTATTGAAGGACGCGATTCAGCTGTGCCGCGACCAACAAAAGGTATTGGCCTACGCCGAAGACCCCTGCGGCGCTGAAGGTGTGTTTTCTGGGCGCGAAGTGATGGCTGAGTTCCGGCGCGGCACCGGACTGCCCACCGCCACCAACATGGTGGCCACCGATTGGCGCGAGATGGCGCACACCCTATCACTGCAGTCGGTCGACATTCCGCTGGCGGACCCTCATTTTTGGACCATGCAGGGTTCGGTTCGGGTGGCGCAGCTGTGCCAGATGTTTGACCTGACCTGGGGATCGCACTCCAACAACCATTTTGATGTCTCGCTGGCCATGTTCACCCATGTCGCAGCCGCGGCACCGGGACGAGTCACCGCCATTGACACCCACTGGATCTGGCAGGACGGTCAGCGGCTGACGCAGTCGCCGCTGCAGATTGTGGACGGCAGCATCACCGTGCCAGACCGACCTGGGCTGGGCATTGAGCTGGACATGGTAGAGGTCGAAAAGGCGCATCAGCTGTATCTGAGGCATGGCCTAGGCGCCAGGGACGACGCCATCGCCATGCAGTACCTGATACCCGGCTGGACGTTTAACCCAAAGCGACCCTGTTTGCTGCGATAAGTCCTGATCAGCCCACTGCGGGTCGTCGCGTCGAGCCGGTCCGTTCAGCCACCAAGGCAAAGCCAAAGGCCAGGGCTTCGCTGATCCATTGGTCGATGATCTGGCGCTCCTGCTCGGTCAGGAAAAACATCAGGTCTACATCATGGCGGACGTAACGCGCTGGCAGCCGATTCAAGGCGATGCAGGCGACATCCGTGAGCATGTCATCATCAAAATCCGGGTGGTCGTAGGACAAACGGATCACGTCTTCCAAGACGAGGCGCTCGTAATAATTATGGACCTGCTCGAAATTTATGGTCATGAAACCCTCGGACAAAATCGTTCAGTGACAGCCGCAGGGACGCATCTTACAAGACTGGCAGGCCGAGCCCGGTGAGATCCCTCAACCAGGGCAGAACCGGCTACAAAGCACTGTTTCAGCCAAAAAGAAAGCGCAATTGAGCAGCTATTAAACTTGTAGCAGGGTTCGTTGTGCGCTATAGTTATATTTATCAGCAGCGCGAAGGTCGCTGGCTGGCCGGTTTAGCACTGGAGGCAAACCGGTTAGAAGAGTGAACAAAGCCAAGAAGGAGATTCCGTTAATGAGTTCCAAGGAAAATGCAGCGACCAATCAACTTCTGGCGCTGCTGGAATCCCGGTATGCAATCCGCGTCATGTGGGCCTTGAAAGACGGACACGCCCAGACATTTCGCCTGTTGCAGGACAGTGTTGGCGGCATCACCCCGAACACCCTCAATACCCGTATCAAGGCCCTGCGAGAAGCAGGGCTGGTCGACCACGGCGGCGACGGCTATGTCGTAACGCCGGTTGGCGCCGATCTGCTCAAACGTCTGGGTGACTTGCCGGCTTTCGCTGGCAAATGGGTGGCCGGCATGGCCAAGAAAAGCAGCTGAGAGAAGGCGGCAGGCAGCCATAGCGGCTGGCATAATCAGGGGTTTTTTGCAGGGCTTACCAGCATGCGTGCGGGTTAGTTACGCAGCCACCCTGATCACCTTCAAGGACCCAACCATGAGCACCAGCACCCCCTCCGGCCTCCAGTACGAAGACACCTTGCCCGGCACCGGGCCAGAGGCGGTCAGCGGCCATCAGGTCACCGTTCATTACACCGGCTGGCTTTTCAAGGACGGCGTTCAGGGCACCAAATTCGACTCCAGCAAGGACCGAGGCGATCCCTTCGTGTTTTCCTTGGGCGCAGGTATGGTCATTCGCGGTTGGGACGAGGGCGTGGCCGGCATGAAGGTCGGCGGGGCTCGTACTCTGATCATTCCCGCCGAACTCGGCTATGGTGCGCGCGGCGCTGGTGGCGTGATTCCGCCCAACGCCACCCTCAAATTTGACGTCGAGCTGTTGGGCGTTTCGGGCTGATCCGGCTGCGACCCGCGGCTCAGATCCGCACAGAACCCGATACCAGTCACGGGGGAGCACACTTGAAATTATCAAGACTGCCCCGAACTGCCGGGTGTTAATTTGATCAACCTGTTTCTTTGTATGTCTGATCCCAACACCTCCCCCCCTCCTTCAATGGCCACCAACTACCAGAGCACAGAAGATATGATTGCGGCCCATGCCGCCATGGACGCTGGTGCTCTCGCCAAAGTTCAGGCCGACCTGGCCGACCTACAGGCCAAAAGTGCTGACTTAGCCGACCAATATCTGCGCGCCAAGGCTGAAGCCGAAAATGCGCGCCGCCGAGCCGAAGACGAAATTGCCAAAGCGCGCCGGTTTGCCGTCGAGGCCTTTGCTGAGAGCCTGCTTCCGGTGGCGGACAGCCTGGAAGCCGGTTTGCTGATCAAGGACGCCAGCATCGAGCAGATCCGCGAAGGCGCGCAAGCCACCCTTCGCCAGTTGCTTGCTGCTCTCGAGCGCAACAAAGTGGTGGCGATCAACCCAAGCTCTGGCACCCGCTTTGACCCGCACCAACACCAGGCGATCAGTGTCGTGCCTTCAGAGCTCGACGCCAACACGGTCGTTACTGTCCTGCAAAAGGGCTACGCCATCGCTGAACGTGTGTTGCGGCCAGCCTTGGTGACGGTTAGCGCACCTAAATAATCATTCGCGTGGCTTGAAAAGCTTCAAGTAAGACGCAAGTTCAAAACATCTGAGTACAGGAGTTCATCATGGGAAGAATCATCGGCATTGACCTGGGCACCACCAACAGTTGCGTGGCCATCATGGAGGGCAACACCCCCAAAGTGATTGAAAATTCTGAAGGTGCTCGTACCACCCCGAGCATCATCGCCTACCAAGAAGACGGCGAAGTGCTGGTCGGCGCATCTGCCAAACGCCAGGCGGTGACCAACCCCCGGAACACCTTGTTTGCCGTCAAACGCTTGATCGGCCGCAAGTTCACTGAAAAAGAAGTGCAAAAAGACCTCGATCTGATGCCCTACAAGATTGTGGCGGCCGACAACGGTGACGCCTGGGTCGAATCTCGTGGCAACCGTCTCGCGCCACAGCAAGTCAGCGCCGACGTCCTTCGCAAAATGAAAAAGACGGCGGAAGACTACTTGGGCGAAGCAGTCACCGAGGCCGTTATCACCGTACCGGCCTACTTCAATGACGCCCAGCGCCAGGCGACCAAGGACGCCGGGCGTATCGCTGGCCTTGAAGTCAAACGCATCATCAATGAACCCACCGCAGCAGCGCTGGCCTTTGGCCTGGACAAGAACGAGAAAGGCGACCGCAAGATTGCGGTCTATGACCTCGGCGGCGGCACGTTTGACGTCTCCATCATCGAAATTGCCGATGTAGATGGCGAAAAGCAGTTTGAGGTGCTGTCGACCAATGGCGATACCTTCCTGGGCGGCGAAGACTTCGACCAGCGCATCATTGATTTCATCATCGGCGAATTCAAGAAAGATCAAGGCGTTGACCTGGGCAAAGACGTGTTGGCCCTGCAGCGACTCAAAGAAGCCGCTGAAAAAGCCAAGATCGAGCTCTCGAGCAGCGCGCAGACCGACATCAACCTGCCCTACATCACCGCCGACGCATCGGGGCCGAAGCACCTGAGCATCAAATTGACTCGCTCCAAGCTGGAGTCGCTGGTGGAAGAGCTGATCGAACGCACCATCGCGCCTTGCCGCACCGCCATCAAAGACGCTGGCGTGAACGTGGCGGACATCCATGACGTGATCTTGGTGGGTGGCATGACGCGCATGCCCAAGGTGCAGGAAAAGGTCAAGGAGCTGTTTGGTAAAGAGCCGCGCAAAGACGTCAACCCAGACGAAGCCGTGGCGGTGGGTGCCGCTATTCAGGGCCAGGTGCTGGCAGGCGACCGAAAGGACGTGCTGCTGCTGGACGTCACACCTTTGAGCCTTGGGATTGAAACCATGGGCGGTGTGATGACCAAAATGATCACCAAGAACACCACCATCCCGACCAAATTTGCACAGACCTTTTCAACGGCCGAAGACAACCAGCCGGCCGTCACCATCAAGGTGTTTCAGGGCGAGCGTGAAATTGCTGCTGGCAACAAGATGCTAGGCGAATTCAATCTGGAAGGCATTCCGCCGTCGGCTCGCGGCACGCCGCAAATTGAAGTCGCCTTTGACATCGACGCCAACGGCATCCTTCACGTCGGCGCCAAAGACAAAGGCACCGGGAAAGAAAACAAGATCACGATCAAAGCCAACACCGGTTTGAGCGAAGCCGAAATCCAGCAAATGGTCAAAGATGCCGAGCTGAATGCGGCTGACGACAAGAAAAAACTTGAACTGGTTCAAGCCAGGAACCAGGCGGACGCCAGTCTGCACAGCGTCAAGAAGAGCCTGACCGAGTACGGCGACAAGCTCGAAGCTGGCGAAAAAGAGAAGATTGAGGCCGCTGTCAAACAGCTTGAAGAAGCGATCAAGGGCGAAGACAAGGCGGCGATTGAAGAACGCAGCACTGCCCTGATGACGGTGAGCCAGAAGCTGGGTGAAAAAATGTACGCCGACATGCAGGCCAAGCAGGCTGCTGAAGAGGCGGTCAATGCCAATGCTGAGCCTACTGGCGGGGCAGCCAAGTCGACCGGCGGACAGGCCGCTGCGGACGACAATGTCGTTGACGCAGAAGTCAAGGAAGTCAAGAAGGGCTAAGCCTCGGGACTGCCGGACCGGCACGCGCGCCGCGCTGAATCGCCTGAGGTGGTTCAGCGCGGCGTTTGTATTGAAACAGGGCAACATCAAACATGGCAAAAAGAGACTTTTACGAAGTCCTGGGCGTTCCTAAGAACGCCTCTGATGAAGACATCAAGAAGGCTTATCGCAAGCAGGCGATGAAGCACCACCCTGACCGCAATCAAGGGGACGGGTCCAAGGCCGCCGAGGAGAAATTCAAGGAATCCAAGGAAGCCTATGAGATGCTGTCGGACCCCCAAAAGCGCGCGGCCTATGACCAGCACGGCCATGCCGGTGTTGACCCCAACATGCGTGCCGGCGGAGCCGAGGCCTATGGCGGGTTTGCCGAGGCGTTTGGTGATATTTTTGGCGACATGTTTGGCCAGCAACGCGGCCGCCCTAGCGGCGGCAAGCAGGTGTTCCGTGGTAACGACCTCAGCTACGCGATGGAGGTCACGCTTGAAGAGGCTGCCCGCGGCAAAGACGCCCAGATCCGGATTCCGAGTTGGGACAATTGCGATGTGTGTCATGGCAGCGGCGCTAAGCCCGGTACCCAGGTCAAGAGCTGCGGCACCTGCCATGGCTCTGGCTCGGTACAGATGCGCCAAGGCTTTTTCAGCGTGCAACAGACCTGCCCGACCTGCCGAGGCGCGGGCAAAGTCGTCCCTGAGCCCTGCACGGCGTGTAGCGGGCAGGGCAAGATCAAACGCCAAAAAACGCTTGAGATCAAGATCCCGGCGGGTATCGACGGCGGCATGCGCATTCGTAGCGCCAACAATGGTGAGCCTGGTGCCAACGGCGGTCCAGCTGGCGACCTTTACATCGAGATTCGGCTCAAGAAGCACGATATCTTTGAGCGGGAAGGTGACGACATCCATTGCTCAGTGCCGGTCAGCTTTGCCACGGCTGCAATGGGGGGCGAGATTGAAGTTCCCACCCTCGCAGGCAAGGCAGCCATTGATATTCCCGAAGGCACCCAGACCGGCAAACAGTTCCGGCTGCGTGGCAAAGGCATCAAGGGCGTGAGGTCCAGTTACCCCGGTGACCTTTATTGCCACATCGTGATCGAAACGCCCGTCAAGCTCAGCGAGCACCAGCGTAAGCTGCTGCGCGAACTCGATGAGTCGCTGAAAAAAGGCGGCGGCAAGCACTCCCCCAGTGGCGACACTTGGACCGACCGCCTCAAAAGTTTTTTCAGCTAACTGCCTCTGCCGAGCGCAGCCCGCGCCTACTCCAGCTCAGAGTGGCCGGTGTAGCACAACAGCTGTGACAGGCGTTCGGCAATTTCACGGACGTGCCCTTCGACGTCCGGAATACTGGGGCTCTGGGGACGATCGAGCCGCTCGTAATGGGGCACAGTCAAGGCGGCAACGACCTCCCGGTCATTGCCAAAAATAGGGCGCGACACATCTGTGGCACCGCGGATGCGGCTGCTCGGCGAGGTGATCGATCCGTCGCGCCTAGCCTCGTCAATTTGCCGTAACAACTGCGCGGCATCGATCTCCAACTCGCCGTGAATACGGATCTGCGCTGCCAGCATCCGGGTGCGCTCGGCTTCATCCCGAAAAGCCAACAGGACCTTGCCGGATGCGGTGTCACTGAGCTTGCCCAGCGCACCCACCTTGGCACCCATCGTGAACGGCCCAGGCGCATCCACCTGTGCAACCACAAGCAACTGGCCATCATGGTAGACACTCAAATGGCAGGACTGGTACGCCCGGCCAGCCAACTCCCGCATTAAGGGCGTTGCCGTGGCCACCAAAGACCTGAGCGGTTGTTGCCGGTGCGACAACTCAAGCATTTTCAGGCTTAGGCTATACCGGTCGTTTTCGTCCAGGCTGAGGTACCCCCGCTGCTCAAGGGTGACCGCCATGCGAAAAATTTCACTCACGGTCCGCCCCATCGCCTTGGCCAGGGCATTCAAGCTCATCGGCTGATCGGCGTTGGCAAGGACTTCCAGAATATCCAGGCCCTTGTCCAGGGCTGGCGCGGTGTACTTAGGGGAGGAGCTGGCCATCGGGATAGCTTAATGCTGAATTATGAGCAAAATAGTTTTTCATCTGTAATGAATTTGGTCTTTAATTTCTCTCTACGAAACAACCGCCATCAAAAAATACTCAAGCTTAAGGGTTTTCACCCTCCTTGACCCCAATCTTCCAACCTAGACTGAAATGACATACAAGGATATTCGCTAAATTATTGAAAAATAATTTTACAAATAAAATGGCCTACACTTTTCAGTTCAGAGACGTCTTTGCCCAGAAAGAGGCCATTGCCGACGGCATTGGGGTCACGCTTCAACTGAGCGCCATCACCATCGGCTTAGGCTTTGTACTGGGCATCGCCGTCGCAGTCAGTCTGGTCTACGGTCGCAGTTGGCTGCGCGGCATAGCCCGGGCCTACGTAGAAGTGATACGCAACACCCCGCTGATCGTTCAACTGTTTCTTATTTTTTTCGGCTTGCCAGGCATTGGGATCAAGCTTGACGTAATGACCGCCAGCGTGCTCGCCCTCACCATCAACCTGGGTGCCTACACCGCAGAGATCGTTCGCGCCGGCATTGAGAGCGTGCCCAAATCTCAAATTGAAGCTGGGGTGTCGCTGGGCTTGACGGGCCCGCAGATTTTTCGTCACGTGGTGCTGATGCCCGCGCTGAAAAATGTCTACCCATCGCTGTCGAGTCAGTTTGTGCTCATGATGCTGGCCACCAGTGTGGTGTCGCAAATCTCGGCGGCTGACCTGTTTCACGCCGGCTCCATCATCCAGTCCAGGACCTTTCGCGACTTCGAGGTCTACACCGTCATCTCGCTGCTGTACCTGTGCCTGACGCTGCTGATGCGTGGCGGTTTCGGCCTGTGCTTCCACCTGATCTTTCGCAGACGATGATTCGCGAACTCGCCCTGGTCGATGTCTATTTCCTGCTGCTGGCCGTGCGCTGGACTATCGGGTTGACCCTGCTGGCCCTGCTTGGAGGCGGCACCGTTGGTCTGTTTGTGGCTGCTTTTGGTGCCTCCAGGCACCGACTGTTGCGCGGCCTGGCGTTCGGCTATGTCGGAATCGTCCAAGGCATTCCGCTGCTGGGCTGGCTGTTTATTTTCTATTTCGGCCTGTCCATTGCCGGCTACAACCTGCCGCCACTCGCGGCAGCTACGGTGGGTTTTTCCATTTATGCCGGCGCCTTCCTAGGGGAAATCTGGCGGGGTGCACTCATTGCCATTCCCAAAACCCAGTGGGAAGCCGGCGTCTCAATAGGGCTGACCTACTTGGAGCAGTTGCGCCACGTCATCATCCCCCAGGCGATTCGGATCGCTATCCCGCCCACGGTGGGCTTCATGGTTCAGCTGATTAAAAACACGTCTTTGGGCGCGGTCATCGGCTTCGTTGAGTTGACGCGCGAAGGCCAGCTGACCACCGCGTCCACCTTCCAGCCCTTCTCGGTCTACCTGCTGGTCGCCCTGATGTATTTCAGCCTGTGCTACCCCCTCACTCGGTACAGCCGAATACTGGAAAGGAAACGACGTGCCCTTCGTTGAATTGAAATCGGTGGTCAAACGTTATGGCAACAACACCGTCTTGCAAGATGTTGACCTGAGCATCGAAAAAGGCGAAATCATTGCAGTCATCGGCCGTTCTGGCTCCGGCAAGAGCACCATGCTGCGTTGCATCAACGGCCTAGAGCCCGTGCAGGCGGGCGAGGTCTGGGTCGATGGCGTCGCCGTGCATGATGCCACCGCCAATTTGCGCGAGCTGCGCGCGCGCGTCGGCATCGTGTTTCAGAGCTTCAACCTGTTCCCGCACCTCACAGTAGAACGCAACATCACTCTGGGCCCAATGATCGTCAAGGGCGTGCCTGCCGCGGAGGCGGCCGCCCTGGCGCGAGCTGCGCTGCGCAAGGTTGGCCTCGAGGAGAAGATCGGAGCTTACGCTGACGAACTGTCCGGCGGACAGCAACAGCGAGTGGCCATTGCGCGCTCCCTGGCCATGGCGCCGAGCTTGATGCTGTTTGATGAAATCACCTCTGCGCTTGACCCGGAACTGGTCGGCGAGGTGTTGCTGGTGCTCGAAGAAATGGCCCGCGAAGGCATGACCATGCTGTTGGTTACCCACGAAATGAGCTTCGCTCGCCGGGTGGCGCACCGGGTGGTCTTCATGCACCAGGGCAAAGTCTGGGAACAAGCACCAGCCGCAGAATTTTTTGCCAACCCCAAGACCCCTGAGCTGAAAAGCTTTCTGAGCGCAGTTCTGCACTAATCACATCCTCTCACGATGTCCAAGCACGACTTCAGTATGGACGAGTTTGAATCACTCCGCAGCCGCGTCAGGGAAGCGATGCAAGCGCAGGGGCTTGACTGGCTGGTGCTGTGCCATCCTGTCTCAATCCACTGGCTGACAGGCTCCGATGCGAAGAGTTACCAAGAGTTTCAGTGCTTGTTCGTCTCCGCCGCGTCAGCGCCCCTGATCATTTTGACGCACGAAGGCGAGCGCAATGAGTTTGAGCAGGACGCTCTGGTAGACCAGGTCTGTACCTTTGGCGGTGGAGAGAATGAAGATCCGATCGGCGCCTTCATGGCCTTGGGGACTTCTTTGGGCCTACGACAAGCTCGCGTCGGCCTGGAGGTACCAGCTTATTACCTCCATCCACACCACTATATGCGGCTGCAACAATGGCTAGGCGACGCACTGGTGGCGGAACCCAGCAATTTGGTGAACGACCTCAAACTGGTCAAATCAGACGCCGAACTTGTCTATATCCGCCAAGCCAGCCGGACAGCCGATGCTGCCATGGCCGTATTTGCCGCAACTTTGCAAGCTGGTCGCTCGGAGCTGGCTGTGGCAGGCCAGGTCATGGCCGCATTGCTGTCCGCGAACAGCGGCATTGCTGCCAGCCCCATCAACCTGGTGTCTGGCGAGCGCTCGTGTTTCAGTCATGGGGCACCGACGGAGCGGGTGCTGCGCGGCGGCGACTTTGGCAGCGTTGAATTCGGCGCCACACACCGCCGCTACACAACGACCATTGGCCGTCAATTCTGCCTGGGGCAACCCAGCCCGAGGATGCAGACGCTCTATGCGGTCGTGCGTGCCGCAAGTGATGCCTGCATTGCAAAGATGCGCGACGGCGTACCTGCAGCAGAACCTCACGCCGCTGCCAAGTCAGTCATTGAGCAAGCTGGGATGGGCACCGACCGCGTCCACACCTCAGGCTACGGGGTGGCTCCCGGGTTCCCGCCAAGCTGGGCCGAGCCTTTGCACCTGATTGGCGACAGCACTTACACGCTGCGGACCGGTATGGTCATTAGCGTCGAGCCCCCCGTCTTTATTGGCGCCGAACGCCTGGGCGCGCGCTTGGTTGACAACGTGCTGATCACCCAAGATGGCGCTGAGTTGTTATCCAGGTACAGCCGTGACTTGATTGTGGTCGCAAATGATTGAAATTTGCCGTTTCTTCCCGGCAATGCCGTGTGGCCTCCATGGCGACACGAATAAGCAGGAAGACCCATTGGTTTTTTATAGGAGCTAGTCATGTTGAAAAAGTGGATCCGAAATCTGGCCGCCGCCCTGCTCTCTCTGGGCCTTGTTAACACTGCTATGGCTGATCGCCTGCAGGACATCCTGACCGCTGGTGTGGTCCGCATCGGGGTGCCACTGGATGTGCCGCCCTTTGGCTCGCAGAATGCCAACCGAGAAGCCGAGGGCTTTGACGTGGACATGGCCAACATGGTGGCCAAGGCTTTGGGCGTAAAGCTGGAACTGACCCAGATCACTGGCGCCAACCGGCTGCCTTTTCTGCTGACCGACAAAGTCGACATCGTGATCTCGGTCATGGGTCTGACGCCTGAGCGTGCCAAGCAGATCATGTTCAGCGCGCCCTATGCCAACACCTCGCTGGCGGTCTACGGGCCCAAAAACATCGTGGTCAAGTCGGCCATGGACCTGGGCAAATACAAAGTCGCAGCCGCCAAAGGCACCACCCAGGAGATGGCGCTTTCAGCCGCCAACCCAAAGGCCAACATGATGCGCACCGAGGATGACGCCACTGCCGCCTCCGCCTATTTGTCTGGTCAGGCTCAATTGTTTTCGACCAACAGCATCGTCGCCATTGATCTGGCCAAGAAGAACCCGACCAAGGAGTTCGACCTCAAGTTCAACATCCGCAATAGCCCGGCTCACATGGGCGTGAAAATGGGCGAGCACAACCTGGTGCGCTGGCTCGACTCCTTTGTGTTCTTCAACACTCAGAACACCGAGCTCGACAAACTGCACCTGAAATGGCTGAACCGCAAGATGGACGCTATGCCCGCCCTGTGATGAAAACGCCAGTGTCTACGGAAGTACGATGGGACCGGATGACGGCCCCGGATCTGGCGCGTGCTGCGCGCAAGAAAACGGTGGTCATCATTCCCTTGGGTGCCACCGAGCAACACGGGCCGCACCTGCCAACGCAAGTTGACTGGCGGCTCGCGTACGAGGTTTCGCTGCGTGCGGCGAGCCAGATGCGCGCACCTTTCAGGGCTCTGGTCACACCGGCGATCCCGTTTGGCATGTCGGAGCACCACATGTCGCTCGGCGGTACGCTGACCCTGAACTATGCAGCCATGGCCGCGGTGGTCGGCTGCATTGTGAAGTCAGTGGCCCGGCATGGTTTTCGCCGTATCTTTGTGATGAACGGACACGGCGGCAATATTGCTGCGCTAGAGACCATCATCACCGAGTTGACGGTGGAACTGCAACTGCCCCTGGCGGCAGGCACCTATTGGCATATCGCCGAATCGTCCATTGCCGGTATCCTGACGGAGCAGGACCGGGTGCTGCACGCCTGTGAGGCTGAAACCTCCATGCTGCAGGCCCTGTCACCCGAGACGGTCAAGCCGCTTAAAAAGTCATTTCGGACGCCGCTGATACCCGGGTTGTCGGCCATCGCCGGTGTCAACCCAGGCATCTACCGTTGGCAGCAACTGGGCACGCGATCACCCCTGGGGCTGATCGGCGAAGCCTGGGCCGCCAGCCCTGAAAAAGGGCAGCAACTGCTGAAAGCCATCTCCAGTGACGTGGCAAAGGCCCTGTCAGAGCCGGCGCTGTGGGATGCCCCTATTTAGACCATGAAGTTATACCAATGAGCACAACCGTATTCAGCGACATCGACTGGGACCAGGACGGCAAACAGGTCGGCACGCTACATCTGCCCCACTCGCCCGATGACGACGCCTGGGGCGTGATCCCCTTCCCCGCCGCCTCCATCAAAAACGGCCAGGGGCCGGTGGTGGTGGTCTCGGGCGCCGTTCATGGCGATGAGTACGAGGGGCCCGTGGTCATCGCCGAGTTGATGCGGCAGATCCAGGCGAGTGATGTGACCGGGCAATTGATTTTGCTACCCACGCTCAATGCGCCGGCACTGAAAGCCGGCCGCCGCACCTCGCCGATTGACCACCTTAACCTTAACCGCGTCTTCCCCGGCGATGACCACGGCTTGCCGACGCAGCAGATCGCCCGCTACGTGACCGACCACATCCTGAGCCGAGCCAATGTCTACCTGGATCTGCACGCCGGTGGACGCACGCTGTTCATCCAGCCCAGCGCCCACGTGGTGATGGCCGACGGCATGGCGCCCGATCTCATCAAGGCCAACGCTAAACTGGCCGAAGTCTTTGGCGTAGGGATCACGGTGCAGACCAGCAATATGGGCGACTACCGCACCTCCGCCGGCTACGCCACACTCAAGGGTATCCCTACCCTTGCGGCTGAAATGGGCATGGGCGGCTGGGTCACCGGCGACTCGGTGCGTGCCACGCGTGAAGCCACCCACCGGGTGCTCAAGCACACCGGCGTGCTGCCCAACATCGCCACTGTGCCAGGTGAAAAAACACGCTGGACTCGCATCAACGGCGGCAAGGCCTATGTGTTTGCGCCGATGGACGGGTACTTTGAGCGCCGCTTTGCACTGGGCGAACGCATCGAGGCGGGTCAACTGGCCGGCCTGATGCACGCCCTGAACCGCCCCAACCTAGAGCCTGAACCGGTGTACTTCCAGTCCGGCGGCACGCTGTACGCCCACGGTCTCATTGGCCATGTGAGGGCCGGACAAAACCTCGCGGTATTGGTTGAAGACGTGGCCGCACCGCTTTAAACCATGCTGACCGCTGAATCACGCGCGCGCGACTTTCCCAGCCTGGCTGGGATGCACTACCTCAACAGCGCGGCGGAGAGCATTCCGCCACTGTGCGTGATGGATGCGCTGCAGGCCTACTGGCGCGACAAGCAGCAGGGCATGCGCGGACGAGATGGCCACTACGCAGCCATGGCTCAGTGCCGCGAGATCAGCGCGCACTGGGTAGGGCTCACGCCTGACGAGGTGTCTTTCTGCTCTTGCAGCGCCGAAGCCTACAACCTGCTGGCCAGCGCCCTGAATCTGCAACACGCGGACGAGGTGGTGGTCAGCGATCTTGACTTTCCGTCTGGGGCAACCCCTTGGTTGGCGGCGCCCACGCGGCCAAACGTAAAGGTATGGCGATCACGCTCCGGTGGTTTGGACGCCGCCGACCTGTTGCCGCTGCTCAATGCCAAGACGCGCCTGGTGCAGGTCTCGCTGATCAGCTTTTACAACGGTTTCCGGCTGGACTGGCAACCCTTTCATGACGCGGTGCGGCAGTTGGCGCCCCATGCCCTGATTTCGGTCGACGTGACCCAGGCGCTGGGGCGGGTAGCGCTGGACTGCCTGGGTGCAGACTGCATCATCTCCAGCACCCACAAGTGGGTTCTGGGCCTGCACGGCGGCTGCATCGTCGGTATTCCTGAGGCCCGGGCCGCCCAACTGACCACGCGGGCGGGTGGCTGGTTTCAGCTCAACAATGCGTTCGACACCGACCGCTTCGAGCGACTCGGCACCAAGCCCGGCGCCGCCAGTTGGTCGGTCGGCATGCCCAACTTTGCGGCCATCTACGCACTCAATGCAGGCCTGCGCTACCTCGGGGCCATTGGCCTGGAGGCGGTGACGCAGGTGGCCGACCCGCTGACCCAGGCGCTGCACGCCGGGCTGTTGGCACAGGGCATTACGCCCATGGCGCCGCGACGGGAACCCACCGATTCCGGCATTGTGGCCTTTCAGCACCCGCGCAGCGACGCGATCCAGGCCGCCCTGCAAGCCGAGAACATCCATGTGATGCACCAAGCCGGCCGCCTGCGTGTGGCGGTGCACGGTTACAACACCGAGGCAGACATCACCCACTTTTTGAGCACACTGGACGGCGCCCTGCAAGGGGCATGAGGAGAAGCACCGTGACCACAAGTACCACTGACTTTCTGCCCGGCGGCTACCGCTACATACCCGGTGTGTTTCAGTACGCCGGCGGCGTGGCCGCCCTACCGGGCTGGCGCATTGAGCGCGCCCGCTTCATGACACCGGTACCGCTGGCGGCGGGTTTTGAGCGCATTGCCAGCGTACTGCAACAGGCCGAACGGCCTTTGACGGCTTTTTGCGCCTGCGAGCTGCAGTCGCCCGCGCCCTTTACCGAAGATGGCTTCAAAGCGTTTAACGAGGTCTATGTCGGCACACTGGCGCGCTGGGGCATTTACCAGCAGGGCGTCAACCCGGTGGCCCGCGCCAACACCTGCCCAGCCGTGGCGCCACCGGACGGACCAGCTTTTCATGCCTTTTGCTACACCGTGCCAGTCACTGATGCAGCGCCCAGTTTTGTGGTGGCGGGCAGCGGCGAAGCGCCGGAGGGCAAGGGCAACTACCGTGACCACATCATTGCACTGGGCGACACCAGCCCCGATGGACTGCGCCGCAAAGCGGTGTGGGTGCTGGGCGAAATGGAACGCCGAATGGCCGCGCTGGGCGGCAGTTGGCAGAGCACCACAGCGGTTCAGGCCTATACCGTGCATGACCTTTACCCCTTTCTGGCCGACGAGATCGGACGGCGTGGCGCCCTGCGCCAGGGCCTGACCTGGCACCTCAACCGCCCGCCTGTTCAGGGCATTGACTTCGAAATGGACTGCAGGGCGATCGCGGTGGAGCACATGCTCGCGGCCTGACACCTTGGTATGGGGCGGGTCCTAAAATCAAGCGATGCCTGCCTACCTGACTGCCGCCTTCTACAAATTCGTCAACCTGCCAGATGCTGAGCAGCTCAAGCCGCAGCTGCTGGCTTGTTGTGAACAGCACGCCGTCAAGGGGCTGATCCTGCTGGCGACTGAGGGCATTAACAGCACCATTGCCGGCCCAGCCGAAGGCGTGCGGGCCGTTCTGGCCTATTTGCGGCAAGACCCGCGCCTGGCAGACCTGCAGCACAAAGAAGCATGGTCCCAGCGTGCGCCCTTCTACCGCATGAAGGTCCGAATCAAAAAGGAAATCGTCACGCTGGGGGTGCCGGGCGTGAGCCCGACCCACATGGCGGGCACCTATGTCAAGCCGCAAGACTGGAACGCCCTGATCAGCGACCCCAGTGTGGTGCTGGTGGACACCCGCAATGACTACGAGGTCGGCCTGGGCACGTTTGTCGGTGCGCTGGACCCGAACATCGCCCGCTTTGCCGATTTACCCCAGTGGGTGGCGGAGTCAGCCGCATTGAACCCAGCCGGCAAAAAACCCAAGGTCGCCATGTTCTGCACTGGCGGCATTCGCTGTGAAAAGTCCACTGCACTCATGCGGGCGCAGGGATTTGACGAGGTCTACCACCTTGAAGGCGGTATCCTCAAATACTTGGAAACCGTGCCGCCCGAGCAGAGCCTGTGGCAGGGCGAGTGCTTTGTGTTCGACGAGCGGGTCTCGGTCGGCCATGGCCTGCAAGCCGGGCCGCACGGCCTGTGCCGGGCCTGCCGACAACCGCTCACGGCAACAGACCAGGCCTCGACGCAATTCGAGGCGGGGGTGTGTTGCCCCAAATGCGCCGACCACAGCAGCGAGGCGCAAAAAAATAGCGCACGTGAGCGTCAGCGGCAGTGGGAACTGGCCAAATCACGTGGCCAGGTCCACATCGGGGTGCCTTTAGCCCCCCGTCATCCTCGCGCAAGCGGGGATCCAAGGCAATTTACGCCCAACGCAGCTTGAAGCCCCAGGTGTCGGGCCGGCCTAGGCCGGAATGACCAGGCGCGCGCGCGCCGCAGCATACTCGCGTTTGAGCTGGGCCACGTAATCGGCCGTGCTCTGGATTTTGGTGATGGCGCCAATGCCCTGGCCACAGCCCCAAATGTCTTTCCAGGCCTTGGTCTTGTCACCACCAAAGTCCATCTTGCTCGGGTCGCTCACAGGTAGTTGGTCGGGGTCCATGCCGGCATTGCGGATGCTGGGCGCCAGGTAGTTGCCATGCACGCCGGTAAACAGGTTGCTGTAGACGATGTCGTCCGAATTGCTGTCCACGATGGATTGCTTGTAGGCCTCGGCCGCGCGCGCCTCCTCTGTTGCAATAAAGGCAGAGCCAATGTAGGCAAAGTCGGCGCCCATGGCCTGGGCGGCCAGCACCGCGTCGCCGGTCGAGATCGAGCCGCTGAGCGCCACCGGACCGTCAAACCATTGTCTGATTTCCTGAATCAACGCAAACGGGCTCTTCACGCCCGCGTGGCCGCCCGCACCTGCAGCCACGGCGATCAGGCCGTCGGCGCCTTTTTCAATGGCCTTGTGCGCGTGCTTGTTATTGATGATGTCGTGCAGAACCACACCACCGTAGGAATGGGCGGCGGCGTTGATGTCTTCGCGCGCGCCGAGCGAGGTGATGATGATCGGCACCTTGTATTTGACGCACATCGCCATGTCATGCTCGAGCCGATCATTGCTCTTGTGCACGATCTGGTTGATGGCATAGGGGGCGGCCGGTTGCTCCGGGTGGGCGAGGTTGTGAGCGGCCAGCGCCTCGGTGATCTCGATCAGCCACTCTTCCAGCTGCTCGGCCGGGCGGGCGTTGAGCGCCGGCATGGAGCCGACCACGCCGGCAATGCATTGGGCGATGACCAGCTTGGGGTTGCTGATGATGAACAGCGGCGAACCGATCACCGGGAAAGGCAGCTGGCTCAGGGCTGCAGGAAGCTTGGACATATCGTCTCCAGAGAAATTTATGTATAAAAGTGGCCCTAGCCCTTGTCGCAGCTAGGTTTACAGCTATTAACTTGATAGCAATTCAGAAAGACTCCAACGCCAGGCCAGTGACCGAGTCGGCGCCGTCCAGGATGGCATCGCGCAGACCGGGGGCCCGGGTCAACAGGTGGTCGGCATAAAAGCGCGCAGTGACAAGCTTGGCCCGCATGAAGGCCTCGTCCACACCCTGCGCCAATTGCTCTTGTGCCACCAGCCAGGCACGCGCCAATTGCCAGCCAGCCATCAGGTTACCGGCCAGCATCAGGTAGGGCACGCTGCCGGCAAACACCGCATTCGGGCTGGCGCGGGTCTGGTCGGCCACAAAGGCCACCACCTCGACAAAGGCTAGGCGCGCCGCCTGCAGTCGCCGGGCCACGGCCAACGCGTCGGCACTGCCATTGGCGTTCAGGGCTGCTTCGGTGTCCTCAATCTGGGCTGCGATAGCGCGGGCTGTCTGGCCGCCGTCGCGCGACGTCTTGCGCCCGACCAGGTCATTGGCCTGGATGGCCGTGGTGCCTTCGTAAATGGTCAGAATCTTGGCGTCACGGTAGTACTGGGCCACGCCGGTTTCTTCGATGAAGCCCATGCCGCCATGCACCTGCACCGCGGCCGAGGTGACCTCCAGGCTCATCTCGGTGCTGTAGCCCTTGACCAGCGGCACCATGAACTCATAAAAGGCTTGGTTCTGGCGCCGCACCTCGGCATCCGGGTGGTGGTGGCCAGCGTCAAAAGCAGACGCCGCCACTGTGGCCATGGCACGGCAACCCTCGGTCAGGGCCCGCATGGTCATCAGCATACGCCGCACGTCGGGGTGGTGAATGATGGGCGCCGCCTTGGGCAGCGAGCCATCCACGGGACGGCTCTGCACGCGTTCGCGGGCAAAGCTCACGGCCTTTTGGTAAGCCCGCTCGGCAATCGCAATGCCCTGCACACCCACGCCAAAGCGGGCGGCATTCATCATGATGAACATGTACTCCAGGCCACGGTTTTCCTGACCGACCAGGTATCCCACGCCACCGCCGTGGTCGCCGTACTGCAGCACAGCGGTCGGGCTGGCTTTGATCCCCAGCTTGTGTTCGATGCTGACGCAGTGCACGTCGTTGCGTGCACCCAGAGAACCATCGGCGTTGACCAGAAACTTGGGCACAACAAACAGGCTGATGCCCTTGACGCCTTCGGGCGCGCCAGTGACGCGTGCCAGCACCAGATGGACGATGTTTTCGGCCATGTCGTGCTCACCCCAGGTGATGTAGATCTTGGTGCCAAACACCTTGTAGCTGCCGTCCGGTTGCGGCTCGGCCCGAGTTCGCACCGCCGCCAGGTCTGAGCCGGCCTGCGGCTCGGTCAGGTTCATGGTGCCGGTCCACTGGCCGCTGACCAGTTTTCCCAGGTAGGTGGCTTTGAGTTCGTCCGAGCCGGCGGTCAGCAGCGCTTCAATCGCGCCGTCAGTCAGCAGCGGGCAAAGGGCAAAACTCATGTTGGCCGAGTTTTGCATTTCACCGCAGGAGGCCCCAATGGTCTTGGGCAGACCCTGCCCGCCAAAGGCCACCGGGTGCTGCAATCCCTGCCAGCCGGCCTCGGCAAACTGAGCAAAGGCCTGCTTGAAGCCGGGCGTGGCAGTGACCGTTCCTTGGTGCCAGCTCGACGGGTTGCGGTCGCCGTCCCAGTTCAGGGGTGACAGCACACCCTCATTGAACTTGGCAGCTTCTTCAAGCACCGCCTGCGCGGTGTCAAAGCCGGCATCTTCAAACCCAGGAATGGCCGAGATCTGTTCGATATCGGCCAGGTGCCGGATGTTGAACAGCATGTCCTGCAAAGGGGCCCGATAACTCATGTGCAATGCTCCAGTGGGTGCAGCCCCGCGGCTTGGGGAACGGTCAAAGTGCGGCAGTCAGGGCCGGCACCGCGTCAAACAGATCGGCTTCCAGGCCGTAATCAGCGACCGAGAAGATTGGTGCCTCGGCGTCTTTGTTGATGGCCACGATGACTTTGGAGTCCTTCATGCCAGCCAGGTGCTGAATGGCGCCACTGATGCCACAGGCCACGTAAAGCTGGGGCGCCACAATCTTCCCGGTCTGCCCGACCTGCCAGTCATTCGGGGCATAGCCCGCATCCACCGCCGCGCGCGAAGCACCCATGGCAGCGCCGAGCTTGTCGGCCAATGGCGTCATGACCTCCATGAACTTCTCGTTCGAGCCCAGCGCCCGGCCGCCCGAGACGATGATCTTGGCTGAGGTCAGCTCCGGACGATCGTTCTTGGCAATTTCAGACCGCAAAAAGAACGCTTTTTCGCTGGCCGCAACCGCGCTGAGCACTTCGATTGCCGCGCTGCCACCCGAGGCAGCCGCCGGGTCAAAGCCAGTGGTACGCACCGTGATGACCTTGGTGGCGTCCAGACTTTGCACTGTGGCAATGGCGTTGCCAGCGTAGATGGGGCGCTCAAACGTGTCGGGCGATTCAACCCGCGTCACGTCGGAGACCTGTCCGACGTCAAGTCGGGCTGCAACGCGCGGGGCGATGTTCTTGCCAAACGCGGTTGCAGCGAACAGGATATGGCTGTAGCTGCCAGCCAGCGCCAGCACCTGGGCGGCGACGTTTTCTGCCAAACCGTGGGCAAAGCCCTCGCCTTCGGCGTGCAGCACCTTGGCCACGCCAGCCACCTGGGCTGCAGCAGCAGCGGCAGCGCCGGCATTCAGGCCGGCCACCAGCACATGAACCTCACCACCGCATTGAACTGCGGCAGTAATGGCGTTGAGGGTAGCCGCGCGCAGCGAGGCGTTGTCGTGTTCGGCAATGACGAGTGATGTCATATCAGTCTTTCGTTGTGTAGTCAGATGACTTTGGCTTCGTTCTTGAGCTTGTCCACCAGCGCGGCGACATCGGCCACCTTGATGCCGGCGCTGCGCTTGGGCGGCTCCACCACTTTGAGCGTCTTGATGCGGGGCGACACGTCCACGCCCAGGTCTTCGGGTTTGAAGATGTCCATCTGCTTTTTCTTGGCCTTCATGATGTTGGGCAGCGTGACATAACGCGGCTCATTCAGGCGCAGGTCGGTGGTGATGATGGCAGGAAGGCTGAGCGACAGTACTTCGAGGCCGCCGTCCACTTCACGGGTGACTGAAGCCTTGCCGTCGACCACTTCGACCTTGCTGGCGAATGTCGCTTGCGGCAGGTCGGCCAGCGCTGCCAGCATCTGACCGGTCTGGTTGCAGTCGTCGTCGATCGCTTGCTTGCCAAGGATCACCAAGCCGGGCTGCTCTTTGTCCATCAAGGCCTTGAGCAGCTTGGCCACCGCCAGCGGCTGCAGTTCGGCCGTGGTTTCGACCAAAATTGCCCGGTCAGCGCCGATGGCCATGGCGGTGCGCAGTGTTTCCTGGCACTGAGTCACGCCGCAGGACACCGCGATCACCTCGGTGGCGACGCCTTTTTCTTTCAGGCGCACCGCCTCTTCAATGGCGATTTCGTCAAACGGGTTCATGCTCATTTTGACGTTGGCGATGTCCACACCCGTGTTGTCCGACTTGACCCGAACCTTCACGTTGTAGTCCACCACCCGCTTGACTGCGACCAGGACTTTCATTGTTGTCACTCCAGAGGGTTGTAAATGCTGTGTTGTCGATTTGACGTTAACGTCAATCCCGAGATTCTATGTCGACCACTCCAGCAGACCTTCTTTGCCGGGCTATTGCGGCAACTCAGCCAGAAATAGCACGACCGTGCTTTTAATTATACGCAGGTGGGAAGTGACGCTGAAACCAGGCCATCGGCAAGCGCCTAAACTGCGGCGCGTCAATTCACGTGGCCCTGGCGTGAATCACCCGTTGCGGAAAGGGGATCTCGATACGGTGCTCGCGCAGTAAACGCAAGATATCCAGATTGACCAGGGAGCGCAGGTTGAGCGTGCCATTTTCCGGGTCGGCAATCCAGTAACCCACGGTAAATTCAAGGCCATCGGTGCCAAAGGCCGACAAGGCCACCGCAGGCGCAGGTTCACGCAGCACGCGTTGCTGGTTCAAAGCCGCCTGTTCCAGCAATCGAATGACCAGGTCCACATCACTGTCATAGGCCACCGAGACCACGGTGGATTGCCATACCAGCGCATCAGCCAGGGACAGGTTCTCAACCCGACTGGTGATCAGCAGCTCATTGGGCACGATGGATTCACGGCCTGTGAGCGAGCGGATCACGGCATAGCGGGCATTGATCTGGGTGATGCGCCCTTCGAAATTGTCCACCCGCACGTTGTCACCAATGCGCATGCTGCGTTCGGCCAAAATGACAAAGCCGCTGATGTAGTTGGCGGCCAGCTTTTGCAGGCCAAAGCCCAGCCCGACCCCGATCGCGCCGCCCAAAACCGACAGGGCCGTGAGATCAATGCCAACCGACGCCAGCGCAATCAAAAGCCCGACAAACAACAACAGGGCCCGGGTGGCATTGCTGACCGCCATGCGCAGCGACAGTTCACCGCCGGTGGCCGAGCGCAACAGCCGCGTCTCGATCGCCGAGGCAATCCACAGGGCGACGATCAGCACCAGGCCGGCGGTCAGGCTGCCCTCGATCAGGGTGCGCACCGACAGGCGCGAGTCACCCATCATCCAGGTGATCTGGTCCAACTCTTCCAAAACCAGCGGCAACAGCCCACTGACCCACAGCACCATGACGATCCAGGCAACCCAGGAAATACTGCGTTCAAGGGCCCGCACCAGCGGTGTCTCTGTCAAGGTGGCCTGCAGCAATTTGACCCCCAGCCGAATCACCAGCAGGGACAACAGCACAGGGATGGCGATCTTGAAGACGGTCAGCGGCACCCAGTGCGCGACGATGGCGCGCGCCGCCAGGCTAAGGCACAGCAGCAGCATGGGGAAAAGCACCCCGTCAATGATGCGCTCGCCGAACAGGATCGACCGGCGCTCCACCTGAATTGTTCCCCGGCCCAGCAGCCAGGCCAACAGCCCCGCAAGCAACGCGCTGGCGGCCAAAGCGCCCAGCTCAGTCACTGCGGCGGGTCGCGCCAGGGCCTGCAACCAGCTTTCGATGTCGGTAATGGGCGTCTCAGACATCGGCCAGAACCCGGATGTGGGCCTCGACACTTCGACCCAGGGCACTGAGGTTATAGCCCCCCTCCAGGCAAGACACGATTCGGCCCTTGGCATGGCGCCGGGCCACGTCTTTGATGCGTTGCGTGATCCAGGCGTAATCCTGCTCCACCAGGCCGAGTTGGCCGAGGTCGTCGTCACGGTGGGCGTCAAAACCAGCACTGATGAAAATCATCTCGGGGGCAAACGCCTCAAGGCGAGGGATCCAGGCCTGTTCAATCAGTTCGCGCACCTGCGGGCCTCGGGTGTAGGCCGGCACGGGCAGGTTGACCAGGTTACCGGCAGTGGACCGGCTGCCGCCCTCTGGGTAGAACGGGTGCTGAAAGAAGCTGACCATCAGGATGCGCTCGTCACCAGCCACGATGTCCTCGGTGCCATTGCCGTGGTGCACGTCAAAGTCGACAATCGCCACCCGTTGCAGCCCGTGCCGCTCTAGCGCGTACTTGGCAGCCACCGCCACATTATTGAAAAAGCAAAAGCCCATGGCGTGGTCCCGGCAGGCGTGGTGCCCGGGCGGTCGCACGGCGCAAAAAGCGTTTTCCAGTTCTCCGGCCAGCACCGCGTCGGTGGCCGCCAGCGCGGCGCCAGCGGCGCGCAGGGCGGCGTCCCAGGTGTGGACATTCAGCGAGGTATCGGGGTCAACCTGCGCGTGGGTCGGACCACCCGCGGCAATCTCGTCGCGCAAACCGTCGCTCAGGCCGCGCAGCGCCGCCACATGCAAACGGTGGTGAGCGAGCTCAATATCAGCCAAAGGCGCCAGGGGCGGTTCACGCCGCGCCAGCACTTGGTTCAGACCTGACATGAGCAGGCGGTCCTCAATGGCATCGAGCCGTTGCGGGCATTCCGGGTGCCCGCGCCCCATGTCATGCTTCCAGCAGTCGCGGTGGGTAAAGTAGCCGGTCATTGTCACGGTGTTCGCCTGCGTCCTGATTTTTTTGTTAAGGTCGCGCCATGGATGCAACACAAGTCAAATCACTGGTTGATCGAACGCTGAAATCACTGGTCGATCAGCTTAACACGGTCATCGTTGGCAAAGCGGCCCAAACCCAAGACTGCGTGGTCTGCCTGCTCGCTGGTGGGCACTTGCTGATTGAAGACGTGCCAGGCGTCGGCAAGACCACCCTCGCGCATGCGCTGGCACGCACTTTTGGACTGCAGTTTTCGCGCGTGCAATTCACGGCTGACCTGATGCCGAGCGACTTGTCGGGGGTGTCGGTTTACGAGCGCGCCAAGGAATCGTTCGTGTTCCACCCCGGCCCGATCTTTGCCCAGGTACTGCTGGCCGACGAGATCAACCGCGCCAGCCCCAAGACGCAGAGCGCACTGCTGGAAGCAATGGAAGAGAAGCAGGTCACGATCGAAGGCCAGACCCGACCGCTGCCGCAGCCCTTTTTCGTGATTGCCACGCAGAACCCTTTGGACCAAATCGGCACCTATGCCCTGCCAGAGTCGCAGCTGGACCGCTTTTTGATGCGCATCTCGTTGGGCTACCCGGACCGTGAGGCCGAACGCGAGTTGTTGACCGGACACGACCGACGTGGCCTGTTGGACGCTTTGCCCAGCCTGTTGAGCAGCGCCGAACTACAAGCCCTGCAGCAGCGCGTGCTGGCGGTGCACGTATCGGCGCCGCTTCTCGACTATGTTCAGGACCTGATCGCCGCCACCCGCAACGGCCAGTGGTTTGTGCAGGGGCTCAGCCCGCGTGCTGGCATAGCCGTACTGCGCACGGCGCGCGCGCAAGCCATGCTGAGCGGGCGCGACTACGTCGCCCCTGATGACGTGCAAGCCATCCTGCCGCAAACCGTGGCGCACCGGCTGGTGCCGCTCAGTCAGTCCGGGCGCGGCGCCTTGGAGCAGGTGAGTGCCATGCTCGCGGCCACCCCGCTGCGCTAGTCACCCAAGCGCATGCCCTTTCGCGCCATGATGCCGACTGCCCTGCCCATCTTCTGGCGGCGGCCGGGCAACCACCTGCGGGCCCGTTGGCAGCGCTGGTGGTTGTTGCGGCTGGCACCCACCGACAGCACAGTGCTGACGCAACGTCTGGTCTATGTCCTGCCCAGCCGGCCCGGGCTGATGCTGGCGGCCACGCTGCTGGTGCTGTTGGCGACTGCCATCAACTACCAGCTCAACCTGGGTTATCTGCTGACATTTCTTCTGGCTGGCTGCGCCGCGGCCAGCCTGCACCTGTGCCATGGCACTTTGCGCGGCTTGCACCTGAACCTGCTGCCACCGGCGCCCCAGTTCGTCGGCAGCGCCGCCGGCCTACAGATTCACTTGCACAACCCACGGCTCAGTGGGCGCTACGGCATCGGCCTGTCGGTCTGGGGTGAAAACCAGTGGGTCTGGACCAACGTGCCCGCACAAGGCAGCGCCAACGTGCAGCTGGCCTTTGCGCCGGCGCGACGTGGCCTGCACCCCCTGCCCTTGCTGACGGCCGAAACCCGATTCCCAATGGGCATCTTTCGGGTCTGGAGCCTTTGGCGGCCGGCGGCAGAGCTGCTGGTTTATCCGGCGCCCGAAGTAGCGCCACCACCACTGCCAGCCGGCGAGCCACGCGATGGGGCGGCCACTCCATCGCCACGCCAACGGGGTGAGGAGCATGACGGCCTGCGGGGCTACCGCCGTGGCGACCCCTTGAAACGGGTGGTCTGGAAAAAAATGGCCAAGACTGGAGAACTGATCAGCCGCGACGAGGCCCGCGCGCAGGCGATTGTGCTCTGGCTTGACCTGCGCCTGACTGCCCTGGCCGACCCGGAGCAGCAGTTGTCACGCCTGTGCGCCTGGGTGCTGCAATCCGAGCGCCTTGGCCTCGACTATGGCCTGCGGCTGGGTGCTATCTCCCTGGGGCCAGACCAGGGAGAAGCACACAAGCGACGTTGCCTGGAAGCCCTGGCCCGTTACTGAGACCGCATACCCATGGCCAGCTACGCGCCCCCAACCCGTCTGCAAGGCCTGCTGCAAGTCATGCAGCAGTGGCCGCGAGAGACTCGCGACACGCTGTTCATGCTGACCGTTATTGCCTGCGTGCTGCTGCCGCAAGTCAGCCACTTGCCGGTGTGGTGCAGCCTGACCGCCGCCGCCGTGCTGCTCTGGCGTGCTGCCCTGACGCTGACCGGCCGTCCGCTCCCGCGACGTTGGTGGTTGTTGCTGGTGCTTGGTCTGGCGTTGGCGGCGACCCTGTTCACCTACCGCACAGTGCTGGGGCGCGACGCCGGAGTCACCCTGACGGTGGTCTTGCTGACCCTCAAGACCCTGGAGTTGCGGGCGCGCCGGGATGCTTTTGTCGTCTTCTTTCTTGGCTTCTTCTCACTGCTAACCACCTTTTTTTACTCCCAATCGCTGCTCACCGCCGTTGCCATATTGCTGGCGCTGCTGGGTCTGCTCACCGCCCTGGTCAATGCCCACCTGCCCGTTGGCAAGCCGCCGTTGCTCCAGTCGGCCCGCATCGCTGGTGGCATGGCCCTGCTGGGCGCGCCGATCATGGCTGTGTTGTTCATGCTGTTTCCACGCATCGGGCCGCTGTGGGGCCTGCCGGCCGACGCCATGAGCGGGCGCAGCGGGCTGTCGGCCACCATGGAGGTCGGCAATGTGGCACAGCTCGCGCTCGACAGCAGCATTGCCATGCGGGTCCGCTTCGAGGGGACAGCCCCGCCTGCATCAAGCATGTATTTCCGAGGGCCCGTGCTGTCGACCTTTGACGGGCGGGCCTGGCGCGCCTTGCGCAGCGACTTCCCGCCGGGCATGCAACTGGGCGCCGACCTGCAGGTGCGGGGCGCCCCTGTGCCCTACGAGGTCACTCTTGAGCCCAACCACCGGCCTTGGCTGCTGCTGCTCGACGCCAGCCCCGAGGCCCCCGCGTTGAAAGGGCTGAGGGCCGGTATGACGCCTGAGCTGCAATGGCTGACGGATCGGCCGGTGACGGACCTGCTGCGTTACCGCGCCGAGGCCTACACCGACTTCCGCCATGGCCCCATGAGGCTGCTGGCCGGCTTGCAGGACTACCTGGCCTTGCCGCCTGGCTTCAATCCACGGACGCTGGCTTTGGCTGCAGAAATGCTGCGGCAGCCCGAGCTGCGCCAAGGCGACGGGGCCAGCCTGGTGGCAGCCGTGCTGCAGCGCCTGCGCAGTGGTGGCTACACCTACACCCTGAGTCCGGGTTTAAGTGGCCAGCACAGTGCCGACGAATTCTGGTTTGACAGCAGAAAAGGCTTTTGTGAGCACATCGCCTCCAGCTTTGTGGTTCTCATGCGGGCCATGGACGTGCCGGCGCGGGTGGTCACCGGTTACCAGGGCGGCGAGCGCAACGATGTTGACGGCTTCTGGGTGGTGCGCCAGCGTGATGCCCACGCCTGGGCCGAGGTCTGGCTGGCTGGACGCGGCTGGGTAAGGGTTGATCCAACGGCAGCCGTGGCGCCGGGCCGTATCGGCACCCTGGAACGGCTGGAAGCACCCGAGAACGCCATCGGCACGGCCCTCATCGCGGTCAGCCCACAGCTGCGCTTGACGCTGCGCGCGCTGTGGGACGCCACCAACAACCGCTGGAACCAATGGGTGCTGAACTACGGCCAGGACCGGCAGCTTAATTTGATGCGCAACCTTGGTTTCGAGGCACCCAGCTGGGAGACCGCCAGCTACCTGCTGATTGCCATCGTGGTGTTGACCAGCCTGCTCGGCGCGGCCTGGACCCTGTGGGACGGGCACCGGCAGGACCCCTGGCTGCGCCTGCTGGCGCGCGCTGCAGCACGGCTGGCCAAGCGCGGTGTTCAGTTGCCGGCGCAGTGCACGCCCCGGGAAATGGCGCGCCTCACGCTGGCGCAATTCGGCGACAACAACACCTTCGCAATGGCCATGCGTGATTGGCTTCTGCGTTTGGAGACCCAGCGCTACGCCACGCCCAAGGCCGCGCGCGAGCGGCTCGTTACACTGAGCCGAGACCTGCAACGCATTCCCCAACCCAAGTGAGCCCACAAAGCCTGTTATTTGCTACCGTATTTATAGCTATAACCCTAATATCCACGGGGGCTAGCGCCCTAAAATACCCTAAGAAAAAGGTGGCCGCAGCCGCCAAGGCACTGGCACTGCCAGCTGCCGCCACCGGCCCCGCCTATGCTGGCCGCGACGAGGTCATGCTGGCGGCTGACGAGATCGCCACCCGGCGCGAGTTGGACCCGGCCTGGGTACGCCGCACGATTGGCCTGGCCCACTACAGCGCCCAGGCCGCCCAATTCATTCTTCCGCCGGCCGTAGGTGCGGCTAAAAACTGGGCCGTCTACCGCAGCCGTTTTGTGGAGCCGATTCGCATCGGGGCCGGCGTCAAATTCTGGCGCGCCCACCGCAAGCACCTGTTGCGGGCGGAGCAAGAGACCGGCGTACCGGCCAGCCTGATTGTGAGCGTGATCGGGGTTGAAACACTGTACGGACAACACGTTGGCAACTTCCGTGTGCTGGACGCACTGACCACACTGGCCTTTGATTTTCCGGTCGCGCACCCACGTGCGGCGGAACGCAGTGCCTTTTTCAAGGCAGAGCTGGAGCAACTGCTGATCTTGAGCCAGCGCAGCCAGATCAACCCCTTAAGCTGGCGCGGCAGCTACGCCGGCGCCATGGGCCTGCCGCAGTTCATGCCCTCGAGCTGGGCCCGCTACGCGGTTGACTTTGATGGCGACGGCCGCATTGACCTGTTTGCCAGCCCGGCCGACGCCATCGGCTCAGTGGCCAACTATTTCAAAGCGTTCAACTGGCAGCCCGGCCTGCCTACACATTACCCCGTGCGCTTTGACACCGCTCGGCTGGACCTGGACGCCCTGCTGGTGCCCGACATACTGCCCACCTTCAGCGTGACCAGTTTTCAGGCCAAAGGCGCCATTCTGGAGGCTGCTGCCCTGGCCCACAGCGGCCCGTTGGCGCTTGTGGAACTGCAAAACGGCAGCGAGCCACCCAGCTATATGGCAGGAACCGACAACTTTTATGCCATCACACGCTACAACTGGAGCAGCTACTACGCCATGGCGGTGATTGAGTTGGGCGAGGCGGTGGCGCGTGAGATCAAGAGCAAACCTTGAGCTGCGGCGGCTCACCTTAGCAAAATCGTATTTTCGAACGCTTGGATACGTCTTCACCAAGCACCGCTTTCGCCGGCAGGCTTAGCTTGGCACCGTAGCCTTCGCTCGCCAAGCAGCCAACCATAAATTGTCAATATGGCTCAGTTTGGTTTTGTCGAACCCACTCGCCATTTCCCAGTACCGACCAGAGGGCACCCTGTAACCCAGTTCGGCCTCGGCCAACAAGGCTTCATCAGCTGCTGACTGATCCAACTCAAAGCCACCGCTGAAGCCAGTGCCCAGATCTATACCCATGACTTTTAATTTTTGCCAACTGACCCTAGGAAATAGCAACCTGGAAGTGAGCTGATCTGACAAATTCACGACCGAACACCCTTGGCGCTGGGCCAAGGCCCATAAACGAGCCGATTTGGCCTCCAAGCTCTGCAAGGTGACGTCCTGCCGCAAAGGATCGGCCCTGCCCTGGCCATAAAAGTGAGTGGTCTGCCCCGCGCGCGAGTCATAAATCATGTCGCAACCCACATAAGCAATAACATCTGGCTTCAAAGCGCCCAATGCCCAGTAACCCGCGGTGAACGCCATGGTCCCGCCCGCGTAGACGACACCGCCAAATTGGTTTTGCGCGGGCACAAACTCATTGGCACCAATCATCTGTCTACCGCTGGTTTGGTCCACGGGCGGGTGGCGATCCAGGGGAAAGTCCTCCGGGTAGATCAAGCAGTCCCAGGTATCACAAGCTTGCCAAGCGTTGTTGATCACGACACGATGCGCAAAAATGGACGTATCCCAATCCGAGACTCGCAAGGCATCAGGCGCGCTGCCCACAATCAGAACTATTTTCGGGTTGGATTTCAAAGTAACTTTCAAAAAAAACAGGGTCTATCATCCAACAAAATGATGACAGCCCAATGATGGTCAAGGTCTAAGCCCTGAGCTTGGCCCAGTTGCCATTTTCGATGGGGGTGAGTCGCTGGTAAGCCCCTAGTGAATTTCGGCGTCAATACGCTGTGCGGCCACGCCCCCAAGAGCGACCTAGCGGTTTTTATCCGATCACCCGCTACACTGGTAGCGGCGGCGATGCCTTGGCTCCACGCCTACGCCAAAACCCAGCCGCGCAGTCCCTTGAAAAATATTTTCCGCCACACCCACATGTCGGGGCTGCTCTACGGCACGGCAATCGTGGTGCTGATCCACTTGGTGGGCACGGTTGGCTATTGGTACTTGGGCCGTCCCAACGCCACCTGGATCGACAGTTTTTACATGACATTCATCACCGTGGCCACCATTGGCTATGGCGAAGTCATCGACCTGTCGCACCACCCCATGGGCCGCTTGTTCACGGTGTTCATCGCCGCCCTTGGCATTGGGACCATGACTTACCTGTTTTCAACCTTTGTCGCACTGCTGCTGGAATCCGGCCTGAACACCGCCTTGAGGAAAAAACGCATGGAAAAAGAAATTAGCAGACTCGATGGCCACTACATCGTGTGCGGCATCGGTCGGGTTGGCAACAACGTGGCCCATGAATTACTCAAAACCAAGCGCACGATGGTGGTGATCGAAACCGAGGGCCAGGTCCTGGACCATTGGCTGGAAGAGCACCACGACGTGCTGCACCTCCATGCGGACGCGACCGATGACGACGCCCTGCGCAAAGCCGGCGTCCACACCGCTGCCGGTGTGTTTGCGGTGACCGGCGACGACAGCCACAACCTGATGATCGCCCTCTCGGTCAAGCTGCTCAACCCTCGGGTCCGGGTGGTGGTGCGGCTGCATGACATCCGAAACACCAACAAGGCCCGCAAGGCCGGTGCCGATGAAATCGTGTCGCCCGACTTCACCGGCGGCCTGCGCATCGCATCCGCCATGCTGCGACCCCATGCCGTGAACCTGATGGACCGTATGCTGCACAGCGACGGCGCCTTGCGGGTTGAGGAGGTGCTGGTGCCGCCGGGCTTTGTCACAGCCAGCGTGGCCGCCACGGTGCCTAAGTCACGCGACTACGTGCTCATGGCAGCCCATCACCAGGGCGAGTGGGTCTTCAACCCACCCGACGAGCACCTGCTGCAGGCCGGCACCGCACTGGTGTTGATGACCTCCCCCGGCGGCCGGTTACGGCTGGAGCAGGCGCTGGAAGCCTGAAGGCAGCGGCTTAGATCAAGCCTCCGAGGGCACCAGACAATGCCCGAAACACTGCGCAAAATGGCGCTCTAGCAGCAGAAATCTTACTCTTGGTACTTCTCGCTGCGGACAGCACCAAAAAAGTCGCTCTGCTCTGGGCCAGAGTCCAACGGAGGCTGTGCAAGGTCTTAGTGCGACATTGGATTGGTACGAGCGCCTTGCCAAGACTTGAGCGGCCGGCGTAGCCGTGACCGACCTTGGCTTCATCTACGTCAAAATATGTTAACGCCAGCCTGTTTGGTGCGAATGCTGGCGCCTGACACTAACCCCCGCTGTGGGCGTTGCTAGTCGGCAGCGTCGCCGTCGCCATGGCTTACGCGGTAGCCCATCGCGCGGTATCCAATCTGGCGTTTGTCCCACATCCGCAGCAATGCCGGGTGGCCGGTATCGACAAAGTCGATGATGCGCACATCGGTTTTGGTGGCGTGCTCGCGGTGCAGTCGGCCTGCGTATTGCTGCAACGTTCCTTTCCACGAAACCGGCATCGCCAGCACCAACGTGTCGAGCGGGGGATGGTCGAATCCTTCTCCGACCAGCTTGCCGGTCGCTAGCAGAACTCGCGGGGCATCGGGTGGCAGCGCGTTGAGTTCTGCAATCAGTGTGGCGCGCTGCTTTTTGGCTATCCGTCCGTGCAGGACAAACAAGGATGGAACCTTGCCGCCCAGCGCGGTTTGAATGGCATCGAGATGTTCGGTGCGCTCGGTCAGCACCAGCACCTTGCGGCCCTGACTGTAGGCGTGGGTGACCTCGGCAGCAATCGCGTCGGTCCGGGCTTGGTCAATGGCAAGGTGCCGGAATACATCCTGAATCCCGGCTTCCTGCGGCAAGTCAATCCGCGAGTGCAGTGTGCACGGCGTGACCGCCAGATCGTGCGGCGCACCCGTTGGCTTGGCGGCGGTGTGGCGAGTTGGCCCGCATTGCATGAAAATTATCGGCTGCTGGCCATCGCGGCGAATTGGCGTGGCCGTCAGGCCGAGCACGTATTTGGCTTTGGCCTGCTTCAGAATCGCATCAAACGATGCCGCGCCGACGTGATGGCATTCGTCCACGATCACGTGACCGTAGTTTTCGACCAGTGAATTGACTTCACCCTGCCTTGACAGCGACTGCATCACAGCGATGTCGATCTTGCCTGTCGGCTTGGCCTTGCCGCCACCGATGGTGCCAACCACTCCCTTGCTAACGCTCAGGAATGATTGCAAGCGCTCCTGCCATTGTTTGAGCAGTTCGGTTCGATGCACCAGCACCAGCGTATTCACACCACGGCGCGCAATCATCGCAGCAGCCGTTACCGTTTTGCCAAACGCAGTCGGCGCACACAGGACGCCTGCGTCGTGATGCAACATGGCAGCTACGGCGAATTCTTGATCCAGCCGCAAAGTACCGGCAAAAGCCACATCCAGAGGAGTCCCCGTGTATCGCTGGTCCATCAGTTCGCAGTCAATGGCGTTGTCACGAAGCAGCACCAGCGCGGCATCCAGACAGCCGCGCGGTAATGCAATGTGATTGTGATAGTTTTCGGCGCAGCCGATTACGCGCGGTTCATCCCACACCGAGAAGCGCATCGCCTGCTTCTTGTAAAACTCCGGATTCTGGAAGGCCGCCAGACGAATTAGCCGGTTGGCTAGTGACTGCGGGAGTTGCGCCTTCTCAAAATAGATCAGGTTGGCCAGAATTACCGTGAGCGACTTCGGCATCGGCCCGACCAGCTTTTTGCTGACGGATGCGGATCGTTTCCACGGTTGTTTTTGATCTTCCTCGTCGATGAAGGTCACATCGAGTGGGTGCGCGTTACCCGTCGCTCTCAGAATGGTGGGCTCGATATCGTGTGCTGCCATTGGCAGGATGGAGGCCAGAAATGCCCATTGATCCGGGTAGGCCCGCAAGTCGCCGTCCACGAACACGCTGCATCCGTTCTCACGCGGATGCTTCTGCAGCGGGAGCGCAATGAGATTACCAAAACCACCTTTGGGCATCGAGTCCTGATTGGGGAACAAGCGGTCATAGGATTCGAGCTTCAGTTGGCGAGTGCGGGCACAGGTGTGGCTGATGATGGCTGTGCCGAGTCGGCGTGCATCCCGAGCCGATACGCTGCCGGAGAAGAAAATCCAAGCGTGCGCGCCGTTGCCGGAGCGTGATATTTCAAGGGCGACCGGCACGCCCAACTCGTGACACGACTGGTAAAACGCCTTGGCATCCTCGCGCCACTCTGCCTCATCGAAATCAGCGGCGAGAAAATGGCAGGTGTCGCCGGCCAGCAGTGGGTAGACGCCGACCGTCCGCTTACCGGCAAGGTGCTCGTAGATCACCTGATCTGACAAGGGAATCAGCAGACGGTTATTGCATTCCCCGCATTTGATGCGCGGCTTTTCGCAAACACCTGCCAGCCACTCATTGCCGCAGGCCGGTGCGTAGCCAGACTTGCCGGTGGTTTTGCTTTCCCAGCGGGTTGGGTAGACGTCGGTGCGCCCGCGAAACAGCCGACGAAACAGCGCCACCTTCTCAACGGTGGAAAAACGGGATGGCGCTGGCTCCGGCGCGGGTAGAACTGGTTCAATTGGGGGTGGCTCCGGCGGCAAACGCCATTCGATGCCGTGACCGTCCAGCAGCGCGAGCAGCCGGGCGTTTTCAGTTTGCAGCGCGGCTAACTGTTCGCGTTCAATCATCGGCCCCGTACTCGGCAAGCAAGTCGCCCATGTCATCACCCACGCCATAGCCGAAATTGTGGCGGGTGCTACGCACGGCATCCAGCCTGTCCCATATCCTTGTTGGCTGCGGACAGGTCTTGCAGCGGCCCGAACAAACCAGCGCAGGCGCAGTCCACAAGACTGGTCTTGACGTCATTCCAACTGGGCGCGTTCATCTTCTTGGCCATCTACGCTATTCCTCGGCAATGTCGGGTTCGCTGCCGGACTCAAGCCGCTTGATCACCCGATCAAAATCACTCTCAAACATACGGTCTTGCACGATGCGGTATTTCTCGAACTCGCTCATCGCGTGGGCTTTGGCGATTTCTGCCGTCACCTTGCCCGCGTCCTGCAGCACTTCCCGGTCGGTCGCCTTAATGAAGCGGTTCAGGCGTGTTTCCCAGCCCTGCATGGTCATGGGGATTTTGCGCAGCGCCATATCCTCGGCCACATCGAGATAGGCCGAAACCAGTCGCTGCAACTGGGCCATCTCGTGTTCGGTCAGGTAATTCTTGGCGACCACCACATCGAACTTCTGAATCTTTCCCTGCGGCCCGTCCCTCCAGGTGGTCAGCCCCATATGGTCTTTGTCGGCATCAGCGCGGTGGTAGACAACTTCTGCAGCCGTCTGGCCATGAATGGCCCAGTGCAACTTGTTTTGGACTGTGGCATAAAAACGCTTGGTAGCCTGGGCAGTGACGTCGTAGTCAAGGGAGGTGGCGTAGATGTCGGTGATCTTCTGGTAAAACTTGCGCTCGGATGCGCGGATTTCCCGGACTTTTTCGAGCTGGCGCTCAAAGAAATCATCCGTCAGAAAGTTGCCACCCCCTTTAAGGCGTTCGGCATCCATGGCCCAGCCTTGAATCGTGTAATCCTTGACGATCTGGTTGGACCACTTGCGAAATTGCACCGCGCGTTCGTTTTCGATTTTGAAACCCACTGCAATGATGGCCTGCAAGCTGTAGTGATCCACCTTGCGCTGAACGTCGCGCTCGCCCTCGGTTTGAACCATTAAGTACTGCTTAACAGTTGCCTCACGCTCCAGCTCGTTGTCGGCATAGATGCGCTTCAAATGCTGGCTGACGGCTGGCACCGACACATCGTAGAGCGTGGCCATCATCTTCTGCGTGAGCCAGAGGTTTTCATCTTCGTAGCGCATTTCCACGCTGCTTTGCGCATTGCCAGTGGCGGCCACAAAGGTCAGGTACTCAGCCGCTGAGGAACGAATGAGGGAGACTTCACTTTTCTTAGGCGTTTGCGATGGTTTACTTTTGCTCATGCCTGCATCCCTCTTTTGCCTACTAGCGCGGCGGTATCCGCCTCGTTCATGCACATAAACTCTTCCCATCGCCTTGCGCCGATAGCTCATTACCCGCACCGCCCGCGGGCCCCCGTACATCAACCTCTGATAGCTGGAATTTCAACAGCCGTCAATGGCATTGGTACTCAAGGGTTGACCTTTATAGTCGTCTTAAGTCGCTGAAAGTCTATCAAAGTGATGGCTTTGTGGCCATGAAAAACATTTGACGCCTGCATTATTCTTTTGCTGGACTTGGCTTTCAGATCAAACGCGGGTTAGTGACGCCGCGCTCGACGACCTGCTGGCGATCTTCGGCGGCAAAAAATGAGTGCGGCAACGACAATGATCACCCTGCAAACACTCGCCCCAACCCAGTCGGCCAAAGAGGCTCGGGCTAAACGTGGTATCCAGCGAGGTTGCTGGTGGCAAACTACTTTTACGGGCTGCTCCACCGACGCACAGGTAGAGCCCAAAGGTCGCCTTTCATGGGCTTGTCACGCACCGGCCACACAGGGCAGAACATTTGTACAACCTCCATCAGGCTCAACCACTCAGTGATGGGGTCGATCCCAGAGGCGTTGCCAAGCGGCGGCTGAAACGGGACACCCGCTTCGCGTGCCAGTACCGCACTCGCGTTGGCATTGGCATCGGCACGGCTCAGCGCCGTATCGGCAAGCACTGACGCCAACCAGCACTCAAGCCCCCGAGGGCACCAAAAACTCCTGGCTGATATGTGAACCCAGGTCGTTCACCCGGTCCAGAAACTGGGTCAGGTAGGCGTGCAGGCCGGTGGCCAAAATCTCGTCGATTCGGCCGTATTTGAGCTCGGCGCGCAGTTTGCCGGCGCGGCGGTGGGTTTCGCCGGTCTGGTCGTCGCTGACCAGGCCCAGGTTGCTCACCACCTCGTTCAGGCTGGCGTGCAGCGAGCGTGGCATGTCGGGGCGCAGGATCAGCAGTTCGGCCACGCGCTCGGGCTTGATCACGTCGCGGTAGACCTTGCGGTACACCTCAAAACCCGAGACGCTGCGCAGAATGGCGCTCCAGTGGTAAAAATCGTACTCTTGGTCTTTCTCGCTGGCCGCGCCAAAAAAATCGCTTTGCACCGCGTGAAACTTGACGTCCACCAGCCGCGCCGTGTTGTCGGCCCGCTCCAGAAACGTGCCCAGGCGCATGAAGTACAGGGCCTCGTCCATCAGCATGGTGCCCACCGTGACACCGCGCGACAGGTGCGAGCGGAACTTGACCCACTCGAAAAACTGGCCCGGGTCGCGCTCAAAATCCCCGTTGTTGACCATGCGCCGCACTTCGAGCCAGGTTTGGTTGTGGGTTTCCCAGACCTCGGTGGTGAGCGTGCCACGCACAGCGCGGGCGTTCTCGCGGGCCGCGCTCAGGCAGGACATGATGGACGAGGGGTTGCTCTCGTCTTTCACCATGAAATCCATGACCTTTTGCACGTTCACCTCGCCATGCAGGCTCTGGTAGGTGGGCAAGAGCTCGCTGATGCTCAGCAGCCCCTGCCAGCCGACCAGCGCCACGGCCTCGGATTGCGGCAATAGGGACGTTTGGTAGTTGACATCGAGCATGCGCGCGGTGTTTTCGGCCCGCTCGGTGTAGCGGGACATCCAGAACAGGTGGTCGGCAGTACGAGACAACATAAACTTCCCTCAATCAGTTGGGGACAGAGCTGGCGCTACGCGCTGCGGTCTGTCCCGCAAATATTCATATTTCCAATATCCAAGTGTCTTTGGTGCCGCCGCCTTGAGAGGAGTTGACCACCAGCGAGCCCTCTTTCAGCGCCACGCGGGTCAGGCCGCCGGGCACCATTTGCACGGTTTTGCCCGACAGCACATAGGGCCGCAGGTCGATGTGGCGCGGCGCGATGCCACTTTCTACAAAGGTGGGGCAGCTTGACAAACTCAGCGTGGGCTGGGCAATGTAGCCCTCCGGGTTGGCCAGCACGGCCTGCCGAAAATCTTCAATTTCGGCCTTGGTCGCCGCCGGGCCGACCAGCATGCCGTAGCCGCCGGCGCCATGAACCTCTTTCACAACCAAGTCTTTGAGGTTGGCCAGGGTGTAGGCCAGGTCGTCCTTGTTGCGGCACATATAGGTGGACACATTGCTCAAAATGGGCTTTTCGCACAGGTAAAACTCGATCATCTTGGGCACATAGGGGTAAATCGACTTGTCGTCAGCGACGCCGGTGCCCACGGCGTTGCAGATGGTCACATGACCGGCGCGGTACACATCGAGCAGGCCAGCGCAACCCAAGGTGCTGCTGGGGCGGAACACCTTGGGGTCAAGAAAATCATCATCCACCCGGCGGTAAATCACGTCCACCCGTTTCGGGCCGCGCGTGGTGCGCATATAGACAAAATTGTCTTTGACAAACAGGTCCTGCCCCTCCACCAGTTCCACCCCCATCTGCTGCGCCAGAAAGGCATGCTCAAAGTAGGCGCTGTTGTACATACCGGGGGTCAGAACTACCACGGTCGGCTCGGCAGTGGTGGCCGGGCTGCTGGCGCGCAAGGTCTCCAACAGCAGGTCGGGGTAATGGGCCACGGGCGCCACCCGGTACGCATTGAACAGCTCAGGAAACAGCCGCATCATCATCTTGCGGTCCTCGAGCATGTAGCTCACGCCGCTGGGCACACGCAAATTGTCTTCCAGCACATAGTATTCGCCCTCACCCGCCGCGTTGGGCGCGCGCACGATGTCGATGCCGGAGATGTGCGAGTAGATCTGGTGCGGCACATCCACGCCCACCATCTCAGGCCGAAACTGGGCATTGCGCTCAACCTGCTCACGCGGTACCACACCCGCGCGCAAAATATCTTGGCCGTGGTAGACGTCGTGAATGAATCGGTTCAGGGCGGTAACCCGCTGCACCAGGCCGCGCTCCATGGTGGCCCACTCATGAGCCGGGATGATGCGGGGGATCAGGTCGAAGGGAATCAGTCGCTCGGTCCCGGCGCCCTCCTCGTCCTTTTCGCCGTAAACCGCAAAGGTGATGCCCACCCGACGGAAGATCATTTCCGCTTCTTCACGTCGCTTGGCCATCATGTCGCCCGGCTGCCGCGCGAGCCACTCGTCGTAAATCTTGTAATGGTCTCGAATCTGCGCCCCGTGGGTAAAAAACTCGTAGGGCAGACGCGTGTACATCTCATCAAATTTCTGCATAGGCACCTTTTCCACTGCCCTAAGCTTAGCAAGCTTTGCGCCAATTGGTATCAGTGCGTGCCTTAGGGCATGCGGTGATGCCAATAACGCAATGCCTCGCGACGGTGACACTGCACCGCCTTCGGCTGGCTAGACACCCAAGTCGCTGCACCACAATGCGGCGAGTCGAACAGTTCGATCTGCCGCTCGGCATAGCGCGCCAGAACGGGGCCAGCCGGGTGGCCGAAGCGGTTGCGGTAGCCGGCCTGCACCAAGGCCAGCCGTGGGCGCACCGCATCCAGAAAAGCCGCGCTGCTGGAGGTTTTGCTGCCGTGGTGTGGCACCAGGAGCAATGTTGCGTCCAGCTTGACCCCGCTGGCTACCAGCCGAGCCTCCTGCGGCTGCTCGATGTCGCCCGCCAACAAGGCAGCCCGAATCTCAGACCCAGAGCCCGTGCTGATGCGCAGGGTGCAACTGAGGGCGTTGGGTTTTGGCGCCACCGTGTAGTCGACGGCCTGCGGGTGCAGCACGACAAAATCGACGCCGTCCCACTGCCAGTGCTGGCCGGCCTGACAGCGCTCACCCGGTCGCTGGGCCTGCAGCTCATGCTGCGGCTCCAGCGAACTGAGCAAACCAGCCTGCCCCTGCATGGCCAACACGGCAGCCGCCCCGCCAACGTGGTCGCTGTCACGGTGGCTCAGCACCAGTTTGTCGACCTGGGTGCCCAGAGCGCGCAAGAGCGGCACCAGCACCCGGTGCCCGGCATCACTCTCGCTGCTGAAGCGGGGGCCGGCGTCGTAGACCAGCGCATGGTTGCGGGTGCGCACAAGGACAGCGTTGCCCTGACCGATATCCGCAGCCAGCACCGAGAATTCGCCATGAGGCAACTGTGGCGACTGCCACAGCAGCACGGGCAGTAGCAGTGGCAAGCCCAGCGCACGCAATGACGCAGGCCAGGGCGCCACCAGCAGCACACCCCCCAACAAGCCAACCGCGCCCGCCCAAAGCGGGGCCTGCGGCAGCGACAACACGGCAAAAGGCAGCTCGGCCAGCCACTGCAGCACCTGACTCAGCAGCGCCACCGCACCGGCGGCAATTGACCACAGCGGCCCGACCACCACCCCGAGCATGGCCAGCGGCGTGATCACCAGGGTGACCCAGGGAATCGCCAGTGCATTGGCCAGCAGGCCCACCAAGGACACCTGGCCAAACAGCAACAAGGTCAGCGGCGTGAGCGCCAAGGTGATGACCCATTGCTCACGGAGCATAGATGAGAGCGTAGCCCCCACGCTTGCCACTGCGTGTGCGGCGCTGCCCCCCATGGGGGCTGATTTCCCTTGGGGCGGCCCGGCGGGAAATTCGGCCCCCACGCTTGCCACTGCGTGTGCGGCGCGGCCCCCCGTGGGGGCTGATGGCTCAGCCCGGCTGTCGCCCGAGGCAAACAGCACGCCAACGGCGACAAAGCTGAGCCAAAAACCGGCTTGCAGCAGCGCCCAGGGGTCGGTAGCCACCACGACGGCACAGGCCAGGGCCCAGACCACCGGCCATGGCCAGCGCTTGCCCGTGAGCCGCAGCCCGCCCACTGTGGTCAGCATCAGCACGGTGCGCTGCGCCGGCACGCCCCAGCCGCTGAACAGGGCGTAGCCCGCTGCCAGCAGCACGCCGCCTAGCAGGGCCGCTTGGGGCGCCGGTAGCCACAGGCACAAGCGGCTGGAGCGCCGCCACAGCCAGCCCACGGCCAATGCGGCAGCCCAGGCGAGCATCGTAATGTGAAGGCCTGAGATCGACATCAGATGGGCCACGCCGGTAGCGCGAAACACATCCCAGTTGGCCCGCTCGATGGCGCGTTGGTCACCCACCACCAGAGCGGCCACCAGGCCCGCCTGCGCCCGATCCGGTACCGCGGCAAAGATCTGCTCGCGCACCTGCTGGCGTAGCCGCTCCACCGGGTGTCCACCCGTCTGGCCAAGCAGGCGGGGCTGCGGGTCATTGCGACCCGCACGCACATAACCGGTCGCCTGCACGCCCTGTTCCCAAAGCCAAAGCTCGTAGTCAAAGCCATGCGGGTTGCTGCCGCCATGCGGCGCTTTGAGCCGCACGGTCATCTGCCAGCGCTCACCGGCCTGCATGGGCTGCGGCTGGCGCTGCAACTCGGCCACGCCTTGCGTCCCCGCAAAGACCCCGCTGTACCAGCTCAAATAAAGCTGCGACGGCAGGCGCACGGCCGCACCCTGCCAACTCGCCGAGGCCACCGCCAGACGAAAACGTTGGCCGGATTCATGCGTTTGGGGCATGGCGGCCACTACGCCAGTCACCTCGAGATCGCGCCCCTCCAGTTCCGGCGCCAGGGCGCCCTCCATGAATAGGCCGGCGCGCAGACCGGTCAGGCCAAAACCCAGCAGCGCCAGTGCCAGCAGCAGCGCGGTCAGCCAGCGCCAATTTGCTATCGAATCAGGAGCGCGAAAGATAAGCCCAACAAGGGCCGGGAGCATGCAGAGCACATAAACCCACCAGGGGTCCAGCGCCGCCTGTTGCAGTTGAAGCGCAGTGCCGGCCACAAATGCCAACAGGCCGGGCAGCAACAGCCCGGCCCAGCCCCGGCGTTGCGCTGGCTCTGTGTCCATGCGCACATGCTAACCCGGGTTAAAAAGCCCGAGCGGTTCAGCCACCCAAAAAACGCAAAAGTGGCGGCCGTTGTCAGTTAAACGGGGCCTTGGCGTATTTGGCACAAACACCTTTGATGATATGCCTTCGGCCTCCATCGCGGAAGGTCAGGGTTTGGACAAACATGCCGTCGCTCAAATCCAGCGTGAACTCCTCCTGGGTGATCATCTGCCCAAAACGCTCAAACATAGCTGGCCGGCTCACAATAGCCTTGCTTCCATCCATGCGCAGCGCGCCCTTGCGTGACTCAGAGATTGAAAACTCGCCTTGGTACCAACCTGATTTGCCCTGATGGTCAAGTCCTGCCACCAAAAAATCTGAGTAGACCTTGGGCTCGGAGGTGAGATTCCTTTGCGGCATGGAGACCGTGACCTCACAAATGAAGTTGGCATTTTTTTTGGTGAACGCTTTGCTCTCAGTAGCTAAAGGATCTGCCGTTGCCGAGGCCGCATCGGGGTTGAAATTGAGCCAGCCTAATTCGACCGTCACCCAGAGTAGCCCCAAAGCCAGGAACACGGTAATCACGGCAGTGGCAAAAATGACTTTAAGATGGTTCATGGTGGGTCCGATCTGCGACAAGAAAAAAACCGGCGCGACCGCTGCTTAGTTCGTGATGATCTCGCGACCGTTACGCGACTGCACTGGCCGGGCGTTGGCATCAAACGGGAAACCTGCGACTTGCGCGGCCGAGACGTTCACTGTACTTTTCAAAATGAAAAAACGAACGCCTTCAGTGCAGGGTGGCGTCGTCAGTGATCCCTCGTAGCTAAAGAAATCAAATTCACGGGGCAGCAGGCTCCCTGGATTGAACTTCACGCCCTCTGGCGTGACCTCAGGGCCTTCCTTGGGCGGCATATTGGCCCACAGCGTCTTGATTCCCGGATTTTCATTACCTTCTTTCAGCAAAACACCCAGTACCACCAGCTTGCCGTCAGCGCCTTTATGAACAAAGTGCGCCACCATAGACATGGGTTTACCTTCAATTTTCTCTTCACTGGGTCGGTGGAAGTGAAATTGCAGCAGCTCATATGGCTTCGCATCAATACGCAGCTTGCTGCCCGGCGGAACATTGACCTGAATGGTGTGCCCGTTGTTGAGGATTTTTAGCGGGCCCTCTTTGTAGTCAGCACTGAGGCTGGTGCGTGCTTTCACAAAAGGCCCGACGATATCCAGCGGGGATTGTGATTTACCTTTGGCACAGGTCGGAAACTCTTTGCCCCAACGGTCTGGACCCATCTCCCCAGCATATCCCCAGTGCGGAGCGGCATGTGCTGCCGGGTCCTTGGCTTTACCTTTCGCATCGCCGCCGTGGGCAACCGGCTGACCATGGGCGTCAGATTTGGCAGCAGTGTCGGTTGCGCCATGGGCCACCTCGGGCTGGCACTCTGACATCACAACCACTTTGTCGCCTGCAGCCGCCAAAGCGATTTGCGCCGCACACATGGTGTTTTTCCGGTTCCCGAGATCGGTCAACTTGAGCGCGGCCCGAAACGCCTCCAGTGCAGCTGGATCATCCCCCCCCTTGGTCATCATGCGCAAAGCGCCAAGACCCACTTGCCGCTCTGCCGAAAGGATTTTTTGCGACTTGTAGGCGGCTTCCAAGTCGGCCAATGTTGTACCGCTGGCCATGGCAGCTTTGATGGCCTCCAGCTGGTTGACCTGGGCTTGAAGTGGCGCCAATTGCGCCTTCAGGGCGACAGCCTGCTCTTCGGCTGCAGCAATGGCACCCTGCGACGTCGCGGCGAGTTTGGCCGCTTCTTCAGAGGCCGCTTTGAGCTCAACCGCCTGGCTTTTGACTGTTTGGACCTGTTTCCAGTTCATCCAGCCAAAAACACCTGCGCCAATCAAGCCAAGCGCCAATAAGACTTCAACAATGGTTCTTTTCACAGACATCACCTACTGTAAATACAACAAACACACCCGAAGACCGGATCCATACCGGGCACTTCTGCGCAGAAACGGCCTAGGACCCATGCAAAAGCATCGGTACCAGACGCAAAAACATGAGGCATCAGCATTTAGGCATCACCACCGCCTCTTTCAAATAGGCCTGCCAAGCGCAAAAGGCCACCTCAAGACATAGATTGACGCCTATTGATCACCAATAAATGAAAAACCGCTTCCGGTGCTGTCGACGACTATGAGCATCAAGCGCTTGGTTTTGCCTACGGTCAGTGAAGGAATAACAAAGGCAACACCACTCAGAGCCGCGGCCTCTGCGCCCGGAGTGCGAGGACACCCGGTTTGCGCTGGAATATCAACCGTTACTGAAAAATACGGGCTATTGACTGCGCCAGCGCTCACGAGCCTCATCTGACGTTCGCAACCGCCAAAGGTGACGGTAGCAGCCAGGCCCGGACCAAAGCGTAAGGTTGCAGGCTTGCTGATGGCCGTATTGAGGTTGTCAGTCCAAGCGCCAAGCCAGCTGCCACTGGTGTCTGCCGACGTGGCCGCCGCTGAGCTTGATAACGCAATCGGCCGGTCATCTGGGGTCTTCACGCCAGAAATGGCGACCTGAAAGATCCCTGCAGAGGTCTCAGATGAGCTGACGCTGGCCGATCGAATGGTTCTGGCTGACCCAAATTCTCGGATCAGGCCAGCATTAGAAGTGACAGAACCTGAGTAAAGGATAGGAATGATGTCCTCAGACGTGGTGTTGAAATAGTACGTCGCATACCAATTGACAGCAGGTGCCGAGTCGGTCGTCATGAAACTCACAAAACTCTTGTCGTACAGCGTTCCCGTCGCTGCCCTCGCCAGCACGGCGGCGGGAACTGTGGCGAGCGGCTGGCCATCGGACGCCGGGGAGTCCGACGACAAGCCACCACATGCGCTGAGGGTAGTGCCCAAGGCCAGCACCATGGCTGAGGCCATGACGCCGGTCACCAGGCGACGTACACGGCAAAGACGACCGTCGTTCATCCACATCATTTTCGACAAGCCCTTGGTTTGGATGAGACCCAACCAGCCTGCAGCCAATGACAGTAATGCCGGCTGTAATGCCAAGCGATATGGTGCACGGTGGTACCGGCGGGAAAAACCTGTGACGTCAAATGATCCAGCCATTCGCCTTCAGCCTCCAGTTGATTCGCAAAAGGAGCCAGCCCGTGCTCGATCGGCACGCCAGCGTCACCTGAAAGCGTCGGGACTGCCGCGACCGCCTGCAAGCTTTGGAACGTCACCAGTTTTTTTCGGGTCATACCGCCACGGCGGACCGCGCCAGAATACGCGTCGTGCAAGCTGCCCCATTCTCGGCCCACAAGTCGTTGTTTGATCATGTCCAGGGAGGACACGGCTTCATCCACAGAGCCATGCATGAATCGCAACTGGCCCAACACATTGTCAAACAATACAGCTGCATCCGGATATGCTGCCAACAGCGCTTGAAGGTTGCCAAGTGCATCACCCGTGTGACAGCGCAGTTGGGTTCCGGAGCTCTTCAAGGCCGATCCATGACGCATGCGAAATAGTGGCGCTGCCCAGCGGTCGATGTCTACGGTGCTGACTCGATCAAATCCTTGCAGCCAAGGACTGGGCATCATCCAGCCTGCGCTGGCGCCAATGATGACAAGCTGACTGCTATTCGGGTGAACTTGCTCAAGCCACTGTTTGATGTGTTGACAGGTCCCCCGCCACGCCCCTTGGCGGCGCCAGGCCCGGGCATGCCAGAACAGGCCGCCAGAGCGATTCATGCAGCCCTCGCATGGTTGAATTGAATCATTCCCATTTCGTCCATGCCCCGTTGCTCTCGGCGATTCTCGAAATTTCTAACCGCAAGCCGGTCGTTGTCCAATAGCGACTGCATCTTCAAGCGTTGCGTCTCAGCCTTCAAAGTGCGCTGCTCCAACACCTGCAAATACTGTTTGGTCTTGCCTATGTCGCTCGCCACCCGAGCCTGCAATGACTGCAATTGAACCATGAACTGACGGTGATTTTGCACCGCAGACATGCCCGTCGCAGTGGTCAACTCCACAGCCTTGCAGCGGTATTCCTCATACATCTGCGCAATCCGTAGCTGGCTTGCTGACAAGGATTCAAGCAGCTGCAGGGTTTGACCAGTCTCTGCGTTGAGCTGTTTCACCACCAGTTCGGCTTTCATCTCCAGCGCTGACCAGCAGGTACGTACTTTCATGAGGCATTCCTTCACAGTTCCATCAACACACGAAGATCAACACGTGTTCGGTCTTCTTCCACTCCGGAATACATGTCTTGCCTCAAAAAGTCCTCCATCGCTTCACGCATGGCAATCGCTTGGTCAATTTCGGGGTTTGAGCCAGCCTGATAGGCGCCAACCTGAATCAGGTCAACGTTTTGCTGATAAAGCGACCACAGTCGTCGAAATCGATTGGCCATTTTTAAATCGGCAGGCGAAAGCAGGTTTTGCATAACTCGCGAGATAGAGCCAGTCAACTCAATGGCCGGGTAATGTGCCGCGTCAGCGAGCTTTCTGGACAACATCACTTGGCCATCCAACGAAGCGCGCGCAATGTCCACGATCGGGTCATTACCGTCATCACCTTCTGCCAAGACCGTGTAAATTGCCGTGATGGAGCCATGACCATGACGTCCAACGCCAGCGCGCTCGATCAAATTGGGCAACAAAGCGAACACGGATGGCGGGTAACCCTTGGACGTCGGCGGCTCACCGATGGCCAGACCGATTTCACGCTGCGCATGGGCCACCCGAGTCAAGCTGTCTACCAACATAAGGACGTCTCGGCCCTGGTCGCGGAAATACTCGGCGACCACATGCGACAGGTGTGCCGCCTTTAGCCGAAGCACAGGCGACACATTGGCGGGCGCTGCAATCACTACGGCTTTGGCCAGCCCCTCAGGGCCCAAGGTCTCATTGATAAACGCCTGCACCTCACGACCACGCTCGCCAATCAGACCAATCACCACGACGTCAGCCTTGGTAAACCGGGTCAGCATGCCTAGCAAAACACTTTTGCCTACACCTGAGCCAGCTATGAGGCCTACCCGCTGTCCCCGCCCAAGCGTCAACAGCCCATTGATGGCCTTGACCCCGACATCCAACACCCGGTCGATGGGTCCGCGCTCCATGGGATTCAGGGGCAGGCCCAAAAGTCCCAATGTGTTGGTGCAGGCCGGCTGTGGCTTGCCGTCGAGCGCCTGCCCACGCGCATCAATCACCCGGCCTAGCAACTCTTCACCTAACAGAACGTGGTCGGTATCACTCAATACCCGAACCTTATCACCAGGGCCGATTCCGACAGACTCAGAAAAAGGCATCAGAAAAATGGTGCTATCGGCGAAGCCGACCACTTCCGCCTCGATCCGTTTGCCGCTTTGGCCAATCACCTCACAGCAGGCGCCAACCGGCGCCATGATGCCGCGTGCCTCGAGCCGTAGGCCGACTAGGCGAACCAGCGTACCGCTGCGCGCCGGCCGTTGGGTATGAATTTTTGCGAGAGCCTGGTCAACCTCAGCATCAAAATCAAACTTCATCGTCTGCACCCGAAACCAAAACGTTTTGAGCGTCCACAATGTCGACACTCGCGACCTGTGGTCGAGCGCCCTGTAACCCTGATGGCTCGCCGGACAACGCACGATCACCCACAAAGGCACTGTGGGCACGCCAACGAGACTCATCAATCTGAAGACCTTGCGCCAGCGCACTGAGGCGCTCACCAATCAGGTCGTCCACCAATGCGTCGTTGGCACTGGCTCGCACGCTTCCGGGCTGTAACGACGCATTGGCATGAACGTTGGAGTGAATCGCATCGTTCAAGCCGCTGCGTTGCCGCAGCGCCCGCAATGACTGAAGGTCGGTGGGATGCAACTCCACGCGAACCATCGACGTATCGTTAAGCGACAGTTCGTCTACACAGCGCTGTACCAGGCGGTCGATAGCACGTCCATCCAGCGCTAGTTCTGCCAACACCAACTGCTCTGCCAAATGAAGGGAAAGGCGTTTGATCGGCTCAAAAAAGATGGTCGGACTTTGACGCAGTGCTTCCAAAGACGTCTCAACAGCCTTGATCAGCGAATGATCTAGAGCCAGTTGTCGGGCCAGCTCACGGTCCATCTCAACCTGCATCGCAGCACGGGTGTCTTGTGCCCCTTGCTCGTAGCCTTCATCCCGAGCATGCGCCAAAGCCGCTGCCGAGGCAACCGGTAGCGGCATTGGCGTAACTTCGGCCACCGGTGCTTCTGCAAGGTCGTTAGCCAGCGGACTAGCTCCCTCGATGCCGGCTAGTGGCGGTGGGGGCAACAAGCGCAAAGTCTGAAGGTCAAAGTCGACCAAGCCAAATTGAGGCGCAACTTCAGTTTGCCAGGCGGAGGGCATGAACCCCCCTGGTGGCGCGACTGGATGCAGTAAATCAACGGCCTGCCAAACGCGGGCCGGGCGCACAACCAGTTGGCGAGAGTTGTTCACTGCAGAGACCAGTTGGTTGCTAGACATAGTCGGCACCGCCACCCAGCACCAAATCGCCAGCGTCTGCCAGTTTGCGCGCCGTCCGCATGATGGTTTTTTGTGCCAGCTCCACATCTGACAGGCGCATCGGGCCCTTGGCCTCCATGTCGTCCTTGAACATTCCCCTTGCACGTTCGGACATATTGCTGAAAAACTTGTCTTTCACCGGATCGCTTGCGCCCTTGAGCGCAATCATCATCTGATCGGGATCAACATTGCGCATGATGACCTGGATACCTTTGTTGTCCACGCTCACCAAATTTTCAAAGGTGAACATATTGTCCTGAATTTTCTGCATCAGATCAGCATCCAGAGTTCGCAAGCCACCCATCACCGAGGCCTCCAACGCAGATTTGGTGAGGTTCAAAATATTGGCTGCAGCCTTGATACCGCCAAAACTTGACGACTTGGCCGAGGAATTGTTGGAGAACTGCTTTTTCATGATGGCCTCAAGCTCCTCCATGGCGGAGGGCTGCACCGTCTCCAGCTTGGCCACCCGCTGCATCACTTCGGCGCGCGAATCTGGCGGCAGAAAATTCAACACATCGGCTGCGACGACATTCTCCAACACCGACAGGATAATGGCCACCACCTGAGGATGTTCGCCCTGAATCATGTCTGCAATAGACCTAGCATCCATCCATGCCAATATGTCAAGTCCCTTGCTGCTGTGTCCGGGGTTGATACGCCCCAAAACAGAAGCTGCCTTGTCATTACCCAAAGCACGTTTGAAAACTTTCTCCACGTAATCGGCAGTTCCCAAACCCAGGCTGGTTTGGCGCTTGATGGTGGCGACAAATTCATCGAGCACGGCGTTAACCGCCTCCTGGGACAGTTCAGCAACCTGAACCATGGCCATGCCAAGCGCCTGAACCTCTTTCGGGTTAAGGAAACGGATGATGTCTGCTGCCTGTTCTTCACCCAACAGAAGCATCAGGACCGCAGCGCGTTGAGTGCTGGTTAGATTCTCAAGCTCTCGCTGGAGCGCCTCGTTGTTCCCGCCTGACGGCACACCCAGTGTGCCAGCGATATTCGCTTGATCAGCCATTATGTTTCCTCCAAGAGTACCGTCAACCCGGCTTGATCATGGCCTTGAATACGCTCGCCACACGCGCCGAATCGTCGGACACAATCATTCGGATCAAGGCTACTTTGTCGTCGTAGGTATTGGCCGTATCCAGCATTTCTGCGGAGATATTTGACTTCTTGGACTTCATTTTTGCTTTCATTTCCTCGAGCGTCTCCGACGCCGATAGTTCCTTTTCACCAGCTGCCTCTCCCGGCTGCAAATTGGCCTCCGCTTCCAGTGCCAAAGCTTCGTTTTGTGCCAGCTGCAAGCTGGCTGCAGCGTTCTCAGCAGCCTCTTTGTCGCGATTGAGAAGGTGCATTACCACCGGACGGATCACCAACAAGGAGAACAGCACAAACACCAGGCCAAGGAAAGCCGACTTGATGTTGGTGAGCACTGCATCATCCTTGTGCCAGGGCACTGTTAGATCAAGTGGCGCCTCGGTTTCAAACTTGGCCTGCACAACATTAACGACGTCTTTGCGCGCTTCGTCGAAGCCAACGACGCCCTGTACCAGTTGTTGCATCCGTTCCACTTCTTCCTCTGTGTAAGGATTCGGCTTGGCAGCTTGCTCTTCACCCTTATCATTCTTGGGCTGTGGCACGGGCGGTCTTTCGTTGATCACGACCGCAACGCTGAGGCGCTGGACTGTTCCGCTAGCGCTTTTGATGTGACGCACCGAGCGATCAATTTCATAGTTACGGGTAGTCCGGGCGGCGATTGTCGTCCGCTCGTCAGCCCCTGCCGCCTGGGGAGGCGCTGCAGCCGTGTTCAGCGACGTTGTCGGTGCGGCCGGTGCGGTATTGGACAGTGTCCCAGGGACACCACTGGCCTCTTTGGCACTGTTTCGGTCTTCGCTGGTGACCTCAGAACGGGTTTTAGGACCTTTGCCTTGTGTGTCAAAGTCCTCTAATGTGGTTTCAGTTTGACTGAAATCCAGGGTCAAGTTAACCTGAGAACGGACGTTGGTCTCACCCACTATTGGCGACAAAATCTGCATCACGCGCTGCCGGTAGAGCTCCTCCATCGCCTGCTTGTGCTTAGTCTGACCGGCATTCATGCCCATTGATGCATCCGAATCTGTGTCAGTCATCAATTTGCCAACGTTGTCCACGACCGTCACGTTCTGAGGCGTCAATAAAGGGACGCTTGAGGACACTAGATGCACGATAGCTTGAACCTGCGTCGGGCTGACGCTGCGGCCATTTTGCGGAGTCAACACGACCGAGGCCTTGGGCGGCACGCGGTCACGCACAAAGACCGACGGCTTGCTGGTGGCCAGGTGAACTCTTGCAGACTGAATCGAATCAATCTGCTGAATACTGCGTGCCAACTCCTGCTCTACCGCTGAGGTGTATCGCACCTGCTCCATGAACTGGCTGGTCGTCATGGCTGATTGATCTTTCAGGCTATCCAGACCGGTCGCTGCAGTTTTTGGCAGACCCTTGGAAGCAAGAAAAATACGCGCCTCGTGGTAGCGACTCCCCGGCACAGTGATCTGTCCCGTGCCCGAATCAATCACCGGCTTGAATTCGCCAGTTCGTAGTGCTTCAAAGACAGCCTGCTGGTCGCCCTCAGTCGCACCCATGACTACGGGTCTGTATTTTGGCGCGTTCACCATGGTGTATGCCGCTGCAAATACCAGCAACATCAGGGCAATCACGATCAAGGGCAGGGACTTCTTGACCGCCGGCTGGTTCAAGACTTGTTTGATGGGTCCAAACAAGCCCGAGCCATCCACTGCGGCCAAACTGCCACCAAGATAGTTGGTACTTAGGCTATTCGCTGTGCCCGCCAGCCCTTCTGTATTGGACCGGCGATCACGCCCAGAACGAGTAGTCAGTGCACGTACTTCATCGGAACCCGGGAGCAAAGTGCTGTCTGGTGCGGTTGCTGTTGCAGTCGCCATAGTTAAGTCTTTCAGCGCAGAAAATTAATTCGATCTCAGCCAGAATCAAACCGGCATGTTCATCACTTCTTCATAAGCCTTGAGAACCTTGTTACGCACCTGCAGCGTGGTCTCAAAGGCCAATGATGCTTTTTGCATTTTCAGTACAAGATCTGTCAGAGGCACGGCTTCACCTCGCTCAAAAGCCTGGGCTGCCTGGCTGGATTCGACCTGCATGTCGTTGGTTTGGCCAATAGCGCTACGCACCATTTGTGAAAAATCACTTTTGGGTGCAGAGATGCCATTCGTGGCTTGCTCATCAAGACCACCTGCTTGCGCAGCGTGGAGTTGCATGGTCTTGAGCATGGAGGCAATATTTGCGGCCGAAGTAGCTCGTTCAATCATGATGTTTCCTTAATGGTGGGCGACTGCTGCAGACATTCAGGCACTGGCCAACTGCGCAGAGCTATGGTCCCGCAACTGCGCCAATTTGTAACGCAAAGTCCTGGGGCTGATCCCCAGTTTTTGCGCTGCTTCAACTCTGTTTTTTGACGTCTCAAGCGCTGACCTGATCACGTGGTTTTCGCTCTGCTTCACCACTGTCTGCAACTTGCTGCTGCCGACCAAATCCACCTCGCGGTAGTCCACAGAGACTTTCGTCTCTGAAGTCAAAGGCGCCAACGGACATGGAAACTCTGTCGACGCCTGCAACATTGCGACCAAGCCCACAGGATCCGGGGCGTCATCAAACATCAAATGGTGTTCATCGATATGCCGGTCAGGGCAAAGCACCATGGCCCGCTGGACAACGTTTTCTATTTCACGAACGTTCCCCGGCCATGCATAGGACAGCAAACAGGCCTGGGCGGCAGGACTCACAGACCAAACGTCATCGCCTCGTTGGTGGCGCGCCAGCACGCGCGCCACGAGAGGCAAGATGTCGCCCCGTCGCTCTGCGACCGGCGGTACACGCAACTTGAATGTGCTCAACCGAAAGTACAGATCCTCACGGAATTCCCGCCGCTCAATGGCCAAGCGGAGGTTCTTGTTGGTCGCTGCAATCACCCTGACATCCAAAGCGATTGCGCGCTCACTACCCAGCTTGACGAGGCTGCGCTCCTGCAAGACCCGTAACAGTTTGGCTTGAAGCCCTATGGGAAGGTCACCCACCTCGTCCAGAAAAATCGTGCCACCTTGAGCTTGTTCGAACATGCCACGATGGTCCTTAACCGCACCGGTGAATGCACCTTTTTCATGGCCAAACAGCATATCCTCAATCATGTGCTCTGGCAAAGCGGCGCAATTCAAGCCAATGAACGGACCACCCTGAGACGGCGAGGACTCATGCAGCACGCGCGCCAGCACTTCCTTCCCCGAACCAGTAGGCCCCTCAAGCAGCACGGTCACCTGCGCTTGTGCTACACGCTGTGCCAACGCCAGTAACTTGATGCTGACCGGATCGACAAAAACCACGCTTCGCACGGCATTCCTGGGCATCGCTGCACTTGACGGATGCTTAGATTGAACTGGGTTCACCGTGGGGATTCGCGCGCTCAATGTTGCATCATCAGATCGGCCATTTGCACAAACTAGCGCATCGCGCCAACCCTCGACAGACCAGTCGTCGGCAGCCAGCACATGACAAGCACCGTGGCGCATGGCGGCCACCGCCAGTTCAAGGTTCTTCCGCTCGACACGGCAGATCACCACCAGTTTGCCATGGATGTTCCTGAACATGTCCCACGTTTCCTTCAACAATTCAATATCAGAACCCAAGCCCAAAACCAACAAGGCAGGTTCATCTTCTAGTCGTTTCAACGCGATTGCCAGTTCGTCGAAAGTGCGAACCAAGGATATCGAGACACCTGCCTGATCCAACAGCGCTTGCTCGGTCGACTTGAGCGAACGAAAGGGGTCGAGCCAGAGGGCTGTGGAAGACATTGTTTGGTCGCAATCTTGGAACGGTGTTAGTCGGGTGAACGTCAGTAACCACCTTCTCTTTGCAAGACATGTGCCAAGCCATATGTCGACTTCCCGACAGTTTGAAATACTTCTGTCTGGGGACTTGTTGGAAGCGATAGCAGCGGGATGAAATGACTGCCGGTGTCAGTTCCTGTTGAAACTAGGGCTAATAAAAACGACAATGTCCTAAACCATCAAGTGTCTCAACCCAGCATGCCGAAAACCATCTCCACACTTCTTGTGATCCTGCTGCTCATGGCCAAACCCAGCCTTGCAATTGCGGGGCCTTGGGAGGATGGTTACGCTGCCTACCAGCGCAAGGACTACACCTTAGCAGTGGAGAAGTGGCGACTGGTAGCACAAACTGGCAAGGCCGAGGCGCAATCCCTGCTAGGTTTGATGTATTTTTTTGGTCAGGGCGTCAAGCAGGACTATCCTGAAGCCATTACCTGGCTGCGTTTGGCAGCCGCCCAGGGCGAGGCCAAGGCCCAGTTCAAATTGGGCGCCATGCATGAAAACGGCCAGGGGTTTTCTAAAGACAATATGAGAGCAGCCACCTGGTACACCATGGCCGCAGAGCAGGGCCACCCACAGGCAAGCGATGCATTAAAGCTGGTATCAACAGGCTTGACGGCCAAAGAACTCGCCCTGGCCAGCCGTCTGGCACAAACCTGTATCAAGCGCGCCTACAAGGCCTGCGAATCTGTGTTCAGTCCCTGAACTTCACTGTGATGCTGATGCGGCGATTGCGAGGGTCCTTGGGATCGTTCGGGTTGTAGGGCGCGGTATCGGAAACACCCTCAATTTGAGTGAAGCGGTCTGCCTTGATACCGCTTTTCTCCAGCATTGCACGGGTGGACTCAGCCCGTTCGGCCGACAAAGACCAGTTATTGCGGCCATCTTTGCTGGCAAATGCAACACTGTCAGTGTGGCCGCGCACACTGAGCTTGTTGTCAGTAGAGGTCAACGACTTGGCAATTTCAGCCATTAGCGCCTGTGCCTTCGGTTGCAGCTTGGTGCTGCCCAGTGGGAACATCGCGAAGTCGGCTTTATCAATGACTTCGATCCTAAGCCCCTCCTTCTCTCGGACAAACTGCACTTGAGTTTGGAGTTGCTCGAGATTCGGGTTCGCTGCGAGCTGCTCCTTCACCTCCATCTCCATCTTGTCGAAGTTGGCCTTGTCTACATCTTGAGCAGCCTGCTTGCTCTCTGCTTTAGTCTGCGCATCATTGTCACGCGCATTTTCGCTGTTGGGAGATGGTTCGTTCTCAGTAGGTCCACCCTCGGAGCGGGGTACCACCATCTGCATCATGGCAGTCTGTTTGGCAGTGTAGGGGAAGCCATCTGGATCGATGATTGACTTGCCACCAAACAGCCCGTTCGAGCCCGCCAGTTCACCCATTTGCACCTGGGCAATTGAGTTGGACGGGGTGAAATAGTCGGCGACACTTTTTCTCTGGGTCTCCTGACTGGCGCCCAAAATCCACATCAGCAGGAAAAAGGCCATCATGGCCGTCATCATGTCGGCCAGCGCAATCTTCCATCCACCACCATGCGCGCCAGCATGGCCTGGCATGATTTTCTTGATAACGATAATCGGCGCCAGCGCAGCCTCTGCCGGGGGAGGCTCCTCTGGCGCTGCCGTGGGCACCAAAGCCAGTGACGTACCTGCTACTTCGGCCTCTGGATCTGCTGGAGCCTTAGCGACTGCGGCTTGTGTTGCCATGCTTACTTGCCACGCAATCCGTCGAACACATCAGCGAAGCTAGGCTGATTGTGGTGGCTGATGGCCACACGAGCGGCCTCCAGAATCAAGGGCATCGGGTGCCCATGCATCGTGCCAATGATGATCTGCTTAACCACATGGTACATGCAGGACTCATCTTCAATGATTTGTGTCAGGCGTTTTGCCCAGGGTTCAAAAAAGCCATAGGCCAGGAACACCCCGATGAAGGTACCCACCAAAGCTGCACCGACCAAGCCTCCCAAAATGGCCGGTGGTTGGTCGATGTTATCCATCGTCTTAACCACGCCCATCACACAAGAGACAATCCCCAAAGCAGGCAAGGCTCCCGCCAAGGTGGCGATGGCATCAGAGGCCTTCAATTCATCATGGTGATGAGTTTTTATTGCCGCGTCCATCACCTCCTCCACTGCCATCGGACTGAGCGTTCCCTGAGACACCACCATCAATCGCACAGTGTCAGTAATGAGGTGCAGCAAGGCATGGTCTTTGAGTATGTTGGGGTACTCGCTGAATATGGCGCTTGACTCCGGTGTTTCGATGTGAGCCTCCAGCGCCACACCACCCTCGCTCTTGAGGGTTTTCATCACTTTAGAGACACAAAATATGGTGTTGAGGTAATCCTGCTTGTGGTATTTGGAGCCTTTAAAGGTTCGGCCGATACCGGCAAAAACAGCCTTGACCACGTCAGGGCTGTTCCCGATGATCATGCCGCCAATCGCTGACCCCAAAATACACCAACCCTCGATAGGCGCTGCATGCGCAAAAGTCCCCAGCGATCCACCACCGACGATGTAGCTGCCAAACACGCAAACCAGTACGAAAATGATCCCGACAATACCGCCCATGGTAGATTCCTAAAAGAATGAGTGATTACTCAATAAAATCCGTAGCACGCCCGCTGGCAAGCACCATCCGAATCGAAAAAAAATAAACCTTTCACTCACCCAAATGAATCCTCCTTAAACCATCACTGGAGACGGGCTCCGGCATGACGCTGTAATTGCGCCGGCACCTCCAGCCAGGCAGCCCTTATCTCAGAAGTCAGTCCCAAGATTTCGTTCAGTGCACCAATGTCACTGCGCGCATTGGCGTAAATTAATCGCCGAGTGAAATAGTTATAAAGTTCATTCAAGTTCAGTGCCAAATCGCCGCCCTTTTGAAAATCAAGAACACCCTGCAAGCCCAACACGATGCGACACGCGCGGGTGATGCTCTTTCCTTTTTCCAAAATGGCCCCGTGTTCAATATGACCGCGAGCTTCGGCGATACTGTTCACAAGCCCATCGAACAGCATCTGAATCAATTCCGCACCATCTGCAACCGAAGCCTGAGACATCAAATTGTCCGCCCCATAGGACTCCATGGCTTTAAAGTTGATCCGCATTTTCTAATCTCCTGATGAGTTGGCTTACCCATCAGAAGTCGACACCAGCAAGAAAAACTTGAGCGGCCAGCGGCATCAAGAATTAGCGACCCTTTTAGTCACTGGCTTTGGGGCCACCTCAATCTTCAGACTGATTCGCAATTTCTTCACTATCCCAGTCAATAGCTGACTGACGCGGGACTCTGTGACCCCCAACGTCGCCCCAATTTCTTTCAAGTTCAGCTCTTCAACATAGTAGAGGGACATGAGCAACTGATCACTTTGCGGCAGCTCCGCGATCGCGTCACCCACGGCCCGCATGAAATCCTTATGCTCTGCAATCACATCGGGCTGGCGCGACCGGTCATCGGCAATACCCATCACCTCATCGGTGATCAGCTCCATGGACTGGGTCTCAAAGCGCTTGGCATTTCCCCGTTTTTTCTGGAAAACATCCAGGTCTTCGCCCATGTACTCTGCCAACTCAGTTTGCGTCGGAGCGCGGCCAAGTTCTGTAAAAAGGGCCATCTTGGCATTGTTTTCAGAGCTGTTAAAGGCCACGGCCGAGCGTGGCAGATAAGACAACTGGCGAACTTCATCAAGCATCGCGCCACGCACCCGACTCAGAGCAAAGCTCTCGAAGTCAATGCCTTTGGCTGGAACAAAAGCTCGCGCCGCCTCAAGTAAGCCAATCATCCCGACCTGAATCAGTTCGTCCAGCTCCATAAATGGCGGCACCCTGACCTTCAAATGCAAAGCCACACGTTTGACCATGCCCAAATGCGCAAGCACCAAGGTTTCACTGCTGCTTTGGACTTCCTCGTACATTCTGGTCGTCATCAGGGCCGAGTCCTTAGGCTTGGTAGCGTACGAGACGCTCGACGAAAAACTGCATTCCGCCAGCGAAGTCTCCCGCACGAGGCAATTGTTCGACCGTTTTGGCTAGTCGCTTGAAATCGCGAGACCCGGCTGATTCTGGAGCGAACTCCATCACGGGCTGAAACTTCCTGTGGCTGGCCAATATCTGGTCGTCGTTTTCAATCGACCCCAAATACTTCGTGGTGTAGTTCAAGAACTGCGCACAAACCTGGTTGATGCGTCGAAACAGGTTTTGTCCCCCCGCCTGATTTTTGACGGCGTTGGGAATGATGTAGATTTCATTCAGGTTCTGCTCTTGAATCAGCACCTTGATCATGCCGTAGGCATCGGCGATCGACGATGGATCATCGCGAACCACGATAAAACGCCGCTGGCATGCCGCCATGAAGGCCAACACCGACGGCGAAATACCGGCTGCCATGTCAACCACCAGGTAATCGATGTCATCCTCCAGTGCACTGAAAGACTGAACCACGCGTGACGCCTGGACCCGGCTCAAGGCAGCCAACTCGCTCACTCCGGACGCACCCGGTATCAGCTTGACGCCCTGCCTGGACGTGACAATGATCTCTTGTAGGGTTTTTTGCCCGCTCATGAAATGACTTAAATTCAAGGGGCAGCGGCAACCCAGTGCGATCTGTGAGTTGGCAAGTCCCAAATCAGCGTCAAAGAGCATGACACGCCGGCCCATCTGCACCAGGGCGATCGCTAAATTCACCGCCACAGTAGTCTTGCCAACGCCACCTTTTCCGCTGGCAACACCGATCACCTCAGTGCGACTTGAAACATTCATCAATGACTTTCCTAGTTGTCAGGCAAAAGGTCCGCGCAAACCCTTAGGGCTTGCTGACATGAACATGCGAGGCGAAGGTGCTGGCAGCTTCACCGGCGACGGCTTGGTCAGCTTGATGGCAGGTATTTGAAAGTTCGAGTCAGGCACTCTTGACAAATGAGCCAATGCCATCTCAACCAAGGCACCTGTAGTCAGGTCGCACTTAAGTCCACCAGGGTCAACACCCTCACTCGCCGCGGACAGTGAAATAAAATTATCGCAGAGAAACTCGACCAAGGGCCAGGGCTGAACCGACTCATCCAGCTTGCTGATCATGAGGCTGTTCCAACGGATACCAGATAGCCGAAGCGTACGGCGCAAAGTGGCCGTCGACGAGTCGGCAGCGACCATCGCGTGCGCGAGGCAGGATGGGCAGACCGATTGAATTTCGGTCACTCTTTGCGACAGTTGGTTGCCCGACGTATCGATCAGGATCAGGCTGTAGCCGGAAAGCGCTGCCAGCACAGTGCTGAGTGCCTCTGGGGTGTCGGCCCTGAAGCATTCAACCCCCGCCTCACGGGCCATTGACAAGGTTTGGGGCCAGGCGCCCAGCCGCAGGTCGCGGTAACTGACCATGGCAACCCTACCTGCATCCACCTGTGCTGCGGCGTGACTGGCCAGTCGTACCACCATCAAGGTTTTGCCAGTGCCACTAGGACCAGCCACCAGATGGATGCCACTTTTAGGCAGTGCGAGGCTGGGACGGTGCACAACTTGTTCCAACTGATGACGCACAGCCTCCAGCGCTTCCTTTTCACTGCGCATGTCCTTGACCGTGTCGACCAGCAAGGTGCGAAGACCTGTCGGCATGCCGGCATGGGTAAATGACATGAGCAAGTTCTCGACTTCAGGTGCCAAATCAAGGTTGCTGTGCCAGCCCGATATTTTTTGATTCAAGCTCACCTCGCGCCGCAGTGACTTGAGCTCATCCAAAATTTGGTCCATCACCTCTCGGTCAAACTGCGCCCCCGGTTGGATATTGACTGGCTCAGGCTTGGCCAGAGGGGTGTCGGCTGTCTTGGCCGGAACCGGCGCTACAGTTGCGCCGGCGGCTGTCGGACCAGCTTTGGTTTCAGCGCTCACACGGGCCATCTGGCTACTGAAACTGACGGACGGCCCAGCCAGCGGAAAATCGGATCGCGCCACAGTAACCACCGACTCCGGGGCCTGTTCGTCGATGTCCAGTGCCACGATCAATTCGGTTTGCCCGCCGACCGAGTGGCTCGAGATGATCAGGACATCACGGCCATACAAAGACATGGCACGGTCATTGGCAGTTTTTGCATCGTTGGCGAGGATTCGTTTAAGCTCCATTGCGGCACCCCATTGGTACAGATAGTGTTTGGATCATGTCAGCGCCTTGGGTTGTTGCCGTCGTTTTGAGCTTCGGCCGAGACTGTGTGTATGACTTTGACAGATTGATCGTCCGGGATCTCACTGTAAGACAGAACCACCAGATCATTCACCCGGCTGCGTACAGACTTTGCAAGCCACGGGCGCACTGCCGGTGAGACAACCAGCACAGCGTTATGGCCAAGAGCTTCAACCGCCTTTGTGCCTTCGCGCAGCGCTGCAAAAAGCCGCTCGGCCAATCCTGGCTCCATCACGACCCCCTGACCAGAATCATGTTGTTGCAACACGTTATGCAAAAGTTGTTCCAAGTTAGGGTCCAAGGTCATCACGGACAAGGTCGCTTTGTCATCGATCAAACCCTGAACAATCATGCGACCAAGGCGGGGGCGCACCAGCGCCGTAAGTTGGTCGGGGTCCTGGGTTCTCACACTGACCTCAGACAATGTTTCCACAATGGTCCGCATATCACGAATCGAGACGCCATCGCTGAGCAGGCCTTGCAGCGTCCTCGTGAGGGCGCCCAATGGCAACTTGGCCGGAACCAAGTCCTCCACCAACTTCGGCGACTTGGCAATCAATTTGTCCAGCAACTGTTGGACTTCATCGTGGCCGAGCAGATCTGATGCGTTTTCACGCAATACCTTGTTCAAATGGGTTGCCACCGCAGTGGCGGCATCTACCACGGTGTACCCCAGGGCGCGCGCATGGTCACGCTGGGACGACTCGATCCACACCGCATCCAGGCCGAAAGCCGGTTCTTGCGTGGGTGTACCCTCCAAGGCGCCATAAACCTGGCCGGGATTGATCGCCATTTCGCGTCCTACCTTGATCTTGCCGCGCCCACGGATCACACCTTTGAGGACGATGTGGTAGGTGTCGGGATCAATATTGAGTGCATCTCGAATGCGAACGGGCTGAATCAGAAAGCCCAGTTCGGCCGACAGCTTCTTGCGCACCCCTTTGACGCGTGTCATCAACTGTCCACCAGTCTCGACATTAACCAAAGGAACCAGCCCGTAGCCAATTTCCAGACCCACAAGATCAACCTGATCAAGATCCTCCCAACCCAGTTCTTTGGGCGCCTCAGCGGCTATTTTTGCCTCCGCCATCTTTTCCGGAGAGTTCACAACCGCCTGCCGGCGCAAAACCATGATGCCCAAAGCCACGCTGCCAGCCGACAAGCCAATGAACACCAAATGCGGCATTCCAGGGACCAAACCCAGGATCGCCATGATGCAAGCCGTGACAAACAAGGCGGTAGGGTTCCCCAGTTGGCTACTGGCCTGCTCTGTCATCGACTCGGTCGTCGTTACTCGGGTCACGATAATTGCGGTAGCCAATGACAGGAGCAGCGCTGGCACTTGTGCAACCAGACCATCGCCAATAGTCAACAGTGAATAAATCCGCCCAGCCTCACTGAAAGACAGACCATGCTGCCCGATCCCAATGGCCAAGCCCCCAAAGAGATTGATCAGCAGAATCAATAAACCCGCTACGGCGTCACCACTGACAAACTTAGACGCACCATCCATTGAACCAAAGAAGTCTGATTCTTGCGACAATTCAGCACGCCGCTTCTTAGCGGTTTCCTGATCGATCACACCGGCATTGAGGTCTGCGTCGATCGACATCTGTTTGCCAGGCATGGCATCCAGGGTGAATCGGGCATTGACCTCGGATACCCGCCCTGCCCCTTTGGTCACCACAATGAAGTTGATGATCATCAAAATTGAAAAGATGATGAACCCCACAATGTAATTGCCGCCAATCACAAACTCACCAAACGCCGCGATCACTTTGCCGGCAGCGTCATGACCGGTGTGGCCATCAACCAGAACGACTCTGGTCGAGGCCACGTTCAACGCCAATCTCAGCATCGTCGCAAACAACAATATGGTTGGAAAAGCTGAGAACTCCAACGGTTTGCGCACCCTGATTGCGATCATGATGATCAACACGCTTGACGCAATGTTGAACGTGAAAAGGAAGTCCAAAATAACCGGATGAAGCGGAATGACCAGCATTCCCATGATCAGCAAGACCAAAAACGGAATACTCAATTCCGTGAAGTTGAACTTCGAAAGATTGTGTCGAAAGGTTGACAGCGACAGCGTGCTCATGGGTGAAATAGCGTAGAAATAGCGGTTTTGAAGCGGTCGTGGTGTCAATTAGGTTCTGGCCCGCACTGTTACGCAAACTCTATGCCACGATTTTCCGACACATCTTTAGCGAGCCACCGGCCCCGGAAACGGCAAACCTTGGCCTGACACGTTTCTTGCTGATCAAGGGGCATCCGCCACCAAAAGTGGCTTACCGAGAACTGGCTGCCCGATGAACGCTAACCTTACCTTGCCCTCTATAAGCACCTTGTCGCCCACTGGCGGCAACGTAGCACCAATCCCGACGCCGACCGATGGCGCCCCAAAAACCGAAGAATTCGCTGCCGTATTGACTGGCCAAATGTTCAAGGCAGAACGGCAAGGTCTTGCCGCTCAGGCAATAAGTGGCCCCGGCCTGCAAGTTGTTTCACTGGGCGCCAAGCTCAATGTCATCACCACGGATGAGCCATTACCAGACCTCCCCAGTCTGGCAACTTTCGCCCGAGCCCAGGGATTGGATGAGGTGGCCATACAGGCCCTTTTCGGCTCCACTGTCGGCGTCAACGTCGGTCCCAAAAGTGGATTCAGCGTCAGCGGTCTCGGCCAGTCAAATGCCAACAAACCAGTTACCGGCATGACGCTGACTGTACCTTTGCCGCAGATTGGCAAGGCCAATTTTCTAGCCATCGATGCCACTCCAATTGAACTGGACTCAGCCGCATTGGTGCAGGGTAGCGGTTTAGAAGCACCTCGGCCGACAAGTCGTCCAAAAATCGGGGAGCTGAGTCTGCTGACGGAGGTCCTTTCTGATTCAGGGGTGGTCCCGGAAAAAACGATGGAGTTGGTGGATCCGACACAAGTTGCAGTCGCTCTTGGTGCCAGCAACCCGCAATTGGCGAGCACGCTGCAATCCGCCCCTATCCCTTTGACAGTATCTTCTGGCGCTAATGGCCGAGCCACCGATCAAGCCAGCACCACAGAGGAGCCAATCGGGGTCACCATCGCAGGGTGGGCCTCTTTGGGGCCAGGTATCACAGGCAAGGCAGTCGAAGCAAGGCCCGACATGCGACTGGACGCCAGTGCCGAAGAATCCATACAGGACGCTATACGGGTGAGCATTACCGTGCCCGCCAAAGACATCTTAAAGCGCCCGCCCAACACAGCCAACACCACTGAGACGATCAACTGGCCGGCGCTTCTTTCTGGCGCCAGCGCCAATAAAGTCGCCGTTAGCAACACGTGGGAAACCCTCCACTTAACAGTACCAGAGGGCTTCGACCTTGAAGAGCAAGGTGGCGCGCTTGAAGCCACCGACCAGGACACGTTCACTGCGCCGGGCACCCAACAGCAACCTGAGGGATCTGCCGCAAGGCCCGGGGCCGCTACCGCGCACCCACTGCGGGGCGAAGCATCAGCTGCCGCAGCCCAAACTGAGCTGCGTACTGTTCAGCAACAACAGCTGGCAGATCGACTGGGCGAGGCAGCAGCCCATCGGCTGATTGCTCAGATTGAACGGGGTGAATGGAAGATGCAAATGCGGCTGCAACCTGGCAAGCTAGGAAAGATCGACGTCGAGCTCACCATGCACGCCCGCGGCCTTGAAGCGATGTTTAGTGCTGACAGCGCCCTCACCCGAGAACTGATTGCCCAGGGGAGTGCCAGGCTTAAAGACACACTGACGCAAGCTGGCATGACAGTTGCGTCAGTAACCGTAAATGGCGATCAAGCGAGTCAATCTGGCGGAAATTCGACACCCCGACATGGGAACCAAACTTCCGCTGATACCCGACCAGTAAAGGTCCGGGCAGAGGCGCCGCTTGCGAGCCCGGAGACATCTCCGACACGCACGAATGACAGATTAAACATATTGGCATAGCAGCACAGCCAAACAGGAATGAAATTGAACCAATCCATAGAGGTGTTCCATGGCTAAGACGACAGCAGCGCCAGCGACAGCGGCAGCGGCAGCGGCGGGGGATGAAGCCCCAGCCAAGTCCAAAAAACCAATTGTTCTCATCATTGCTGGCGTTCTGGCATTGGTCGTGATCATTGCCGGCACCATGGTTGGCACGCTATTTATCACCGGCTTTTTCTCAAAGCCACCACCCTCGGCCGAACAGCAATTGCTTGAAGCAGATGGACATGGCGCGCCTGGGGCCGACGCCCATGGCGCCAAGCCTGCTGACGCACATGGCGCAAAACCAGCCGAAAAAAAACCGACTGACACCCCTGGTGCAAAACCAGCTGACGCCAAAGGTGATAAAAAACCAGCCGATGCCAAAGGTGATAAAAAACCAGCCGATGCCAAAGGCGATAAAAAACCAGCTGACGGTCCACCAAAACTGAACAAAAAGTCGCCAGATAGCCCTCGCTTTGAGTACACGTATCACCAACTCAAACGTGACTTCCTATCCAACCTCATGAGCTCAAAAAAGGTCATGTCGATCCAAATCTCGATCATGACTCGCTACGACGAGCGCGTCTTCGAAAACGTTGACAAGCACGAGGCCGCCCTTCGCTCTGTGATCTTGGATGTGTTGCGACAAACCACCGAGGCTGATTTAGTGAAGCCGGAATTCAGAAAAGATCTGGCCATCAAACTACGGGACGCCATCAACTCCGTACTCGAAAAACTGGAAGACTTTGGTGGAATTGAAGAGGTTTTCTTCACATCTTTCGTCGTCCAGTAAACACAATAATCAACGCAGCGCATCAACGATGGCCGACAACCTGCTCTCAGCTGACGAATTCGCAGCCCTCGCTGAAGGCGTGGACGATGGCTCAATCGCCATCGACACGGGCTTCAACACCTCGACAAGGTTCAAAAAACATGACTTAGCCAGTGAGGACAGCAGCCTAGGTGTCAATACCAATGCCATTGACATGATCAATGAGCGGTTCATAAGGCTGTTTCGCCCTAACCTCATGGAGGTGCTGCGGACCAGCCCCAGAGTGACACCGACCAAATCGACCATCGTCAAATTTGGGCAATACATCAAAGATCTGAAAGCACCCCTCTCAGTCAATGTGGTCCGGGTTAACCCACTGCGCGGCCACTCCTTGGTGGTGATCGACCCATCCATCGTCTTCAGTTCATTAGACAGTTTTTTTGGTGGATTTGGTCAAGGCACAGTGGGGGTTTTGTTACCTGGTCGCATGTTCACGCCGATGGAGATGCGAATTATCAAGATGATTCTTGATGTCACATTTTCAGACATGAAAGAGGCTTGGGTCCCTTTGATGGAGATCAACATTGAGTTTGTCAGCGCTGAAATCAATCCCCAATTTGCCCAAGTATCCGACGAGAACGATCTGGTGATCGTCAGCCGCTTCGAGACGGAAACTGCCACCAAGAACACAGGGTTCATCGATATCGTTCAGCCCTACGCGTCTCTCAAGCCGGTGCGCGAGCTACTCCGCAGCCGGGTCCAGACAGGCGATGGCAATGAGGACTCAGACAGGCAATGGCGTGAGGGCTTTGAGGAGTCTGTCAACGACTCATGCCTGCAAGCCAATGTGGTTCTGGGAACGATCAAAACGACCATCAAAGCAATCGAAGCAATGCAGGCCGGCGACATCCTTTACTTCAAGAAGCCGGAATTCGCGACCCTCCAGGCGGCCGGGATACCCGCTTTCAATGTTCACGTCGGCACACTAGGCGCACAGACTGCAGTGCAAGTCGTCAGTGCAGTCAGACCAGGCAAGCATTAACTTTTTCCAGGATACCCCATGACAGACACCATCATTGAAGGCAACCCCTCAAACGAAACGCTGGATCAAGACAAACAGATCCATAAAGACGTTTTGCAGACCATCAGCGTGACACTCAGCGTCGAGGTGGGTCGAGCGATGATAAAAATTAAAGACCTTATGCGCCTGACACAGGGCAGCGTGGTGGAACTAGACCGAATCGCCGGAGAACCGCTCGATCTGTTGGTGAATGACACGGTTGTCGCACAAGGTGAAGTTGTCCTGGTGAATGAGCGCTATGGAATTCGGCTCACCCGCGTTGTGCCAGCGTCGGAACGCATGAAGAATCTCTGAAAACAGCACCATGGGAACAACGGTATCAAGCAGCATCGATTGGCTGCGGATCGGCGGAAGTATCGCTCTGGTGTTGGTGCTTCTCGCAGCCATGCTCTGGATATTGCAACGCCTGCGTTCAATGCAAATCGCCAAAAACGGCATCAGCAAACTCGAGATTGTCGAAACCATCAGCATCGGCCCTAGGCAAAAAATTGCACTTTTGCGCGTCGACCAACACATGCTACTGATTGGCATGAGCGCCAACCAATTCACCGCTCTGGGTCAGTGGCAACAGGCTCAGTCGGGCACCGGAGACATCTCGTGAAGCGCGGAATTGTATGGACCGGACTGGTGACTCTACTGGTCTGTCTTCCTGTAATGTCGTGGGCACAGGGAATACCGATGGTCAACGTCAGCGACTCTGGCAAGGGCACCCAGTACAGCCTGTCATTGCAGCTTTTGGCGCTGATGACCTCGCTCACATTGCTGCCTTCCTTCTTGCTGATGATGACCTCCTTCGTTCGAATCATCATAGTGATGTCGATTCTTCGCCAGGCGTTGGGTACAGGCCAAACGCCGCCGAACAATGTTTTGGTTGGAATATCTCTGTTTCTGACGCTTTTCATCATGTCACCTGTGCTGACCGAGGTGTACCAAAATGCAATCACGCCTTACATGCAAGGAAACATGGCCTTTGACAAGGCGCTCGCGGCCGCCGAAGCACCCATCCGCGGATTTATGGTCAAGCAGACCCGGCAGGACGACATTGGCATGTTCATGCAAATGGCGCGCAAGGCCGATGTCGGCGGTGCCGAGTCCGTACCGTTCACCACCCTGGTCCCTGCCTTTATTACCTCGGAACTCAAGAGCGCCTTCACGATCGGCTTTCTGATTTACGTCCCATTCGTCGTAATTGACTTGATCGTCGCCAGCGTCCTGATGTCCATGGGCATGATGATGTTGTCCCCGATGATGATCTCGGCACCCTTCAAATTAATGCTATTTGTGCTGGTGGACGGTTGGAGCCTGATCATGAGCTCGCTTGCGGCAAGTTTCGCCACCTGACAAATTCGAGAGAATTTTCAGCCCTCGGCTTCGTCAACCCAAAATCATTCTAATTATGGACATTGCAGCCGTTATTGACATTGGACGTCTGGCTTTATGGATGACTGTGCTGATCTCCGCACCCCTGCTGGGCGTCGCACTGGCAGTCGGCCTGCTGGTTGGCGTTATACAGGCTGCGACATCGATCAATGAGTCCACATTGAGCTTCATTCCTAAGGTGACAGCAATGGCGGTCACCTTAGCTTTAGTCGGCGGCTGGCAATTAGCCACCCTTGTGGATTACACCAAAAGCATGTTTCAGCGTATCCCTCTATTGTTTGCCTGAACTCTAAAGCATCAAAGCCCGCGTCATGAATCTTCTTGCCAACGAGATCGTCGAGCGCTTTTATTCCTTCTTGTGGCCTATGCTCCGAGTATCAGCCCTGCTCATGTCAGCGCCCATTTTCTCTCTTCGCTCTTTCAACCTGCGTTTGCGGATTCTTCTGGCTGGCGCTTTGACATGGATGATCTATCCGCTTTTTCAATGGCCCAATCTTGATCCCGCGTCAGGAGCCGGCCTGGTTGAGATATTCAATCAAATTGCCATCGGTCTGGTCATGGGCTTAAGCCTGCAGATCATCACCGCAGCGATCCTGCTAGCCGGACAGTCCATCTCAAATGCCATGGGCCTTTCCATCGCGACCATGATGGATCCTAATTTGGGTAATGTACCCGTGATAGCGCAGTTCATGCTGATACTGAGCACCCTGATCTTCGTCGGCCTGGGTGGCCACGCCATGATGTTGGGCTTGGTGGTAGAAAGCTTTTACAGCATGCCTATTGGCAAGGGGCTGCTGACAGACGGGGCCTGGGCGCATTTCCTGACGTGGAGCTCAATGATTTTTCTCGGTGCCTTGCTGGTGGCTATCCCGGTCATGGTCACTCTCCTTTTCATCAATATCGGCTTGGGCGTAGCCTCTCGTGCCGCACCCAGTCTCAACATATTCCAAGTTGGACTACCGGCCATGATCATTGCAGGATTTGGCGTATTGGTGCTCACCCTACCAAGCATGGGCAGCCGCATCGAGTGGCTATGGTTGCAGGGTTTTATGGAGGTTCGCACCCAGCTCGGAATGAGCTAGTGCAATGATAAATCATGGCAGAAGACAGCGCCGATCGCACTGAAGAGCCCACGTCGCGCAAACTCCAACGTTCGCGCGAAGAGGGGCAAATAGCACGCTCTGTAGAACTAACATCGGCCGCCGTCATGATCGGTTCGGCCCTGTGCTTCTACCTGCTGGGAAAATTCTGGTGGCAAGAGATATCGGCCAAGTTTGCTTCAGGCTTCACATTTGACCGGAGAACTCTCGATACACCAGCCTTGCTTCCTCATGTATTTTCGACCCAGCTTGTAGACGCTTTTGTGTTGGTCATGCCGATGATGCTGCTAGCACTTGTCTTGGCTGTTCTGGCCTCTGGTGCTATCGGTGGATACCTTTTTTCAATCAAGTCTTTGGTCCCGAAGTTCTCAAAACTCAGCCCGCTCGCTGGCCTGAAGAGGATGCTAGGGACCCATGCCCTGGTTGAATTGTTGAAAGCTGTACTGAAGTTTTTGCTCGTCGCTATCATCTTGCTGATCCTGCTAGAAAAATATTCCCAAGAGCTTCTCGGCATGGGAACCATGAGTATTCAGCCTGCTTTTGAATTGGCAGGCTCCCTGATGCTAGAGGCCCTGATTTGGCTGACCTTCGGCTTGGTAATCATCGCCCTGATTGATGCACCCTATCAGCGGTTTTCATTCATGAAACGCATGCGCATGACCAAGCAAGAAATTCGGGATGAACATAAAGACATGGAAGGCAGGCCAGAAGTCAAGGCGCAAATCAGACGGCGTCAGCGAGAAATAGCAACGGCTCAAATGATGAGAAAGGTGAAGGACGCCGATGTCATCATCACAAACCCTGAGCACTTTGCCGTCGCCCTGAGCTACGACCCTACTGCCGATGGTGCACCCATACTGCTCGCTAAAGGTGGCGATTTTGTTGCGACAAGAATTCGTGAAGAAGCTAAGCTGCACGGCATCGAGATTTTTGAAGCCGCGCCACTGGCACGAGCCCTATATTTCACGACTGAACTTGACCAAGCCATTCCTGAGTCACTTTACTTTGCGGTGGCTCAGGTCATTGCCTATGTTTTCAGCCTTGCCAATGTTCAACCTGGCGTGGATCCCATGGCGCGGCCATCGCCGAGTATTCCCAAATCTATGTTGTTTGATACCGCCGGCAAACAACTGTCACCCGAGCCGGCCGCATCATGACACTGCCATTGCATCACCATGACGACGAGCTGACCCTGAATCAGGCTATTTTTTTTCGCGTCTCTGACCGACTGCGCCTTGAGGGCTATGTCGCGGGTTTGACTCAAAGTGGTATGAGTCTGTCTATGGTGAGCAGCCAGGACGCCATTCTGGATCACTACGGTAAGTTACTGGTAGCGAGGCTAAGCGAGGCAGCGCCGCAGATCAAGCTTGAGGTGTGTTTTCCAGCCAGTGCAGACGCCCTCATTTCGCGTTTCAATGAAGTGCTGCGTACCTGCTCAATTGAAGATGCGATGGGTAACTTGACAAGCCAGGCGCCGCCAAGAATTTGGATCGTGCACGATGCCGCCGCTCTGCCTGACCACGAAATCCAATTGTTAGCCCGTTTGGTACAAAATTTTCCAGGTGCCAACATACGGGTAGTGATGCTATTGGCCGAGTCCAGCCAAAAACACCAGCTTCTCACAGCCTTTGGCCGTCGGTTTATGCACTGGGACATTGAGCCACCCACTGCAACTCAGAAGCAAGTTCTTCTGGATCAGGCCCGAACACAGGGACGCGAGACACTGGTCAACGCTCTACTCAAACAGTTGGTTACATCGGATGAAGATTCCCCGATGCCGATGTTGCCGGAGGGAAATGCAATACAAGTTGATCCTGAAGACATCACACCAAACTGGCAAGTAACACCCTCACAAAAAAAATGGGGCGTTTGGGGCTGGCTTTTGCCAATATCAGTCTTATTGACTCTGTCAGGGATTGTTTTAAGCCAGCTCTATGGTGGATTCTCCATAAAAACCAATGTTTGGGAGTCAGTCAACGTCGACTGGAGACGCCTATTCTCATCCCAGACATTGCCCGCTTCAGCGGCAGGTGGTGCCGCGCCCATCGGATCAGCCGTGGTTGCCCCTCCCCCCCCCGCATCATTGCCAGCCGAGTCTATGGCAACGCCCATTGCCCCTTTGGCCACAGCTTCGGCTGCGGCAGACCAGTCCACAGCGGCCACGATTGCACCAGCTCCAGCGGCTTCAGCACAA
>Ga0247844_1000299_pt1 | contig 107420 bp, 107 predicted proteins | sample LaCtaG_FD_192421 | JGI IMG/M metagenome (GOLD analysis project Ga0247844, IMG submission 192421) | Freshwater microbial communities from meromictic Lake La Cruz, Castile-La Mancha, Spain - LaCruzMarch201714.5m_1 | ecosystem: Environmental > Aquatic > Freshwater > Lake | place: Spain...
CAGCTGGAAGGCGACGGCGAAGGCGCGGGAGGAGGGACCCAGGGTCTCGGACAGCAGCAGCCGCTTGCGGTGCGGGTCATAGCGGCGGGTCCATTCGACCATGACCTCGGCGGGCAGGGTGCGGACGCTGAGGCCGTGAAGGGCCTGGAGGCGGGCGCGGGCGCGGGTCTCGAACGGTTCGCCGGGGGCGTCGGCCGCGAGAGCCCCGGCCAGGGTTTCGCCGAGGATGTCGAGTTCGGGAAAATGATTGCGCCGCGACTGGATGTATTCGCGGACCCGGTCGGACGGGCTGTCTTCGCCGGGGCCGGTTTCGGCGGCGTCACGGGTGCGGCGGTCGGCGAAGGCCCGGTAGAGGCGCAGCAGGGCATCGGCGGCGGCGGGCTGGTCCTCGGCCAGCTGGACGATCTCGTGGCGCGGCACCGCGAGGCCCTGGAAAACCGGATCGGCGAGGGCCTCGGCCAGTTCGGCCTCGGAAGCGGGGCCGGCGGACTGGCCCAGGGTGCGCAGGTCTACGTCATAGGTATCGGCCAGCCGCAGCAGCAGCTGGGCCGAGACGGGGCGCTGGTTGCGCTCGATATGGTTCAGATAGGAGGGCGAAACGCCGAGATCGCCCGCCATGGCCGTCTGGGTCAGGGCGAGATCGCGCCGCAGCCGCTTGAGACGGCCGCCGAGGAACAGCTTGCGGTCAGCGGCAGTGTCCATGGTTGCAGTTAGTCATGAAATGACTCCAAAGTCGATGTCACAAGATGACAAAATGACATCAAAAATCCCGACCTGACTGTATAAGTCATGACCTTGGCGTGGTCTGCTTCTCGAAACCAGCGGCGATGGCCGCACTCTCCGAGTCGAGATCGACATGACCAGCTTCGCCCACCTTGTTCCGTCGCCCGTCGGCCGCTTCGACGGTATCGAGCGGCCCTATACGCCGGAAGACGTCCGCCGGCTGCGAGGCTCGGTGCCGATCACCCACACCCTCGCCGAGCGTGGGGCCAACCGGCTTTGGGAGCTGCTGCACGAAGAGCCGTTCATCAATGCGCTCGGGGCCGTCACCGGCAATCAGGCGATGCAGATGGTCCGGGCGGGGCTGAAAGCCATCTATCTGTCCGGCTGGCAGGTTGCCGCCGACGCCAATACCGCCGGGGCCATGTACCCGGACCAGTCGCTGTATCCGGCCAATGCCGCGCCGGAGCTGTGCCGCCGCATCAACCGCACCCTGCAGCGCGCCGACCAGATCGAACATGCCGAGGGCGGGGCCAGGCGTGACTGGTTCGCCCCCATCGTGGCCGATGCAGAGGCCGGCTTCGGCGGGCCGCTGAACAGCTTCGAGATCATGAAGGCCTTCATCGAGGCGGGCGCAGCGGGCGTGCATTTCGAGGACCAGCTGGCCTCGGAGAAGAAATGCGGACACCTGGGCGGCAAGGTGCTAATCCCCACCCAGGCGCATGAGCGCAATCTGATCGCCGCGCGTCTGGCCGCCGACGTCATGGGAGCGCCGACCCTGATCCTGGCCCGGACGGACGCCGAGAGCGCCCAGCTGATCACCTCGGACATCGACGAGCGCGACCGGCCCTTCATCGACCGCGAGAGCCGGACGCCGGAAGGCTTCTTCCGCCTGAAGGCCGGAACGGGGCTGGAGCACTGCATCGCCCGTGGCCTGTCCTATGCGAAATATGCCGATGTGCTGTGGTGGGAGACCTCACACCCGGATCTGGACGACGCCCGCCGCTTCGCCGAGGCGGTGCACAGGGAGCATCCCGGCAAGCTGCTGGCCTACAACTGCTCGCCGTCGTTCAACTGGAAGGCCAGGCTGGACGACGCGACCATCGCCAAATTCCAGGGCGAGCTGGGGGCCATGGGCTACAAATTCCAGTTCGTGACCCTGGCCGGCTTCCACAGCCTGAACAACGGCATGTTCGAACTGGCCAGCGGCTACCGCGACCGCGGCATGGCGGCCTATTCCGAGCTGCAACAGCGCGAGTTCGCCAATGAGGCTGCCGGCTATACCGCCACCCGGCATCAGCGCGAGGTCGGCACCGGCTATTTCGACCAGGTCGCCACCGTCATCTCGAACGGCCAGTCGTCCACGACCGCCCTGAAAGATTCCACCGAGACCGCCCAGTTCGTAGCGGCCGAATAAGGAGAGAGACCATGCAGCCCCTGAACAGTCCCACGGCCATCATCGATTTCTGCCTTGCCCCGCTGAATCTGGACACGGGCACCGAGGCCGAGCGCGAGGTGCGCCGCCGCCTTGAACACGTCATCAAGACCTTCCGGGCCAAGGCGTCCCAGCCCGTCAGCGTCGACTTCTCGCGAATGCCGTCGCAGGTCATCAACGAGGCTGCGCACGGCTACGAATAGGGTCGTGTTCGGGTCTGAATGCGGCCCGGCGCGTCGTCCGGCAAGGTCCGGATTGCGGTTCAGGATCAGGCTCTAGGCGGCCTCGGAGACCGCGGCGGCGCGCGGCAGGGTCGCGATGAGTTCCAGCAGTTCGGCGGCGTCGAAAGGCTTGGCCAGATGGCGATCAGCGCCTGCGGCCTCGGCCGCGGCGATATGGTCCGCCAGGGCGTTGGCGGTGAGCATGACGATGGGCGTCCGGCCGAGACCCATGGCGGCCTCGTTCAGGCGGATCTCCCGGGTCGCGCTGAGGCCGTCCATGACCGGCATCTGCATGTCCATCAGGATGATGTCGAAGTCACGGTCGCGGCAGGCCTGGAGAGCCTCGGCACCATTCTCGACCGAGGTCAGTTCCGTGTTCGCCCCGGTCAGGATCATCTCCACCACCTTCCGGTTGACCGGATGATCATCGGCCAGCAGGACGCGGACGGTGGCAGGCTTGTCACAGGCCGGTTCGAGGGCCGGGCCGGGCACTGAGACCGGTGCTTCGGCGGGACTGAAGGGAATGGTGAGAATGAAGGCGGAGCCGCCAGCGGGTTCGCTTTCGCAGTCCAGATCGCCGTCCATCATCTCGGCCAGCTGGCGTGAGATGGCCAGGCCCAGGCCTGAGCCCCCGAAGCGGCGTGTGATGGCCCCGTCGGCCTGTTCGAAGCGGCTGAACAGGCGCTCGCGTGTCTTGCTGTCGAAGCCGATGCCGGTGTCCTCGATCGAGAAGCGAAGCGTCGGTGTCTTGTCCCGGTCCGGCCCGGGCGCGACGGTCAGGCTGACGAATCCGGTCTGGGTGAATTTGACCGCATTGGAAACAAGGTTGGTGAGGATCTGTTTGATCCGGACGACGTCGCCGAGGATCCAGCGATCTGTTTGATCGTCAATCTCGACGAAGAATTGCAAGCCCTTGGCCTGTGCAGAGGTCTTATGGAGCTGGGCTGCCTCACGGACGGCCCGGCCGAGATGGAAGGGCTCATGGGCCAGTTCCAGACGTCCCGATTCGACCCGGGCGAGGTCAAGAATGTCGCTGAGCAGCGCCTGCAGGGTTCTGCCGGAGGACTGGATCAGTTCCAGCATCTCTGCCTGCTGGGTCGAGAGGGGGGTTCTGGCCAGGGCCTGGGCCAGACCGATGACGCCGTTGAGAGGCGTGCGGATCTCATGGCTCATATTGGCGAGGAACTGGCTCTTGGCACTGTTTGCCGACTGGGCGATATCGCGTGCCTCGGACAGGGCCCGGGCGTCGTTCTTGAGGTCGGTGATGTCGGTGCAGACGGTGACGATGCCTCCCGCTGATGTGCGACGGTCGGAGACCCGAAGCCAACGGTTGTCCGTGGTCTGCTGTTCAATGGTCGTCGTGCGGGCCCGGCGTGAGCCGAGCCGTTCCTGCATCCATTCCGCCTGACGTCCCCGTGCGTCGGTGTAGAGATCCTCATCGAGACCGATCTGGATGATTTCGCGGAACGTCATGCCGGCCTTCAGCTTCGACTTCAGCTCCGGGTTGGCCTCGGCATAGCGCTGGTTCCAGAGAACCAGCCGATCTTCCTCATCATAGAAGGCCATTCCGTCCGGCATGGCATCCAGTGCCTCGCGAAATCGCTTCAGGACCCCCGAATGTGTGACCCAGGTGGTCCAGCCAATCATTGTGGCGACGCTGGCAATGGCCAGAACCATCGTCACGATGACGCTTGTCATGACCCCGCTGGACAGGGTTGGGCCAGCGTCAGCCATGGTCTGCGGTGTGACCACCAACCCGCTCATGGCCGTCAGGTGCAGAAAGGCCATCGCGATCGATCCGCAGACCGCCGTGGCCACACTGCGCGGAAGACCCAGGCCAAACACCATGCCGCCGCCGACGAGGGCGATCGTCAATGCGCCGGAGACTGCCAGCAGAGCCAGACTCGGCTCCCAGCTGACTGTCCCGGCCAGGCCAAGGCCTGAGATGCCAAGGAAATGCATTCCGGCGACGCCGCCAAAGGCAACAAGGGCTGCGCCGGCGCGGCAGGACCGGGTCGGGCGGATCATGACAGCCACGGCGGCCAGGCTGAAGGCGCCAAGGGCCAGCACGAACGACCCGACCGTCGGCCAGACGGCGTAGCGGATTTCCTGACCCGGCTGGTAGCCGTTCAAGGCGACAAAATGGGCCGCGAAGACTGTCAGTCCAGAGATCAAGGCGGCGAGGGCAATGCGCGTTTGCCGTCGGGCGGCGGTCTGCTGCCAGGCGGTGACCAGCAGATTGATCGCGGTTGTGAGCCCCAGGACGCAGATTACGCCGGCGGCGAGGAGCCAGCGGTAATCATGTTCGGTCGTGATGGAATACAGGATTTGGTCCAAAACGCCCCCCCTCACGACCCATCCTGGCACCAAAGGGGTGAAGAAACCGTGGTCAGGGACCAGGCCTTCGTCAGGTAGCGATCACGACTTCGAAGGTGCGGCCCATGACCTTGACCGGGTTGACCTGACGATCGCCGCGTCGCACTTCGAAATGCAGATGCGGGCCTGTCGAACGGCCGGTTGAGCCGACCAGCCCGATGCGCTCACCGGTCCCGACCCCATCACCTGACGCCACGTCTACGCGGCTGAGGTGTCCATAGAGGGTGGTCATGCCGTTGGGGTGGCGAATCTCGACAAAGCGCCCATAGCCGGCGGGGTCATGGCCGGTGCGCAGGACCGAACCCTCCGCGGCGGCAAAGACACCGGTACCCGTGGGGGCGGCGATATCGACACCCTCGTGATTGCGCGTGGCGTTTCCGGGCAGGCGGCGCAGGCCGAAGGGCGAGTTGATGGCATGATGCCGAACAGGCATCCCGAAGGTGATGAGCCGCCTGACGGGCCCGGCCGGCTCGGCGACGGCGGCCAGCGGTGGTGCTTCCGGCGCGGCGAGTGTTTCGACCGGGGCGCCGTCACGGGGGCTCGTCAGGGGCGCGGCGGCCATGGCCAGTACAGCCACGCCGGCGAGGCTGACGGCCTGGCCTGACTGGATGAGAAAGGACCGGGCGGTCGGTAACAGGGGTCGCATGGCAGCGGCAGATCCGTCTTCGGCTCAAGGAGCGGGAGGGGTACCGGCGGCCGCAACGAGCGACACACTGCGACCAGCGACCGTAGGATGGCCGTTCTACGGGTCGATGGGGCAGCTTTGGGGCAGGTGGGGCGGCAGGACGTCGCACCCGGGCAACAAAAAAGGGCGCGCGACCCGAAGCCGCGCGCCCTGTTCTGACGGTCTGTAAGCCTTACGGCAGCGGCATGCGGAAGGTCACCGCACCCACATGGCTGTCGGCGCTGTCGCCGAAGCGACCGCGGTAGCCCAGGGTCATTTTCATCGGTCCCACGTCGGCTTCGATACCGGCCGAGGCGATCATCGAACCGCCGAACGGGTCGTCGATCTCGCGGGCGAGGATCTGGGCCGGGTTGGCGGCGATCCCGGTGCGCACGGCGTCACTGTTGTCAGCGAAGCTGTCGCGATAACCGCCTTCGACGAAGAAGCTCATGCCTTCGCCGCCACCTTCGGCCCGCAGCGAGATCTCGCCGCTGGCGGCCTGGACCGTGCGGTCCTGGTAGTCATACTGGGCCGCCGGACCCTGTTCGATATAGCCGTTGACGTCGGTCGAACCCCAGTTGAGCGCGACCCGCGGCGACAGGGCAATACCGCCCAGGTCCATCCAGACGCCGCCCTGGACGCGGGCACCGAGGCTGCCTCCGGTCGTCTCGCCGGTATGGACGACCGGTGCCAGCGAGGTGAGGCGGGTGATGTCGTCGTAGTGATCGATCGAGCCGCCCACCGTGGCGTTGATGAAGGTCTCGCCCGAGCGCCAGCCGCCGTAGAGGTCGAAGGCATAGGTCTTGACGTCGAACATCATGGCTCCCGCCTCGACCTCGGCGGTGTGGTAGGTCCCGGCGAAGCCGAAGCGCGCGCTCGGCGACATGACATGGTCCACGCCGGCCCTGAAGCCGTAGCCGGTGGTGTCAGAGGCGGCCACGGAGCCACGGGCATCGGTCTCGACGCTGCCGGCGATGGCACCGAAGGTCAGGCTGGTTCCGGCCTGCCAGGCGGCACGTCCGGACATGCCTTCGCTGGCGAGATCGAGCAGGTCCTCACGTTGGCGGAAGGAGGTTTCCGCCTGGACGGTCGATTGGGCACCGAGGTCGCCGTAGTAGAGATAGTCATTGGCCAGACGGGCGATCAGCTGGTGGCCGGCGGCGGTCGGGTGGACGCCATCCCAGAACAGATAGGTGTTGGGCGTTGCGCAGACCGTGACCCCGTTGAAGCAGGCGTCGGTGACATTGGTCAGGCCGAAGGCTCCCGGATTTGCGGTCAGGGTCGTGCCGATCTTGAAGATGTCGAACAGGATGATGTTGGTGCCCGGGCGGGCAGCAGCCGTCGTCATCATTGCGCTGAGCAGGGCGCTGTTGAACGAGGTGCCGGCAAACTCCGCCAGCGGTGCGGCAACGGTGCCGCGGAACTGCGGCGCGCTTCCGAGGCTCGGAATGTTGCCGACCAGGATCGTACCGGCACCGGCGGCCGCAATACTGTTGACCAGGAAGGCCATGTCAGCCGCCGCAGCGTTGACGATCGGCGTGATGGCACCGGTCGGGTTCGACGAGGCACCGGCGGCCGGCAGGCCCTGGAAGATGTTGTTGGCACCGCCGAGGATGCTGACCAGATCAGTCGAGCGGAAGGTGCCGCCCGCGCCCGTATAGGCCAGCAACTGGTTGCGCATTCCGAGGGGGAAGGCCGAGCTGTCGGTACGGGCACCGCCGTAGGCATAGTTGATGCTGCCGGTCACGGACGCACCGGCGGCGGAACGGCCGGCGTTGAAGCCCAGCAGTTCGGTGAACGCGACGCCGTTCGAGAAGCGGCCCTGGAAATTGGGAGCACCGGGGCTGGCACCGCCAGTCGCGGCAAACAGGTTGCCGTTGTCACTCAGGCTGTCGCCAAAAACGACCAGGCGGCTGTAGCTCTGGGCGCTGGCGGCAGAAGCGATGGTGCCGGCGGCGGCGACCGTCAGGGCAGCAAGCGCCGCATGGCGCAGAAAACGAGACATCGATGATCCTCCTTCGGCCGTCATCATGCGACCGTTGCATGACAGTGTGCGCCCGTTTTCCGTGGACGCAAGATGCCGCTAGGTAAGGTTTTAGTGCAACATGCGGAAGCGCAGCGTTCCGGCCACACTACGAAGCCCCTGCAACGCCTCCGGATCATAGTCGCGATCGACGTCTGTGATCACATAACCGGTGCGTTCGTCGGTCTTCAGATGCTGGCCCAGGATGTTCAGTCCGGCGGCCGCGAGCGCCCGGTTCAACTCGGCCAGCACACCCGGCTGGTTTCGGTGGATGTGCAGGATGCGGTGCGCCCCGTCGACCTCGGCCAGCTGCACATTCGGCAGGTTGACGCAGAAGGTGGTGTCGCCCCGGTTCAGATAAGCCAGCAGACGTTCGGCGGCAAACGCGCCGATGGCCTCCTGGGCCTCTTCGGTCGAACCGCCGATATGGGGCGTCAGGATCACATTGGGCAGGCCGCGCAGGGGGCTGTCGAACGGGTCGGCATTGGTGGCGGGCTCCTCGGGGAAGACGTCCACCGCCGCTCCGCCGATTCGGCCGGAGCCGAGGGCCTCGGCCAGGGCCCCGACATCGACCACATGGCCGCGCGAAAGGTTCAGCAGCAGGGCGCCCTGCTTCATGCGCGACAGCCGGGACGCGCCGATCAGGGCGGTGTTTTCGGTGCGGCCGTCGACATGCAGGCTGACCACGTCGCTCTCGGCCAGAAGGGCATCGAGCGAGGCCATGCGGCGGGCGTTACCGAGGGCCAGCCGCTCGGTCAGGTCGTGGAATATGACCCGCATGCCGAGGCCCTCGGCCAGAACGGACAGCTGGGAGCCGATGGCGCCATAGCCGATGATGCCGAGGGTCTTTCCACGCAGCTCGCGCGAGCCGGTCGCGGACTTGTTCCACCGGCCACGGTGCATGGCGGCGGACTTGTCGGCCACGTCACGCAGCAGGGCGATGGTCAGGCCGACGGCCAGTTCGACCACGGAGCGGGTGTTGGAATAGGGGGCGTTGAACACGGCCACGCCCCGGCCGGCCGCGGCGTCGAGGTCGATCTGGTTGGTGCCGATGCAGAAGGCGGCCACGGCCATCAACCGGTCGGCGGCCTCCAGCACGCGGGCGCTGACCTGGGTCTTGGAGCGGACGCCCAGCACATGGACGCCGCGAACCGCCTCGATCAGGGCGTCCTCGTCCAACGCCCCCTTGTGCGATTCGACCGAATAGCCCGCCTCTTCCAGCCGTTCGACGGCGGCGGGATGGATGTTCTCGAGCAGCAGGATGCGAATGCGGGCGCGGGGATAAGACCAGCGGCCGGCGAGGCCCTCGGCATGCAGGAACTCGTCCATCGACGGGGCCTCGGCGTCGGCGGCGGCGACAACCCGCTCGCGGCGCACCACCTCGGTGAAGGCGTGGAAACGGTCGGCGGCCCCGGCCAGCCTGACCTCGGCGTCGGTCCAGCCGTCGCCGATCATGACCACGGGGCCCGGCAGGCCCAGCGCACGGAGGACGACCGGCTTGCCGCCGGCCTGCGACAGGGGATTGGCCGGATCCACGCCCGTGACCCGACCTTCGGCGTCATAGAGCAGGTCATTGCAGAGCAGCTGTTCCGCCGGGACATGGAGATGTGCGGCGAGGGGGGCGATGATCTCGCGAAAGCCGCCCGAGAGGATGACGATCCGGCCCTTGTGCTCGCGGAAGAAGCGCAGGTTGCGGCGCACGGAGGGCGTGCCCTCATCGAGGATGCGGGCGGCCAGTTCGGCGACATGGTCGCGGGTCAGGGGCAGCAGGGCCAGTCGGCGGTTCAGGGCCTCACCGAACGGCAGGTCGCCGGTCATGGCCTGATCTGTCAGGGCTGCGACTTCGGCGCGGATCGCGGCGGCGTCGGGGACCCCGGCCAGGGCGATGTCGGCCAGGGCCTCCAGCGTCTCGATGCGCACGAGGGTGGAATCGAAATCGAAGACATAGGTGGTCGGCTCAGCCATGCAGGGACCTTGGCCGACCTTCGCAGTTGCAGCAATAGCTGGCGACGGCTGACGGAAAACAGGGTCCAGAGCGTCTGACTGAATCCGGAATGATCTCGGTGTGAGGTGGCATTGGCCCCTTGTCATCCCCGACGGAGCGAAGCGAAGATCGGGGACGATACACGTCATTCCTGTGGCCCCTCCCGGACAGCCCCCTTGGGCTGAGCCGGGAGACGGGCGGAGGTTGCTGCGGCCGTTGGCGCCGCATCAATGCGCGCGGAACAATCCGGTGCTTCCCGTGCAGTAGCAGGCTTGCTCCCGGCTCAGCCCAAGCGGGCTGTCCGGGAGCTCAGAGAATGGGGGCTTGAACCGTCCCCGATCTTCGCTTCGCTCCGTCGGGGATGACAAAAGCTCGGACCGTCATCGACTGAAGTCAGCCCTAGAACTGGCCGGGTTTGCGGATGCGGCTGTCGGAGCGGCGGACGTCGAGGGCCGCGGCTCCGATGGCGGCGGCGATGGTGGCCAGGGCCAGCAGGGCCCCGCCTTCCTTCGCATGGTCCCGGGCGAAAGCACCGGCGTCATGGGCGTAACGCTGCGCCGTCTTGCCGTGCTTCTTCAGGGCCTTGCGCGAGGAATGTCGTGCGCCGCGGAGGACCTGTTCGCTTCGACGGCGGGCGTCGCCGCCGAGATCTGCCGCGCGTTCACCGGCTTCAGACAGGCCCCGGCGGAGGGCGTGGGCCAGGCCGCCGAAGCGGTCATTCAGGGCTCCGGTGTCGATCCAGCCCCGTGGATCGATGCGACCGCGCAGCCGCTCATTCCGGGTCGGGCCGCTGCGCTGTTTCAGCAGCAGGGCGGCAATGCCGATCCCGGCCAGGACCGCCAACACGCCGCTGGTGATACCGGGATGTTTGCGGACCTCGGCGAGGGCAGAGAACTGGCGGACCATGGGATAGTGAACCTCTTCCGCGCGGCCGTCGTCGCCCGGGCCGTAAAGCCCGTCTTCGTCCGGTTCCCAGGCCGAACGCCTGTCCCGCATCAGTGACGGAGCGAACCGTGCGAAGAGTGGTTCCGCCAGACCGGGCAGGACGGAATAGAAGCTGGCGATCAGCCGGCCGCCACCGCCGACGGTGATCTCCCGGATCGGGTGGCTGGCGCAGTAGAGGATGGTGTCGGCCACCACATGGGTCGCATAGACGGGCTGGGGGTTCTGGGTCGCATAGCCGGTCAGCTTGCGGGCGTTTTTGCTGGAGGGGCTGTCGACCGCCGCCGGCTTGATAAGGCTGACGGTGATCGGGGCCTGTTCGCGCATCAGCTCCATGCGCAGGGCATTGGTGAATCCCTTCACCGCATGTTTGGAGGCCGAATAGACGCCCTGGATCGGCAGGGGCGCGTCGGACAGGATGGAGCCGACATTGACGATGGCACCGCCGTTGTAGCGCTTGCGCAGATGCTCTGCCGCCACCAGCGAACCGTTGACCACGCCCCAGTAGTTGGTCTCGAACAGCCGCCGCTGGTCTTCCAGGGTGGTCGCGCTGATGGCCCCGTAGATGGAGACGCCGGCATTGTTGATCCAGGTGTCGAAGCCGCCGAACAGGCGCACGCATTTTTCCGCCGCCCCGGCGAGGGCGTCATGGTCGGCCACATCGGCCACGGCCCAGGCGGCACGGGCGCCGGTGGCCTGCAGTTCCTCGGTCAGGGCTTTCAGATCGGCTTCGCTGCGCGCGATCAGGAAGACACAGGCCCCGGCCCGCGCCGCGCGGCGTGCCGTCGCGAGACCGATGCCCGAGGTGGCACCGGTGATGACAATGGACTGCTGGTTCAGGGGCTTGAGCGTCGCTTTGGTCATGAAACCGCCGGGTCGGTGTGTTCGGATCGGGGGGCTGCAGCGGATTTCTACCCCGCTGGTTCCTGCTCTAGCACGCAGGTCTTATCATTCGCGACTGGTGCGCCTATCTAACGGCGCTTCGCCGCCCCCGCCGCTTTCCAAGGACCGCCCGTGACCGATCAGGCGCATGACCACGCCGCCAGCGCGCCCGCCGATGATCTGGCCGCCGCCTTCCAGATCGAGGGCTGGCCCGTGCGCGGCCGGATCGTGCGGCTTGGCCAGACCATCGACACCATCCTGTCGGCCCATGCCTATCCCGAGCCCGTTGCGGCCCTGCTGGGCGAGGCCTGCGCGCTCGCCGCCCTGGTGGGCTCCAGCCTGAAATTCGAGGGCCGGCTGATTGTGCAGGCGCAGGGCGACGGGCCGGTTCGCTATGTGGTCGCCGACTATGGCACCGACGGCCAGATGCGCGGCTACTGCCGGTTCGACGAGGCCGAGGTGGCGGCTGCGTCGCAGGGCTTTGCCCGCCCGGGGGCGCGCTCGCTGCTGGGGCAGGGGGTGTTCGTGATGACCCTGGATCGAGGGCCGGACTTCGAACGGACCCAGGGCATCACCCCGATCGAGGGTGAAAGCCTGTCGCTGGCGGCGGAACACTATTTCCAGCAGTCCGAACAGATCCCGACCCGGGTGCGGCTGGCGGTCGGGTCGGTGGTGACCGATGAGGGCGTCGGCTGGCGCGCCGGCGGGGCGCTGATCCAGCTGATCGCCGGCGATGAGGCGCGCGGCTCGACCGAGGAGGCGTGGGACCGCTCGCGGGCCCTGTTCCAGACCCTGGCCGACGACGAACTGCTGGACCCGACGATCACGCCTGAGATCCTGCTGTTCCGCCTGTTCCATGAGGACGGGGTGCGGCTGGAGGATGCCCGGACGCTGGTGGCGCAATGCCGCTGTTCGCGCGACCGGATCGCGAGCGTCCTGACCTCGTTCGACCCGGCGGAGCGGGCCGACATGGTCGAGGCGGACGGCAAGATCCGGGTGACCTGCGAGTATTGCGCGACGGTCTATGAGCTGGAGCCGGAAGAGGTGGTGGCGGGCTAGGGTCTATCGGGTCAGGCTGTCTGCCGCCTCGGCTTCGAGACTTGCAGCAACGCCGGACTGACGCTGCATCCGGAACGTCCCCGCCCATCCGTCAAGGATGCTCCATCGACCCTCGACGGTCAGGCCGTCGCTTGAGATGGCACCTTCGTAGTGGATCGCGTCTTCGAAGCCTTCCGGCGCATCGCTGAACTTGACGAAGCGAAGGGTGCTGCCGTCATGGCTGCCGTCAATGACGGACGGGATGATGACCGAGGCATCGTACATCACGTCCGGCTCCGATGTCGTGCCCGTCACCGCGCCCGCGAGATCGCTCAGCTCGGCGAGGAACGGCGTCGGCGGGCAGTCGTCGAAGGGATTATGGACCGGGTCCACGGGGTAGAAATAGACGCCGGTCCAGCGGCCGGTGAGGTCGATGTCCGCCATCAATACGCCAGGGCGATGCCGTCCTTGCGCATCTCGGTCGCCGCGCCATAGGTCCAGGGGCCGCGGGCATTCACCTGACGCACCACATTCTGATAGCCGCCGAAGCCGCCGTTGGGGGCGCCGAGGACCCAGCCCATGGCCGCCAGCTGGGCCTTGGTGGCTGCCGGGACGCCGGTTTCGAGATGCAGGACGCCGACGCCCTCGGCCGGATGGCCGGTGGGCTCGGACGAACCCTCGTGCTGCCAGCGGGGGCTGTCGCCGGCCTCCTGCGGATCGAGGCCGTAGTCGACCATGTTGATGATGATCTGGGCCTGGCCCTGCGGCTGCATGCCGCCGCCCATGACGCCCATGGCCATCCAGGGCTCGCCGTCCTTGCAGGCGAAGCCGGGAATGATGGTGTGGAAGGGGCGTTTGCCGGGGGCATAGACGTTGGGGTGGCCGTCGGTCAGGGCGAACAGTTCGCCGCGGTCCTGGAACATGAAGCCCAGGGTCGAGCCGTCCGGGCCGTCGGGGACCAGGCCGGAGCCCATGCCGCGATAGTTGGACTGGATCCAGCTGACCATCATGCCGTCCTTGTCGGCGACGCTGAAATAGGTGGTGTCGCCCTGCGTCGGGGCGTCGCCGGGGAAGGCGCGGTCCATGACCCGGTCGGGGCGGATCAGGGCGGCGCGTTCGGCGGCATAGGCCCTGGAGTTCAGCCATTCGACGGGGGTGCGGCTGAAGCGGTCGTCGGCGAACCATTTCGCCCGGTCCTCGAAGGCCAGTCGTTTGGCCTCGGCCTGGTGGTGGATCGAGGCGGCGGACTGGAAGCCCATGCCCTTGAGATCGAACTGTTCGCAGATGTTGAGGATCTGATTGGTCGACAGGCCCTGGGTGTTGGGGCCGAGGCCATAGACCTCGACGCCGCGATAGTCGGTGCGGATCGGCTGGACCCATTCGGTGCGGTGCGGGGCCAGGTCGGCCTTGGTCATCCAGCCGCCGATGCGACGGAAATAGCGTTCCATGTGGTCGGCGATGGCCCCCTCATAGAAGGCGTCGCGACCGCCCTCGGCGATCATCCGGTAGGTGCGGCCGAGGTCGGGATTGGCGAAGACCTCGCCGACCCGGGGGGTGCGGCCGTCGGGGGCATAGACCTTCTTGCGGTTGTCGTTCTCCTCGATGATCGCGGCGCGGCGGTCGAAGCCGGCCATGTTGCGCTGGAGGTACCAGGCGATCAGCTGGGGCATGGGCACGCCCTCTTCGCACAGCTCGGCGACGGGCAGGAGAACATCGGCCCACGGCAGTTTGCCGTAGCGCTGGTGGGCGGCCCACCAGGCGTCGACCGTGCCCGGGACATTGACCGTGACGGCGCCATAGGGCGGCAGATAGCCGTCCGCGGCCTTTTTCGAACGGGCGGTTTCGAGGGAGAGGCCGAGCGGGCTGTTGCCTGAACCGTTGAGGCCGACGACCTTCCGCTGCGCCGGGTCCCACAGCATGCAGAAGGCGTCGCCGCCGATGCCGTTGGCGGTGGGCTCAAGGAAGCCCAGGGCGGCATTGATGGCGATGGCCGCATCGATGGCCGAGCCGCCGCGCCTCAGGGTGTCGATGCCGATCAGGGTGGCGCGCGGATGGGCCGTGGCGGCTGCCCCGTTCGCACCCCAGACGGTCGAGCGGCCGACGAACTGGACGCCGCTGTTGCGGTTGCCGGGGCCGATGCCGGCGAAGGGGTCGGCGGCGGCGGCGGCCTGACGCGCGCGGGGGGCGGGTGAGGGTGCGCCCGCGCCGCTGGCTGCGGTTGCCCCGGCCAGCAGGGCACCGGCGGGCAGGGTCGAAAGGAAGGTACGACGGCGCATGGGACGGACTCCTCGAACTGTTGGGGGGACCCTAGCGGGTTGGCGGTCGGTGTGAAGGCGGGATTCCGCGAGTCGCCGCCCGCGCGTCGGAAAACTGCGCTTGTCGAAAAGCGGCTTCGCCGTCCAATCTCGCGCTCTCCGAACGCCTGCGGATTATCGGATCGGGAGGACGGAATGGACTATCTGGAGGAAGGGCGGGCCATCTGGACCCGGTTCGTGCCGAAGTCAGGACAGGCCGAGACCGTGCAGGGCGAGTTGCTTCGGGCGGTCGAGAAGCTTCGGGACGAGGCGATGCGCAACGGCAATGGAAACTGGGACGCCGGCTTCGAAATCCTGCGAGCCTATCTCGAACGCCATCTGCTCGATGAGGCCGTATTTCCGGCCGAGGTGATCTCGCGCTCGCGCGAGACCCTCAAGCGGCTCGCCGACCGGCGGCGCCCGCTCCTCGAAGACGGGCCCTACAACGAGCTGGGCGACCGTGTGGTCGACTACTACCGCCACTACGGATCACGGCCGCACGCGAAGAACGCCGAACTCCGACGCTAGCTCAGGTCGGGTTCAGCCCCCCAGATCCAGCGAATAGCCCGCCGACCGGACCGTGCGGATCGGATTGACCGTATCCTCGACATTCAGCGCCTTGCGCAGGCGGCCGACGTGGACGTCGACGGTGCGGGCCTCGACATAGACGTCACTGCCCCAGACGGCATCCAGCAGCTGTTCGCGGCTGAAGACACGACCCGGGTGCTGCATCAGGTGGTCGAGCAGGCGGAATTCGGTGGGACCGAGGTGGATTTCCTGACCCGAGCGGCGGACGCGGTGGGCGACGCGGTCGATGACGATGTCGCCGTGGTTGAGGCGGTCGTCGGCCAGACCGGGCCGGATGCGGCGCAGGACGGCGCGGATACGGGCGATCAACTCGGTCATCGAGAAGGGCTTGGTCATATAGTCGTCGGCACCGGTGTCGAGGCCGCGGATACGGTCGCTTTCCTCGCCGCGCGCCGTCAGCATGATGATCGGCATGTTGCGGGTCTCGGACTTGCTGCGAATGCGCCGGCAGACCTCTATCCCCGAGAGTTTGGGCAGCATCCAGTCCAGCAGCACCAGATCCGGCAGACGTTCCTCGATCTGGAGCATGCCCTCCTCGCCATCGGCGGCGACCACGACGCGGTAGCCTTCCTTCTCGAGGTTGTAGGACAGCAGAGTCGCCAGGGCGTCCTCGTCTTCCATAACCAGAACATAGGGCTGCACGGGCATATTCTCCGGGTTCAGACGGGCGACAGCGGTTCGGACGCGGCTTCAGCGGTGTCGGGGCTCCAGCGCGGGCGCTCGCCCATGAACTCCTGGCCGGTGATCTCGTAGTAGATGGTTTCGGCGATGTTGGTGGCGTGGTCGCCGATCCGCTCAAGGTTCTTGGCCATGAACAGCAGATGGGTGCCGGCGGTGATCGTGCGCGGGTCGCCCATCATGTAGGTCAGCAGCTCGCGGAACAGCGCATTGTAGTGCTCGTCGACCTCGTCGTCGGTGTTCCAGACGGCGATGGCCCGGTCGATCTCGGCCGCCGCATAGGCGTCCAGTACGTCGCGCAGGCGCATCGAGACCAGCTTGCCCATCCGCTCGATCGAACGGGTCAGGGGCGGCATGGGCTCGCCCTCGGCCAGGATCAGGCCGCGCTTGGCGATGTTCTTGGCCAGGTCACCCGTGCGCTCGAGGTCGACCGCCAGCTTCATTGAGGCCAGGGTGCGCCGAAGGTCGGAGGCGACCGGCTGGCGCAGGGCAATCAGGCGGATGGCCTTGCGCTCGATGTCGCGGTGCATGGCATCCAGCCGGGTGTCGCGGTCCACCACGGCGCGGGCCAGTGCGATGTCGCGACGGGCGACGGAATCGACGGCGTCAGCCACCTGGGCCTCGGCGAGCCCCCCCATGCGGGCGACTTCGGCCGTGAGCTGATTCAGCTCGTCGCCGTAGGCCTTGACGGTGTGCAGCGGCATTCGTGCGATCCTAGCCGAAACGGCCGGTAATGTAGTCTAGCGTGCGCCGCTCACGGGGGTTGGTGAAGATCTCTTCCGTGTCGCCGGTCTCGACCAGTCGGCCGAGGTGGAAGAAGGCGGTGCGCTGGCTGACCCGGGCGGCCTGGGCCATGGAATGGGTGACGATGACGATACAGTAGCGTTCGCGCAGCTCGTCGATCAGTTCCTCGATCTTGGCCGTGGCGATGGGGTCCAGGGCCGAGCAGGGCTCGTCCATCAGGATGACTTCGGGCTCTACGGCGATGGCGCGGGCAATGACCAGACGCTGCTGCTGGCCGCCGGACAGGCCGGTGCCGGGCGAATGCAGACGGTCGGCGACCTCTTCCCAGAGACCGGCGCGTTTCAGGGAAGCCTCGACGACACCGTCCAGTTCCGATTTGGAGGCGGCCAGCCCGTGAATGCGCGGGCCGTAGGCCACGTTCTCATAGATGGTCTTCGGGAAGGGGTTGGGCTTCTGGAACACCATGCCGACGCGGGCGCGCAGCAGGACGGGATCGACCGAGCGGTCGTTGATGTCCTCGCCGTCCATCTCGATGCGGCCGGTCACCTTGCACCCGGGTATGGTGTCATTCATGCGGTTCATGGTCCGCAGGAAGGTCGACTTGCCGCAACCGGACGGGCCGATCAGGGCGGTGACGGTCTTGTCCGGGATATCGAGCGTGACCTCGTGCAGAGCCTGTTTGGCCCCGTAGAAGACCGAGACGTCACGTGCCTCGATCTTGGTCGGGCCAACGGGCCCGCCGCCCCGATGGGAGGCCTTTGGAACCGCCATCGCCGGCGAACCCTCGCCCGGCGCATCCAGGGGGGCTTTGTGACCGTGATCGCTTTCCGGTGCACGGAAGAGGTTGAGTTTCATCGGGCTACCACCGGCGTTCGAAGCGCCGGCGCAGGAAGATGGCGGCGGCGTTCATGACGATCATGAAGGCGAGAAGGACAAGAATGGCTGCGGCCGTGCGCTCATGAAAGGCACGCTCCGAGGCATTTTCCCAGATGTAGACGAGGGAGGGCAGGGCCCCGCTGGGCTCGCCGATGGCGGACGGAATGCCGGGGATGAAGCTGACCATACCGATCAGCAGCAGCGGCGCGGTCTCGCCGAGGGCGTGGGCCATGGAAATGATGGCACCGGTCATGACGCCCGGCATGGCGAGCGGCAGGGTATGCTGGAACACGGTCTGGGTTTTTGACGCGCCCATGGCCAGGGCCGCCTCACGGATCGACGGCGGAACAGCCTTCAGCGACGACCGGGTGGCGATGATGATGGTCGGCAGGGCCATCAGGGCGAGAACCAGACCGCCGACCAGCGGGCTGGCGCGCGGCAAATGCATCCAGTTGATGAACAGGGCCAGGCCGAGCAGGCCGTAGATGATCGAGGGCACGGCGGCCAGGTTGTTGATATTGACCTCGATCAGGTCGGTGATCCGGCCGCGCGGCGCGAATTCCTCAAGATAGAGGGCCGCACCCACGCCAAGTGGAATGGCGATCAGGGCGGTGACCAGTAGCATCAGGGCAGAGCCAACGACGGCCCCCAACACCCCGGCGAGCTCCGGCTCGGTCGAGTCACCCTTGGTGAACAGGCCGCTGTTGAAATGGGCCTTTACCTGACCGGAGGCCTTCATCCGGTCCAGCCAGCCGATCTGTTCGTCGCTGAGACGGCGCTGGTCGGCAGGCGTGTCACGCGAGATCTCGTGCTTGAAATAGAGGTCGGCGTCATCGGACACCGGGGCCGTGATCGGCACGGTCTGGCCGATCAGTTCGGGATTGCTCTGGATACGGGCAGCGGCGGCGAATTTGAGTTCCGACGAGAACAGGCTGCGCAGGGCCGTGGCCTTGGTCCCGGCCGCATCGTCGGCGATCCCCATCCGGGCCAGCTGCTGTTCGGCGACCAGGAGCTCGAAATTGGTGCCCTGCGGATAGGCCCGGTCGACCCGGGCGGGATCCATATAGACGGGGACGGTGACGGAGTGGGTGTAGAAGGCCGTATGGCCCTGTTCGATGATCCGGCCCAGCAGCAGCAGCAGGAAGCCGACGGCCAAGCCGATGGCGAGCAGGCCATACAGCCTGAACCGGCCCTCGCGGGCATAGCGCCGCTTCAGGCCCGCGCGCAGGCGGGCCGCGCGCATTTCGGACGTAACGCGGGTCTCAGTCATACTGTTGCCGGTAGGTCTGCACGATGCGCTGGGCCACGATGTTGAGTACCAGGGTGACGAGGAACAGGGTCAGGCCGAGGCCGAAGGCGGACAGGGTCTTGGTGCTGTTGAACTCCTGATCCCCGGTCAGAAGGGTCACGATCTGGACGGTCACAGTGGTGACGGTATCCAGCGGGTTCAGGGTCAGGCTGGCGGCAAGTCCGGCCGCCATCGTGACGATCATGGTCTCGCCGATGGCGCGCGACATGGCCAGCAGCATGGCGCCGGCGACGCCGGGCAGGGCGGCGGGCAGGAGCACGCGCTTCACCGTTTCGGACCGGGTGGCACCCATGGCGTAAGACCCGTCGCGCAGGCTTTGCGGCACGGCATTGATGATGTCGTCGGACAGGGAGCTGACGAACGGGATCAGCATGATGCCCATCACCGCTCCGGCGACGAGCGCCATCTGGTTCTGCACGAGCATGAGATACTGGCCGAGACCGTCCAGCGGTCCGCCGATCATCAGGCCCCCGAGACCGTTGAAGAACTCGCGAAAGGCCGGGCCGACGGTCAGGGCGGCGAAGAAGCCGTAGACCACGGTCGGCACCCCGGCGAGGATCTCCAGCACCGGCTTGACCGTCGCGCGGAAGACCGGCCCGGCGTATTCCGACAGATAGATGGCGGCGAACAATCCGACCGGGGCGGCCACCGTCATCGCGATCAGCATGATCAGGAAGGTGCCGGCGAAGAGGGGGAGGGCACCGAAGGCTCCTGTCGAGCCGACCTGGTCGGCGCGGATCGCGGTCTGGGGGCTCCACTGGGTTCCGAACAGGAAATCGAAGACCGGAATGGCGGAGAAGAAGCGCAGGGAGTCGTAGACCAGGGAGGCGATGATGCCGACGGTGGTCAGGACGGCGACGGCCGAACAGGCGAAGAGCAGGCCGACGATCCAGCCCTCCACACGGTTTCGCGCTCTCATGCCGGGACGGATCTGGCCGAACACAAACAGCGCCCCGAGCAGGGCGGCAAGCGCCGCGCCGACAATGCCTCCGAGATCCAGCATCTGGCTGATCCGGGCGGCGCGCTGGCCCTCGACCGGAAGCAGTTCAGCGAAGGGAGTCGTCCAGATCTGCACGGCCGGGCGTCCGTCGCCGACGGCGCGGGCGTCCGCAAAGAAGGCCTCGCGGCGGAAGGGCTCAAGCTGCTGTACAGCTTCGGGTGCGCCCGTGGCGGTCAGTTGCTGCTCGATATCGGGAGAAAAGACGGCGGCCGCCAGCAGCACGACCATGGCCGGAACCACGGTCCAGATCAGGGCGTAGGCCCCATGCTGACCGGGGCGGGAATGGGAACGCTCCCCGGCCGGCAGGCCCTCGCCGCGCCGACGCGCCATCGTTCGCCCACCGATATAGGCGGCGACGGCTGCGGCGATCAGGATCGGCAGGAAAAGCCAGGTCATCGACGTCCGGGAGAGCAGAATCGGGCCATCCGGTCTCCCGGCTTGCCCCCAGTCGTTAACTGCCCCGGAATGGTCAGCGGATTACGACGATGGGATGACAGTTCTGTTACGCCGTGGCCGGCGAGCTGTCCGCGCGTCACGCCGATGTCACGCTATCCCGCCGGGGCGCCAGCGGGAAATAGGCGGTGAATGCCGCGCCCTGCCCGGGGGCACTCTCGACGGTAAGCCCGCCGCGATGGCGGTTGACGATGTGTTTGACGATGGCGAGCCCGAGGCCTGTTCCCTGCCGCTCGCCGCTCTTCTGGCCTTCGACACGATAGAATCGTTCGGTCAGGCGCGGCAGGTGCTCGCGCGCCAGACCCGGACCGTGATCCCGGACAGTGACGGCGGCGAAGCGCTGGCCGCCGCCTTCCCTGTCCGGTGTGACCAACGGCAACCGGGTGGTGCCCTCGCCGCGACTGCCGCCGGACCGGGGGGCGGCGGCTTCGTCGAGAGCGATGTTGGGCCGGATCATGATCTCGACCGTCCCGCCCGTGGGAGAGTATTTGATGGCGTTGTCGACCAGGTTCTGGACGACCTGCAGGATCTCATCCCGGTCGCCGTTTACCGGGGCGATGATGTCGCGGTCCTCGACCTGAATGACGACATTGCGTTCGCCGGACAGGACACTGACCGCATCGACGACGTCGGCCGTGGCGCGGGCCAGGTCAACCCGGCCGGAAGGGGGGATGTGTTCATTCAGCTCGATGCGGCTCAGCGACAGCAGGTCGGAGACCAGTCGGCTCATCCGGTCGGCCTGGGTGGCCATTATGTCGAGGAACCGGTCGCGTGCCTTGGGATCGTCCCGGGCGTGGCCCTTGAGCGTCTCGATGAAGCCCGAAAGCGAGGCCAGCGGCGTCTTCAGCTCGTGGCTGGCGTTGGCGAGGAAATCCACACGCATGAGCTCCATGCGGCGCACATCGGTCTCGTCGCGCAGGACCACGAGGGCCAGGGTTTCCGGATGCGCCCGGGCGAGGGGCTGGGTCATCGCCCGCCAATGCCGGGTCTGGGCCCCTACGCCGGCGTAGTCGGTCGTGCGGGTCAGGCCGCCGAACAGGGCCTCATCCACGGCCTCAAGCACCGCCGGATCCCGCAAGACCGGGACCAGCAGGCCCCCTTCGCGCTGGATACGGAGCAGGTCGCGGGCGGCGGCGTTGGCGAGGACGATCCTGCGCCCGGCGATGTCATCAGCCTCGCCGCCTGACACGACGAGGACCGGGTCGGCCAGGGCCTCGAACACGCCCTCCAGCAAGGAGGATTCAGCCTCCTCGGCTGACCCGGACGGGGCCATACCGGGCTCTGGCGAGGCCGCCGGCGATACCGGCGGATTCCGGTTGAGAAGCCATGCCGTGAGGCCGGTCAGGGCCGCGCCTGCCAGCAGCCAGGGGGCCAGATCCTGCTGGTAGACGGCGAGGCAGAGCAGCACCGTGATGGCGATGCCTGTGCTGGCGCCGGCGGTCCACAAACGGGATCCGGCCTGGGGAGCCACGGGAGAGGGGAAGTCTTCGTAGGGCATTCACGCTTTCATCGGACGCGCGACTCGTCTGTCAGGAACATGACACGGAATTCATGACAACGGCGCTTCATTGACGCGAGTTCGACTTGTCAAACAACCTTTACACACCTAAGCCTGTATCCACCAGACAGGGACGGGATGGAGAGATCATGGCGGCGGCGTTGACGCTCGAAGGGGTGAGCAAACGATACGGCGACTTCCAGGCCGTGCGCGATCTGAGCTTTCAGGTCGAAAAGGGCACCATTTGCGGCTTTCTGGGTCCGAACGGTGCCGGCAAGACCTCGACGCTGCGCATGATCCTTGGCCTGCAGGCCGCCAGCGCCGGCCGCATCGACATTCTCGGTTCTGACGACGGCCGCAAGGTACGCGACCGGATCGGCTTCCTGCCGGAGGAGCGTGGTCTCTACAAGAAGATGACCCCGGTCGACGCCATCGCCTTCTTCGGTGCCCTGAAGGGCCTGCCGACCGGCGAAGGGCGAAAGCGGGCGCGCGAGATGCTGGACGCCCAGGGGCTGGGCGAGTCCAGGAACAAAAAGATGAAGGAGCTGTCCAAGGGGATGGCCCAGAAGGTCCAGCTGATCGCTTCCGTAGTGCACCGGCCGGAGTTCGTGATCCTGGATGAACCGTTCTCGGGCCTCGACCCGGTCAACCAGCAGGGGCTGGAGGCGATGATCCGGAAGCTGGCGGCGGACGGAGCCACGGTGCTGTTCTCGACCCATGTGATGCAGCACGCCGAACGGCTGTGCGACAAGGTCGTGCTGCTGGCGCGGGGCCAGAAGGCGTTCGAGGGCACGGTGGCCGAGGCGCAGGCGACCTCGAAACGGTTCCTGGAGCTTGAGGGCGCAATCGATGCCGCACAGGCCGCGGCCCTGCCGGGCGTCAGCGGCGTCGAGGTGGTGTCCGAACAGGACGGCGTGCGGGTGCTCAAGGCGGCCCTGGGGCAGGGCGGTCGGGGTCAGGAGGCGCTGAAGGCGGCCTTCCTCGGCGGGCTGGATGTGCGGCGTTTTGAACTGCGTGAGCCCAGCCTGCATGACGCCTTCATCAGTCTGACGGGCGATCATCCCGATATCGACCAGTCGGTGAAGGCCGGCGCGGAGGCCGCCCGATGAAACGCATCATGCTGATCGCGCGCCGGGAATACGGCGCCTATGCCAAGACCGTGGGCTTCTGGCTGTCGCTGCTGGCCTTTCCCCTGTTCGCCGTCCTCGGCGGTGTCCTGCCGGCCCTGATGATGTCGGCCGAGCCGGTGCGCAATGTGGTCGTGCTGGAAGACGGGCCGCAGGCCCAGGGGCTGGCGGCCGCCGTCCAGGGGGCCGTGCGGCTGGAACAGGAGCGGCGGCAGGCGCGGATGGCCGAGGCCACAGCCGAGGCTGAAAAACAGGGCGGCCAGGCCGGGGCTTCGGCCGCCGGACAGGCGCTGAACCGGCTGGCGGGGCTGCGTCTCAGGATCGTGGCAACGCCGGCTGAGCTCAGCGCAGCGCAGCCCGGCGAGGCGCGGGAGGCGATCGCGCGCCGCTATCTCGGAGACGCGGTGCCGGAGGCCGACCAGCTGGATTCGGTGGTTCTGCTGAACCGTATCGACGGCAAGCCGGCCGCGCGGGTCTGGACCCGCCGGGCTACCGACGACACCGTCGAGGACTTCGTCCGCGACGTCCTGAAGGACGCGAACCGGCGTGAAGCCTTTGAACAGGCCGGGATCAATGCCGCCGTGGTCGAGGAGACCGAGCGGTTCCGCCCGGACATAACCGCCCTGTCGCCGAAGTCCGCCACCGGGGGCGAGGTGTCGTTCCGCGACCGGCTTCCCACGATCATCGGCCTCGTCTCCGGCTTCCTGCTCTGGTCGCTGGTGATCACCGGGGCCTCCATCCTGCTGAACAGTGTGATGGAGGAAAAGGCCAACAAGATCCTGGAGGTCCTGCTGTCGTCGGCCTCGGCGACCGAGATCCTGACGGGGAAGGTGCTGGGGGTGGCGATGCTGACCGGGACGGTGATGCTGGTCTGGGGCGGGATCGGAACCTTCGGCCTGCTGGCCGCCAATGCGGAGACGGCGGCCATGGTCGGCGAGGTCCTGCTCGATGGCGGCATGCTGGGCTATTTCATCGCCTATGCCGTCGGCGGCTATCTGATGTACGCCGTGCTGTTCGCGGCGATCGGGGCCTTCTGCGAGACGCCACGCGACGCACAGACGCTGATGGGGCCGATCATGATGGTCCTGACGGTGCCGATTCTGGTCATGGTCCTGGCCGTGCAGACACCTGACTCGCCGGTGGTGCAGATCCTGTCATGGATCCCCTTCTTCACCCCCTTCCTGATGAGCGCCCGCGCCCCGTCCGAGCCGCCGATGATCGAGGTCGTGGGCACCATGGCGGGCATGTTCGCCTTTGCCCTGCTGATGGTCTGGATCGCCGGCCGGGCGTTCCGGGCAGGGGCGCTGTCGGACGTGAAGCTGAGCTGGCGGGGCTTTGCCGGGGCGATCCGGGGCGGGGGGAAGTAGGCTGAGGCGGTCGTCATCCTCCGGCCAGCCGCGTCTTCGCGGCGCAGACCGGGGGACCCAGCGGCGCGCGGGAGCGCGACCTTGCCGGGAGTGCCGCTGCTCACTGCAGCCTGCCAGTATAGATCGCCTTCGGTGCCGCTGGGTCCCCCGGTCTCGCTACGCTCGCCGGAGGATGACGATAGCTGGACAAAAGAAAAAGGGCCGCTCCGGTTTTCCGGGGCGGCCCTTGATCGTTTCGTTCGGTGTCGAGCGGCTTAACCGCGGCCCGGACCACCCACGCCCGGAACCCGGGGCTTCGGCGGCGGCAGCAGGCCTTCGCGCTGCATGCGCTTGCGGGCCAGTTTGCGGGCGCGGCGAACAGCCTCGGCCTTCTGGCGGGCGCGCTTCTCCGAGGGCTTCTCGTAGTGCACGTGGCGCTTCATCTCGCGGAAGCTGCCTTCGCGCTGCATTTTCTTCTTGAGGGCCTTGAGCGCTTGATCGACGTTATTATCGCGAACGAAAATCTGTACCAGGTTGAACTCTCCTTTGGCCGCCCGCCGCGCACCTCGAAAGGGAGACGGGCAGACAAATAAAATATCGCTCCGACAGACGGGGTCTGTGGATGAAGGCGGGCTGATACACGTTCGCCCCCTGCCTGTCCAGATCGTCGCGCGTCTATCTCAGGCCTCGAAACGCCCGCCGGACGGGGATATGCTGCCGCCATGACCGATGCGCCACACCTGTCGAACGAGACGCCCGAGGGAGACTGGGCTGACCGCATGGAGCAGACCGTTCTGGACGCCGCCCTGGGCCTTGCGCCCCGGCTGGGCTGGAACAGCGGGCTTTTGCGCGCCGCCTGCGAGGCCTGCGGCCTTTCGCGGGGAGATGAGGAACTGCTGCTGCCCAATGGTGCGCGTGATCTGGCGGCCCTGCTGTCGCGGCGGCATGACGACCGGGCGCTGGCGGCGCTGGCCGAGGTCGATGCCGGGGCTCTGAAGATTCGGGAACGGATCGCGGCGGCTGTGTCGGCGCGGATGGAGGCGGGGGCCGCCGATCTGGAGGCCACGCGCCGCTGCGCCGCCTTCCTGGCCCTGCCGATGAACGCCGACCTGGGGCTAAAGCTGGCCTGGGAGAGCGCCGACCACCTGTGGCACTGGGCCGGGGATACGGCGACGGACTGGAACCACTATTCCAAGCGGGCGATCCTGTCGGGCATCCTGATCCCGGCCCTGACCATGCGCTGGTTCGACGGCCGCGAGGCGGCGGAGGCCTTCGTCGCCGCCCGGATCGAGAACGTCATGGCCTTCGAGAAATGGAAGGCCGGCAAGGATTTCGATGCGCCGTTCAAGACGGTCACGGATATGCTGAGCCGGATGCGGTACGGGGCGCGTGAGAAGGCGGGCCAATGACACATGACATCGACAAAGTCGGGTCCCGCCAGAATGGCTGGCTGATCGCTGCATCGTCGGCCGCTTCACTCATGTTGGGCGCGGCGACGTTCTATGCTGTGCAGATGCTCAGTCGTGACGATTGCACTACGGTGACGACCACGACGGCTACTGGCTCGCAGATCACGACGAAAAGCTGCTCCTGATCAGAGCGGCTTGACCTTATTCACATGGCCCATCTTGCGGCCCTTGCGGGCTTCGGCCTTGCCGTAGAGGTGCAGGCGGGCGTCGGGTTTGGCGGACAGGGCTTCCCACTTCTTGACGTCATCGCCGAGCAGATTGGTCATCTCGACCCGGGCGTGGGCGGTGGTCGGGCCGAGTGGCCAGCCGGCGAGGGCGCGGATGTGTTGTTCGAACTGGTCGCAGACGCAGCCGTCCTGGGTCCAGTGGCCGGTGTTGTGGACGCGCGGCGCGATCTCATTGACCAGCAGCAGGCCGCTGCCGAGGTCGAACAGTTCGATGCCGATCACCCCGACATAGTCCAGCCCTTCGAGGATGGCGACGGCGATGGCGTGGGCGCGGGCCTCGGTCCTGGCATCGACCTTTGCGGGCGCGATGGTTGTCTTGAGGACGCCGCCCTTGTGGACGTTTTCTCCCAGCGGATAGACGGCGATGGCACCATCACGGCCGCGGGCGCAGATCACCGAAAGTTCGCGCTCGAAGGCCGCCCGGGCCTCGAGGATGGCGGGACGGCCGCCGATGGTCTTCCAGGCCTTGGCCGCATCGGCGGCGGTCTTGATCCAGACCTGACCCTTGCCGTCATAGCCCTCGCGGCGGGTCTTGAGCAGGGCCGGGACGCCCATCCGGTCGACGGCGTGGCGAAGGTCCTCGAGGCTGTCGATGATCGCAAAGGCGACGGTCGTGGCCCCGACGCTGTTGAGGAAGGTCTTCTCCTCGACCCGGTCCTGTGTCACCGCGAGGGCCCGGGGGCCGGGCGCGACGACCGCGCCGCCCTCGATCAGGCGTTCGACCGAGCCGGCGGGGACGTTCTCGAACTCGAAGGTCACGGCCTGGCAGGTCCTGCCCAGCACGGTCAGGGCGGTGGGATTGTCATAGGCGGCGACGATCTGGCCCTGGGACACACGTCCGGCGGGGCTGTTCTCCTCCGGGTCGAGGACTACGACATTGAAGCCGAGGCGCGAGGCGGCCTGACTCAGCATCCGGCCCAGCTGGCCGCCGCCGAGGATGCCGAGCGTCGAACCGGGCGGCAGGGGCGGGGGGAATGCGGCGTCGGTCACTCAGTCCTCGACCGTTTCGTGCACGGCCTCGGTCTGGGCCTCGCGGAAGGCGGTCAGGCGTCCGGCGAGAATGGGGTCCGACAGGGCGAGGATCTGGGCCGCGAGAATGCCGGCATTCTTCGCGCCGGGCTCGCCGATGGCCAGGGTGGCGACGGGGACGCCGCCGGGCATCTGGACGATCGACAGCAGGCTGTCCATGCCCTTGAGCGCCTTCGATTCTACCGGCACACCGAGCACCGGCAGTTCGGTCATCGAGGCGGCCATGCCGGGCAGGTGGGCGGCGCCGCCGGCCCCGGCAATGATGACCTTGAAGCCTGCGGCGCGTGCACCGGTGGCGAAGTCGAACAGGCGTTTGGGGGTGCGGTGGGCGCTGACCACCCGGGCGTCCCAGGTGACACCCAGCCGGTCGAGTGCGTCGGCGGCGTGTTTCATCGTCGGCCAGTCCGAGCGGCTGCCCATGATGATCGCCACGGGGGGAGTCTCGGTCGCCATCGATGCGCGCCCTTTTCGCGGGAAAGCGGCGCGATACAGGACTCGCGTTGCGCCCGCAACCGACGGCGTTACGCTTGCTCCCGGCCGGACGTGATGAGTCGCCGGCCGGGGAACCACTTTCTCTCGTGACCGACGCGGCCATCATCGACCCCCACGCCGAGATCGAGCGCCTGCGCGCCGAGGTCGAGGCCCTGCGCCTGCGAGCTGAGGCGGCGGAGGCCGCAGCGGATCACGATGTGCTTACGCCGGCGTTGAACCGGCGTGGCTTCGTCTCGGCCCTGCGCAGCGCCATGGCGTTCTGCCATCGCCATCAGGTGCCGGCGGTGTTGCTCTATCTGGATCTAGACGGCTTCAAGACGGTCAATGACACCCTCGGCCATGCGGCGGGCGATGCCGCCCTGGTGCAGGTCGCCGAGCTGTTGCGCGCCAATCTGCGCGAATCGGACACGGTCGGTCGGCTGGGCGGCGACGAGTTCGGCCTGTTGATGCTGAATGCCGGAGTGGAGGAAGGCCGGGACAAGGCCCGGCGGCTGGCGACGGCGTTGGAGGTGGACGGATTCGTCTGGGCCGGGGCCAAGGCCTCGCTGGGCGGTTCGTTCGGTGTCCGGGCCTTTGCTGCCCACACCGATCCCGAGGTCTGGCTGGCCGAGGCCGACGCGGCCATGTGGGTTCGCAAGAAGGGGCGCTGAGGCCGCTGTCAGGCGATGATGTCGGGGAGGATACGGTCCTCGATCTTGGAAATCTCGTCCCGAAGCACCAGCTTTTTCCGCTTGAGCCGCGCGATCATCAACTGATCCGGCACCGGCATAAGGCAGAGCGCCTCGATCGAGGCATCGAGGTCAGCGTGCTCGAGCTGAAGCGCCTTGAGCCGGGCGTGCATCGCCAGCTCTTCCTCGCTCAGAAAAGGTTCGTCGTCGTTCATGTCGGGCCCTGTCGGAGGATCATACCGTGCGTCGCATCAGGCCGGAAGGCGGTCCGCGAGCCGAACCAGTCCGGCGCGTGGGGTCATGGGCGACCAGACCCGAGCGGCGGACACCATGGTGTTGATCGGCGGCTGAGACAGGCCTGACGGGGGCGGAGACAGCGCTTCCAGTGCAGCCAGCAGGCGGCGCTCGGCCTCAAGCTCCACCGCCTTGACCCCGGCCCGGACGGCTTCGCGATCGGTGTCGTCGAGGTCAGGCGCGCGGGCCTTCAGGGCCCGGCGCACGGCGCGCAGCGGGCCAATAGCGGTCTCCTGCCAGGCGCGGGCGGTGTCGCCGGCGGCTTCCAGGGCGTCCTCGTCGGGGGTGCGACCCGTATGGGCGCACCAGGCGGCCCAGAGCAGCAGGGGTATGTTCTGGCCGGCGGTTTCCTGCAGCTCCAGGCAGGCGTCGGCGACCCCTTCGGCGGCATAGGTCGTCAGCGCCCAGTCCCAAAGGCTCATTCGGCCAAGGGTCCCTTGAGGCCGCCCCAGCGCCGGACGGCGGACCAGTCGAGGCCGAACAGGTCGAGGGCGCGACCGACGGACTGGTCGACCATCTCGGCGATCGAGGCGGGTTTCGAGTAGAAGGCGGGCAGGGGCGGGGCGATGATCGCGCCCATCTCGGCCAGGGCGGTCATGGTGCGCAGATGGCCCAGGTGCAGCGGCGTCTCGCGGACCATGAGCACCAGCGGACGGCGCTCCTTCAGCACCACATCAGCAGCCCGGGTCAGCAGGGTGGAGGTCACGCCGGTGGCGATCTCACTCATGGTGCGGACCGAACAGGGGGCGATAATCATGCCCATGGTGCGGAACGAGCCCGAGGCGATCGTCGCCCCGACGTCATTGAGCCGGTGCGACACGTCGGCGCGGCCGAGCAGGTCGTCGGCCGACAGGTCGGTCTCCTGTGACAGGGTCAGCAGGGCGGCGCGGGTGACGACTAGGTGGCTCTCGACGCCCAGCTCGCGCAGGGCATCCAGCACCCGGACGCCGTAAGTGACGCCGGACGCGCCGGAAATTCCGACGATCAATCTCTGTGGGGCGCTTCCGGAAGGGTTCCGTACAGCTCCGTTCACAACTTCGGCCAATTGGGGCTCCAGGGTGGTCCGTATGCGGACGTCCGGCGGTTCACCGGAATGTGATTCTACAGCCGGGCAAGCCGGGCGCTCAATCTAGTGGTCCCTTAGCCATGGAGGCGCAAGCCATGACCATCGAAGCTCGTATCCGCGAACTGGGAAACCGTCACCGCAGCCTGGATGAAACCATCCGGCGGGAGACCACTCACCCGGCAACGGACTCGCTTCGCGTGAGGGAGCTCAAGCAGCAGAAGCTCAGGCTCAAGGAACAGATCACCAGTCTGGAGGCCCGCACCGGCTAGCGGCAGCCTCCCGAAATGACGACGGCCCCGGGAGCGATCCCGGGGCCGTTTTTGTTCCTTGCCGGGTGTGGAAGGAATACTCAGTCCCTGGAGCCGAACACCGAGGCGGCGGTCGGTTCGGCACCGCGGCGTTCGCGGGCTTCCGGCACGAACTCCTCCTCGACCGGTTCGGCCGGGGCGTCGACGGCCTGGAGGGTGGCACCGCCCTTTTTGGCGTCGTCCTTCGCCTTCTTTTCAGCGGCCTTGCGGACCAGTTCGTCGAGGGCCAGCTGGCCGACCAGACCGAGCGTCACGGGATCGACCGGCTTGATGTTCGGGCTGTTCCAGTGGGTACGGTTTCGCACGCTCTCGATGGTCGATTTGGTGGTGCCGAGCATCTTGGCGATCTGGGCGTCGGTCACCTCGGGGTGGTTGCGAACGAACCACATGATGGCGTCGGGGCGGTCCTGGCGGCGCGAAACGGGCGTGTATTTCGGCGGGGCCTTGTGCACTTTCAGAAGTTCAGCGTGGCGGCTGACCACAGCCTGCATCCGATAGGCTTCGTCATTCTGGGCCCTGTCCAGCTCTTCGCGGGTCAGCTGGCCGTTGACCAGCGGGTCGGCACCGCGGATGTCCCGAGCCACGTCGCCATCGGCAATGCCGCGCACTTCCAGCGGGTGAAGGCCGCAGAAGTCGGCGATCTGCTCGAAGGTCAGGGAGGTGTTGTCGACCAGCCAGACCGCAGTGGCCTTGGGCATCAGGATGTCGGTCATGGGGGCATTCCGGTTCTTGTTTGAGCCCGAAAACCGGGCTCTGGATACGACGGCGCCCGGCCTTTCGACCGGGCGTTGATGACCGCGATATAGTCCCATTCGCCGGAAAAGAAAACGGAACCCGACAAGCGCATACAGCCAAGGTTCATCCGGCCATTGCAACAGTGCCCTCACAGACGCGTTGTGCGTCGGGATCGAATACACGGGAGGAACTGCCATGCTGATCGAAATGCTGGCCGCCGCTGCGGTCGTTACAGGTGCCGGGCAGGAGTTCGCTCCGCAGGTTCCCGGCGGTCCCGAACGTGGTGCCCCGCGCGGTGACTATCGCGACAGCTGCAGCGGCGCATATGTGAACCGGGGCCGGCTCTACGCCGATTGCCGCAACAACCGCGGCAACATGCGCGAGACCTCGATCGAGCTGGGCCGCTGCACGGACTTTGAGATTCGCAACAACGACGGCCTCTTGGTTTGCGGCCCGAACCGCGGTGAGTTCGAAGACCGCGGCGGCGGCGGCGGCGGCGGCGGCGGCGGCGGTGGTGGAAGCGGCGGCGGTGGCGGCTGGGGCGGCGGCGGGCGCAACTCGGTGACCGTCTTCCGCGACTCCGAATACCGCGGCACCAGCTTCCGGTTCGACAATGAGATGCCGAACCTTGCCAATACAGGCTTCAATGACGCGATCAGTTCGATGCGGTTCCAGGGCGAGTGGGAGGCCTGCACCGACGCCTACTACCGCGGGTTCTGCCAGACTTTCCGAGGCGACGTTCGCAACCTGCAGCGCTGGGGCATGAACGACCGCATTTCGTCGCTGCGTCCGGTTCGGGGCGGCGGTCGCTGGTAAGTCTCAGACCGTCAGCACGATCTTGCCGACATGGCCGCCCGCCTCCAGCCGGAGGTGGGCGGCCGATGCCTGATCGAGCGGAAAGGTCGCCTCAACCGGCGGCCGGACCCCGCCGGACGCAACCCATGGCCAGGCCGTGGCTTCGACAGCAGCAATCAGTCTTGCCTTTTCGTCAGCCGACCGGGGGCGAAGGGTGGAGCCGGTCAGGGTAATCCGTTTCATCATCAGCCTTGCCAGGTCGACCTGCGCCAGGGCACCCGACTGGGTGGCGATCACCACCCAGCGGCCGAAGGGGTTCAGGGCGGCCTGGTTAAGGACGGCGTAGTCGGCCCCGACCATGTCCAGGACGACGTCCGCACCCCCGAACGCCCGGATGGCCGCTTCCATGTCGTCCGCGGTGGCGTCGAGGCCGAGGTCGGCGCCGAGACGGCGTGCCGCCCCGGCCTTGGCGGCTCCCCGGGAGGTGCCGATGACCTTGGCGCCGGCCGCCCTTGCCATCTGTATCGCGGTGACCCCGATACCGCTGGTGGCCCCGTGGATGAGCAGGGTCTCGCCCGCCTTCAGCGCTCCGGATTCAAAGACATTGGCGAAGACGGTGCAGAGGGTTTCGGGCAGGCCCGCCGCCGCGATGAAATCAAGGCCGGAAGGCAGGGGCAGGGCGTGGCGGGCATCGACCAGGGCGAGTTCCGCATAGCCGCCCCCGCCCAGAAGCGCACAGACGCGGTCTCCGACCTTCCATCGGCTTACGCCGTCGCCGAGCTGATCGACCTCGCCGGCAACCTCCAGTCCCAGAATGTCCGGGGCTCCCGCCGGTGCGGGATAGAGGCCCATGCGTTGCAGGATGTCAGGCCGGTTGACCCCGGCCGCGTGAACGCGGATGCGAATCTGGCCCGGTCCGGCGACCGGATCAGGGCGTTCGGCCGGAACCAGTGAGCCTGCCGGACCGGAACCGCCTGTGATCTCGACTACGCGCATTCGCCTGTCCCGTTCTTGCAATCGTCCGTATCCGGGCGTTGAAATAGGGCGTTGCGTGTCGAATGGCCACGAGGAGGCGGCGATGTTCGAGGATCTGGAGCCCCGTGCGGCGCGCGGCGCACCTTTGGTGGCCCTGACGCGCGAGGATCTGGACGGTTATTCCGTCGAGGACCTGCAGCAACGGATCGCCGGGCTGCAGGCCGAGATTGAGCGCTCCCGGGCCGCCATCGAGGGCAAGTCTTCGCAACGCAATGCGGCCGACGCCATGTTCAATTTCCGCTCGTAACCTTGTCGGCCGGCGTCTGGCACGGCCGTTGCACACCGTGGAAGGTCCGCGCCATGCCGCGCCGGTCGTGATAGGGATACGCCTGTCCCGTGAGTCTGTTTGAATTCATGTCTGTTGACGCCACCCCGCTTTCGCCAACGGGCCGCAGCCGCGCCGCGGTCGTGGAGGATTTTGCGCGTTCGGAACTGTTCGACCGCACCTTCCAGGAAGGTATGGAGCTGGTTGAGGAGACGGCGGCCTATCTCGACGGTGACGGTCGTCGGGAATCCAAGCTGTTGTCGCGCGCCACCGCCCTTGCCTATGCCGGCGAGAGCATGAAGCTGACGACGCGGCTGATGCAGATCGCTTCCTGGCTTCTGGTCCAGCGGGCCGTGCGCGAGGGTGACATGACGGCCGAGGCCGCCTGCGAGTCACGCTATCGCCTGGCCGACCGCACCGCGGCGACCGAAGCGAGCCACCCGGAGCTGCCGATCGCCCTGGTCGAATATCTGGTCCGGACCGAGAAGCTGTACGACCGGGTCCTGCACCTGGACCGCCGCATGTATCTGGACGCGCCGGAAGAGGACGCGGTCAATCCGGTGCAGAGCCAGCTGGATCGGCTGACGGCGGCGTTCAGAATCTAGACCTTACGGCCCGACGTCGTTCGCCACCCGGGCACCGTCATTGACCGGCCGGGGCAGGCTGATGGCGATGCCGAGGGCTTCGGCGAGTCTGGCGTCCCGCTCATAGACATCCTCGCGGAAGGCAACGCGACCCTGACCGTCGACGAAGGCGGTCCAGTACAGCAGGCGCACGCTGATCTCGCGACCCGTCGATATGCGCCGGGTCTCGCGCGACTCCTGGGCGTCGTCGAACTGGGCGAGCAGGGTCGGATCGGGCGACAGCAGCAGGCGGGCGAAATCGACTGCGTCCTGAACCCGGACGCAGCCATGGCTGCGCTGGCGCATGGCCAGGTTGAAGGCCGACTTGGACGGCGTGTCGTGCAGGAAGATGGCGTAGCTGTCCCGCAGCTCGAACTTCACATAGCCGAGGGCAGCGGTGGGTCCGGCGCGCTGGATGACCGTGCCGTTCTGGACGTACATGTTCTGGCTGGCCAGATAGGCGGGGCCGCGCGGCAGGATCTCGCTGCGGGCGATCGAGGCGGGCACATACCAGGGTGGGTTGGCAACCACGGACGCGAACGGCTTCTCGAGGCTGGGCGTCTGGGTCGACGGGGCGCCGCAGACGACCCGGTTCGAGTGAACCGGGCGGCCGTCCTTCCAGTAGACCATGATGGCGGCGGCGGTGTTGACCTCGATCCGCTCGGGGGCGACCTCGCGCTTCAGCCAGCGGCGGCGTTCAAGGTTGAGGGCGATCTGACGGGCGCGATCCTCGGCCGAGGCCGACAGGGAACGCTGGCTGCCGGTGCCGAGCCGGCCGTCCGCGAGGAGGCCGTGGCGGGCCTGGAAGCCGCGCACTGCGGCTTGCAGTTCCGGGCCGTAGACGATGCCCATGGCGGTCAGACGCGCGCCGTCGGCAGCGGACAGGTCGCCCTCGGCGACCAGGCGCTGGATCAGGGCCGGAATGCGGACATCGCTCATCCCCGGCTCGATGGTTGCCCCTTGGCGGAAGACCGGCCAGCCGCCGTCCCGGATCAGTCTGCTATAACGGACATAGCCGGCGGACAGGTTGGAATAGCCGATGTCGGTCGGTGCCAGTCCTTCGAACCAGTCGACCAGACGGTTCCCGGCGAGTGCGTCGTTCAGCCCGACGGGCAGATCGACGCGGTTCTTCTGCATCTCCCAGAGGTCCTCGACGGTCTCAGGGCGAACCCGGCCTTCGGCGAGAACGCGGCCATAGGCTATGGCCGCCGCTGTGGTTCGCATATCGGCGGCGTCGGGCACCGCGGCGAGGTCCGCGAAGTCGAAATAGTCGCCCTGTGACAGACCATGGCGTTCGGCACGGCCGGCGGCAGCCTGGAGCATGCGCAGGCGCTCGGGCGTCCAGACCGGACGCCAGCCGTTCAACTCATAGAAGGCCCGAACATCGGGCTGGAGCGTTGCGGGCAGGCGGTCCAGCTGATCGTTGAAACTGTTGTAGAAGGCGACGGCACCGGAATCACGGGTCTGGGCCCGGGCCGCCAATCCGATGGCTGACGCCAAAGCCGACACGGCCGCGCCCAGTCCCAGTTGCCGTCGATTCATCGTCAGGATCTCTTTGCCCGCTTCGACACGGGACCCCACGTCCTCGCACCCGAAGCCAACGCCCGCATGTTATCGGCGTTCCAGGCAAACAGAAAGGCGTCGGTCCGGAGACCGACGCCTTTGAGGACGTCTTGCCGCAGGGTGTGGCCCGAAAGCCCGACCCGCGAGGGCAGACCTACTTCTTGATGAAGCCGGCGAACTTGTTGTTGAAGCGCGAAACGCGGCCGCCACGGTCCATCAGATGAGCGTTGCCACCCGTCCATGCCGGGTGGGTCAGCGGATCGATGTCGAGGTTCAGGACGGCGCCTTCCTTCTGGTAGGTCGAGCGCGTCTGGTAGCTCGTACCATCGGTCATCGTGACGGTGATGAAGTGGTAGTCGGGATGCGTATCCGCCTTCATGGTCCTGGTCCGGTCTCTGCGCGATGACGATGCCGACCGTCGGAGCGCGAAAATGAGAAATCCCGCCATGTGGGGCGGGAATGAGCGGCGGCGTTTACACCGGGGCCCGTTCCGGGGCAAGAGGCGCGCGCCATGACAGATGCAACTCCCCATGCCGACACCGCCGCTGACATCAGGGGACGGCCGGGTGCCGGGGCCCAACTGGCCGAACAGATGGGTGAGGCCGGGGCGCGACGCGAGCGACGCCGGGATGTCCGGCCGCTGGGACGGCTGTTACCCTATGCGATGCGGCACAAGGGCCATGCGGCCATGGCCGGCGTCTGGCTGATCCTGTCGACCGCAGCCTCGCTGGCCCTGACGGCCGCGGCGCGCGGTGCCATCGACAACGGTTTCGAGAATGGCGGGGCGCAGCTGAACCTGTGGTTCCTGCTGCTGGGGGGTAATGCCCTGTTCCTGGGGTCCGCCACAGCGGTCCGCTATTATTTCGTCACCAAGACCGGGGAGCGGGTCATCGCCGACCTGCGCAAGGGGTTGTTCGGGCGGATCCTGACGCTGGATCCGGCCTTCTATGCCGCGATGCGGACCGGTGAGGTGCTGTCGCGCCTGACCACGGATATCGCCCTGGTCGAGACCCTGCTGACTACCTCGGTATCGTTCGCCCTGCGCAACTTCCTGACCCTGATCGGCGGGACCGTGCTGCTGTTCATTGTCAGCCCGAAGCTGACCGGCCTGGTGCTGCTGGTGGTGCCGGTGTTGCTGGGGCCGATCTTCCTGTTCGGACGAAGGGTGCGGACGCTGACGGTGGCCTCCCAGGACCGTTTCGCCAATGCCGTGGGATTCGCCGGCGAGAGCGTGGACGCCATCGAGACGGTGCAGGCCTTCGGGCGGGAGACCAGCGCCATCGCCCGGTTCGGCGCGGCGGTTGAGGCGGCCTTCGGTGTCTCCCTGGTACGGATGAAGGCGCGGGCCCTGATGACGGCCATGATCATCGTGGTGATGTTCGGCGGCGTGACCCTGGTTCTGTGGCTGGGCGCCCAGGATGTGATCGCCGGGCGGATGACGCCGGGGGCTCTGCTGCAGTTCGTGCTGCTGTCGGTGTTTGCAGCGGGGGCGGTCGGGGCGCTGGGTGAGAGCTGGGGTGATGTCCAGAAGGCCGCCGGCGCCATGGAACGGATCGATGAGCTGATGCGCGCGGAAGCGGCAATCCGCCCGCCGGAAACGCCGACGATCCTGCCAGAGCCGGCGACCGGTGAGGTGTCGATGTCGGCGGTCCGGTTTGCCTATCCGGGGCGCCCCGACCTGCCGGCGCTGAAGGGCTTTTCGCTGACGGTGCGTCCGGGCGAGACGGTCGCCCTGGTCGGGCCGTCCGGGGCCGGCAAGAGCACGGTCTTCCGCCTGCTGCTGCGCTTCTATGATCCGCAGGCCGGTGTCGTCTCGGTCGACGGCGTGGACGTGCGCGCCGCGGATCCGGTCGCGGTGCGCGGCCGGTTCGCCTGGGTGTCGCAGGAGGCACCGCTGTTCTCGGGCTCGGCCAATGAAAACATCCGCTTCGGTCGTGAAGGTGCCAGCGACAGCGAGATTCGCGCCGCGGCCGACGAGGCGCAGGCCCTGGGCTTTATCGAGGCCCTGCCGGAGGGGTTCGACACACCGCTGGGCGAGCGCGGCAAGAGCCTGTCCGGCGGTCAGCGTCAGCGCATGGCCATCGCCCGGGCGCTGGTCCGGGACGCCCCGATCCTGCTGCTGGACGAAGCGACCTCTGCGCTGGACGCCGAGAATGAGCGGCTGGTGCAGGCAGCGCTGGATCAGGCCATGCAGGGTCGGACCACCATCGTCATCGCCCACCGGCTGGCCACGGTGCTGCGGGCCGACCGGATCGTGGTGATGGAGGAGGGCCGGGTCGTCCAGGAGGGGACACACCAGTCCCTGATGGCCCAAGGCGGCCTGTATGCCCATCTGGCCGAGCTCCAGTTCCGGGCGGACTAGGCCGTAAGGGCCGGGTCGAGATATTTGAGGTTCGCCTCTCGGATTGCTGCTGCCGGCTCGTCATAGAGGAAGGGCAGGAAGGCGAAGCGTTCGCCCCTGGTGACCGACGTGGCCTCGTGCAGGACCGAGCAGGAGAAGACCACTGCGCCGCCGGGGGGCGGGCGATAGGTGCGTGGACCGAACTCGGGGAACCGCAGGTCGCCGCCCTCATAGTCGGCGTTCAGATTGATCGAGACCGCGAAACGCCGGTGGGCCGTGCCCTTGGTGGTGTTGTCGCGGTGAGGCCGGAAGAAGCCGCCGGTCTCGGCGTCATAGCGGGCGACCAGATAGCGCTCGATCCGGGTGGCCCTGAAGTTGAAGACCTTCTGGATCTGCGGCAGCAGGCGGCGGTTCAGGCGGGCGACCACCTGTTGCTGAAGCATCTCCTCCTCGATGAGCACATCCGACCGGCGCTTGTGCTGGTCGTTCATCATCAGTGTGGTGACGCCGTCGACCTCGCGCATGAAACCGGACGGCTCGCCGCCGGCTTCGCGATAGAAGGCAATCAGCCGCTCGCAGAAGGCCGGCTCGAAGATGCGCGGTGCCAGCAGTACGGGCGCGGTGACCTCGGGGCCGGCGTGGCGGCCCGGCGGCGGCAGGGCGGCGGCCCGGTCCACCATCTGCTCGGCCTGCTCAGGGCCGCCCACTGTCATGACGTGCAGGGCCGGGTCGATCAGATACCAGCGCTCGGCCCCGGTCGCGCCATAGAGGGCGGCGACGGCACCATCCTCGTCGAACAGGAACCGCAGGCCGGGAAGGCTGTCCTCGCGCTTCTTACGGCCCATGTCCTTGCCGACGATGAGCACGAAGGCGCTGGCATGGGCGTCATTGAAGGCCGCCCTGTGGCGTTCGATACTGGCGACGGCCCGGGCGACGGCCGGTCCCGCCGGAACGATGGCCAACAGCAGATAGCGGCCCGCAGCCGTGTCGAAGACATAGCGGGGGTTGCTGGTCCCCGCCGTTGCAAAGATGGGAGCGGGATCACCGTAGAAGAGCGACATGGCGGTCAGGATGCACGGGATACGGTTCCCGATTCAAGAGTGGTGCAGCCTTCAGTCGAGTTCCGCCGCGATCCGGTCGGCAAGACCGCGCAGGACGGCGACATCGGCCATCCCGCCCTGACCGTGCGCCTTGACCGGCCGGTCGCTCCAGCGCGGGATGATGTGGAAATGCAGGTGGAAGACGGTCTGGCCGCCGGCCGCTCCATTGAACTGCATGATCTGGAAGCCGTCGGGGCGAAGGGCCTTTTCGACGGCCCGGGACGTACGCTGGACGGCGGCGGTCAGGCGGGCGAGCGCGTCGGCCTCGATCTCCAGCAGGGTCCGGGCCGTAGAGGTCTTCGATATGACCAGGACATGGCCCTCGGACTGCGGGAACACGTCCATGAAGGCCAGCACATGCTCGTCTTCCCAGACCCTTACGGACGGGATCTCGCCGCGCAGGATCTTCGCGAAGATGTTTTCGGGGTCATAGGGCGCGGCGAGGCTCATGATGGGCTCCGTGGATCGGTGAGACCTTAGCAAGTCGCGTCGTATCGGGGGAGCCCGGCGCGCGGTTTTGCGCTATCGTGCCGCGCGAGTTGGGAGACCGTCATGCTTCGTTTCATCGTCCAGTTTCTGGTCACCTGTTTCGGCCTTTGGCTGTCGTCGCGGGTCCTGGACGGGGTGGATTTCCTGTCGAGCGGATCGCTGCTGGCAGCGGCCCTGTTGCTGGGTATCGCCAATGCTGTGGTGCGGCCGGTCCTGACCTTTGTGACCTTCCCGCTGACCATCGTCACCTTCGGCCTGTTTCTGCTGGTGGTGAATGCGGCGATGATCGGTCTGGTGGCCAGCCTGCTGGGCGGGTTTGTGGTCGATGGCCTGTGGGCCGGTATCGGCGCAGCCGTCGTCACGGGCATCGTCAGCTGGATCGCCGGCTGGTTCATCGGCGAGACCCCGGGGCGACGGGCGGCCGACTGATCGGTCAGTCTGGCCTGCGGAAGGGCGACAGTTCGGCAGAGATGGCGTCGATCTCGGCCGCGACGGCCGGGCGTTCGCCGTCCAGATAACGGGCCACAGGCGCGCGAAGGGCCGGGTCGGCGATCAAATGGGCCGAGTAGACAGGGGAGGGCAGGTAGCCCCGGGCGATCTTGTGCTGCCCTTGCGCCCCCGCCTCGACGCGCGACAGGCCGCGCGAAATGGCGAAGTCGATGGCCTGATAATAGCAGAGCTCGAAATGGAGGAAGGGGACCTCCTCCAGCGCGCCCCACTGGCGGCCGTAGAGGGCATCGCGGCCGATCAGGTTCAGGGCCCCGGCGATGGCCTGATCGCCGCGGAAGGCCATCACGAGCGCGATGCGGTCGGCCATGGTGGCCCCGAGGCGGCTGAAGAAGTCGCGCGTCAGATAGGGCCGGCCCCATTTTCGCGCGCCGGTGTCCATGTAGAAGGCGAAGAAGGCGTCCCAGTGGGCTTCTCTGATATCACTCCCGGTCAGGACGCGGATGTCGAGGCCCGCCTGCGCCTCGCGGCGTTCGCGGCGGATGGTCTTGCGCCGGTTTGCGGACAGGGCGGCGAGGAAGTCCTCGAAGGTGGCATAGCCGTCGTTGCGCCAGACGAACTGCATGTCCTGCCGTAGCAGCAGGCCGGCCTCGCCCATGGCGTTCCAGTCGTCCTGAGTGGGAAAGTTGACGTGCAGGGACGAGACGTCGAGCTGTTCGGTGAGCGCAATCGCGCCCTGCAGCAGGGCCTGCCGCACCGTGGCGGCGTCTGCGTCCGGATGGGCGAGGAAGCGCGGGCCGGTCACCGGGGTGAAGGGCACGGCGGAAAGCAGCTTGGGATAGTAGCGGCCGCCGGCGCGCTGGTACGCATCGGCCCAGCTGTGGTCGAAGACATATTCGCCCTGGCTGTGGCCCTTGAGCCAGAGGGGCATGACGCCGAGGACGCGGCCGGTCTCGTCGACCAGCGACAGGTGCCGGCCGGCCCAGCCTTGCTGCGGGACGGCGCTGCCGGAGGCCTCGCAGGCGTCGAGGAAGGCGAAGGAGAGGAAAGGGTCGCCGGCGAAAGACGCGCAGGCGTCCCAGGCCTCGCGGCCTATGTCGGCGACGGCTGTGTGGACCTGAATCCGGAAATCCATGCTCATGCCCCGCGAAGCGGGTTCATCACAACGAACACAACGAATTCACAAAGGACACGACGGGGCCGGAGCCTGATGCAGATACCGTTGTGTTCGCTGTGAATTCGTTGTGCCCGTTGTGATGAACCAACCAGACCCGGCGGGGCCTTGAAGCCGCTTCGCGGGAGAAATGAGCGGTTTGCGTCACCGCACCTCGACGATGGCATCGACCTCGACGGCGAAGCCGAGGGGGAGTTTGTAGACGCCGACGGCGGAGCGGGCGTGGCGGCCCTTGTCGCCGAACACCTCGACCATCAGGTCGGAGCAGCCGTTGATGACGGCCGGAATGGCTTCGAAGTCGCCGGCGGCCTGGACGAAGCCGCCCAGTTTGACGACGCGGACGACGCGCTCGAGGTCGCCGTCACAGGCGGCCGAGATCTGGGCCAGCAGGTTGACGCCGCACATGCGGGCGCCGTCCCTGGCCTGTTCCGGCGAGACGTCAGCGCCGACCGTGCCCTTGATGCCGCCGGCGGCATCGTTCGACAGCTGGCCCGAGATGTGGACCAGATTGCCGGTCTGGACGAAGGGCACATAGTTGGCCACCGCCTTGGCGGGTTCCGGCAGGGAGATGCCGAGTTCGGCGAGGCGGGCGGCGACGGTCATGGGCGGGGCTCCTTTGGAATTGCGGGCGGTTTAGCGCGACTTGGGACGTGCGTCATCGCCCTTCGGCGTTTCCGCAGAAAAGTTCGGGGAGGGTGCGGGGCGGCCGGGCCTCGCCCGGTGCTTTGATTGTTTTACCGTTTCGACGAAGCTTGACCTGCCCCGCGCAGTCGTTTTCCACGCGCCCTCCGGCTGGCGGCCCTTGCTTCGGGCCTTACCGGATCACCGCCGATGACATTGCTGCCAGCGACGCGGGAGGGACATGGCGCAGCCAGCGGTCCCCTCCATTGGCCCGCGGCGAGCAGGCGGACGCCATCCATCGACGTCCTCAAGGACCCCCGAGGTATCCTTCCCCCGGGCTTCATCGCTCGACCACAGCCCGCCGACATCGGGGCGCTGGATCCGACGCCCTCCCCACCGACGGGATGGGAGGAGTCTGACACGGGTCCCGGCGCGGAGGGTTTGTGACGCTGTTTATTTTGAAAGGCGAGCGAAGTCAGGCGGTTGGCGGCGGGGGATATGCTGACAATCGGCGGATTGGTAGCTGAGCGTCAAGAGTCGCGGACGCCTTCGGAGCGCCGAGGTTCATCACAACGAACACAACGGGTTTACAAAGGACACGACGGGGCCGGTGCCTCCGGGGTCGGACGGTGTGTCAGGTCGGGGCTTGATACGGGGCCTACGGCCCAAGGACATGTCGGGCGGCTCGGTCAGGTCCCGGACCGGAACGCTGGGGGGCGGCAGTCGTGATGTCCGTTGTGAACCCGTTGTGTTCGTTGTGTTGAACCAACCGCGCCCGACCGCTCGCGCCAGGTTACGAAGGGGTAATTGATACGGTATTTTGATACCGTAATAAGAAAGAACAGCTATTTCAACAATATGGCGGGGATTGCGGCGTTCGCCTCGCCTTGACCTCACACACTCCATCCTCTATCAGCGCGCCTTCCGCTCGTCCCCGTCATCGGGAGGGGCACCCGATCGTCTCCCAGGACCCTTGAAATGCTGAAGAGCACCACGGCTTCGCTGAAGCCGGCCGAGGTCACGAAGAAATGGATCCATATCGACGCTGAAGGCGTCGTGGTGGGCCGTCTCGCGACCTTCATCGCCAACCGTCTGCGCGGCAAGCACCGCGGCGACTACACCCCGCACGTCGATTGCGGCGACTATGTCGTCGTCACCAACGTCGACAAGGTGGTGTTCACCGGCAAGAAGAACACCGACAAGATCTACTACCGCCACACCGGTCACCCGGGCGGCATCAAGCAGACGACCCCGGAGAAGGTCCTGAACGGCCGTTTCCCCGAGCGCGTCCTTGAGAAGGCCGTCGAGCGCATGCTGCCCAAGGAGAGCCCGCTGGCTCGCCTGCAGATGACGCACCTGCGCCTGTTCGCCGGCGCGGCGCACACCCATGAAGCCCAACAGCCGGAAACGATCGACTTCAAGTCGGCGTCCGCCAAGAACACCCGGAGCGTCTGAGCATGACCGACGTGACTGCTGAAACCACCGCTCCGCAAAACGACGCCCCCGCCGCGCCCCAGACGACCTCTGGCTTTGACGCCCTCAAGGGCATGGGCACGGTCGGCGTGGGTGAAGAACACCCCGTTTACACCCAGAAGCTGGACGCCCAGGGCCGCGCCTATTCGACCGGCAAGCGCAAGAACGCGATCGCCCGCGTGTGGATCAAGCCCGGCTCGGGCAAGATCACCATCAACGGCAAGGATCAGCTGCAGTATTTCGCCCGCGAAATCCTGCGCATGATGATCGCCCAGCCGCTGGAAGTGACCGACCGCCTGACCCAGTTCGACGTCGACTGCACCGTGCAGGGCTCGGGCCTGTCGGGCCAGGCCGGCGCGATCCGCCACGGCCTGTCGCACGCCCTGACCCACTATGAGCCGGCGCTGCGCCCGGTCCTGAAGCCGCATGGCTTCCTGACCCGCGACAGCCGCGTCGTTGAGCGCAAGAAGTACGGCCGCGCCAAGGCCCGCAAGTCCTTCCAGTTCTCGAAGCGCTAGGCCGTTTCACTACGGTATGGACGGGGGCGCTTCGGGAAACCGGAGCGCCCTTTTTCTTTGCGTCATTCCGCGAGGGCGATGGAGGGCAGAATGGACGGCAGGTGGCTATTGGTGGTGATGGGGCCGTTTCTGGCCGTCGTGATTTCGCGCGACCTCGTATCGGCCTGGAAGCATCAATGCTTCAGAAAAGGCCCCTCTCAGCTCTGGGATGTACCGAGAACGACAAAACCGGTCGTCTTCTGGTTCCTGATTGTCAGCAACAGCCTGTTTGCTTGCGTGGGGGTCTGGCTAGCGGCGACCACTGCGATGGAACTTTGGGGATCACCAAGCGCCTGATCGGTTGGCGGCCACAATCCTGTCCTTCTCCCGATGGAGCCTTGGCCGCTCGTATACGAGCGGCCTGCGAGGCGCGCAGCGCCGGATGAGGGTCGGCTGCGGCAGTCGGCGTAAGCCGTAGCCCGGTCCGGGCGGCGGCTGGCGCCGAAGGATACAGGCGACCCACACCCTTTCGCGCAAGGGCGATCGCTTCGCTCTCGCGCGCTCAAGCCCTCTCCCAATGGGAGAGGGGATGGAGTTGGAATGATGCATACGATCTTCATCGACGGCGAAGCCGGCACCACGGGGCTGGACGTGCTGCGCCGTCTGGAGGCGCGGGCTGATCTGGAGATCATCGCGCTCGGCGACCGGCGGCGCGACGTGGAGGCGCGGCATGAGGCGCTGAATGCGGCGGACGCCGTGATCCTGTGCCTGCCGGATGACGCGGCGAAGGAAGCCGTGGCGATGATCGAGAACCCCGGTGTGCGGGTGATCGACGCCTCGACGGCGTATCGGGTCGATCCGGCCTGGACCTATGGCTTCGCCGAGATGGCCCATGCGCCGGGCCGGATGACGCAGGCTGAGAAGATCGCGGGGGCGACGCGGGTTTCGAACCCGGGCTGCTATCCGACGGGGTTTATCGGACTGGTCCGGCCTCTGGTCTCGGCGGGGATCATTCCGGCGGGCTGGCCGGTGACGGTCAATGCGGTCTCGGGCTATTCCGGCGGCGGCAAGGCGATGATCGCCGAGTTCGAGGCGGGCGGAGCGGGTGCCTTCCGCGCCTATGGCCTGTCGCTGAAGCACAAACATGTGCCGGAGATGACGCTGCACACGGGGCTGGAGCGGCCGGTGCTGTTCGCCCCGGCGGTGGGTGCGTACCGGCAGGGGATGCTGGTCGAGGTGCCGTTGCAGCTGGCGGCCCTGCCGTCGTCGCCCTCGGTCGAGGTGGTGCACGGGGCGCTGGCTGAGGCCTATGCGGACTGCCGATTCGTCGAGGTGGCCGAGCTGGAGACGACCGAGGCTATGACCGGGATCGATCCGGAGGGGCTGAACGGGACCAATAAAATGCGTCTGCATGTGTTCGGCGACCGGGACGGGGCGCAGGTGCGGCTGGTCGCGCTGCTGGACAACCTCGGCAAGGGCGCCTCGGGGGCGGCGGTGCAGAACCTGAACCTGATGCTGGGGCTGGACGAGGGGACGGGGCTCAGCTGACCCTCGCGGCTATCGCCATTCCGGGAGAGCGCAGCGAGACCCGGAACCCAGCGGCGCCGCGACGGCGGCGACCCAACGGGCGGCGCGAAGCGTCAAACACCGTTCTCCCGACAGGTTCGCGCCGGCGCGCGCCGCTGGGTTCCGGCCTTCGCCGGAATGACGATAGCGGGGAGGGGGATTGAAACCTCCGGCGTCTTGCCGACGTATGTGGTCCCATGACCCACGCACTCTCCCGCCGAGCCCTTCTGACCACCGCCGGGGCATTCGCTGTGACCGCCTGCAGCCCCGGACCGGCCGGGGCCGATGAGCGCCAGTATGCCAATTCACCGTTCCGGCGGATCACCGACGCGCAGTGGCGCGAGCGGCTGCCGCGGGCGGCCTATGATGTGCTGCGGCGTGAGGCGACCGAGCGGCCCTATACCAGCCCCCTGAACAATGAGAGCCGCACCGGGACCTTCTTCTGCCGGGGCTGTGACCTGCCGCTGTTCCGGTCACAGTGGAAATATGATTCCGGCACCGGCTGGCCCAGCTTCCATGACGTTATCGCCGCCAACATCGGCACCAAGACCGATTTCGCCATCGGCTACCCGCGCACCGAATATCACTGCGCCCGCTGCCTGGGGCATCAGGGGCATATCTTCGATGACGGCCCGCGGCCGACGGGCAAGCGCTACTGCAACAACGGCGTGGCCCTGACCTTCCGTCCGGCCTGATCGCGTCAGCGCTGCGGGGCCGCGTCGACGGCTGCGGTCACCTGCTGGAAGAAGGCTTCCCGGGCGGCCCGATGAGTGCGTCCGATGGCGCGGGGCCAGGACGACAGCAGCACGATGACCAGCCGGCGCTCTGGATCGACGCGGACAGCCTGACCGAAGATCCCGTAAGCGCCGAAAACGCCGTCGTCCTGGGTCCACCACAGGAAGCCGTAGCCCTCGTTCGGCTCCCCGGTCTCGGCCTGTTTGACGACGGCCTGGGCGAACCAGTCTGCGGGCACGATGCGCTCGCCGCCCGGTTGACCGTCCTCCAGCGCCAGCAGGCCGATCCGGCCCCAATCGCGCAGGGTGGCGGAGACGCAGCATCCGCCCATCTCGCGACCGCCCTGATCCAGGGCCCAGAAGGCGTCGGCCTCCATGCCCGCGCGCGACCAGATACGTTCTGACAGAAGCTGGGCCAGGGGCTTGCCCTCGGCGGCGGCGACCAGCGAACCGACGAGGTTGGTCTCACCGGTCGAATAGTTCCAGCGCGTTCCGGGTTCGGTCGCGCGAGGCAGCCGGCCCATATAGGTGACGACCGGGTCCTCCCCGGGACGGGCGGGTTCCTGCAGGAAGCGGGCGACGTCGGAGTTGGGGTTGAAATAGTCCTCATTCCAGCGCACGCCGGACGTCATGGTGAGCAGCTGGCGCACGTTTACACCGTCGTAGCCCCCACCCGCGAGGGCCGGCAGGTAGCGGGTGACCGGATCCTCCAGCGAACCGATAGCGCCGCTCTTCAGCGCTGTGCCGACGAGTGTCGAGGTCAGGCTCTTGGTCATGGAGAAGGAGACCCAATGGTCCCGCTCGCCAAGGCCGAGGCCATAGCGCTCCAGCCGGATGAGGCCGTCCTGGATGACCAGCACGCCGGCGACGTTCTCCGTCTCCATATAGGCCGAAGCATCGACTGAAATCGGATCGCCCGGCGGAAGGGCGCGCACCGGCGTCACGCCCCGCGCGACGGGGGCGTGCGGCGAGATGGTTTCCATCTGACGGAAGGCGCGCTCCCGATCGGCAGGGGACCAGAACAGAACGCCGGCTGGGCTGTTCTCCGGCGTGGGTTGCTGGGCGAGCGCCGGCGCGGCGATGGCGCTGGACAGGACGAGGATGGCGAGCGTGCGGAGAAGCTTCATGAGACAAGCCTAGCAGTGAGTTGGCCGCTGTCACCCCCGCGGGACGACGGAGACGTGCGACTAGCGAGTGATTTTTCGGGCCTTGAGCGCGGACTCGACCGTGACCCCGAACCAGACGGCGGCGATGATGACCAGCAGACCATAGTCAGGACCGGGCCAGACCAGAGGAATGCCGGCGCACAGGATCACCACCATCGGGAACAGGCTCGCCCATGCGGCGGTGCCCGTGCTCTCGGGATGGATCATCGGCGGCCGGTCCGGGCCCTTCATTGTGCGCATCAGGATGGGGTTCAGGACCACGAACCCGCCGGAACAGATCAACGCCAGCAGCAGGTTGCGCAGTGGATTGCCCGCGCCATAGACGCTGGCGGTCAGGGTCACGAGCAGCAGGGCGATGCCGGTCGTGATGGCCAGCAGCAGATTGGGCTCGAGACGCTTCAAGATTTGACCTTCACATAGGACCCCGGGGCCGGCTCAATCGGCCTGAGCGGGCCGGTCATCGGATCGCGAGCGGCGATCCAGTCGCCGGACTTGCCGTGCAGCCAGTCGGCCCAGTGGTTCCACCAGCTGCCGGGGTGCTCGGCGGCCTGTGCCTGCCATTCGCCGAGGGTCGCGGGCAGGGCGGGATTGGTCCAGTGCTGGTATTTGTGGGCCGAGGGCGGATTGACCACACCGGCGATATGGCCCGAACCCGCAAGCGTCAGGGTCACGGCCGCGTTGGAGAAGGCGCGGGCCGACCGATAGACCGAACTCATCGGCGCGATATGGTCCTCGCGGCTGGCCTGGAAATAGAGGGGGATGGTGACCTTCGACAGGTCGACCTTGATCCCGCCGATAGTAAACTCGCCGCGGGCGAGTTTGTTCTGGCCGTACATGGAACGGAGGTAGTCCATGTGCAGGGTCTTGGGCATGCGGGTCTGGTCGGCGTTCCAGAACAGCAGGTCGAAGGCCGGCGGCGACTTGCCCATCAGATAGTTGCTGACGAAGAACGACCAGATCAGGTCATTGGCGCGCAGGGCATTGAAGGTCTCGGCCATGGCAGCGCCGGGCAGGACCCCGCCGGCGGCGTCCATCTGTTCCTCGATCTGGGCCAGCCAGTGCTCGTCGGTGAACAGCAGCAGGTCGCCGGCCTCTGCGAAATCGTGCTGGGCGGCGAAGAAGGTGTTTGCGGTGACGCGTTCGTCACCCCGGGCGGCCATATGGGCCAGGGCGGCGCCCATCAGCGTGCCGCCGATGCAGTAGCCGACGGTGTTGATGTGGTCGGCCCGGGACTGCTCCAGCGCCTTTTCGACAGCGCGGTAGATGCCCTTTTCCAGATAGTCGTCGAAGCCGAAGCCGGCCTTGTCGACATCGGGATTGACCCAGGAGCAGACGAAGACGGTGAAACCCTGGCTGGACAGCCAGCGGATCATCGAGTTCTCGGGCTGCAGGTCCAGGATGTAGAATTTGTTGATCCAGGGCGGAAAGATCAGCAGCGGTATGGCGCGTTGTTTGTCGCCGGCGGCGTCGAACTGGATCAGTTCAAACAGCTCATCGCGCCAGACGACCTGGCCCGGGGCGGTGGCGACGTTTTCACCGACGACGAACTTTCCATAGTCCGCCTGGCTGATCTTCAGCTTGCCGGCACCCCGCTCCATGTCGGCGGCGAAATTCTGCATCCCCTTGACCAGGGATTCGCCGTTCGACTCCGCGAGCGCCTTGAGGGCGGCCGGGTTGGAGGCGAGGAAGTTGGAGGGGGAGAAGGCGTCGGTCAGCAGTTTGGTGAAGAATTCGGCGCGGCGCTTGGTCAGGGGATCGACGTCCTCGACGCTGGAGACCAGGCCGTTCATCCAGTCCGAGGTGACCAGATAGGACTGACGCATGACGTCGAAGGCGGGGTTTTCAGACCAGGCGGGGTCCTTGAAGCGTTTGTCCTTCGAAGGCGCAGCAGGCTGATCCTCGCCCGCCGCGCGGCGGGTGGTTGAGGCCCACAGGTCCATGTAGCGGTTGAACAGATCGGCCTGGGCGGCGAACAGCTTGTCCGGACGCGAGGCCAGGCTGGTCATGATCGAGTTCATCGCCGGACCGACATTGAACGGGTCGGGCGACAGGGCGGCGGGGCGGTCGGCCTGGGCCAGGGCGGCCTCGGCGATGGCCGACTGGGCCGACATGGCCGCCTTGGCCAGGTTCATGGACAGGGTTTCCAGCATCTGCCGCTGGTCGGTACCGGGGAAGGCGAAGGCCTCGGCCGCCGGAGGGGCCCCGAGGGATGCGTCGACGGGCGGCGGCGGGGCGGCTTCCGGCGCGGGCCTTGCCCTTGCGGCGCGGGGGCGCGGGGGCTTGACCGGGGTGGGGCGGCCGGACTTGCGCGGCGCGCGGGGTGGGGCGTCGACGGTCGGTTGGGTCGGACGCTTGGCCATGGAGAGCTCCGGAGTTGGTCAGGATCGGTCGCAAGCGCCGCGCGCGCCCTTCCGCCTGTCACGATCATCGCATAAGACAGCCCCTGAAATGAACGCTTCGCGCCGGAAAATTGCAGCCGTCCTGTTCGCCGTGGTCGCGAGTGGTGGTCTGGTGGCCTGCGTGGGCGCGTTCGACCCCTCCACTGACGCCGGATCGCCCATGGCACCGAGGGTCCAGGGCCTGGTTGACGCCAACCGCGCATATCCGGTTTGGGCCGAATTCCCGCGATCGACCGAACCCCTGCCCGAGCCGGTCAGTATCATGGCGCAGGTCAACAGGCTGGGGGGCACCGGCCAGGCGCTGGCGGGGGATGTTTCGCGAATCGACTGGCAGACCACCGGCGACCCTGCGCAGTTTGTCGCGGCGGTCCAGGCACGGGTCGACGAAGTGCCGGTCGCGCCGGTGACAGCGGACACTCTCGCCGAGATCGAAGACTTTGTTCGGCGCACGCGCGAGCGGGGCCAGGCCCCGCCGCCGGTAGATCGCCGCTGACCCCCACCCAACGCTCGCCCGGACGGCAGAATCCGGGGACCATCGTCTCAGGAGACATGTTTATGGCCAATCCGGCCCCCTTCGCCTCGACCCCCTATCCGTCAACTCTGGCCGCTGACGCCGCCCGGGTGACCGAACTGGCAGCCATCGCCAGCTATGCCGGCATCGGCCGTGGCGATGAGAAGGCGGCCGATCAACTGGCCGTCGACGCCATGCGGACGGCGCTGAACGCGCTGGATATCGACGGCAAGATCGTCATCGGCGAGGGCGAGCGCGATGAGGCACCGATGCTCTACATCGGCGAAAAGGTCGGCACCGGCAAAGGCCCGGCGATCGATATCGCCCTCGACCCGCTGGAAGGCACGACCCTGACGGCCAAGGCCATGGCCAATGCGCTCTGTGTGCTGTCGATGTCGCCCGGCGGCGGCATGCTGCACGCGCCCGACACCTATATGGACAAGATCGCCATCGGCCCGGGTTTTGCGCCCGGCACCGTCGATCTGGACATGAAACCACAGGACAACGTCCGCTCGCTGGCCTCGGCCAAGGGCGTGAACCCGTCCGAGATCACCGTCTGCGTGATGGACCGGCCGCGGCATGCCGAGCTGATCGCCGCCCTGCGCGAGGTCGGGGCCAAGGTGGTTCTGATCACCGACGGTGACGTGGCGGGGGTGATTCACACCGCTGAGCCCGAGACCGGCATCGACCTGTATCTGGGTTCCGGCGGGGCCCCGGAGGGCGTGCTCGCGGCCTCGGCGCTGAAATGCGTCGGCGGCCATTTCCAGGGGCGGCTGATCTTCCGCAATGACGATGAGCGGGCCCGGGCGGCCCGGACGGGTGTCACCGATCTGGACCGCAAATACGACCTGCACGAACTGGTATCCCGGGACGCCATATTCGCCGCCACGGGCGTGACCAAGGGTGCCATGCTGGACGGGGTCAAGGTCGCTGGCGGCTTTGTCTCGACCCATACGCTGGTGATGGATTCCTCGACCCGGACGGTCCAGCGCATCCGCACCATCCGGCCGCTCTGATGGCGGACGGGGGCGGGGCGGCGGCGTTTCTGGGCGTCTCCCGCTCCCTGTCAGGCCGCGAATGGCGGCAGAGGCCCGCCGAGGCCGGTCTGATCCGGTCGCATATGCAGGCCCTGAATCTGGAAGAGCCCCTGGCGCGGGCTCTCGCAGCGCGCGGGGTGCGGGCGGATCAGGGCGCGGACTTCCTGACACCGACGCTGAAGGCCCTGTTCCCTGACCCGTCCAGCTTCATGGATATGGACGCGGCGGCGGAGGCGATCCTCGACGCCCTGCAGGCGCAGGCTTCGATCCACGTCTTTGCCGACTATGACGTCGACGGTGCCTCGAGCGCGGCCCTGCTGGTGCGCTGGTTCCGGGCCATGGGGGCGACGCTTCCGATCTATGTGCCCGACCGGGTCACCGAGGGGTACGGACCCAGCGCGCGGGCCTTCGACACCCTGAAGGCCTCGGGCGCCGATCTGGTCATCACGGTCGATTGCGGCGCGGCGGCCAATGAGGCCGTGGCCCATGCGGCGGCGATCGGGCTGAAGGTCGTGGTGATCGACCACCACATGATGCGAGAGCATCCGCCGGTCTGCGCCGCCGTGGTCAATCCGAACCGGCCGGGCTGCAATTCGGGGCAGGGGAACCTCGCCGCCGCGGGGGTCGTCTTCGTGCTACTGGCGGCGCTGAACCGCGAGGCGCGGCGGCGCGGGATGTTTGCGGTCCTTAAGGAGCCGGATCTCCGCCAGTGGCTGGATCTGGCGGCCATGGGGGCGATCTGCGACGTGACCGGCCTGACCGGATTCAACCGGGCCCTGACCAGTCTGGGGCTGCGGGTCATGTCGGACTGGGGCAATCCGGGACTGAGGGCCCTGCTGGCGGCGGCGGGGGCCGAGCCGGGTCCGGCCAAGTCGAACCATGCGGGCTTTATCCTCGGGCCACGCATCAACGCCGGCGGGCGGATCGGCAAGTCGGACCTCGGTGCCCGGCTTTTGTCGACCGAAGACCCGGTCGAGGCGGCGGCCCTGGCCCAGGAGCTGGACGCCCTGAACATCGCCCGCCGCGAGGTGGAAAAGCAGGTCACGGATCAGGCCACCCGCATGGTCGAGGCGACCGGCGCCCATGCCGACGGCTCGGCAGCTGTGGTGATCGCGGGTGACGAATGGCATCCGGGTGTGGTGGGTATCGTGGCCGGGCGGCTGCGCGAACGCTGGCGCAAGCCGGTGGTGGTGATCGGTGTCGATGCGGTGAACGGGCTCGGCAAGGGTTCGGGCCGGTCGCAGCCGGGCATGAACCTGGGCAAGGCGGTGCAGGCCGCCTGGGAGCATGGCGTACTGATCGCCGGGGGCGGCCACGCCATGGCGGCGGGGCTGACGGTCCGCGCCGACGACATCGACCGGCTGCGCGACTTCCTCAATGACCGGATGATCGGCGAACAGGCGGCGGCCGAGGCCCTAGATCATGTGGAGATCGACGCCCTGATCGACCCGGGCGCGGCGACGCGGGCGCTGTTCGAACAGTTCGAGCAGCTGGCGCCCTTCGGCCCGGCCAATCCCGAGCCGCTGTTCGCCCTGGAGCATGTGCAGGCGCGCGACGCGGTAGCCATGAATGGCGGCCATGTCCGCTGCCGGCTGGTCGGGGCCGACGGCGCTTCCGTCAAGGCCATCGCCTGGCGCTGCGCCGACCTGCCCGGAGGACAATCCCTGCTGGCCGGACAGGGCGGTCTGAGCGTGGTCGGGCGGCTGAAGGCCGACGACTGGAACGGCCGCCGGGGCGTGCAGTTCGAGATCGAGGACGTTGCCGATCCGCGGATGGCGTGATCGTCGCGACGGCGACGCCTTACATCCCTTCTGCGGCCGCGTCAGGCGACCTCCCGTCTCCCGAAAAGAATGGGGCGGCGCAGGGTTGCACCGTCCGGAATCGGCGGCTATATCGCCCGCTCTCCGCGCAGTGGTCCCTTCGTCTATCGGTTAGGACGTCAGGTTTTCAACCTGAAGAGAGGGGTTCGACTCCCCTAGGGACTGCCACGCGGAGCCTTCCCCCCCCTTGAATCGCTGATTGACTGTGGTCCTGGCCCTTGCGTCGGGGCCGCGTGCAGACTTTTTTGTTTCCCGGGCAGGTATTGCGGGGCCGTTGAGCAGAAACATTTCCTTTTTGTGCCGAAACCGTCGTTTTTCGCTTTTCCGGGGTTCACCGAACCGTGTTAAATCAAACCTGTCCGTGTCGATTGCGGGCGGGGGGAAGGCAGTGTCGGACTTCGAGGGTGTTGAGACAGTCGCGACGGTACGGATTGCTGGCCGGGTGAAATGGTTCGATCCCGGCAAGGGATACGGTTTCATTGTGCCGGATGACCCGACCTTGACCGACATGAAGGATGTGCTGTTGCATATCTCCAGCCTGCGCGACGCCGGTCGGCTCGTCGTCGCTGAGGGGGCCCCGATCCGTTTCGACTGCGCCCGACGGGCCAAGGGCTGGCAGGTTACCGAGGTTCACGAACTCGGCGAAGGGGAGCCCGAACAGGTCGTTGCCCCGCGTCGCAACGGCTATGAGGGTCCGGGAGAGATGGCCCGCGACGGTCAGGCGTTCCCGGGACTTTCGTCGGGTGCGCCGATGCAGGCTGCGGTCGTCAAATGGTTCAATCGGACCAAGGGCTACGGTTTCGTGGTGCGCGACAGCGAACCAGGGGATATCTTCGTCCATGTCGAGACGTTGCGCCGCTGCGGGCTGGATGACCTGTTGCCCGGCGAGACGGTTGCGGTGCGGTTCGCCGAGGGTCCCAAGGGGCTGGTGGTCGCGGAAATCAGACCGGGCGGATGAACCATCCGTCCCCGTGAGGGTGGGTTGGCAATGTTGAACCGTCGTGGACTTCTCGGGGCCCTGTCTGGCCTGGTGCTGCTGTCGGCCTGTGCCGGGGCGGGTGCGCCGCGTGATGCCAAGGGTGACCCGCTCGAGCCACTCACCGTGACCACCGCCAGCGGCGAGCACCGGTTCATGGTCGAAATCGCCGACGATGATGCAGAGCGCCAGCGTGGTCTTATGGAACGCGAACCCCTGGCCGACGACCGGGGCATGCTGTTCCAGTTCCCCGACGTGGCAGAGCGTGGCTTCTGGATGCGCAACACGCCCAGCCCGCTGGACATCATCTATATCGATCCGCGCGGCCGGATCGTCTCGATCGCGAAGAATGCGACGCCGAATTCCGACGCGGTCATTCCGTCGAACGGACCCGCCAGCGGGGTGCTGGAGCTGCGTGCCGGCCGTGCCGATGAGATCGGGGCCCGACCGGGTGACAAGGTCAGCCACCCCTTCTTCGCCGAATAGTCAAACGGCGCGTTGCGGCGCAGCGTCGAGTGTGTCAAATCCCGCCGCCGGAGTGTAGCGCAGCCTGGTAGCGCATCTGGTTTGGGACCAGAGGGTCGGAGGTTCGAATCCTCTCACTCCGACCAATTCGCCTCCCAGACCTTTCGCCGGCCCGGTTGACGCGGGTCGATAGGTTCATCACGGCGAACACAACGAGGTCACAGCGGACACGACGGGACCGAGTGTTTGTCGCGTTTGTCGATCCTTCCTGGCATCGAAAAGAGACAAGGGCGGCTTTGCCGCCGATCCTCGCTTTGGCGAAAAATCCAGCCTGAAGGAAGCGATCGGCAATGGTGCCATGGTCTCGACCCCGTCGTGTCCGTTGTGGCCCGTTGTGCTCGCTGTGATGAACCCCTCTCGCTGGACGCCCATGCGTCAACTGAAGCGCCGATGGCGCTAGATCACCGTCCCGAACAGGCGGCCGATCCCGGCCGTGGCGGCCAGGGCGACGGCGCCCCAGAAGGCCACCCTGAGCACCGAGCGCGGCACATTGGCGCCGCCCGCGGTCGCGCCGAGGGCACCGAGCCCCATCAGGCCGACCAGGGCGATGGCGCTGACCCAGATCATCAGTCCATTCAGCGGAGCCAGAAGGGCGACGATCAGAGGCGGCGCTGCACCGGCGGCAAAGGTCAGGGCGGAGGTCAGGGCGGCCTGTACCGGCCGGGCCGTCGTGAAGTCCGATATGCCAAGCTCATCCTGCGCATGGGCCCCAAGGGCGTCCCGGGCCATCAACTGTTCGGCAACCTGCCGCGACAGGGCCGGTTCGACGCCCCGGGCTGTGTAGATGGCTGCCAGCTCAACGACCTCGGCCTCTGGATCAGCGGCGAGTTCGGCCGACTCGCGGGCGAGATCGGCCTTCTCCGTATCGGATTGGGAGCTGACCGAGACGTATTCGCCCGCGGCCATCGACATGGCGCCGGCCACCAGTCCGGCCACGCCGGCGATCAGCACGCCGCTGCGCGAGGCCTCGGCGGCGGCCACGCCGACCACCAGGCTGGCGGTCGAGACGAGGCCGTCATTGGCCCCGAGAACAGCGGCGCGCAGCCAGCCGATGCGGGCGACCAGATGGCGTTCGGTGTGGCGTTCAAGACGGCTCATCGTCGATCTCCTGAGCGCTGTCGACGTGCCGGCGACCCCGCCTGGCTCAGCGGACCAATGGGAGCATACGTCGCAAGGTTCCGTCCTTCAGAACATATTGGTGCAACAGGGCGGCGGCGGCATGGAGGCCGATCAGCCAGTAGCCGGCCACGCCGAGGGTGACGTGCAACCCCTCGACCTGCCCGGCAAGTTCCTTGTTCGGGGCCACGAGGGCCGGCAGGCTGAGACCGAAGAAGGGAATCTCCTTGCCGTCGGCGCTGAGGGCCGTCCAGCCCAGTATGGGCATGACGATCATGAGGCCGTAGAGCGCCAGATGCCCGGCGGCCGCAGGCCAGCGGGTCCAGCCTGGTTCCGGGGCCAGCAGCGGTGTGCGCCAGCGGGCCACCAGTCGCACCCACACGAGGACGAAAACCGAAAGCCCCAGCATGAAATGCCAGGTCTTCAGCCCCTCGCGGATGTCGCTGCCGCGGGGATAGTATTCCCGAAGCTCGATACAGGCGTAGACGGCCACGAGCAGGACGAGCATCAGCCAGTGCAGGGCGATCGAGACACGGCTGTAGTGCGGGTGCCCCGCAGCCGTGGGAAGGATGGCGATCATCGGCGGCGTCCCGGATCAGAGTGGGCCGGCAGGGTGCGCCTGATTTTCCGATCCGGCTTGCGCGAGCGCAATTGCAGGCGAAACGCGTGCAGCGAGACCAAGGGCAGTGCTGGACCTCGCGCCGACCTCGCGGTAACTGGGCAGTGAGCGGCTCCGGCCGCCATCGTTACGAGGATCCTCCATGCTCGCCCGCATCTATCGCCCCGCAAAGACCGCGATGCAGTCCGGCAAGGCCTCGTCCAGAGGCTGGCGGCTGGAGTTCGAGCCGGCTTCGGCGCGCACCATCGATCCGCTGATGGGCTGGACCAGCTCCAGCGACATGAACGGCCAGGTGCGGCTGAGCTTCGACTCAGCCGAGGAGGCCGTGGCCTATGCCGAGCGCCATGGCATCCCGTTCCGCCTGCACGAGCCGCAGGACCCGCCTCTGATCCTCAAGGCCTATGCGGATAATTTCGCAACGGGCCGAAAGGTCTCCTGGACCCATTGAGGTCTGTTTGCGCCTGCTGCGCTTCGCGCTACTGGAGGCGCGAGGCGTTGCGGTCGATGCTCGCCGCGCGTGCTGGCCAAAGGGCGCCCATAGCTCAACCGGATAGAGCACCCGCCTTCTAAGCGGGATGTTGCAGGTTCGAGTCCTGCTGGGCGCGCCAGGCGGCAAGACCACCTTCGAGATCGGTGATCAGATCGTTCGGATCTTCAAGGCCGAACAGGTCCACGGCCGCGGCGGGTGGCGGAGGCGATCAGGCGTGTGCGTTCGGTTCGATCGGTCATGCGCGCCGGCGTGGAGGGTTGCGGTTCAGCCTGCAAGGGCCTCTAAAGCAGGCGGGGCGCAAGGTCTGACGAATTTGGGCGGGACGCGGATGCAGGTGCAATCGACGGGGAGAGGGACGGTCAGCGGCGTCGCGAGGGCACTGGCGATCGTTCTGGCCCTGGCGGTATCCGCATGTGGAGGCGGGGATCGCCCCGACCAAACCGCAGACGGTGTCGAGCCGCCCGCCCCGAGCCAGACTGCGGCACCTGAATTCACGAGTCCGACCCTCGCGGCCATCCGGCAACGCGGCCGTTTGAACTGTGGCGTGCACGAGGGGCTGGTCGGCTTCGCCTATACGGACAATCGCGGCGAGTGGCGCGGTTTCGATGCCGACTTCTGTCGCGCCCTTGCGGCGGCGGTGCTGGGCAATGCCAACGCCGTCCGCTTCGTTCCCCTGACCAGCAGCCAGCGGTTCGAAGCCCTGCGCAGTGGCCGGGTCGATGTCCTTTGGCGCTCGACTTCCTGGACCCTTACGCGGGAGGCACGTGAAAGTGTGCAGTTTGCCGGGGTGAACTATTATGACGGTCAGGGCTTTCTGGTGCGCCGTGCCCTGGACCTCGCCACCGGGGCCGAGCTGAACGGGGCGCGGGTGTGCGTGCAACGCGCCTCGACCACGGAACTGAATGTCGCCGACTGGTTCCGTGCCCGGGCCCTGCGATACACACCGGTGGTCGCCGCCAATGAGGAGGCGGCGCGGGCGGCCTATGCGCGGGAGGATTGTGACGCCCTGAGCGCCGACATTTCCGCCCTGGCGGCTGCGCGGACGACAATGGCCAACCCGGAACAACATGTCATTCTGCCGGATGTCATCTCCAAGGAGCCGCTCGGGCCGGCGGTGAAGCGCGGCGATGAGGTCTGGACCTCGATCGTGCGCTGGACGCTGAATGCCCTGATCCTGGCCGAGGAACTGGGGGTGACCCGTCAGAATGCGGGACGGATGGCCGAGGAGTCGCCCAATCCGGCCGTCCGCCGCCTGCTCGGCGTTGAGGGCGATGTCGGACCCATGCTCGGCTTGCGCAGGGACTGGGCGAAAACGGCCATTGAGGCCGAGGGAAACTACGGTGAAATCTTTGCGCGAAACCTCGGGACGGATTCCTCACTCGACCTGGCCCGTGGGCTTAACGCACAATGGAACGCAAGACCGGCAGGGCTGATCTATGCCCTGCCGATTCGATAGGACGCCGGGACAGGCGCCAGGGGGTAAGAATGGAAACGAAAAAACGTGGCGGGGTGCCGCTCTATCTGTGGATGCTGCTGGGCTTTGCCGTCGGCATGGGCGGAGGGCTCTACGTCAATATCATGGGCCTCGAGGTCCTTCCCTGGGTGATGGACATCATCAAGTCGGTGGGCCAGATCTTCCTGCGCCTGCTGTTCATGCTGGTTCTGCCGTTGCTGTTCGCGGCGCTGGCCGTCGGCGTCGCCGAGATGGGCGATCTGAAGTCGCTGGGGCGGGTGGGTTTCAAGACCCTGGTGTTCACCATCATCGTCTCGGCCATCGCGGTCGGCATCGGCCTTGGCATGGTCAACTATTTCCGCCCCGGTGACGGCGTCGATCCGGTTCTGGCGCAGCAGCTGCTGGCCCAGGGGGCCGAGGGGGCCGCGACCATTGTCGGCAATGCGCCCAAATCGATCGAGGCGGGCCAGTTCTTCCTCGACATGATCCCGTCCAATGTCGTCACCGCCGCGGCCGAGAACCAGATCCTGCCGGTGATGGTGTTCGCCCTGATCTTCGGCATCGGCATGGTCATGGCCAAGTCGCCGGCCACGGATGCGCTTCAGCAGACCCTGCAGGGCCTGTTCGAGGTGATGATGAAGCTGATCAATCTGGTCATCAAACTCGCCCCGATCGCCATTGCGGCCCTGATGTTCAACCTGTCGGCCGTGTTCGGCTGGGACCTGTTGGTCAGGCTGGGGGCCTATGCGGGCGTGGCCGTGGGCGCGATGGCGATCCACATGTTCATCGTCTATCCGCTGCTGGTCTGGATCTTCGGCGGGATGAACCCGCTGAAATTCGCCAACGGCGTACGCGAGCCCTTCGTGGTGGCCTTCTCGACCGCCTCGTCGAACGCCACCCTGCCGATTGCTATCAAGGCTGCTGAAGAGAAGCTGAAGCTGCCAAAGCGGATCTCGCGCTTTGTGCTGACCGTGGGGGCCACGGCGAACCAGAACGGCACCGCCCTGTTCGAAGGTGTCACGGTCCTGTTCCTGGCCCAGTTCTTCGGCATCGACCTGAACCTGCAGCAGCAGCTCGTGGTCATGCTGGTCTGTATCCTCGGCGGCATCGGCACGGCCGGTGTGCCGGCGGGATCGCTGCCGGTCATCGCCCTGATCCTCGTGATGGTCGGGGTGCCGGCGGAGGGCATCGGGCTGATCCTTGGCGTCGACCGCTTCCTCGACATGTGCCGCACCACCCTGAACGTCACCGGCGATCTGGTGGCGGCGACGGTGGTGTCGCGCGGCGAGACCGATGCGGTGGTACCGGACGACCTGAAACTGCCGGACGTGGCGCCGGCGAACTGAGGCTCAGTCGGGTGGGGCGGATGCCACGGCGGTGTCCGCCCGTCCGCCCCATTCGGCCCAGCTGCCGTCATAGAGACGCGATGGCCTGCCCAGCACGGCAAGGCCCAGGCTGAGGATGGCGGCGGTGACGCCGGACCCGCAGGTTGTCACCACCGGGCGGTCCAGGTCCACCCCGGCCGCGCGGAAGGCCTGCGCCAGGGCCTCGCCCTGTTTCATGGTGCCGTCGGGGTTCAGGATGCCGGGGAAGGGCAGGTTGAGGGCCCCGGGCATATGTCCGGCGCGCAGACCGGCGCGCGGCTCGGGCGCGCGGCCGTCGAACCGGTCGGCGGCGCGGGCGTCCAGCACCTGTTCACCGGCCGCAAGGGCGGCGTGCACGGCGTCGATGTCGGCGACCCCTTCCGGTCGCGCTGACGGGATGAAGGTCCGGGGAAGCGGCTGCTGCGCGGGCCCGGACTCGACCGGGTGCCCCTCTGCCCGCCATTTCGGCAGGCCGCCGTCGAGGACGCGCACGTCGCGCGCGCCCATGGCGCGGAGCATCCACCAGACCCGGGCCGAGGACCGGATGCCGACGGTGTCATAGACGACGATACTGTCTCCGTCCGCGATCCCCAGCCTGCCCATGCGGGCGGCGAAGACGGCCGGAGACGGCAGCATGTGCGGCAAGTGGCTCTTCTGGTCCGAGGAGGCTTCCAGATCGAAGAAGACTGCGCCAGACAGGCGCGCGGCCTCGAAATCCGGCCGGCCGTCGCGGCCGTCCAGATGCCAGCTGGCATCGATGAGTCTAAGGGCCGGATCGCCGAGACGGGCGGCGAGGTCCGTGGTCGGGATCAAGGGGGCGATGTCGGTCATGGTTCAACCTAGCATACCGGGCGGTGGAAGCCTGAGACTGGTGCTGGGTGACCAGCTGTCCGACGGGCTGTCGGCCCTGCGGGGTCTCGACCCCTCGGTCGATGTCGTGCTGATGGCCGAGGTGCGCGACGAGGCCACCTATGTCAGGCACCACAAGCAGAAGATCGCCCTGGTGTTCGCGGCCATGCGCCAGTTTGCAGCGCGGCTGGAGGGGCGGGGCGTGACCGTTCGCTATGTGCGCATTGATCAGGCGGGGAATACGGGCTCGATCGCAGGGGAGCTGGAGCGGGCCCTCTCATCGCAGATGTTCAGTGGCGTGGTGGTGACGGAATGCGGCGAGTGGCGGCTGGCTGAGGCCCTGTCCGCCTTCGCCAATTCGACCAGTATTCCGGTCGAAACACGCCAGGATGACCGGTTCATCTCTTCGCTGGACCGGTTCAAGCGCTGGGCCGTCGACAAGAAGACGCTGACCATGGAGTTCTTTTATCGCGAGATGCGGCGCGAGACCGGGCTGCTGATGGACGGCAAGGATCCGGCCGGCGGACAGTGGAATTTTGACAAGGACAATCGCGCCGGCCTGCCGCGAGGGGTCACACCGCCGCCGCGATTGCGGACGACTCCCGATGCTGTGACGCGGGAGGCGATGGCGGATGTCGAACGGCTGTTCGGCGACCATTTCGGCACCCTTGAGGGCTTCGGCTGGCCGACCACGGCCCAAGAGGCGGAGGCGGCGCTGGCGGCGTTTCTCGCGGATATCCTGCCGTCGTTCGGGACCTGGCAGGACGCCATGGCGTCAGGTCAGCCGTGGATGTGGCATGGACTGGTGTCGACGTCGCTCAATCTGGGTCTGCTCGACCCGCTGGAGGTCTGCCGTCGCGCGGAGGCGGAGTATCGCGCCGGCCGGGCTCCCCTGAACGCGGTGGAAGGGTTCATCCGCCAGATCCTCGGTTGGCGCGAGTTCGTGCGCGGCATCTACTGGCTGAAGATGCCGGAGTATGGCGCGCGGAACGCGCTGGACGCTGACCGGAGCCTGCCGGGGTTCTACTGGTCCGGCGAGACGGACATGGCCTGCGTGGCGGATGCGGTGCGCACGACCCGCGACCATGCCTATGCCCATCACATCCAGAGACTGATGGTCACGGGCAATCTGGCCATGCTGCTGGGTGTCCATCCGGATGCCGTCGATGACTGGTATCTGGCCGTCTATGCCGACGCCTATGAGTGGGTCGAGATGCCGAACACGCGAGGCATGGCGACCTTCGCCGACGGCGGCATCATGGGCACCAAGCCGTATGCCGCCTCGGGGGCCTACATCAACCGGATGAGCAACTACTGCGCCGGGTGCCGGTATGATGTGAAGCTGAAGAGCGGCGAGGGGGCATGCCCCTTCAACCGGCTTTACTGGGGCTTTCTGGAGCGGAACCGGGCCCGGCTGGGCGGCAATGTGCGACTGGCCATGCCTTATCGGACGCTGGACGGCTGGGACGCAGCGCGGCGACAGGCGATGGTCGATGAGGCTGAGGCCTGCCGCGAGGCACTGGGTGCCGTCAGGCCCGGGTGAGCGCCAGCTGGATCACATCGGTCCGGGCCGAGCGGAACCCGGCTTCGCAATAGGCCAGATAGAAGCGCCACAGGCGGCGGAACCGCTCGTCGAACCCGCCCATCCGCCGGATATCGCCCCAGGCTGCCTGGAAGCGTTCGTCCCAGAGCTTCAGCGTGTCAGCATAGTCCTGGCCGAACCGCTCGACCGTGTCCCAGCGCAGGGCGGCCTGTTCGACCACGGGCTGGAGGCGGCCTTCGGACGGCAGCATGCCGCCGGGGAAGATGTATTTCTGGATGAAGTCCGTGCGGGCGTTGTACTCCTCGAACAGGGCGTCCTGGATGGTGATGATCTGCAGGCCTGCCCGTCCGCCGGGCTTGAGGACGGCGGTGATCTTGTCGAAATAGGCCGCCCAGTATTCCTTGCCCACGGCCTCGAACATCTCGATCGAGACGACCCGGTCGAAACGACCCTCGACATCGCGATAGTCGACCATCTGGATGGACGTCATGTCCGACAGGCCGGCATTGAACAGTCGCTGACTGGCCAGATCGTGCTGTTCGCGGGAGATGGTGATGCCGGTGACATGGGCGCCGACGACCCGTGCGGCATAGTCGGCAAACCCGCCCCAGCCACAGCCGATCTCGAGCACCTTGTGGCCGCGTTCAAGCCCGATCAGGCGGGCGAGGGCGGCATATTTGGCGGTCTGGGCATCCTCGAGGGACTGGTCCGGCGTGGCGAACCGCGCCGAGGAATAGGTCATCGTCGCGTCCAGCCAGGCCCGGTAGAAGCCATTGCCCAGATCGTAGTGGGCGTGGATGTTCTTCTTTGAACCGGTCCGGCTGTTGCGCCTGAGTTTGTGCGACAGCCAGTTGAAGGCCAGCATCGCGGCATTGCCGTCGAACAGCCGGCGGATGTGGTCGTAGTTGTTGGCCAGGGTCTCGAGCAGCACGGCCAGATGGGGGCTGTCCCACTCACCGGCGATATAGCCTTCGGCATAGCCGATATCGCCACTGGCCAGCACCCGCCGGGCGAAACGATAGTCGATCACATTCATCACCGCATTCGGCCCGGGCGTTCGGCCTTCAAGCTGGTGCACCTCGCCATTGGGCAGGGTCAGGGTGAGCCGCCCCCAGGTCCAGTTGGCGGTCAAGAGCCGAAGCAGGAGGGCGAACACCGGCGGGGTTCGCGCGGCGGTGGCGGGACTTTCAGCGGTTACAGAACTCATGCCCCGGACCCTGCGGGCGAACGGGCGATGTCGTCAATCCTCTGCGACCACCCTGCTGCCGACGACGGTCTTGAGGGCTTCGAGGGCCCGCTCCCGCGCCAGGGTATGGTCGACCAGAGGCCGCGGATAGTCGCGACCCAACCGGACGCCGGCCAGATCCAGCACACCGATCGGGGCTGTCCACGGGGCGTGAAGCCACCGATCCGGCAATTTGCGGAGTTCCGGAACCCAGCGGCGGACATAGCGACCGTCTGCATCGAATTTCTGACCCTGTGTGACGGGATTGAAGATCCTGAAATACGGAGCAGCATCGGCTCCGGATCCAGCGACCCACTGCCAATTCTGCACATTCGACGCCAGATCGGCATCCACAAGGGTGTCGCGGAACCAGGCCTCGCCTTCGCGCCAGTCGATCAGCAGATGTTTGACCAGGAAGGAGGCCACGATCATCCGCACGCGATTGTGCATGAAACCGGTCGTCCAGAGCTCACGCATGCCGGCATCCACGACGGGATAGCCGGTGCGTCCGCGCTGCCACGCCTCGAGCCCGGCCGGATCATTGCGCCAGGGCATGGCGTCATATTCGGGCCGGAAGGCTGCGTCGGTCATCTGCGGGAAGGCATGCAGCAGATGGGCCGAGAACTCCCGCCAGCCGATCTCGGCGACGAATTTGTCGACCTCTGGGGCCGGGACGCGACCCTCTGCGGCGGCGGCCCGTGCCGCCCCGATCGCGCGCCAGGGGCTGATCTCACCGAAATGCAGATGGGGCGAGAGGCGGCTGGTGGCCGGTTCGGCGGGAATGTCGCGGCCGAGGCTGTAGGATTTCAGTCCGCGTGACAGGAAGGCCGCCAGGGCGGCCTCGGCCCCGGCTTCCCCCGGCGTCCAGTCGAAGCCACCGGACCAGTCAGGCCGACGGGGATGCAGGTCCCAGGTATTGATGTTGTCGGAAGCGAGCCCTGTCGGGGTCCTCAGGCTGTCCGGCGCGGGGGCCGGGGGCGGCGCGACGGCGGTGGCCAGCAGGGCCCGATGGAAGGGGGTGAAGACCTTGTAGGGCAGGCCGGAGCCGTTGAGCACCGACCCTGGCCTTGCCAGCAGGGTGCCGTTCCAGCCCTTGCAGGTGACGCCCTCGGCCTGAAGTCCGTGGGCGATGTCGGCGTCGCGGGCGAAGGCGTCGGGCTCGAAGCGGCGGTTCAGGAAGACGGTGCCGGCCCCGGCCTCACGAATCAGCCGTCGCAGTTCGGCCTCGCTGTCGCCGCGTCGCAGGATCAGGCGCGAGCCGAGGGCGCTCAGGGCGGCGTCCAGCGCGCGCAGGGACTTGTCCAGCCACCAGCGCGAGGCCCCGCCCGTCGAAGCGGCGGCACCCGGGTCGAGGATATAGACGGGGATGACCGGGCGGCCGGTCTCAACGGCGTGGGTCAGGGCCGGATTGTCCGCCAGCCGCAAATCCCGGCGGAACCAGAGTATCACCGGGGAGTCGTCGGCCTTGGTGGTCATGCGGTCGGGCTCCGTGATAGCTTGCGAACCTCGTTGTCCGACGCCACCTGATCGCCGCATGAGTGCGGCATTGACCGCGCATAGCCAAGCCGCAAATCCGGGAATTCCGCCTTGTCCAAGCCGAACGCTGTTATCGATATCTCGCAGGGCCTGAAGCGGCCGGTCTCCATCGGTGGCGGTCAGCGGATCGTCTTCATCGCCGGCCCGTGCCAGCTGGAAAGCCGCCAGCACGCGCTGGAAATGGCCCATGCCTTGAAGGAGATCGGTGAGCGCCTGAATGTCGGCGTCATCTACAAGACCAGTTTCGACAAGGCCAACCGCACCTCGGCCACGGCCGCGCGCGGGTTCGGTCTGGAAGGCTCCCTGCCCATCTTCGCCGAGATCCGCGAGGTTACCGGCCTGCCGGTCCTGACCGATGTTCACACCGAGGAACATTGCCGCATCGCCGCCGAGGCGGTGGATGTGCTGCAGATTCCGGCCTTCCTGAGCCGCCAGACCGACCTGCTGCTGGCCGCCGCCGCGACGGGCAAGGCGATCAACATCAAGAAGGGCCAGTTCCTGGCCCCGTGGGACATGAAGAACGTCATCGCCAAGGTGGTCGGGGCGGGCAATCCGAATGTCATGGCCTGCGAGCGCGGGGCCAGCTTCGGCTACAATACGCTGGTGTCGGACATGCGGGCCCTGCCGATCCTGCGCGAGATCGGCTGTCCGGTGGTGTTCGATGCGACCCATTCGGTGCAGCAGCCGGGCGGGCAGGGGACGTCTTCGGGCGGGCAGCGGGAATTTGTGCCGGTGCTGGCACGCGCTGCTGTGGCGGTGGGCGTGGACGCCGTCTTCATGGAAACCCACCAGGACCCCGACAATGCGCCGTCGGACGGGCCGAACATGGTGCCGCTTGACCAGTTCGAGGCGCTGGCAGCCGATTTGATTGCCTATGACGACCTGACCAAGGCGCGGATGGCGAAAGCCGCCTGAATCCGATAGGCCAAGGGGATGGCTGAACGGACGCTCGATCTCGGACAATTGCAGGCGCTTCTGGAGCGGGTGCGTGGGCTGAAGGTCGCCTGTGTCGGCGACCTGATGCTGGATCGCTATGTCTATGGCGAGGTCAGCCGGATTTCACCGGAAGCGCCGATCCCGATCCTTCGGACGCGCCGTATGACGGCCATGCCCGGCGGCGTCGGCAATGTGGCGCGCAATGTCGCGGCCCTGGGCGGCGTGGCACGGCTGGGTGCCGTGGCCGGTCAGGACGCGGCCGGTGACGAACTGGCAGCGCTGATCGCTGCCGAACCGGGCATTGAGGACGCGATCGAGCGCCGCGCCGGGGTCGCCACCATCGTGAAGACGCGCTTCGTTGCCGCCGGGCAGCAGTTGCTGCGGCTCGACGACGAGGCTGCGGCTCTGCCGGGCAAGGAAAGCGATGCCTTTACGGGTGCTTCCGTCTATCTGCTGTCGGACTATGCGAAGGGTGTGGTCAGCGATGCGGTGATCGCCCAGGCGCTGGCCGCGGCGCAGAAGACGGGTGCGCCGGTGGTGGTCGACCCCAAGGGTCGGGACTTCGCCCGCTATGGTGCGGTTGATCTGATCAAGCCCAACGCCAGTGAACTGGCCGGGGCCACGGGCCTGCCGGTCGAGACGGATGCCGAGGTCGAGGCAGCCCTTGCAGCCCTGCTTCATGCCACGACGGTCAAGGCTGTGGTGGTCACGCGGGCGGGCAAGGGCATGAGCCTGATGCGGCGCGGCGGACCGGTGCGCCATTTCCCCGGCCGTGCCCGTGAAGTGTTCGACGTTTCGGGGGCCGGTGACACCGGCCTGGCGGCCCTGGGGCTGGCGCTGGGGGCTGGGGCCTCGCTGGAGACAGCGGTCGGTTTTGCCATCCTCGCCTCGGGCGTGGTGGTCGGCAAGGCCGGCACGGCTGTGGTCAGCCCGGCGGAGCTGATCGATGCCGAGATGAGCCAGCACGCCGCTGGCGCCCACGCCAAGGTGATGCCGCTGGAGGAACTGGCGCAGGTGGTCGAGGGCTGGAAACGGCAGGGGCTGAAGGTCGGCTTCACCAATGGCTGTTTCGACATCCTGCACCGCGGCCACGTCGCCTATCTGGCCCAGGCCCGGGGATGGTGCGACCGGCTGGTCGTGGCGCTGAACACGGATGCCTCGGTGCGGCGGCTGAAGGGCGAGGGGCGGCCGATCAACGATCTGGACAGTCGGGCCGTGGTGATCGGCGGGCTTCAGTCTGTGGATCGGGTCACGGCCTTTGACGATCCCACGCCCCTGGCCCTGATCGAACGGCTGCGACCCGATGTGCTGATCAAGGGCGCGGACTACAGCCGCGAAGGCGTGGTCGGCGGCGATCTGGTCGAGAGCTGGGGCGGAGAGGTCAGGCTGGCCAATTTCGAGGACGGCTATTCGACGACGAAGACGATCGGGAAGATGAAGGACGAAACATGAGCCGGCGCATGATCGTGGTCACCGGCGGTGCGGGCTTCATCGGCTCCAACATCGTCGCCCGTCTTTGTGCCGAGGACCGGCGCGACGTGATCGTCTGTGACCGGCTGGAGGACGCGGCCCTGGGCAAGTGGCGGAATATCGCCAAACACCCGATCGCCGACTTCTGGCAGCCGGAGGAACTGTTCGACCAGTTGGAGCGGCACGCGGAATCGATCGAGGCCGTGGTGCATATGGGGGCGATCTCCTCGACCACCGAGCCGGACGCCGACCTGACCCTGCGGACCAATTTCAGCCTGTCGCGGGACATCTGGGACTGGTGCGCCCTGCGGGATGCGCGGATGATCTACGCCTCCTCCGCGGCCACCTACGGAGACGGCGAGGCCGGGTTCGAGGACGATGACAGTCTTGAGGCACTGTCTTCGCTTCGACCGCTTAATGCCTACGGTTATTCAAAAATGTTGTTTGACCAGTATGCGGCACGGCAGTCGGATCGCGGCCAGTCGCCGAGCCAGTGGGCCGGGCTGAAATTCTTCAACGTCTACGGCCCGAACGAGGGCCACAAGGGCGGGATGAAGTCGGTCGTGGCCCAGATCTGGCCCAAGGTTGCGGCCGACGAACCGGTCACCCTGTTCCGGTCGCACAACCCGGCCTATGCCGACGGCGGCCAGATGCGCGACTTCGTCTTTGTCGAGGACGTGGTCGATATCGTCGAATGGCTGCTCGATGCGCCGCATGTCTCCGGCGTGTTCAATGCGGGTTCGGGACAGGCGCGGTCCTTCCTCGACCTGGCCCATGCGACCTTCGCCGCTGCGGGCAAGACGCCCCGGGTCGACTATGTCGACACCCCGGAGAGCATTCGCGACAAATACCAGTATTTCACCGAGGCGCGGATGGAGCGGGTCCGGGCCGCCGGTTTCGAGGGCCAGTCGACACCTCTGGAGGAGGGGGTCCGGCGCTATGTCCAGAGCTTCCTCGCAACGACGGATCCCTATCGATGACGACCGGCCGGATGAGCCTGCGCCAGTGGGTCGGCTGGACCGGCCTTGGCATTGTGCTGTTGCTGGCCACGGCCCTGGCGATCTGGCGGGGTGACATTCTTCAGGCCGGTCTGGACCCCCAGGTGCCGTTCCAGACCTACACGCCGCCGCCTGCCCCCGACTATGGCACGCCGGCGGCCTGGGCGCTGCGTGATGAGCGCGGGGCGGATTCGGGCCCCGCGTCGATCTTCTTCGTCCATTCAACCACCTTTGATGGCGGCCGCGAGTGGAATGGCCCCATCGGCGATACCGCCGCCGACGCCTGGCTGCGGCGGGTGGTGCTGCCCAACTATGCCGGCCCCTTCGCGCGGGCCGGGGCTATCAGCGCCCCGCGCTATCGCCAGAGCAGCCTCTACACCCGGCTGACGCTACGCGAAGATGCGCGCGAGGCCCGGGCCTTCGCCTGGCGCGACATCGCCGCGGCCTTCGATGTCTGGATCAAGCAACATCCGGACGGCCCCATTGTGCTGGCCGGCGTGGAGCAGGGGGGCGATCTGGTCGAGCGTCTGGTGCGCGAGCGGGTGGCCCGCGACCCTGCCCTGCGCGCCCGGCTGGTGGCCGTCTATCTGGTGGATGTCGTGGCCGCCGTGGATTACTTGACGGTCGAGGTTCCGGCCTGCGCCAGCCGCGCCCAGGCCGGCTGTATCGTCGCCTGGTCGCCGGTCAGCGAGGGCAATGACGGGGCCGGGCAACGGCGGCTTAGGCGGGCCCTGGTCTGGGACGCCCGGGGCCGGCTGGTCGATCTCGCGGGCCGGGAGGCCTTGTGCGTCAACCCGGTGACCGGCTCGACCGACACCGCCCCGGTCGAGGCGCGCCTGCATCAGGGGGCGACCAATGCCACCGGCCTCGAATGGGGTGTTCGCCCGGCCCTGATGGCCCGCGAGATCGCCACCCAGTGCCGCGGCGGCCTGCTGCGCCACACCGAGCTGAAGACCGAGTCCTTCCGCGAAACCGGCAACTGGGCAGCTCGCAGAAAGTCACGACCTTACAATCTATTCTATGGCGATATTGAAGCAGATGTTCAGGCACGGATCGCGGTCTGGCGGGCAGGCCAGGCGGCCTAATCGATCCCCGGCCGGTCGTTGCGCCAGTCGAACAGGGCTTCCAGCACCTTGACGGCCTCGCCACGCGGAGACGTCAGATCCGGGTCGCGGCCCAGCACCAGACGGGCGTCATCGGAGGCCGCCAGCAGCAGGGAGCGGTGCCGGATCGGGTCGGCGAAGCGGTAGGCGGGGAAGCCGCTCTGTTTCAGGCCGAGCGGATCGCCGCCGCCGCGCAGGCGGAAGTCCTCTTCGGCGATCTCGAAGCCGTCCTCGGTGCGGCGCAGGGTCTCGAGCCGCAGGCGGGCCGTCTCACCGAGCCCGTCGTCCCCGCCGCCATACAGCAGGATGCAGGCGCTGGCCTTGGCCCCACGCCCGACCCGCCCGCGCAGCTGGTGCAGCTGGGCCAGACCGAAGCGGTCGGCGTGTTCGATGACCATGATGGTGGCATTCGGCACATCGACCCCGACCTCGACCACAGTGGTGGCGACCAGCAGGGGAATACGGCCGTCGACGAAATCGGTCATGACGGCCTCGCGCTCCGCCCCCGGCATCTGGCCGTGGGCGAGACCGACCTCGATCCCGAGGATGCGGCGCAGATCGGCGGCCCGGGCCTCGGCGGCGGCCAGGTCGACGGTCTCGCTCTCGGCCACAAGCGGGCAGATCCAGTAGGCCTGGGCTCCGCTGTCGATCGCCGCCTTGAGCCGTTTCGCCACCTCGCCGATGCGGGCCAGCGGCAGGACGGCGGTGGTGATCGGCGTTCGGCCCGGCGGCTTTTCGTTCAGGCGCGATACCTCAAGCTCGCCGTACTGGGTCAGCTCCAGGGTGCGCGGGATGGGGGTGGCCGACATGGTCAGCAGATGGACGCCACCGGTGCGGGGATCGCCCTTGGCCTGCAGCCTCTGGCGCTCATTGACGCCGAACCGGTGCTGTTCGTCGATCACGGCCAGCGCCAGCCGGTCGAAGCGGACGGCATCCTGGAACAGGGCATGGGTGCCGATGGCGACCCCGGCCTCGCCCGAGGCCAGGGCGGCGAGACGTGCGCGGCGCTCGGCCGGGGTGTCGCGGCCGGTCAGGAGGATCGTCGGGACGCCGGCGGCCTCCAGCATGGGGGCCAGTCGCTGCCAGTGCTGACGGGCGAGGATCTCCGTGGGCGCCATCAGGGCGGCCTGGAAGCCGGAGGCGGCCGTGTCGGCGAGGGCGAGGGCGGCGACCGCGGTCTTGCCCGAGCCGACGTCGCCCTGCAGCAGTCGGCCCATCTGTTCGCCCGAGGCCAGGTCACGGCGGATCTCGGCGACGGCCTGCTGCTGGGCTCCGGTCAGTTCGAAACCGAGGGCGGCCAGCAGCCGGGCGGAGGCCTCGCCGGGGGCGATGCGGGGGCCGGGGGTGATCTGGCGCGCCCGGCGACGGCGGGCGAGCGCGAGCTGGTGGGCCAGAAGCTCGTCATAGGCCAGCCGCTGCCGGGCCGGGGCGTCGGGTTCGAGCTCGGGCTCGCAGGTCGGGGTGTGCAGGGCCTCGAGCGCGGCGCGCCAGCCGGGCCAGCGGGTCCTGGCCAGCCATGCGGGGTCCTGCCACTCCGGCAGGTCGGGGGCGTGGGTGAGGGCGGCCTGGACCAGTTTGCGGACCACGCGCGACGACAGGCCGGCGGTCGCGGGATAGACCGGCTCGATCGCCGCGATTTCGCCGGCCTGTTCCGGGGTGAAGATGTCCGGGTGGACGATCTGGACCTCGGCGTTGAAGCGTTCGACCTTGCCGGAGACCAGCCGCTTCTGGCCCCTGGGCAGCAGGCGGTCGATGTGCTGGGCCGAGCCGCCGAACCATATCATGTGGACAAAGCCGGTGTCGTCGGAGGCCCGGACCTTGATCGGGACGCCCGGTTTGCCGGGAACGAAGAGACGGTCGATCACGATCTCGAAGATGCCGACCTGTCCCTCGATCGCATTCGCCGCCGTCATCGGCTGGCGCATGATCAGGCCCGAAGGGGACAGGAAGGCCAGGTCGCGGACCAGCGGCCCGGCCAGTTTCTGGACGAGCGGCAGGATCTTCGGCCCCACGCCCTTCAGGCTGGAAACCTCTGCGAACAGGGGAAAGAGAATCTGCGGCCGCATCGATCGACAGCATAGCTGGCGAAAGCGCGTCTGGAACGCTATCTCCGCATCGCGATTGAACCGCACCGACCGGGCAAGGAACCTTGTGGCCGATATTGATGCACGTCTGAAGCAACGACTCGGCCGGATCACCTTCCGGGCATGGCGGCGTGGGTTCCGCGAAGCCGATCTGGTGCTGGGTCCGTTCGTGGACCAGGTCGGGCCGACGCTCGACGAGGGCGAACTGGACTGTCTGGAACATCTGCTGTCGGAGGACGACGATCACCGGCTCTACGCCTGGATCATCGGCACCGAGCCGACGCCCGGGGAGCATGAGACCCCGGTGATGGCGAAGATTCGGGTCTTCATGCGGGATCATGTGGCATTGGCCGTTGCCGAGGGTGCCGGTTGATGGACGGTGCGGGCCCGCAACGAAGCGAGCAGGAACTGGGCGGTGCCCCCGAGGGGCTCGATGCCCTGGTCGTTGCCGAACAACTGAAGGCCGGGGGTGGCGTCGGGCTTTTCCTGGCGCGCGACTATGCCCGGATGGGCGAGTTCGTTCAGGCCTTCGGCTTCTTTGCCGAGGACGTCGAGGTGGTCGAGTTTCCGGCCTGGGACTGCCTGCCCTATGACCGGCTGAGCCCGACCTCGTCGGTTTCGGCGGAGCGGATGGCGGCCCTGACGCGACTGGCGCAGCGCGCGCCGGGCGACCGCAAGCCGATGCTGGTCGTGACCACCGTCGGCGCGGCCATGCAGCGGACACCGCCACGCGAGATCACCAACGGGGCCGGTTTCAAGACCACGGTCGGACTTGACCTCGATACGGCGGCCCTGGAGCGCTATTTCGCCGCCAACGGCTATATGCGGGCCTCGACCGTCTCGGAGAAGGGCGAGTTCGCGGTGCGCGGCGGCGTCATCGACGTCTATCCGCCGGGCTTCGAGGAGCCGGTGCGGCTGGACATGTTCGGCTCCGAGCTGGAGTCGATCCGCACCTTCGATCCGGCCACCCAGCGGTCGACCGGGCAGCGCCGCGAGGTGCATCTGGCGCCGGTGTCCGAGGCCCTGCTGGACCCCGACAGCATCTCGCGCTTTCGCACCGGCTATCTGGGCCTGTTCGGGGCGGCGGGCGACGATCCGCTTTACGCCGCGATCAGCGAGGGCGCGCGGCGGCAGGGCATGGAACACTGGCTGCCGCTGCTCTACGACCGGCTGGAGACCCTGTTCGACTATCTGCCGGGCGATGCGCGGCTGTTCCTCGACAATCAGGTGGAGGCGGCGCGGGCCGAGCGCTGGAACCTCACCCGGGACGCATATGAGGCCCGGCGCGACGCGGCCATGGGCAAGGGCGGGGCAGCGTATCGGGCCCTGTCGCCGGAGCGGCTGTATCTGGGTGAAGGTGACTGGAACACGGCCCTGGCCGGTCGCTGGGTGCGACGGTTGTCGCCCTTCCACGGGCCCGGCGAGGATGCCGGTGGCCGGCTGGGACGGAACTTCTCCGCCGAGCGCGCGCAGGACAGCGTCAATCTGTTCGAGGCCGTGGCGCGCCATGCCGAGGCGTTGAAGGCGTCGGGCAAGCGGGTTCTGTTCGCCTCCTGGACCGAGGGGTCGTCCGAGCGACTGGCGGCCATGCTGTCGGACCACGGGCTGGAGCCTGTGGTGGCGGTGCGCAACTGGGCCGATGTCCAGACGGCGCCGAAGGATCTTTACCTGCGCGGCGTCCTGCCGGTCGAGCACGGGTTCGAGACGGATGCTATCGCCGTCATCTCCGAGACCGACATGCTGGGCGACCGGCTGGCCCGGCCGAAGAAGAAGCGGCGGGCGTCCAACTTCCTGGCCGAGGCCTCGGCCCTGACGACCGGCGATCTGGTGGTCCACCTGGATCATGGCATCGGACGCTATGAGGGGCTGAAGACGCTGGAGATCCAGCAGGCCCCGCACGACTGTCTGGAACTGCTCTACGCCGGCGACAGCAAACTGTATCTGCCGGTCGAGAACATCGACCTCTTGACCCGCTACGGCTCGGAGACCGACGGGGCGCAGCTGGACCGGCTGGGCGGCGCGGGCTGGCAGGCGCGCAAGGCCAAGGCCAAGGCCCGTCTGCGCGACATGGCCGAGGGGCTGATCGCGCTTGCGGCCAAGCGGTCGCTGCGGACCTCGGCCGCCATTGTGCCGCCGCAGGGGCTGTTCGACGAGTTCTGCGCCCGCTTCCCCTATGAGGAGACAGACGACCAGCTGAACGCCATCGGCGATGTGCTGGAGGACCTCGGCAAGGGCACGCCGATGGATCGACTGATCTGCGGCGACGTCGGCTTCGGCAAGACCGAGGTCGCTCTGCGGGCCGCCTTTGTCGTGGCCATGAGCGGGCAGCAGGTGGCCATCGTCTGTCCGACCACCCTGCTGGCGCGTCAGCATTTCAAGACCTTCAGCGAGCGGTTCGCCGGCTGGCCGGTCAAGGTGCGCCACCTGTCGCGGATGGTGACGGCCAGGGACGCCGCCGAGACGCGGGCAGGGCTGAAAGACGGCTCCTTCGAGATCGTCGTCGGCACCCATGCGGTGCTCAGTGATCAGGTCGGGTTCAAGGACCTTGGCCTTGTTATCGTTGATGAAGAGCAACATTTCGGGGTCAAGCACAAGGAGAAGCTCAAGGGCCTTCGCGCCGATGTGCATCTGCTGACCCTGACCGCGACGCCCATCCCGCGGACGCTGCAGATGGCCCTGTCGGGCATCCGCGAGATGTCGATCATCGCTACCCCGCCGGTCGATCGTCTGGCGGTGCGGACCTATGTCACGCCCTGGGACCCGGTGCTGGTCCGCGAGGCCCTGCTGCGCGAGAAATATCGCGGGGGTCAGGCCTATTATGTCGTGCCGCGCCTGTCGGACCTGCCGGATATCGAACAGTTCCTTCGCGAGAAGGTGCCCGAGATCAAATTCGTGGTCGGCCACGGCCAGATGTCACCGACCCAGCTGGAAGACGTGATGAGCGCCTTCTACGACGGCAGCTACGACCTGCTGCTGTCGACCACGATTGTTGAGTCCGGACTCGATGTTCCGACCGCCAACACATTGATCGTGCACAAGGCCGACATGTTCGGCCTGGCCCAGCTGCACCAGATCCGGGGCCGCATCGGCCGGGCCAAGGCGCGGGCCTTCGCCTATCTGACCACGCCGCCGAACAAGCCGATGAGCCTGTCGTCCGAGCGCCGGCTGCAGGTGCTGCAGTCGCTGGACAACCTCGGGGCCGGCTTCCAGCTTGCCAGCCATGATCTGGACCAGCGCGGCGGCGGCAATCTGCTGGGCGACGAACAGTCCGGCCATATCCGCGAGGTCGGCGTCGAGCTGTACCAGCAGATGCTGGAAGATGCGGTGTCGGAGCTGCGTCTGTCCGGCGAGGGCGGCGGGGTCGTCGATCGCGGCTGGTCTCCGGCCATCAATGTCGGGGCGGCAGTGCTGATCCCGGAGAACTATGTCCCCGATCTGAACGTCCGTCTTAGCCTGTACCGCCGTCTGTCGGATGCCGAGAATTCGGAGACGCGCGAGGCCCTGGCCGCCGAGCTGATCGACCGGTTCGGGCCGCTGCCGGACGAGGCCAAACAGCTGCTGCGCATCGTCGGCATCAAGGCCAACTGCAAGACGGCCTGTATCGAGCGGATTGATATCGGGCCCAAGGGGGCGGTGCTGACCCTGCGCAACAACACCTTCCCCAATCCGATGGGGCTGGTCGGGCTGATCCAGAAGAACCACGCCTTCTGGAAGATCCGTCCGGACCAGAAGATCGTGGTCAAGGGCGAGTGCGACACGGCGGCCGAGCGACTGAAGGTGGCCGAGCGGATCACGGCCGATCTCGCGCGGGTAGCGACGGCCTGACGGCATCCCGGTCGCGGTTCCCCCGGGGAGCCCGTTACATCGACCTTGTGCGCTTGCCCCCGGTCGGCGCCGGGAGGCCGGGCAGCGTCATGACGGGCTGGTTGGCTGCCGGCGCATTGCCCGGGATCGTGGACCATTCGTCGCAGACGCCGGACCATGGCGGGTAGCGCCGCGAACGTGCATTATTCGCGCCCAACCCGGTGGCGAACGCCGACCTCCTCCGACGAACGGATGCATTGATGACCCCGATCAGAAGCCTGGCCCTTGTCTCCATCGTGCTGGCGACGCTTGCCGCATGCTCCGCCCCGGCGCCGACAGCCCCCGCGGCCGAGGTCCTTGACGCGAGCAGCAGCACCGTGCGGGTGCGCGGCACGGTCCAGTCTGTGACGGACGGTTCGATGACGGTTGAGACCTGGGACGGCCGGACGGTCGCCGTGCCGGTTGCAGCGACAACCCGATTTGTCTGGGTGGTGGCGTCCAGCCTTTCGACCCTCAAGGACGGCGATTTCGTCGGGACCGCGACGACGGGTCCGAAGACGGCGCTTCAGTCCCTGGAGCTGGTGATCTTTCCGGAATCGATGCGCGGCGCCGGCGAAGGCCACTATGATTGGGACGTCCCGGGCGTTGTTGCGTCACGCGGTGGCGGTTCGGTCGTGTCGAGCGCGATGACCAACGGCACGGTCCAGAGCCAGAGCGCCATGACCAACGGCACGGTCTCCGGCAATGAAGCCTCGTCCGGCGGCCGTATGCTGACCATCACCTATGCGGGCGGCTCGGCAAACGTCACGATCCCCGAAGGCACGCCGGTCGTGCGTTTCGAACCGACCGAAAGGGCTTCACTGGCGGTCGGTCAGAAGGTTTATGCCGTCATACCCAAGGGGACGACGTCTGCCGGCTTCCTGGCCATGGGCAAGGACGGCGTGATCCCGCCGATGTAACTGCAGGCCGCTCGGCCGGCCTGTGGCCGGCTCCACAAAGCGAACTCCTGTTGAGAGCCCGTCATGCCCGTCACCCTCTACGGCATCCCCAACTGCGACACGGTCAAGAAGGCGCGCGTCTGGCTGGACCAGCACGGCGTGGCCTTCGACTTCCATGACTACAAGAAGGCGGGGATCGACCGGCCGCGGCTGGAGGCCTGGGTGTCCGAGCATGGTTGGGAGACGGTGCTGAACCGCGCGGGCACGACGTTCCGGGCGCTTCCGGACGCGGACAAGGCCGATCTGAACGCCGCCAAGGCCGTCGCCCTGATGCTGGCCCAGCCGTCGATGATCAAACGGCCGGTGCTGGACCTCGGTGACCGGACCCTGGTCGGGTTCAAGCCCGAGCTCTATGCGGCGCTGGTGGTCTAGCCGGAGACCTCGACCCCGGGCCGGTCGTGGCCGTCTGCGCGTTCGGTGACCCAGCGGCCCGACGCGTCGGCATATTCGATCAGGGTGTCCTCGTCCGGGACCTTCTGTTCGCGCGACGCCGCCACCGCCGCAGCGCGGGCGGAATCATGGTTCGGGAAGGTTTCGGAATATGTGCCGCCGAGCTCATAGGCCCAGCCGCCGTCGTGTTCGACGATACGATAGGTGATCTGGACCATGGCGGGCTCCGGGTTCGCGCTGAAGGGACTTCGGCAAGCCAACGCGCCGCGATCACATGCGTTGCCGTTGGGCCGGCCGAACTCCGGGGTCAAAAAAATCGGGACCCGGCGCATCCACTGGCAATGGGTGTCGCGCCGCTTCAGCGGGCCGATCCGGGTCCCGTTCCGGGCGCGCTGACGGTCGGGTCTGCGGTTTCGCCGACCTTACGAAAGTTTCACCTGCCGCTTCGCATCCGTTTGGCCCCGCCGGTGCCTCTTGTTGTCAGAAGGCCGAAAGATCACGCTCGGTCGGGAACGAAAACCAGGGGAATACCAGATGGATGAAGTCATGATTCCGATCACGATGTTCGCGATGATCGCGGCGATCGTAATCGTGCCGACCTGGCTCAAGAGCAAGGAGCGGCGTGACATGCAGGCGACGCTGCGGGCGTCGATCGAAAAGGGGCAGGCCCTGCCGCCCGAGGTGATCGATGCACTGACCCGCCAGACCGTCAAGCCGCCTGCAACCGCCGGCCGGGACCTGCGGATCGGTGTGATCCTGCTGTCGCTGTCGCTGGGTATCGCCGCCACCTTTTCCGTTATCGGCTACACGCTCGGAAAGTCAGAGGCCTGGGGCTTCGGTGCCTTTGCCGCCATCCCGGGTGCCATCGGTCTGGCCTTCATCATCCTGAGCGCCTTCAACAAGAACAAGGGCTGAGACCGGGCGGGCAGGGGGACCTCAGCATGACCCGATCCCTGGTCGACCGGCACGACGTCGAGCTCGCCGCCCTCGCGGCGGCGGGGGGACGGCGGGAGTTCGGAGAACTGGTGCGCCGCCACGGCTCGGCGGTGCGCGGCCTGCTGCGGCGGATGGGGGCCCAGCCCTCGCTGGCCGACGACATCGCCCAGGACGCCTTCATCCAGGCGTTCGAGCGGTGCGCCGAGTTCCGGGCTGAGGGCACATTTGCGGCCTGGGTCAAGCGGATCGCAGCGCGCCTCTACATCAAGCGGGTCGCCAGGGAAGCCCGCTATGTCGCCGAGGTCGGGAATGAAGAGGCCGCCCCCGCGACCGATCATGCCGGGATCGTTGATCTCGACGAAGCGCTCAAGGCGCTCAGCGAGCCTGAACGACTGTGTGTTTCCCTTTGTCACGGGGCAGGCATGGCGCATCCGGAGATCGCCACCGCCCTCAATCTGCCACTCGGCACGGTGAAGTCTCATGTCAAACGTGGTCTGGATAAACTCCGTGCGCGGCTCCGGCCGCAGGCCGGACAGCCCTTGGGGAGCGCGCAGCATGTCGGCTGACGAGTTTGATCCTGAAATCGAGCGCCTGTTCGCGCGTTCGCCCCAGATGCCGGATTCTGCCCTCTTCCTGGCCCAGGTCGAGCAGAAGCTGCAGAAGGGATCACAGGTCCGTTTCCTTGCTCTCAGCCTCGCCGGTGTCATCGGCGGCGTTGTGGCTGTCCGCGAAACCCTCAGCGTCAGCCTGACGGCCGGCGATGGTATCGTAGCGGGCAACGCCCTCGGTCAGGGCATCCGCAGCGCCTCGCTGAGCATCCAGGGCTTGATCCAGTCGGGTCTCGACGAACTGGGCCTGGCCAGTCTGGAGCTCGGCTCCATGGGCGGGATGCAGTTGTTCTGGATCGCCGCGGGGGCCCTGATTGCGGTGGCTGCCGCCGGTGTGATGAGGCTTACGCAAGACCTCTGATCCGACGTCCCGTCTTCCCAAGGGATGACGGGACGGACGCCGGCGACTATCTAGAGGGACCGAACAGGAGGTCTCGCCATGTCCAGCCAGAAGCAGGAAGCGGTCAAACGCATCGCCGCGCCCGACATCCGGGCCCGCAAGGGCGGGGAACCGATCGTCTGCCTGACGGCCTATGACGCCCCGACGGCCGCCCTGCTGGACGATCACTGCGACCTGCTGCTGGTCGGTGACAGCGTCGGCATGGTCGTCCACGGCATGCCCAACACCGTCGGGGTGACGCTGGAGATGATGATCCTGCATGGCCAGGCGGTCATGCGCGGCTCCCGCCGGGCCATGGTTGTCATCGACATGCCGTTCGGGAGCTATGAGGGCGGCAAGGAGCAGGCCTATGCGAACTGCGCCCGGGTGATGAAGGAGACCGGTGCCCAGGGGGTCAAGGTGGAGAGCGGTCCGACGGTGGCGGAAACCATCGCCTATCTGGTCCAGCGCGGCATTCCGGTCATGGGTCATGTCGGCCTGCGCCCCCAGGCGGTGCTGACCGACGGGGCTTTCAAGGCCAAGGGCAAGACCGACGAGGAGCGGCTGCGGGTCATGAGCGAGGCCGAAGCCACCGCTGATGCGGGGGCCTTCGCTGTGGTGGTCGAGGGTGTGGCCGAGGGGCTGGCGCGCGAGATCACCCTCGCCATCGACAAGCCGACCATCGGTATCGGGGCCTCGTCCGCCTGTGACGGCCAGATCCTTGTGACGCCCGACATGCTGGGATTGTTCGACTGGACGCCGAAATTCGTCCGCCGTTACGCCGATCTGCGCAGTGACATCGACCGGGCCGTGGCGGCCTATGCCGCCGATGTGAAGGCCCGCCGCTTTCCTGCCGAAGTCGAGACCTACTTCTCGAAAAAGCCCGCGACGCCCTAAGCGGTGCGTTGCGGCGGGGCAGGGGACCCTCTAGGGTCCGGCCGGATTGAGTTTCAGCGGCCTTGAAGCCGTTTTCTGGGGGCGACGTATCCGTGGTTGATGTCTTCGAGCAGGTCGAGGAGGAGCTTCGCTCCGATCGCTACAAGCGGCTGGCCCGCACCTGGCTGCCCGTTGCGGGCGGTGTTCTTCTGGTCGCCCTGGTCGCGGCCCTGGCCTTCTGGGGCTGGGACAGCTGGCAGACTTCGAAGGCCGACAAGGCCTCGGTCGCCTATGACCGCGGTCTGGAATCCCTGCAGTCAGGAAATCCGGTCGGCGCTGACGCGGCCTTCATCCAGGCGGCCAAGGAAGGCAACGGTGCCTATCGGGCCATGGCCCTGATGCAGCGCGCAGGCATCGCCCTCGAGGCCAACAAGGTGCCAGAGGCGATCGCGCATCTGGACGAGGCCGCCCGGGCCTCCGGCGACCCTCTGCTCTCCGACACCGCCGGCTACAAGGCCGCGCTGCTGGCCATGGATAGCGGCGAAACCCTTGCGCAGATCGAGGCCCGTCTCGAGCCCCTGGCAAAGGATGGCCGCCCGCTGAGCGCGTTCGCCCTGGAAGCCCTGGCCATGGCCCGACTGCAGAACGGTCAGGTCGCCCCGGCCCGGGAGGCCCTTGTTCTGCTGAAGAACGGCCTCGACACCCCCGAGATCATCATCCAGCGCGCCGACCTCGCCATTGCGACGATCGACGCCGGCGGTGCGCCCGGCCTTGCGGCCATTGTGCGGGCCCAGGCTGCCATCCCCGTCGCCCCGCCTGCTCCGGCCGCCCTTCCGGCTCCGGCTGCTGCCCCGACCCGCCCGTGATCACCGCCTTCAGGACGTACCCCATGAATCGCGTGCTTAAAGTCGCCCTGTTGAGCGGACTCGCCGTCACCCTCGCTTCGTGCAGCTCGGTGCAGGGCATGTTGCCGTTCGGCCTCGGCAAGAACAACGCACCACAGGCCACGGCCACGGAGGGGCAACGCATCTCGGTGCTGGAGTTCGAACAGGCGCTGGTTCCTTCGGCCGCCCTGTCCGGCCGTGACTTCTTCATTCCGGGACCCCAGGCGGCGATTGCCTGGACCCAGCCGGGTGGCAACGCCGATAACGCCGTCGAACACGTCATCGCGGGCGCGGAGTTCACGGTTGCCTGGCGTCGCGGCATTGGTGTCGGCTCCTCGGGCACGCGTCAGGTCATGGCACCCGTCGTCGCCGACAATGGCCGGGTGTTCGTGCTGGATGGCGAGTCCACCGTTTCGGCCCTCGAGGCCGGAACGGGCGCGCAGGCCTGGCGTGTCAACATCAAGCCGGCGGAGGACGCGCGCCGAACCGGTTTCCTCGGCATGGGCGGCCGCTCGGATGGCGGCGGCTTCGGCGGTGGCGTGGCCGTCGGAAGCGGCAAGGTCTTTGTGGCTTCGGGCTATCGCACCATCACCGCCATCGACCAGGCCTCCGGTGCCGTGATCTGGACTACCCCGGTCGATGTGCCGATCCATGGTGCCCCGACGGTCTCGGGCAGCCGGGTCTTTGTTGTCGACGTCGAGAACCAGATCCAGGCCTTCGATACCGCCACCGGTCGTCAGGACTGGTCCTACCGCGGCATTCCCGAGCCTGCCCGGCTCCTGCGCGCCGCCAGCCCGGCGGTGATCGGCGACACGGTGATAGCCCCCTTCTCGTCCGGCGAAGTCATTGCCCTGCGCGCCTCCACCGGCCAGTCCCTCTGGCAGCAGGTGCTGTCGCGCACGAGCCGCACCAGCGCCCTTTCCGAAATCCGCGACATCGCCGGCCGTCCGGTGATCAGCCGCGGGGTCGTCTATGCCGTCAGTCATTCCGGTGTGATGTCCGCCATGGACATCCGGTCGGGCCAGCCGAAATGGGCACCGCTGCCGATTGGCGGCGTCAATGCGCCCCTGCCGGTGGGTGAGGTGGTCTATGTCGTGTCCAAGGAAGGCGAGCTGACCGTCATCAACCGCGACAGCGGCCAGATCTACTGGACCCGTGACCTGAACGAGGGCCGTGTTCGCCAGGAAGGCGGCATGTTCGGCTTCTTCGATCGGACCGTAAGGCCGATCTGGTCGGGTCCCCTGATGGCCTCGAGCCGACTTGTCCTGACCAATTCGGACGGCGATCTGGTCGCCCTTGATCCCAAGACCGGTGCCCAGACGGCTTCGCTCCGCCTGGGGGCTCCGGTCTATATCGCCCCCGCCGCCTACAACGGTGCCCTCTATGTTCTCACCGACAAGGGCGATCTCGTCAGCATTCGCTGACCTGGTCCATTTTTGCTTCAGGTCGATTCGACCTGAATCCAAAAAATGGCCCTACTTTAGTTGGAGCGATGATCCGGTTTCAGATGCTAAGTGCATCTGAACCGATATCGCTCGCCCCCCGAACTGCGTTAGAAGGCCGACATGGCTCTCAAAGTCGCCATCGTCGGCCGCCCCAATGTGGGCAAGTCGACACTATTCAATCGCTTCGTCGGCAAGCGCCTGGCGCTGGTCGATGACCGGCCGGGTGTGACCCGCGATCGCCGGTATGCTGATGGCAACATCGGCGACATGGACCTGACCCTGATCGACACCGCCGGCTATGAGGACGTCACCGACGACAGCCTCGAATCGCGGATGCGCGAACAGACCGAGGCGGCGCTGGAGGACGGCGACCTGATCCTGTTCATGATGGACGCCCGGGAGGGCGTGACATCGCTGGACCAGATTTTCGCCGAACGCCTGCGCAAACAGCACAAGCCCGTCATCCTGCTGGCCAACAAGTCCGAGAGCCGCGAGAGCGGCGGCGGCATCGGCGAGGCCTATTCGCTGGGCTTCGGAGAGCCTGTCGCCATCTCGGCCGAGCACGGCGAGGGTATGGCCGACCTTTACGCGGCCGTGGTCGCCGCATCGGCCGACATCTTCGTCGAAGAGGTCGACGAACCCGACAAGCCAATCCGTATTGCCATTATCGGCCGCCCCAACGCGGGCAAGTCGACCCTGATCAACCGCCTGATCGGCGAGGACCGCATGCTGACCGGCCCCGAGGCCGGCATCACCCGCGACTCCATCTCGGTCGACTGGGAGTACGAAGGCCAGAACATCCGGCTGGTCGACACCGCCGGCATGCGTCGCAAGGCCCGGGTGCAGGAGAAGCTGGAGAAGCTGTCGGTCGCCGACACCATCCGCGCCATCACCTTCGCCGAGGTGGTCGTTCTGGTCATGGACAAGGACGACGCCTTCGACACCCAGGACCTGCAACTGGCCGATCTGGTTGAGCGTGAAGGCCGGGCGCTCGTCTATGTAGCCGCCAAATGGGACCTCGAGGAAAGCCCCCAGGCCAGATTGGCCAAGCTGACCCAGATGGCTGAAGACAAGCTGCCCCAGTTGAAGGGCTCGCCCTTCGTGGCCCTGTCGTCGCACAGCGGCCGCGGCGTCGAACGGCTGATGCCCGCCGTGCTTCAGGCCCACGCGACCTGGTCGGTCAAGGTCAAGACCAAGGACCTGAACGACTGGCTGTCCATGGCGACCCAGAGGCATCCGCCCCCCGCCGTCGACGGCAAGCGGATCAAGCCCAAATACATGGCCCAGACCAAGGCCCGCCCGCCGACCTTCGTATTGATGGCCAGCCGGGCTGAAGCCATGCCGGAGCAGTACAAACGCTATCTGGTCAACAATCTGCGGGAATCCTTCGACCTGCCGGGCACACCCATCCGCCTGATCGTGAAATCGGGCAGCGAGAACCCCTATGCGCCCGGTGGGTCCAAGTCGGGCCCCGAACGCTACAAGGGCGATGCCAAGACCGCGCCGCGCAAGGTCATCAAGAAGGCCGAACGCGCCGAGATGCTGTCAAACCTGCCCGGCAAGGCGCTGGAGCAGAAGAAGGCCGGCAAGACGAAGCTGAAGCCGCTGGCGGGGCTGAAGGCCAGCGCCAGCAAGAAGGCCGGCTCGTCCGTCGCGGTCCAGAAGGGCGCACGGGGCGGGGCGCGTCAGGTGTCGCGGTCAGGCCGAATCCGGACCGGGCAGAAGCACGCACCGAAGAAGTAGGTCAGATCAGCGCCGCCACGCCGGGCCCCTGGCTCCATTCCCTGAAGCTGATCTCCAGTGGCGGCTCCCGGTTGCCGCGGGCCAGCTCAACGATCAGCGGTCCGATGACTGACGGGTGCACGACCGTCTCCGGATCTTCGCCCGGGAAGGCCTGGGCCCGCATCGCCGTGCGCATCCGGCCCGGGTCGACGATCGAGACACGGATCGGCATGGACTCGATCTCGTCAGCCCAGCATTTCAGCAGCGCCTCGGCACCGGCCTTGGTCGCGGCATACATCCCCCAGAAGGCCCTGGGGGCGGCGGCGACGCTGGTGGTCAGATAGATGGCGCGGCCGGCGTCCGAGGCCTTGAGCAGCGGCTCCAGCGAGCGGATCAGGCGATAGACGGCGGTGAAATTGGTTTTCTCGACCTTGCCCCAGATGCGCGGGTCGGCGTGGCTGACGGGGGTCAGGCCCGAGGCCCCCATGGTCGCCGCCGCCTGCACCCAGATGTCCAGCCGCCCGAACCGCTCAAAGATGGCCCCGCCCAGCCGGTCGATCGCGCCGCCGTCGACCAGGTCGAAGGGGATCAGGGTCGCGTGTTTGCCTGTGGCGGCGAAGATGGCGTCGTCCAGCTCTTCCAGTCCGCCCACCGTCCGGGCCGTGGCGATGACATGGGCGCCAGCCTTCGCCAGGGCGAGGGCACTCTCATAGCCGATGCCGCGCGATGCCCCGACGACGAGGGCGATACGGTCCTTGAGCGGGAGGTCGGTCATGGCGGGGTTGGTAGGCATGGCGTCGATCACGGTCAATGTGTTACATTGCCCTACAGTCGAACGAGGTCACGGCATGGCGAAGACGGCCACACTCACGCTTCGGGTCAGCGAAGAGCTCAAGGATAAACTAGGCCGGTTCGCCGAACAGACCAACCGGACGCCGTCGGCGGTGGCCGAACGCACGCTCGAGGTCTTTCTGGATCGAGAGCTGGAAATGATGGCTGCCGTCGACCAAAGCCTTGAGGACTTCCGTGAGGGGCGAACGGTACCCCACGCAGAGGCCATGCGGCGGATTCGCGCCACGCTCGACAAGCACAAGAAGCAGCCTTGAGAACCGTCGATTGGTCGGAAACGGCGATCGACCAATACGAAAACGCCATCGACTATCTGGCGGAACGCAATCCGGATGCGGCGGAGCAGTTGGCCGAGCGCATCAAGGCGACCGTCGAAGGATTGGCGCGGCGTCCCATTGGGCGTCCCGGCCAGCGCGAGGGCACCTATGAAAAGGCGGTTCTTCGGACGGCGTATCTGGTGATCTATTCGCTGGTGGGCGGACCCGAAGGCCAGCTCCGCATTCTGCGCATCTATCATACCGCCCAGAACTGGACAGCATGGTCGCCCGGGCCTGAAGAGCTCCCTTAAAAGCCCGCCGCCGGTTGCCACAGGCTGAAACTGCCGCCCTGGTCGTCACAGACCAGGACCGAACGGCCGGTGGCGCTGTCCGAAGGGATCGCTGCCTTGCCGCCGAGCTCCGTCACCCGCTCGCACAGGGCATCGATGTCCTCGACCCGGAAATACAGGTGTGGCAGCTGGCTGGCCCGTTCGGACCTGGTGAAGCCGAAGGGCGGTTCGCTGTCGGCGACATGGGCGTAGGTCGGGCCTGAAGCCGTGTCGTCAAAAGTCCAGCCGAACAGGGCACCGAAGAAGGCGCGGGCTTTGGCGATATCAGGGGTGTCGAGGGTGAAATAGCCGAGCTGGATCATAGGGGCTTCCGGATGCGCGAAGACCGGGGCCCGGACGCTTTGTGCGCCCGGTCCGGTTTCGCCCTCAAGCGCTCACCAGCAGGGAAAGTTGCCTGGCAGCGACTTCTTGCCCGCCCTCCTCGATCTCGCGATCCAGCAGACGGGTTGGGTATTCGCCGGTGAAATAGTGATCGGTGAACTGTGGATTGCGCGGATCGCGTGGCCCGGCCTCCATGGCGTCATAGAGTCCTTCCACCGACAGGAAGCCGAGCGAATCGACCTCCAGGTGGGCCCGCATCTCCTCCAGGGTGTGGTTGGCGGCGATGAGCTGGTCCCGCTCCGGCATGTCGATGCCGTAGAAGTCCGGCCACAGGATCGGCGGCGAGGCCGAGCGCAGGTGCACCTCGGTCGCCCCCGCGGCCCGGACTGCGCGGACCAGTTTGACCGAGGTCGTGCCGCGCACGATGGAATCGTCGATCAGGACGACCCGTTTGCCCTCCAGTACCGAACGGTTGGGGCTGTGCTTCATCTGTACGCCCCTCTGCCGTGCCCCCTGGCTGGGCTGGATGAAGGTGCGGCCCAGATAGTGGCTGCGGATGATCCCCATCTCATAGGGGATGCCACTCTCCTGGGCATAGCCGAGGGCTGCGGGTACGCCGGAATCCGGCACGGGCACGACGACGTCAGCCTCGATCGCATGCTCCCGGGCCAGTTTCAGGCCCATCCGCTTGCGCACGCCATAGACCGAGCGGCCGTTCACGATGCTGTCCGGGCGGGCGAAATAGACGTATTCGAACAGGCAGGGGCGGGCCCCGCGGGTCGGGAAGGGCTTGAGCGACTTCAGGCCCTCGTGGTCGATGACGATGACCTCGCCGTGTTCGACATCACGCTCAAAGGTCGCGCCGATGGTGTCCAGCGCGCAGGTTTCCGAAGCCAGCACCCAGGCGCCGCCGAGCCGCCCCAGGACCAGCGGACGGATGCCGAGCGGGTCGCGCGCGCCGATCAGCTTGGAGCGGGTGGCGCAGACGAGGGCATAGCCGCCCTCGATCCGGCCTATGGCGTCGATGAAGCGATCGACGATCTTGGCCTTACGGCTACGGGCGATCAGGTGAAGGATGACCTCGGAGTCGGAGGTCGACTGGAAGATGGCCCCTTCGCCGACCAGCTGGTTCCGCAAATAAAGGTGGTTGGTCAGGTTGCCGTTGTGGGCGATGGCGATGCCGCCCTGATCGAGATCGGCGAACATCGGCTGGATGTTGCGCAGGAAGCTGCCGCCGGCGGTGGAATAGCGGGTGTGGCCGACAGCTGCGGATCCGGGCAGGCGTTCCGGCAGATCCGTTCCGCCGAAGGCCTCGCCGACCAGGCCCATGTGGCGTTCGGTGTGGAAGCGGGTGTCGTTGACGCTGGCGATGCCGCAGGCTTCCTGGCCGCGGTGCTGAAGGGCGTGCAGGCCAAGGGCGACGATGGCCGAAGCCGCATTCTTGTCGGCCCCCCAGACGCCGCAGACGCCGCACTCAAGCCGTGGCCGGTCGTCGTCGGCGTCACGGTTGTGTTCCCGGTGGATGACCGGGTCAGCGATGAAATGCACGGGACTGCTCATCGTGGGGCTCCGATGATGCGGGGAACGCTAGTCTGCGACGGACGCGGGCGGAGTATTGTTTGTTTGGGGCGAGGGCAAGGCTTCTTCGTCGGAAAATCCCTCGTTCACGGACGAAGTCACGACGGGTGCCAGGGCGTCGGCACCGCGGCCGATGCCTGGCAGGACGATCTGGATCAGCCGCGCGGCGCCGGCCGTGACCGGCCGCAGGGCCGCCTCGCTGAGCCAGCGTGGGGTGCGTTCGCCCGGCATGGCGGCGACGACCACCAGATGGATGGCTCCCAGCAACACAAGCGCGCGGGCTGCACCGACGAAGATGCCGAGGGCGCGATCCAGACCGCCGAGCTGCGGATGGGCCTGGGCTCGCTTCGACAGGATCGATCCGAAGATGCGGATGCCGAAATAGATCAGCAGAAAGGAGGCGATGGCCGCGAAAATGGTACCGGCCCAGTCCGGGTTGACCAGCGCCCGCCCGAGGGGCGCCGTCACGGGCAGGGCCACCAGGGCGATGAATGCCGCCAGCACAAAGCTGAGCAGTGTGATGGTCTCGCGCGTACCGCCGCGCACCCAGCCGGCCGCCGCCGAGGCAAGGATGACCAGAATGGCGATTGCGTCGAAACCGGTCATGCGCGCCCGAGCTCAGTTCTTCCGTATCTCAATAGCGGTTTTGCGAGATTCGTTCGACCGCTTCCGCCAGCCGCGTCACCGAGGTCACGCCGACGCCCTTGTGCCTGACGGTCAGGGGTGGGGTCAGGGCCCGGTCGAAGCCCAGCTTCTGCGCCTCCCGGAGCCGCGACTCGGCCCGCCCCACGGCGCGGATCTCGCCCGACAGGCTGATCTCGCCGAACACGACGCAGCCCTGGGGCAGGGGGGTATCGGTCGCGGAACTGATCAAGGCTGCCGCCGCGGCGAGATCGGCCGCGGGCTCGTTGATGCGCAGGCCGCCCGCCACGTTCAGATAGACATCCTGGTCACCGAAGCCGAAGCCGCAACGCGCCTCCAGCACGGCCAGCACCATGGCCAGCCGGCCTGTGTCCCAGCCCACAACGGCCCGGCGCGGGGTGCCATAGGCAGATTTCGACACAAGGGCCTGCATCTCGACCAGCACCGGCCTTGAACCCTCGATACCGGCGAAGACTGCCGCGCCCGGGGCCCGGTCCTTGCTCTCGCCGAGGAAGAGGGCCGATGGATTGGCAACCTCACGCAGGCCCGCGTCCCCCATTTCGAACACGCCGATCTCGTCCGTGGCGCCGAAACGGTTCTTGCCGGCGCGCAGGATGCGGAACGGATAGCCCCGCTCGCCTTCGAAACTCAGGACGGCATCGACCATGTGCTCGACCACCCGTGGGCCGGCGACCTGACCGTCCTTGGTGACGTGGCCGACCAGGATGACCGCCACGCCCTGGGTCTTGGCCAGCCGGACCATCTCGCCGGCGCAGGCGCGGACCTGGGTGACCGAACCCGGCCCGGCCTCATGGGCGTCGGACCAGAGGGTCTGGATGGAATCGACGATGACGATGTCGAATTTCTCGCGCTTCAGCGTTCCGAGGATATCCCGCAATGCTGTGGCCGAGGCGAGTTCGACCGGGGCCTTTTCAAGCCCCATCCGCTTGGCCCGGGCGCGTATCTGCTCGACCGCTTCCTCGCCCGAGATATAGGCGACCCGCCGTCCTTCGAGGGCTGCACGCCCGGCAACGTCGAGCAGCAGGGTCGACTTGCCGACGCCGGGGTCGCCGCTGAGCAGCAGGGCCGATCCCGGCACCACCCCGCCACCGCAGACCCGGTCGAACTCGGTCACCCCGGTGATGATGCGGGGCGGCTCGGGTGTGTCTGACTGCAGCGTCTCGAACTGGAGGCCGCGGCCACGCGCGGCCGCGCCGGTCGCAGGCTTCATCGCGCCGGGCGGGGCCGAGCGGCTCTCCTCGACGATGGAGTTCCACTGGTTGCAGGCCCCGCACTGGCCCGACCATTTGCCATGGACGGCCCCGCAGGCCTGGCAGACATAGATTGCGCCGTCACGAGCCATGAGACCGGCTTACAGGAGTCGGGTGCCGCGGGGCAGGGGCGTTCGCGGGCCTGCGACCGATATTGACGTGGATCTTTCGACGGCCTGCCCTTTGCGCATGCGGCGGTACAGTCCATATCTTGGCCCATGGCAATGCGAGGCGAGCGGGCGGGACGGCACGGGGATTCCGTTACAAAGGCGGCGCAGGCGGGAACGCCGGTGGCCTTGGCCGATGGACCGCCTTTCTGGCGGGCGCTCGGTGATCTGATCCGGCTGGTCGGTCGATCAAACGCGCCCCACCTGCGCCTGCGCCTGATCGCTGCCATCACCATGACCCTTGCCGGCAAGGGGCTGGGCGTGCTGGGTCCGCTGGTCCTCGGCGCGGCGGTCAACCATCTGGCGGCAGGGCAGGGGACGGCCGTCGCTGTCGGCCTCGGCTTCGCCGGATTCGCCGCGGGCTGGGCCTTTGTCCGGCTGCTGTCGGCGATCGCCCCGAACGCCTCGGATGTGGTGTTCGCGCCGGTGCGGGCAGCGGCCCAGCGTCGGGCGGCGACCGAGACTTTCGCCCATGCCCTCAGTCTGTCGCTGGACTTTCACCAGACCAAACGATCCGGGTCGCTTTCGCGGACCATGGACCGGGGGTCGCGAGCGGTGGACTTCCTGCTGCGTATCCTGGCCTTCAACCTGATCCCGACCGGGGTCGAACTGGTGCTGGCGGCGGGCGTTCTGGCCGGGCGGTATGACTGGCGGTTCGGCGCGGTGGCGGTGGCGGTGGTCGTTGTCTACGCCGCCTCGACCTTCGCACTGGCCAACTGGCGGCTGGAGCACCGGCGCGAAATGAATGCCGCCGACACCGAGGCTGCGGGCGTCTCGGTGGATGCCCTGCTGAACTATGAGACGGTCAAATCCTTCGGGGCCGAGGCCCGGGCAGCCGGTGCCTATGACCGGGCACTGGACGACTACACACGTGCTGCCCTGAAGGCCAACAGCTCTCTGGCCATGCTGAACGTCATGCAGGCGGTTATCATGAATATCGGTCTTGCCGTGATGGCTGTGATGGCCGGGTTCGAAGCCGCGGCGGGCCGGATGGGACCGGGCGACGTCATGGCTGCCGTGCTCATCATGATCTCCCTCTATGCCCCGTTGAATATTCTCGGCTTCGCCTATCGGGAGATCCGCCAGTCCTTCATCGACATGGAGGAGATGCTGAAGGTCACGCGCCAGACGCCCCAGGTCGCTGACGCGCCGGATGCCTTGCCCTTGCCCCATCCAGCGGACGCCCGCGGGGCTGCCCTGGCCTTTGAGCAGGTCAGCTTTCGTCACGACTCCCGGGCCAACGGCCTCCGGGATGTCAGCTTCCTGGCGCCTCCGGGGACCACGACCGCGCTGGTCGGGCCGTCCGGGTCCGGCAAGTCGACCATTGTGAAGCTGGCCCTGCGCCTGCTGGATCCCAAGGAAGGCCGGGTGCTGATCGATGGCCTGGACGCGCGGGCGGTGACCCAGAGGTCCCTCCGCGCCGCCGTCGCCCTCGTGCCGCAGGATGTGGCGCTGTTCAACGACAGCATTCGCGCAAACCTCGGCTTCGCCCGCCCGGACGCTGACGAGGCCGCCATCTGGGCGGCGGCCGAGGCGGCGGAACTGGCGGATTTCATCCGGGAACTGCCTGAGGGCATGGAAACCCGCGTCGGGGAGCGTGGACTCAAGCTCTCTGGCGGGGAGCGCCAACGGGTTGGCATCGCCCGCGCCCTGCTGGCTGATCCCTGTATCCTCATCCTCGACGAGGCGACAAGCGCGCTCGACAGCCGGACAGAGGCGGCCATTCAGAAGACGCTGCGCAAGGTGCGGGCGGGCCGGACCACGCTGGTCGTGGCCCACCGCCTTTCGACGATCGCCGACGCAGACCAGATCCTGGTCCTAAAGGCGGGGCAGATCGTGGAACGCGGAGCCCATCACGAGCTGGTGGCGCATCTGGGGGGAGAATATGCGGCCCTTTGGCGCAAACAGACGCGCGGAGCCCGGACCGAGCGTCAACCGGTCTGAGCCAGCTTCCGCTGTACGACCTCGTTGAGACTTTCGAGGATATGCGCGCGCTCCGGGGCGGCTTCCGGAGGCAGTGTCTGCAGGAGCCGCAGCGAACGGGCGTGGACGGTGACGATGCGCCAGTCGAAAGGCTGTTCCGGATCCAGTGCGCCGATCAGGTCGCACAGTCCGGCAGCGGCGCGGCACAGGTCGAAAAGCTCGAAGGGCCCCGCCGCGTCAATCAGGCTCGTGGCCTCCCGGTAGGCCTGCTCCCGACGCGCCGACATGTCTTCGGGGCCCGTCGGTGCCGGGACGGTCTCAAGGGCAGTGATACTCGCGTCGATCACCGTCAGCGCCTGCTCGCGCATCGTCTCCAGATTCGCGCGCGCCCGGGCAAGGGCGGTGCCGACGCTGATACCGCCCGCCGATCCGATCATGGTTGCAAGGTTCGACTTGCGAACAGGATGGGTGATGACACTCATGCGGCCTCTCCCTCGGCCAGGCCGGCCGCTTCCGCGGCTGCCGCGGCTTCCTGTTCCCGTTTCCGAATCAGGTCGGCGCGACGTTCCTCGCCGGGCACCGGAGCTTTGCGAAAACGGCGATCAGGCCCGAAATAGTCCCCAACCTCGAGGAAGGGGCGATTGTCCCGCCCGACCCAGACAATCCGCTCCAGCAGGGTGGTGGCGGAGAATGGCTTGGTGATGATGAAACTGGCACCGCAATCCCGGGCCTCTGACACGCGCTGTCGGCGGATATGGGCTGCCGTCATGATCACGGGCACGAAAGCATTGGGCTCGAGCCCCGAACGGCGCAACCAGCGAACCAGTTCAAAACCGTCCATGTCGGGCATTTCGCAGTCGACCAGGAGCAGATCGATGGTCTGCTCCTTGAGGATCTCCTTGGCCTCCGCCGCGCTCTGGCATGCGTGTCGGGCACGCACGCCGAACGCCATGAGGGCCTGGCCGGTCAGTTCGAGGGCGAAGGCCGAGTCGTCGACAACCATGGTCACCGCCCCGCTCAGATTGACCGAAGCGCTCTCGCGCAGCGTTTCGCCGATCGCGCTCACTGCGGGGGAAGAGCCATCGAGGGTGAACGGCCGTCATACATGACAGCCGTTATTGCAGCTTCCGGTAGAGAAAAGATTAACGGATGGATCGGTTCAAAAACGATCGAATCAGCCGGCCCGGCCGATGGCGTAGAACCGGTCTGCCCGGGCCTTGCGCAGCTGGGCCGGGGTAAGGCCTGACAGGGCAGCCAGTTCCTCGGCAAGGACATTGCCGACTGTGGCGACGGCGGCGGCGCGGTCCGCATGGGCCCCGCCGACGGGTTCGGGAATGATCCGGTCGACGATCTTGAGATCGACCAGATCGGGGGCCGTGATCTTCATGGCCATGGCCGCGTCGCGCGCCCGGGCACCGTCCCGCCAGAGGATGCCGGCCGCGCCCTCGGGCGAGATGACCGAATAGATCGAATGCTCCAGCATCAAGACCCGGCCCGCCGCGGCGATGGCGATGGCCCCGCCGGAGCCGCCCTCGCCGGTGATGGTGGCGATGGAGGGAACACCCAGGGTCAGGCAGCGCTCGGTAGAGCGGGCGATGGCCTCGGCCTGGCCACGCTCCTCGGCGCCGAGGCCCGGATAGGCCCCCGCTGTGTCGACGAAGGTCAGGACCGGCAGACCATACTGTTCGGCCATGTCCATCAGCCGGACAGCCTTTCGGTATCCCTCGGGCCGGGCCATGCCGAAATTGTGAACCACGCGGGTCTGGGTGTCGTGGCCCTTTTCATGCCCCATCAGCACCACGGGGGCCCCGCGGAACCGGGCGAGGCCGCCGATGATGGCCTGGTCGTCGCCGAACTGGCGATCGCCCTTCAGCTCGACGAAATCCGTGAACAGCCCTTCGACATAGTCGACAAAATGCGGTCGCTGGGGGTGGCGGGCGACCTGGGTCTTCATCCAGGGATCAAGGCTGGCGTAGGTTTTCTTCCGAAGTTGCTCCGCCTTTTTGCGCAGCTGCTCGACCTCGGCATCGAACGAGCCGGAGGTCGCCGAGAGCAGGTTCAGCTCCTCGATCTTCGCCTCGAGATCGGCGATCGGCTTTTCAAACTCGAGGTAGTGCACGGCCATAAGGCATCCGGATGAGGCGCGCCGCGTGGCGCATCGGAAGGCGGCGGAACCTAGTCAGGTCAGCGCCCGGGAGCAAGCGACGGTTCACTCATCGCGTGCCAGCGGGTGTTTGTCCCGCACGACCCGGGCCAGACGGTCGGTGGCGACGTGGGTGTAGATCTGGGTCGTGGCGATATCGGCGTGGCCGAGCAGGGTCTGGACCACGCGCAGGTCGGCCCCGCCTTCCAGCAGATGGGTGGCAAAGGCGTGGCGCAGCACATGGGGGCTGACCCGGGCCGGGTCGATCCCGGCGTCGACGGCGGCCTGATCCAGCAACTGGGCGAAGCGGCGGGGAGTCAAATGGCCCCGGGCCGAGGCGGAGGGGAACAGCCACGGGCTGTCCGGAGTCTTTTCCGGCCGCGCGGCGTCCCGTGCGATCAGCCAGACCTTCACCGCTTCCCGGGCCGAGGCGTTGAGGGGGGCCAGCCGCTCCTTGCCGCCCTTGCCACGCACGATCAGGAAGGCCGGGTCGCGTCGAACGGCCTCGACCTTGAGCCCAAGCAGCTCCGAAACCCGCAGGCCCGAGGCATAGGCCAGCTCCACCAGCGCCACCATCCGCAGGCCAGCGGCTCCGTCATGGGTCGCGGCGGCGGCCAGCAGCCGTTCCATCTCGTCGCCGCTGAGCGTCCTTGGAAGGCTGCGCCCCTGTTTCGGGGCATCGAGCCGTCGCGAGGGGTCGTCGGCCCGCCAGCCCTCGCCCAGGGCGAACCGGTAGAACTGCCTCACCGCCGACCGCCGTCGTGCCTGGGTGGCCGGCGAAAGGCCTCGGCGGCCCAGATCAGCATACCAGGCCTCGATCCCCGCCTCGTCGCCGCCCATCAGTCCACCGTCGATCCCGGCCTCCGCATCGGCCAGGTCGCGGCCATAGGCGGACAGGGTGTGGGGCGAGGCGTCACGCTCGACCGCCATCATCTCGAGAAAGGCCTCGACCTGGGGCGTAGTCATGCGCGTGTACGCTTTGCGACGGCGGCGCTTGGTGTACAGGGTGGTGGGGTCATGCCGTGCCTGCCGCCGCCCGTTCCGTCGACATCCAGCGGCCTCGCAAGAGGCCGGCCATGAGTCCTGACGAACCGATTCCCGTACATGAACGCACCATAGCGCTGGTCGGGCTGATGGGGGTGGGCAAATCGACGGTCGGCCGCCGGCTGGCCAAGCGGTTGGGCCTGCCGTTCGCCGACGGCGACAGCGAGATCGAGGCAGCGGCGAAAATGACCGTTTCGGATATCTTCGCCCAGCTCGGCGAGGCCGGGTTCCGGGCCGGAGAAGCGCGGGTCCTGAAACGTCTTTTGCACGCCCCTCGTATGGTGCTGGCGACGGGCGGCGGGGCCGTACTGAACCCCGAGACAAGGAAAGAGCTGAAGGCGCGGGCGATCACCGTCTGGATGCGCGCCGACCTTGAAACCGTCGCCGCCAGGGTCCAGCGACGGGATACCCGGCCGCTGCTGCGCGGCCGGGAACCGCTGGAGGCTTTGAAGGCCATGGCCGAGGTTCGCAATCCCTTCTACGCGACCGCAGATCTGACGGTCGATGTCAGCAGCGGCGCCCACGCCGAGGCGGTGGAAAGCATCGTTCGGGCCCTGGCAGCCTATAGGTCCGGGGCGGCGGCATGAGCGAGATTATCCGCGTCGCGGGCGGCGGTTTCGAGCCCTATGACGTCGTCATAGGGTGCGGGTTGATCACGCAACTGGGCACCCGGGTCGCAGGCCTGGCACAGGGGCGGACGGTCATCGTCACCGACGAAACGGTCGCTGCCCTCCACGGTCCGGCGGTGCTGGCGGGGCTGGAGGCGGCCGGGGTCCGGGCGCGGCTGCTGACCGTGCCGCCCGGCGAGGCGTCGAAATCCTTCGGCGGACTGGAACATGTGATCGACCGGCTTCTGGCCTTCGGCCTCGATCGGCGCGACCTGATTGTGGCGCTCGGCGGCGGGGTGGTCGGTGATCTGGCCGGGCTGGCGGCGGCGCTCTACATGCGCGGGATCGATTTCGTTCAGGTGCCGACCACCCTTTTGGCGCAGGTGGATTCCTCGGTCGGGGGCAAGACGGCGATCGATACCCCGCGCGGCAAGAATCTGGTCGGTGCGTTTCATCAGCCGCGGCTGGTCGTGGCCGACATCGACCTGCTGGCCACCCTGCCGCCCCGCCAGCTTCGATCTGGCTGGGCCGAGGTGCTGAAGCATGGCCTGATCTGCGATGCCGCCTTCTTCGACTGGTTGGCGGTGGAGGGTGCCGTCGGTGCCCGCGGTGATCCGGCCGCCCTGACCCGTGCGGTGGTGCGGTCGGTCGAGATCAAGAGCGCCATCGTCGGGGAGGACGAGAAGGAGGCCGGTCGGCGCGCCCTGCTGAACCTCGGCCATACCTTCGGCCACGCGATCGAGGCGGAACTCGGGTTCGACGAGGACCGGATCACCCATGGTGAGGCGGTGGCACTGGGCTGTGCCTTGGCGTTCCGGTTTGCCGCCATCAACGGTCATTGCCGGGCCGATGATGCGGCGCGGGTCGAAACAGTGATTCTGGCGGCTGGCCTGCCGGCACGGCTGGAAGCCGCCGGTTCCTTTTCCGCGGAGGCTCTGGTGACCCGCATGGCGGGCGACAAGAAGGCGGAGGGCGGGGGTCTGACCCTGATCCTGCCTCGCCGTATTGGTGAGGCCTTCGTGGACAAGGCCGTCGATCGCGCAACGGTCACGGCGTTTCTGAAGGCCGAGGGTGCCTCGTGAGCCTGTCTCCGATGCTTCTCGCTGATGTGCCGCTGGAAAACATTTTCGTTCGGCTGGAGCCTCTGACAGCGTCGCTGGAAGACGAGGTGCGCGCCGCCCTCGACTGCGATCCGGCCTCCTGGGACATCATGGTCGCCGCCGCCTACGGACCGCATTTCGAGGCCTGGTGGCACTCGGCGCTGAAGACGATGGAGCAGGGGACCCGCATCGCCTGGGCCGTCCGGCGGCTGGACGACGGCGCGGTCGTCGGCACGACCAGCCTGTATGAAATCAAGCCCGACTATCGCCGCTGCGAGGTCGGCTCAACCTTCTACCGGCCGGAGGCGAGGGGCGGGCCGGTCAATCCGTCCTGCAAACGGCTGTTGCTGGGTCATGCCTTTGACGGCGGTGCCGTGCGGGTCGAAATCCTCACCGACGCTGTCAACCCTGGCAGCCAGGCCGCCATCCGCAAGCTGGGTGCACGGGATGAGGGGGTGCTGCGCAAGCACAAGATCACCTTCAAGGGCCGGATCCGCGACACGGCCCAGTTCGCCATCCTCGACGATGACTGGCCCGGGGTCCGGGACCGGCTGGATGCAAGACTGGCGGCGTTCGGCTGATCCACGCGCCGCCTGCGCTAGCCGGCCTCGAGCGTCGCTGTTCCCTTGCGCCGGGCGCGGAAGAAGGTGCGCAGGAGGTCTCCGCCCTCAGCGGCCAGGACCCCGCCTTCGAACACAGGCTTCCAGTGGCAGGTCGGCTGTTCGAAAAACCGCGGGCCATGCGCCACGGCCCCGCCCTTGGGATCGTCGGCCCCCCAGACCACGCGGCCGATGCGTGCGTGGCTGATGGCCCCGGCGCACATGGCGCAGGGCTCAAGCGTCACATAGAGGGTCAGGCCGGTGAGGCGGTAGTTTTCAAGTTTTGAAGCCGCAGCGCGCAAGGCGACAATCTCGGCATGGGCGGTCGGATCATGGGCACCGACAGGCCCGTTGCGGCCCTCGGCGACGACCTCGCCGGTCGATTCATCGACGATCACGCAGCCCACGGGAGTCTCTCCCGCGTCCGCCGCCGCTTGCGCACATGCCAAGGCCATGTGCATGAACCGCTCATCATGGCCAGCCATCCCCGAGACAACGACAAGAAGCCGCGCCCGCGTCAAGACGACAGCCGCGACAGTCCCCGCAAACCCTATGTCAAGCGCGTCGAGAGCAGCGACGATCGCGGGCCGCCCAAGGGCGGCAAGTCGTTCGGCAAGCCGGGTGGCAAGCCCTTGGCCAGGGATAGCAAGCCCGCCCCTAAGGCCGATGACGGTCCGAAACGCAGCGAGCGGATCGCCAAGGCCATGGCCCGCGCCGGTATCGCCTCGCGCCGCGAGGTCGAGCGGCTGATCGGCCTGGGCAAGGTCGCCGTGAACGGCAAGATCCTTGATACCCCCGCGACCCTCGTCACCCGCGATGACGTCATTACGGTTGACGGCAAGGCGATCGGCTCGGCGGAATCCACCCGCGTCTGGCGCTATCACAAGCCCGCCGGTCTGGTGACCTCGCACAATGATCCGGGCGGCCGGCCGACCGTGTTCGACGCCCTGCCCAGCGGCCTGCCGCGCGTGATCTCGGTCGGCCGACTCGACCTGAACACCGAAGGCCTGCTGCTGCTGACCAATGACGGGGAACTCAGCCGCGCGCTGGAACTGCCGTCGACCGAACTGGTCCGCCAGTACCGGGCTCGGGCCCGGGGTCGGGTCAGCCAGCTGCAGCTTGATTCTCTCAAGGACGGCGTCACCGTCGACGGCATCCGCTACGGCCCGATCGAGGCCACGCTGGACAAGGCCAAGGAGACCGAGGGCAACGCCCCCGCCAATCTCTGGATCAGCGTCTCCATCACCGAGGGCAAGAACCGCGAGGTACGAAAGGTCCTGGAGCATCTGGGTCTGACCGTGAACCGGCTGATCCGCCTCGCCTACGGCCCGTTCCAGCTGGGGACCCTGCCGGTCGGCTCGGTCGAGGAAGTCGGCCCGCGCGTGATCCGGGAGATGCTGGCTGACCACATCCGGCCTGAGAACCTGCCGACGGGCAACACCGTCTCGACGCCTGCGCCGGTTCCGGGGCGCCGCACCTCGGCCCCGATCAGGAAGGGGACCTCGGGCTCGGCCATCTCCGATCCGTCGCGCAAGCCCAGCCGGGTCCGCGCGGCCGGAGCCGCCGCCGATGCTGCCGCCGATCGTGCTGCCCGCCCGCAGAAAAAGCCGGGCTGGGCCAAGGCGACGCCGAAATTCGAACATCCGAAAAAGAATTTCACCCCACGCGCGCGGCCCGAAGGTGCCGAGGCGGCGGGCGAACGGCCCAAGCGGGTGTTCAAGCCGCGCGAGGACCAGTTCATCGACCGCCCGCGCGGCGACGCCCGCACGGGCGCACGGCCGGCGGCACGCACCGATGACCGCCCCGGCGACAAGCGGCCGTTTGATCGCAAGCCCGGTGGAAAGCCGCCTTTTGTAGCCAAGGCCGGAGATCGACCCGGTGGTTCGCGGCCGGGCGGCTTCTCCAAACCCGGCAGCCCCCGTCCGGGGGCCGGTCCGGCCGGCGGGCGCGGCAGCCCGCGCGGTCCCCGTTCCAAGGGCTGATCCGTGCGGATCGTCGCAGGCAGTCTGAAAGGTCGGTCGATTGTAACGCCGGAGGGGCAGGGCACGCGCCCGACCTCCGACCGGGCGCGGCAGGCCGTGTTCAATGTGCTGGAACACGCCGCCTGGGCCGAGCCGCTCGAGGGTATGCGGGTGATGGACCTGTACGCCGGCTCCGGTGCCCTCGGATTCGAGGCCATAAGCCGTGGCGCGGCCTTCGCCCTGTTCGTCGAGACCGATGAGGAGGCGCGCGGAGCCATCCGCGAGAATGCCGACGCTTTCCATGTCATGGGCCGGACCCGGGTGCACCGGCGCAGCGCCATCGATCTGGGGGCCCGACCGCGCTCCGACGGCGAGGCTTTCGACCTGGCCTTTCTCGATCCGCCCTACCGCAAAGGGCTGGGCGAACTGACGCTGCAACGTCTGCTGGAAGGCCAGTGGCTGCAGCCCGGCGCGTTCGTGGTGTTCGAGCGCGGCTCTGACGAGCCGGAGATCGACACACCCGGCTATGAGCGGCTGGACGCGCGGGATTATGGGGCGGCGCGGGTCTTGTTCCTGAGAGCATGCGGCTGATGTCAGGAGGAGCTCACCGCCCGCCGGTGAGCCCTGGCAGTTGGCAGCTGGCACGATCATTCGGTCCGCCGCCGTGGATTGCATTTCAATACAATGAATATTGCACCAGAAGCGGACATAAACCTCCAGAAGTCGATATCTGTAGCGGAGGTTTCACGGGCGCTTCTTCAACGAACAGGGGAAACTAGATCAACCTTGACCGTAAGGTTCATATAATGATGGACAGTTGAGTTTTCCCGGGGGGGATCATGAACCGCGCTGCATATCTGGCCTTCCAGAGCGCAATAAGTGGTGTCAGTCTTGTCAACCTTTTCAAGCTGGCCGCAATCGTTGCCGTGATGCTCGGCAGTTGGTCCAGTGACATGAAGGGGCCGTGGACCAATACCTTTGAGCGGACCGCCAGTGTGGCCGAGCTCACCCAAGAGGTGAAGTTTTTTGCAGACTTGTTCGCCCCTTCCAATGATAGACTTGGCGACGTACCTGCTATCATGGATTACTCCATTTGGCCGACATCTGACAAGATCCACGCGGTCCTTGCGGCTGAGGTTTGTTACAGGCCTGCTTCCGATCAAGCCAAATTGCAGATTCCAGACCCTACTTGTAGCCCGGAACAGATCAATCGGGTGGAAAATATTGTAAGATGGTGGGCCTTCTTCTCTCTTGTTTTGTTGACCATCGCCGGCTTTTTTGGCCTGTGGGCTTCAGTACAGTGGCAACATAAAGTCGTCGGCTCAAAATTTGGACATCCCCGGTCTCCAAGCATTCTCAAAGAGGTTGTCGAGAATGCCATTAGCGGATCCCATCATAAGTCCGGTAAAATGCCAGGAGTTGCAAGTCCTAAAGGAATTGAGGACCTCGTCTCCGGAGATTATGATTTCAAAGAACCGGCAGATGTTATCGACCCTGCGGAACCCGGGCTGATATTCTGGTTAGGCTGCATATTCATAATAGTCGCGGCCTTCCTGATAATACTCGATATTGGGTTCTTTATTGCCCTGTTTATCGTGTTATTAGCCGGTATTAGCCTTTTTGCGTGGCGTGTTGTATACGATTACAGTCCTTGGTCGCGGGCGTGGCATTATTTAAGCGAAAAGATCCAGCCTACTGCAAAATCCTATCCCACTGCAAAAGAGTATCGTCTTGTTTACCACGCTGCCGAGAAGCGTATGGCGAGCGTTGCAGAACCCGTCATATCGGTGACGGAAGATCCATCTGCGACCGACCCCAATGTCGCCGAGCTCTTGAGAGTCAAGGCAGAACGTGACGACACCAAAGCCAGGCTTGAGGTTGTCCAGAATAATGTGAAGGCGTTTGAATCATTTCTGAAAAAAGCAGTTGGCACTGTCGAGTCCGAACGCTCCGAAAACGTGGAGCAAAAATTTGCTCTGGTCGTTCTTATGGGCCTGGGTGCGCTGGTGGTCGGTAACTGGATCGGTGCCTGTCTAATTGAATGTGTTCAAGCGCGAGTTTTCCCAGGCGTTGACTGGTCTCCCGCTGACGGCCTCATCCCAACTCGCGAACTTTGGGCTGCGTTCGTCAGGGTAACTGATGTGAACGCCCGGGCCGGGCAGATACTCTTGGGCATTTTTGCGGGATTGCTTGTCCTGAGCGTTGTGGCTGCCCTTGTTGCCGACGTCCGCAAGCGGATTTGGTTGAATTTCGTAGCCATATTCAGTGCGTGGCTGCTCCTTGTATATTCAGCCTCTTTGATGACCTGGCTTGGGGGCCTGCCAGAGGATCAGCCTGCAAGTCAGCCTGTGATTCTCGTGCGGGGAGGCCTTGTTTGCCAGGTTCCGAGTGAGCCTGTCCTCAAGGCAGGCGAGGCCAGACGGGCCTTGAGTGCCACCTGGGCTTTCGGGGATGATGGCCGGGCAGCATTTGATCTGATTTCTGGTTCAGACGCCTGCGCCTTGAACGATCAGATGAGATATCCGAATCTGACCCTGTCGGAGTTGAACCGAGGGCCCGGCCCGGCCCAGCTCGCGATTGTTGTTGGATTGGCCTCGTTCGAGGGACAGGACGGCACGGAGGCTGCACTGGCGCAGCGCCGCGCTGAAGCTCTGGCTGGTGAGCTACTGGCGCAAAGACGTGCTGAAGCTCTGGCTGGTGAGCCTGAGCCGTTGAGGGTAATCAGTGTTTTTCTCGGCAGATACAATGTTCGACCGGCCCAAGGAGGAGGGGGGCCGGTCCAGTCTGCCTCGCAGAGAAAGGTACTTGTCTATCTCGCTGGTCGGCGCGGTTCTGCCGCTCGGCAGGAAGATCTCAGCCCGGCGGATGAGGAGACCCTTCTGCGTTCCCTGCGAGAGGACCTCAGGGCCGCCCATCGTACCGAGCCGTCCGAGTACCAGCGTTGGCAGTGTAAGGTTGAGAGGTTCTCCCGAGATGAAAACGGCAAGACTGTCGTCACCACGGACCCCGGCCTGACTTCTGCATTCTGCCCTGCCTTCGATCCAACAGTGGTGGAGAATGGAGCGCGTACGCCAAGGACTTGAAGCCGTCGTCAACGGACGACTGACGCGGCCCGACCAGCTTTGCCAGATCCGGCAGTTGCCACTCGACATAGGTCGGGCGGCCATAGCTGAGGCGGAAGATCAGGGCACGGGGCCGTCCTTTGACCGGGCGGGTCAGATCAGGCCTGACGTGCAGGAACAGGCCGACTTGGTTCAAAGGTTCTTCACAGCAGGAGACCTGCAGGCCCCGGGCCTTTCGCGCAAACCCGGACCCAGGCTTCCCGTCGTGTGGAAATGACGAACTTCCGAACTGCGGCGGTCTTGTCACGCTGCGGAACCGATGGACGAGTGAAGTGCCGGCTTTCCACTTTCCCGACCGTTGACAGCGACGCGCACTGAGAGAACGATGGTCTGTGAGTAGTGGGTGGTGCGTTATGTCAACGAGGAAATCGGGACCCGGACCGGCACTGATGGTCCTGCTGTCCATCGTCGTTCTGATCCAGTCCGCCGTACTGGCCTGGATGGTCCTGAAGTCGCCGGACCGGGCAGCGATGCTCGCCGACCTCCGGGCGCGCCCCGTGGAGACGGTCGTCGAGATGTGCCTGCCTGCAGAGGCCTAGCGCCGCCCGAACAGCTTCTCGAGGTCGGACAGCTTGAGCTCCACATAGGTCGGGCGGCCGTGGTTGCACTGGCCGGAGTGGGGGGTGGCCTCCATTTCGCGGAGCAGGGCGTTCATCTCGGGGGCCGACAGGACGCGTCCGGCCCGGACCGAGCCATGGCAGGCCATGGTGCCGCACACCTCGCCCAGCCGTTCGGACAGGGCCAGGGCCGCGCCGTGTTCGGCCAGATCGTCGGCGATGTCCCGGATCAGGCCCTGGACGTCCGTATCGCCGAGCAGGGCAGGGGTCTCGCGGACAAGCACCGCGCCGGCGCCGAAGGGTTCTACGATCAGCCCCAGTTCGGCCAGTTCATCGGCGCGGGCGGAGACGCGTTCGGCCTCTGCCGGGTCCAGTTCGACCACTTCGGGCGTCAGCAGGGCCTGACGGGTGACCGAGCCGCGCGCCATCTGGACCTTCATCCGCTCATAGACGAGGCGTTCATGGGCGGCATGCTGGTCGACCACGACGAGGCCGTCGCGGGTCTGGGCGACGATATAGGTGCCGTGCAGCTGGGCGCGGGCGGCTCCGAGGGGGAAGTCGACGGGGTCCTCGAAGGGTGTGGGGTATGGGGTGTGGGGTGTGGGGGTGAAGCCCGGCTCGACGCGGGCCGAGCGCTCGTTGAGGCCGGGAATGAGTTGGGCGGTCCGGGTCGCAGGCGCGGCCCAGCCCTGCCAGCCGCTGTAGCCTGGAGCGGCACGGTTGTCCCCCACACCCCACACCCCAGCCCCTACACCCTCATGCGCGCGGAACCCCGCCAGCGCATCGGCCGCCACCGTGGTCGAGGCGCGGTGGCCGGCCGCCGCCAGGGCGTGGCGCAGGGCACCGACGATCAGGCCGCGGACCAGCGCCGGGTCACGGAACCGCACCTCGGCCTTGGCCGGGTGGACGTTCACATCGACATAGAGCGGGTCGATCTCGAGGAACAGCACCGCTGCCGGATGCCGGTCACGGGCGAGGAAGTCGGCATAGGCGCCACGCAGGGCCCCTTGCAGCAGCCTGTCCTTCACCGGACGGCCGTTGACGAACAGATACTGGTGGCCGGCATTGCCGCGCGAATAGGTCGGCAGGCCCGCGTAGCCGGTCAGGCGGACGTTATCCCGCGCCTGGTCGATCAGCAGGGCATTGGCCTCGAAATCACGGCCCAGCAGGGCGGCCAGACGCTTCAGACGTCCGGCGTCGCCCGGATGTTCGGCGGGCAGGCGCAGGGTGGTCTTGCCGTCGAGGTCGAGGGTGAAGGCGACGCTCTCATGCGCCATGGCCTGACGTTTGATCTCTTCCGAGATGGCCATGGCCTCGGACCGCTCGGACTTCATGAATTTGAGCCGGGCCGGGGTGGCGTAGAAGAGGTCGCGGACCTCGACCCGGGCCCCGTGGGGACCGGGGAAGCCGGCGGGGGCCACCGGGCGCTGGTCGCCGCCCTCGACGGTGATCTGGTGGGCGTCACCGCCTTCCCGCGAACGGCTGGTGATGGTCAGCCGGGCCACCGAGCCGATCGAGGGCAGGGCCTCGCCGCGGAAGCCGAGGGTCGAGATACGCAGCAGGTCGACATCGCCGGCGTCGTCGGCCTCCAGCTTGGAGGTGGCGTGGCGTTCGACGGCGAGGGCCAGCTGGTCCGCCGCCATGCCGTGCCCGTCGTCGGCGATCAGGATGCGTGTCAGCCCTCCACCATCGGCCTGGACCTCGATCCGCGTCGCCCCGGCGTCGAGTGCGTTCTCGACCAGCTCCTTGATGGCGCTGGCCGGGCGTTCGACCACCTCGCCGGCGGCGATGCGGTTGACGGTTTCAGGGGGGAGGCGGCGGATGGGCATGGATTCGCGAGTATGGCGCGATCCGCGGGTGGGAAGAAGGGCGGCGAGCGTCTCCTCCCTGTTCGCGCAGCGAATGGGGAGGGGGACCGCGAAGCGGTGGAGGGGCACCGGTCCGCACTCCCTGCTTCGACCCCTCCACCCCCCGCGCTGAAACGCGCGGGCGGTCCCCCTCCCCATCGCAAGCGACGGGGAGGAGACGGCGTTCTACGCCACCTCCGCCAACGCCTCCTCAGCCGCGACCCACGCCGCTTCGGCCGCATCCAGATCAGACTGCGTCTTCGCCCGCGCGCGGGTCAGGCCTTCCAGCGCCTTGGGATTGCTGACCGAGGCATTGGCCATGTCGTCGTCGATGCGGGCGATCTCGGCGGTCAGCTGGGCCATCCGCTCTTCAGCCTTCTTGACCGCATGACGCAGGGTCGAGGGCGAGGGGCCGGACTTCTTGTCGTTCTTCTTGCCCTTGTTGTTCGACACGGGCGAGGCCGCGGCGACCGCCTCGTCCTTGATCTGGCTGGGCTTGACGGCGGCGGCCTTGGCGCGGTCGAGAACGAATTTGGCGTAGTCGTCCATGTCGCCCTCGAACGGCTTCACCGTGCCGTCGGCGGCCAGCCACAGGCGGTCGGCGACCATCTCCATCAGTGAACGGTCGTGGGTGATCAGGATGACGGCGCCGGAATAGTCGTTGAGCGCATCCAGCAGGGCCCGGCGGCTGTCGATGTCGAGGTGGTTGGTCGGTTCGTCGAGGATCAGGACGTGGGGCGCGTCCATGGCCACCTGATTAAGCAGCAGGCGGGCGCGCTCGCCGCCGGACAGGCTGGCGACGGTGGTCTCCTGCTTCTCATAGCCCAGACCCCATTGGGCCAGTTTGGAGCGGCGGCTGCTCTCCGAGGCCTCGGGCATGGCGCGTCGGATGATCTCCAGCGGCGTGTCGGTCGGGTCCATGGCCTCGATCTGGTGCTGGTGGAACCAGCCGACGCGCATCTTTCGATCGCGATGCAGTTCGCCGTCCGAGACGTTCAGCGCCCCGGCGATCATCTTGGCGAAGGTCGACTTGCCCGCGCCGTTGACGCCCAGCAGGCCGATGCGGTCGTCCAGGTCCATGCGCAGGTTGAGGTTCCGCAGGATCGGCCTGCCGGTCTCATAACCGACATTGGCGCGTTCCAGCCGGATCAGCGGTGGGGCCAGGGGGCGCGGTGGCGACGGCAGGATGAAGGGGGCGACCCGTTCCTCGATGGTGGTGGCGACGGGCTGCATCTTGGCCAGACGCTTCATCCGGGACTGGGCCTGGGCGGCCTTGGAGGCCTTGGCCTTGAAACGGTCGACGAAGGCCTGGAGGTGAGCGCGCTCGGCATCCTGTTTGGCCTTGGCCGACAGCTGCAGCCGGGCCTTTTCGGCGCGGGCCTTTTCGAACTGGTCGTAGTTGCCCGTGTAGAGGGTCAGGTTGCGGTTCGCGAGGTGCAGGATGTGGGTGCAGACCTCATTCAGCATCTCTCGGTCGTGGGAGATGATCAGGGCGGTGTGCGGGTATTTCTTGAGCCGCGCCTCGAGCCACAGCGCACCTTCCAGGTCGAGATAGTTGGTCGGTTCGTCGAGCAGCAGCATGTCCGGCTCGGCGAACAGGGCCGCAGCGAGGGCCACCCGCATACGCCAGCCGCCGGAGTATTCCGACATCGGCCGCAGCTGGTTGTCATGGTCGAAGCCGAGGCCGACGAGGATTTCGGCGGCCCGGGCCGGGGCGGCGTCGGCGTCGATCTCGATCAGCCGGGTCCAGATCTCGCCCATCTCCTCGGGCTCGGCGGTCTCCAGCCGGCCCAGCAGGCTGTGGCGTTCCTCGTCAGCCTCGAGGATGGTCTCGAGCACGCTGACGGGGGTGGCCGGGTGTTCCTGGTCGACGGAGCCGATGCGGGCCGTCTTGGGCAGGCTGATCTCGTCGCCGCCGGCGGCCAGTTCACCGAGGATCAGCTTGAACAGGGTCGATTTGCCGATGCCGTTGCGGCCGACCAGCCCGACCTTGGCACCGGGCGGCAGGGAGACGGAGGCATCCTCGAGGAATTTTCGGCCCCAGGCGTTGAAGGTCAGGTCGGTGATCTGGAGCATGGGGCGGGCGCTAAACTCTGTTCGTCCCTCAGGCAGCGAACGGCCGCGCCGTGAGCTTCCGGGACGCCTTGGAAAGGACGGAGGGCGCGTCTATAAGCCCGCGACCTTCAATCTCCCAACAAGAAGTCACTCCCATGACCGAACGTACCTTCTCGATCATCAAGCCCGACGCCACGCGCCGCAACCTGACCGGGGCGATCAACGCCGTGATCGAGGGTGCAGGCCTGCGCATCGTGGCCCAGCGCCGCGTGCATCTGACCGACGCCGAGGCGAAGAAATTCTACGAAGTCCACGCCGAGCGCCCGTTCTACGGCGAGCTGGTCGGCCAGATGACCGCCGAGCCGGTCGTGGTTCAGGTGCTGGAAGGCCCGAACGCCGTCGCCGCCTATCGCGAAGTCATGGGCGCCACCAACCCGAAGGACGCTGCTGACGGCACCATCCGCAAGCTGTTCGCCCTGTCGATCGGCGAAAACTCGGTCCACGGTTCGGACAGCCTCGAGAACGCCAGCATCGAGATCGCCCAGTTCTTCACCGACGACCAGATCGTCGGCTGATCCGGGCGAAAGCCCTGGACCTGCTGCGGCCGGATCGGAAACGATCCGGCCGTAGTCGTATCTGAACCCTGCAATGCGGAGGCCTTGCCCTTGAAGGACTACCGGCATCGCGATGTGGCCCTGGCCGCCGGCCTGTCGGCGCTGGCCGGCTATGTGGATGCCGTGGGCTTCATGACCCTTGGCGGCTTCTTTGTCTCCTTCATGAGCGGCAACTCCACGCGGCTCGGCGTCGGCCTCGCCCTGGGAGAATGGGACCAGGCGGCGACCGCCTTCGGGCTGATTGTGCTTTTCGTGGTCGGGGTGGTGTTCGGCGCGACCGTGGCGCGGCGCTTCGGCGAGGAACGGCGCTCGGCCGTGCTGGCCGCCGAGGCCGTCCTGTTGTTCATCGGGGCCGGGCTGTGCACGGCGGGCTGGCGCGAGGCCGGGATGGTGGCCGTCGTTCTGGCCATGGGCGTTGAGAATGCCGTGTTCCAGCGCCAGGGCGATGTCGGGGTCGGCCTGACCTATATGACCGGGACACTGGTCCGGATGGGACAGAGGATCGCCACAGCCCTGCACGGCGGGGCGCGTTGGGACTGGGTGCCCTTCCTGCTGCTCTGGACCGGACTGGCGGCCGGTGGGGCGATCGGCGCGGTCAGCTTCCTGACGTTCGACGTGCTGGCGCTGTGGTCCGCCTTTGCCCTTGTGGCCCTGCTGACGCTGGCCGTGCGCGGGGCGGAGGTCCGGGCCGCCCGCGGCTGAGATCAGGGTTGTCGGCAGAACTCGGCCAGGACTCGCGGGTAGAGGTCATGCTCGGCCGCCAGCACACGCCGGGCCAGGGAGGCCGGCGTGTCGTCCGGCTGGATGGGTACGGGGGCCTGACCCAGCACCCGGCCTTCGTCGATGCCCTCCGTGACCAGATGCACCGTGCAGCCGGCCTCGGCGTCGCCGGCCGCGAGGGCGCGGGCGTGGGTGTCGAGGCCCGGATATTTCGGCAGCAGGCTGGGGTGGATGTTCAGCAGCCGCCCGGTCCAGCGGCCGACCAGAAAGGGTGTCAGCAGGCGCATATAGCCGGCCAGGGCGACGACCTCGATGCAATGGGCTTCCAGCGCCGTCTGGATCGCTTGCTCATGCGCGGCCCGGTCCTTGCCGAAGGGGGTGTGGTCGACGACGACTGTGGGCACGCCCCGCTTCTCGGCCACGACGAGACCGGCAGCTCCGGCCTTGTTGGACAGGACCAGAACCACCTCGAACGGTGCCCCGGGCTGACGGGCGGCGTCGATCAGGGCGGCCATGTTCGAGCCGGCCCCCGAGATCAGGACGGCCACGCGGACGCGGCCCGTGGACGTGTCGGGCACAGGCGACCTCACAGACAGGGGAAGACGACGACCTTGCCGGGCGGGCCTCCGCCGGTCAACGGCCCGGCCCGGCGCTTGCGCATCGCCGCAGCCTCGGAAACAGTGTGACGGTCGTTCCGGAGTTTCGTCCATGCTTGCACTCGTCCTGGCCGCCTCGATGTTCACCGCGGCGGCTCCGCCCAACGACATGACGCGCAGCGTCTTGACCGACGTCTGCCTGCCCTATGTGACCGGCGAGACCAGCGACACAGTGGCGCTGGAATTTCTCGGCTTCGTCGAGACGCCCGCGCCGGAGGCCGATACCCGCACCTTCCAGAGCGAGGACGAGGCCTATCTGCTGCGCCTGACCACCGAAGGCAGCCTCGCCGACGGCAATCTCAACCGGGTCTGCGTGATCCAGGCGCGTCGCGGCGGCTTTGACGGGGCGAGAGCGTCGATCCTGCCGGTCATGCGGGAGGGAGGCTTTGCCCCGGAGGCGGGGCTGCCGGCCAACCGTCCGATCTGGACGAAGGCCGGAGTCACGGTCTCGCTGAGGCAGAACCCCGGGGCCGCGGCGCTGGTCCGGGTGACCTTCAGCAGTCTCGACGCCGAAGGCTATTAGGCGGCTTCCAGCTGGCCACAGACAAAGGCGACCTCGCCCGCT
>Ga0247844_1000301_pt1 | contig 107269 bp, 85 predicted proteins | sample LaCtaG_FD_192421 | JGI IMG/M metagenome (GOLD analysis project Ga0247844, IMG submission 192421) | Freshwater microbial communities from meromictic Lake La Cruz, Castile-La Mancha, Spain - LaCruzMarch201714.5m_1 | ecosystem: Environmental > Aquatic > Freshwater > Lake | place: Spain: Castile-La...
AGCGACTACTCGCCTTTTAAAATTTAGGGGGTACTAAAAATCAAAATCCGTCCAAAACCATCCCTAAAAACCTCAGGGACAGATACCTTTATGCCCGGCTCAAAACGTTTTGGACAGCTGTGCCTTGAGGTCTTCTTTTTTCCAATATGCCTTTGCAAATGATCAATATCGCACTCCCGTTTCTCCAAACCGCCCCCATCATCGCCTTCTGCGGTATCCTCTTGATCGCCCTCGGCTGCGCGGGTTCCAATGAAGCCCCTCCTCCGTCTCCCCCACCGACGCCAATCACCGAAGAGCAATTCACCCTTCCCGCAGCGCCCGCGCTTTCGTGGGAAGAAGTTCAGGCTCGGTATGGCACCTTGACCCCTTTGTTCGACGGTCTCTTCCTGACCACGGCCCCCTTTGACACCGCTGCCTTGTCCGCCCTCAACAAGAACATTCTCCCCCCGGCTCTGGCTTCCCCATTTGCCCCCTATTACGCCGAAGACAATTCGACGAAATGGGGGGTCGTCGACAGCACGGGCCGGGTAGTGGTGCCCTTTATCTGCGACGGCATCCGCGCACTGTCCGAACACCAAGGGATGTGTTCGGTCTATCGATCGTCATATTCCCTCAATACCGGTATTCCCCGCTATCGATATTACGGATCGGTTTTTTTGTTTACCCGAGCAGGGCTCTCACCCCAAAGTCATCGCAGTTTTGAGATGACCACTGTTTTTGTGGGCGACTTTCACCGACCCGAATTTGTCATCGAGCAAGGGCCTAATTACTACCTTCCGCCCAATTATTAACGACCTATATTTTCCAGAAAAGCCCTGAGAATCAAGGCCGCGGCCACGCTATCGACCTTGAGCTTGTTCGCCCGGGCCGACTTGGACGCCCCGGACTGCACCATCGACTGCACGGCTTGCTGGGAGCTGTAGCGTTCGTCTTCCCGAAATACCGGAATGGCAGGCCATCGCTTGGCGAATTGCGTCAACCAAGGCTGAATCTCGCTTTCAATGGCGCTCATCGAGCCATCCAAGCGCACGGCTTGACCCACCACCACCCCCGCGCAGGGTTCTTCGGTCAAGAGCCGCTCGAGGGCCGCGTCCAATCCCTTGCGGTCTACGCCCTCAATCGGACTCGCAATCATCCCCAGCGCATCGCTCACGGCCAAACCGCAGCGCTTGGCCCCATAATCGACCGCGATAAAACGCCCTTTTTGAACCATCGAGGGATTTACTTTTGACCTTGCTCCGGCGGCCAACCACTGCCGACCGAACAAAACTAGCCCATGAACACCCTCGAATCGCTCCACCGCCCCCGCATCGAAGCCGCTTGGGACGACCGGAGTTTGCTTTCTCTGCCCGAAACCCTCGAATCGGTCGAAGCCCTAATGCGCGCGCTCGACCTCGGCCAGGTGCGCGTGGCCGAACCCCAGGGGTTTACGGGCCAATGGACGGTGAACGAATGGATCAAAAAGGCGGTGCTTCTGTATTTTCCGCTCCACGGCATGAAGCCCATCGAAGCCGGTGAGCTGCGCTTTTACGACAAAGTCCCGCTCAAAACCGATTTTGAAGCCCTCAACGTCCGCATGGTGCCTTCGGCCCTGGCCCGCTACGGCTCGTATTTGGCCCCGGGGGTTGTGATGATGCCTTCGTATGTCAACATTGGCGCCTATGTGGGTGAAAACACCATGGTCGATACCTGGGCCACGGTGGGCAGTTGTGCGCAGATCGGGAAAAACGTCCACCTCAGTGGGGGTGTGGGGATTGGAGGCGTACTCGAACCCGTACAGGCGGCCCCAGTAATTATTGAAGATCACGCCTTTATTGGCTCGCGCTGCATCGTCGTTGAAGGGGTCCGCGTTGGGGCCGAAGCGGTCCTCGGGGCCAATGTGGTTTTGACGGCTTCGACCCGCATTCTCGATGTGAGCCAAAGCACCGTGGTCGAGCACAAAGGCTTTATCCCCCCCCGTTCGGTGGTGATTCCCGGCACCTTGCCCAAGCGCTTCCCCGCGGGCGAATTCGGGGTTCCCTGTGCCTTGATTATCGGGACCCGCAGCGAGAGCACCGACAAAAAAACCTCGCTCAACCAGGCTTTGCGCGAATACGATCTCTCGGTCTAGCCCATGCGGATCGGTTTCGACGCCAAACGTGCTTTCCACAACCGCACGGGGCTCGGCAACTACAGCCGCTGGGTGCTCGAGGGGTTGAGCGGGCGCTTTCCCGAGGCCGAACTCCTGGGGTTCAATCCCAAAGCGGGAGCTGCTTGGAGCCAACCGCCTGTTGCTGTGCGCGAATGCCGTCCCAAGGGGGTGTGTACCCTGTGGCCGGGTCTGTGGAGAAGAGGCGGGGTGGTGCGCGATCTTAAGCGTGAAAACGTGTCGCTCTACCACGGGCTGAGCAACGAATTGCCCGCAGGGCTCCCCGCGCACATCGGGAGCGTGGTGAGCATCCACGACCTGATTTTCGAGCGGTTTCCGCAGTGGTACAAGCCGATCGATCGGCATACCTATCGACTCAAGTTTCGGTCGGCGGCTCGGGGCGCGCACCGGGTTTTGGCCTTGTCGGAACAGACGCGCCGCGATTTGATCGAGTTCTACGGCATCGCCCCGGAGCGCATCGAACTCCACTACCAAAGCTGCCATCGGGATTTTCAGGTGGAACCCGAGCGATTGGACAAGGCGAGTACTACGGCGGCCGCGCACTGTCGGGAATGGGGCTATCCCGCTGATTTTGTGCTTTATGTGGGCACGGTTGAGCCTCGGAAAAATCTATTGACGTTGTTGAAAGCGCTCGGGCCACTCGATTTGCCGTTGGTGGTCGTAGGCGCGGGGGGGGCGTATCGGAAGGAATGCCAAGCCTGGGCGGAGCAAGCGGGGATGGCTTCGCGGGTGCAGTGGTATGATCGGCTCCCGCAGGGGCATTTGCCGGAGTTGTATCGGGCGGCGATGATGTTGGTCTACCCTTCTTATTTTGAGGGATTTGGAATCCCCATCCTCGAGGCTTTGTTCAGCGGTTGTCCGGTGGTGACCAGCGCGGGAGGGGTGTTTCCCGAAACGGGGGGTCCGGGGAGTGTGTATGTGGATCCGGGGTCGGTAGAGGGGGTGCGCGCGGCCGTGATTGACGTTGCGGAGGATGCGGCCCGGCGCGCGCAGATGCGGAGCCTTGGGCATCGCTATGCCTGGGAGCATTTCGAGCCCAATACGCTAATTGACAAGCTCTATCAGACCTATCATACGGTGGTCGATGAGGTTAAAACGCTCCGATGAAACCTGAGGTCGATCCTGTACGCGAACCCCGGGTGCTGCACCTTTCTACGGCTCTCGATTGGAGAGGGGGCGAACAGCAGGTGTTGCTCTTGCAACGCGAATGGGAAAAAAGCGGCGTTCCGAGCGCGGTGTTGTGCTCGACCCACAGTGTTCTGAATATCAGGCTAAAACAGCAAGGGTTGGCGTGTTTGACCTATCCCGAAAAACGGCTTTCGACAGCTCGACTGGCGCAGATGGTGCGCGATTTCAAACCCGAGGTGCTCCACCTGCACGATCCGGATGCGCATACGGCCGCGGTCTGGGCTTCGGTTTTGGGGCGGGTCCGGCTGCCGTTGATCCTCCACCGCAAGGTGGATTTTGGGGTGGGGAAGAATGTGCTCTCTCGCTTCAAATATGGGTATGTGCGGATTGCGCGGGTGGTGGCGGTTTCTGAGGCGGTCAAGCGGGTATTGGAACGTTCGGGGGCGGTCGTGGCGCCGATCGAGGTGGTGTACGATGCCTACGATCCGGAGCGTTTGGGGAAATACTCTGTGGGCTCTCCTGGGGTACCCGAGCCTGGTTCGGAAATCGTGGTGGGTACGGTGGCGGCGTTTGCGGACCACAAGGATCCGGAGACGTTTTTGGCGGCGGCGGCGCTCATTCAACAGGCGTTGCCCAAGGTTCGTTTTGTGTGGTTGGGCGAGGGGGAGCTGCGGGCCGCTACCCTATTGAAGGCGAAGCAATTGGGGTTGAACTTCGAGGCGCCGGGGTTTGTGGAGGATGTGATCGAGCGTATGCGGGGTTTTGCGGTGCTGATGTACAGTTCGAAGGAGGAGGGGTTGGGTTCGAGTTTGATCGATGCGATGGCGTTGGGGCTGCCGATGGCGACGACGTCGGCGGGGGGTATTGCGGAGTTGTTTGAGCCGGGGGTGCAGGCGTTGCTTTCCCCTCCCCGCGATGCGAAGGGGCTGGCGGAGCATGCGCTGCGGTTGCTGGGTGATCCGGAATTGCGCCGGGTGCTGGGGGCGGGGGCTTTGGCGCGTTCGGCCGATTTTAGACCAGAGGCGATGGCACAAAAAACCCTCGACATTGTCCGAGCGGTTCTCGCTGGAGTTTGACGAGGGTTCGTTGATGTGCTCTGGAAGTGGTCCAGAACAAGGATTTGCTTGGGTTTCTCAGAAGAACTTCTTCCCGAGGTTTTTGAGGTCGTTCATGTCGAAGCCGTCGTCGCCTCCGAGTTGCTTCATGAGGCCTTGTACGTCGAACCCGCCTTGGCCGTTGAGCGCGGAGGTGATTTGCCCTACCAGGTCGTTGCCTTGTCCTTTGGCGGCTCCGGCTTGTTGGTTGAAGAAGTTCATGACCATGGGCAGAGCCTGCTGCACCATCTTTTGGGCTTGGTCGGTGTCGATGCCGAGCTTGGAGGTGATGTCGGTTATGGCTTTGCTGTTGAGGGCGCCGAGCGCGGGGTGATCGGCGGGGGTTTCGGCTCCAGATAGGAGTTCGTCGAGGGCGCTGCGGTCGCCTTGGCGGACTTGTTCTTGGATGCCTTCGGCTAGACTTTGGTTGAGCGCGGCTCCGGCCTTTTCGGCCTGATCGGCGTCTACGCCTTGAAACTGTCCGAGGAGTTCTTTGAGCGGCCCTTTAGCCGACGCGAGGAGTTGATCGAGCATTTTGAGTTCTTTTGAGTGTCTGAATGATTCAAATATGCGGGGTTTGTGTTGCGTGGGTGTTATGGGGGGAGAAAAGGGTTGGGGGGGTGATAACGGTTTACGTATTGGCGATGGTGGGGCATTTGAAAAACGTCAGCACAACATTTCCACAAATGCCCATAAGAATGACTAATGCTGAGTCTACAACTGTCAGCCCCAATATTTCCAATACGATGTTAGCGGTTCGTTGTTTTCTGTTCAATTGGTTTGTCCTTGAATATTCCATTGTAAATTAAATAGCTTGCAACTCCGGCCAAAATAGTAGCAATTATGTCCCAAATGTCAATTGGCTTTCCAAGCAAAGGATGTAAAATCTCAAAAACAATTACACTAAACGTCCCTAGTTTTATTAAGTAGTTTCCTTTTTTCGTGTCATTAGATAAAATTGCAATTAAGAAAAATATTGTCGACAAAGTTCCAAATGTATTACCCAAAGTGTCGGCTATATGAAAGTCATTTATTTTACTATTGTAGATATAAGATCGATAAATAGGCCGTCCAACAAACTCATATATAAGTAAAGCAGAAACTCCAAATGCAAAATTGATTGCCTTGTATTTGGTAAATTTCCAATTTCTAAGTTCTTCTATAAAATTGTTTACTGTCATAACACTATGTCACTTTGTTGCAATCATTTTCGTTCTTTCATAACCCTTTTTCGAATTTCACTGACTATCAGTAACTATGAGAAAATTTAAAGACGGCACTTTTTTCTTCAAGCTGTCACTCTACAATGACCGCTAACTTACTTATAAGTCTAGTTTTCCTATCCCTAGTTGCGTCCCCTTGTCGTACGGGCCTTGTTTTGGTTCCTTATCCATCGCCTACGCTTTCTCAGCCCCAATTTACGGAAACGAACGTTCTCAAGAGCACCAAACCCAACTTGACTATTCGCTGCCTCGGCCTAGGCTCCGGCCTATGGCAGACATTATTAGACAGCTTCAGTTGTCCAGAGAACCATCGCGAAAACCGATTCCGACTGTTCAGCACTCTCCCCTCCCCAACGTAGCCCGGAGGCTAAGGCTAAACAGGGGCGTAGGCTGGAGCCTACGCCCAGGGGGGCGAAGTGTCATCCCGCCTGACGCTAAACCCGTGTTCTGCGTAATTTAAAAGATAAAATTTCTCGCGAAATGCAAAAGTGAATTTATTAAAAAATTTGCAATCTTGCCAAGCGTCTATTACCAATAATGCGTACTTAGTAAATATCTTTTATTTCGTTTCGTTCTTTCAAAATTTGGTTTATCGCTATCTTCGCTTCATCAACTAATTTATAGTTTTTATCTCTTTTGATCAATTCTTCTGATGATTGATTTTGAAATTCACGTTTGAAAATTGCAATTTTATTTTCTCTCACTTTTTCTAATTCTCCTGGCTCTTCTCCAAACCATTTTTCGTTTAAGCTCTTCAATTCGCTCAATCTTGTAACGATTAAAATCAATAATAGCGCTAATGGCAATAAATGGAAAATACCAATTCTTGCCTCAAATGCATTACCGAACTTTATTACATTAAAAGTCGAAAGAGTTAAGATAAATACTAATATTCCTAAACTCATATCTCTTTTTTTCAAAAAAAGAGCAGTTGAAACAATCGTAAGGCTTATGATTCCAAAGTAGGATTGAATTCTTAAAATTGGATTATAAATAATTGAAATTATTAAAAATATCCAGAGAATTGCTACAATTAGTATTTCAGCTTTCTTTTGGCGCATTATTGGTTTAGTATTACTGGTAACTTACTTATAGTTCTGGTTCTCTTACCCCTATTTGCATCCCCTCGTTGTATGGGCCTTGCTTTCGTTCCTTATCCATCGCCCCCGCTTGCACAGCCCTAATTTACGGAAACGCACGTTCTCAAGAACACCAAACCCAACTTGGCTATACGCTGCCTCGGCGTCGGCTCCGGCCTAGGGCGGACATTATTAGACAGCTCTAGCTGCCCAGAGAACCATCGCACAAACCGATTCCGACTGTTCAGCACTCCCCCCTCCCCAAGCGTAGCCTGGAGGCTACGGCTAAACACGGGCGTAGGCTGGAGCCTACGCCCAGAGGGTGCCTACGTTCAGAGATAAGGAATCGCGTCGATGGAAAAACGAAACTGAGCAACCATCGGACCTGGAAACCCAAGGAAAGTTGCTCTTCGTTTTACCGATGTTTAGAACACCAACTTCTTCGGGTCTTGCCGATTGTCGTACATCCTTAATATTTCAATGAAGTCTTCTCCATAACGGTAATACAAAGAATTGTGTTTCGTTAAAACGCACTTTCTAATTTCTTTCTCCCTATAAATAACAGGAAATTGTCCGGGATTCCTTGAAATCTGAACAAGCGACGAATCCACTATTTTGATAAAACCTTGCACAACTTTATCATCCCAATTCTCCTTCAGATACTCAAGAAGGGTTAAAAAATCCTGTTTTGATAACGGCGACCAAACAATAGCCCTAGTCATTTGAATATTTCGAACGGACCTCGGACATCACTTCTTCGCTGGCAATTCCTTTTTTTAACTCAATTTCTTCAATCGCATCAAAAATACCTTGCTTCTGTTCGTCTGTCAGTCTTTCCCAATCGCTCAGGTCTCTCTTTTCATTCATGACGTTTAAAAGAACGCCATATACTTCTTCCAGTCGACTCCTTTCAAGTGAATCAATTTGTCGGAAAATCTTGAGTTTCAAATCAGAGATGGTCATAAATTGTCTTTACTCAAAGGTACTAAAAAATTAAGTCCATGAAATTCACAGCGCTCTTCTGAATAGACCCATTGTGGAATTGAACTCCAGACACATGAAACAAAACGTTGAAAGAAATTGCAACTTTATTTTAACCGCTATCTCGGCGCAGGCTCTGGTCAAAGCAGGACTTTTTGGACGGAGCGGTCTGTCCATCGAACCAACATCAAGACTCGTTCCAACTGTCCAAGAACCCCGTTCATCACCCCCGCGTAGCCTGGAGGCTACGACTAAACACGGGCGTAGGCTGGAGCCTACGCCCAAAGAAAGTCACGCTCCTTCCCTAACGTTTGCTGTGAAATTCACTCTTGGATTGACTCCAGCAATTTCTTCGGGTCTTGTCGATTGTCCCAAAAGGCCATAATAATCAATTTCGTTTCTGTGATTTTATAATAGATACTAAAATGCCCCATGGCCGTTTCTCTTGTATCTGGATAGTTCGCTTGTTTAAAGATCAATGGATTCATTAGAATCAGATTGATCCTAGCCTTTGTTACTCTAATTAATTTCTCCGCATATTGTGTAGAACCATTTCTCTTCGTCCAGTATTTAAGAATTTCACGTCTTTGCCGAGCTGCCGTGGCTGTCCAAACTACAGTTCTTTCAGCCATTGAACGTCACTTTTGTCCAAATCATCTTGTGCAATGAGTTTTCCATCTTCGATATCTCGATCACTCAACTTCAGCATCAGAATTTGCTCTTCAGATAACTTCACAACATCATTATCTATTGAACTATTCTCCAACAATTGATGCAATGCCGCCAAATAATCTTTATCTGAAATGGTGAGTAGCTTATCGATAATGCTGTTTCTCAGAATATCAGCGCGATTCATGTTCTCGGTTTTTCCAAATTTCGTAAATCCCTTGCAATTTTCAACAATGAGATGAGCATTTCATGAAAAGAGCCTCCTAGCGCGTCTTGAGCGATTTCGGGTATCCCAACTTGGCTCAACGCACCTTCCGCAAAGGCCAGACTTCGCAGGACAGTGCCGGCAGTCCCAAGAACAACCGTCAAGACCGATTCCAACTGTCCGATACCCCCTTTCCCCTGCGTTATCCGGAGGCTACGGCTAAACACGGGCGTAGGCGGGAGCCCACGCCCAGGGACCAACGGTTTAAGCGCTCAACGCGTGTTCGGCTCAATTTTGCTTCAGCAAGCCTTGAACTTCAGATTTCAGTTTTGGCAAACTATTGATTACGATGGACCAAATCATATCATCGGCTATGCTGTCGTAGCTATGAAAGATTCGATTTCTCGTGCCGATGATGTTTCGAGCGTTCTCAATATTGAAATCCGGCATTTCTTTCAGAATTCGATGTACCGCTTCACCAATAATTTCAATATTTCGTTCAACCGCCCTTTTCGTTCGAATGTCCTTCTGATATTCAAAATAATTCATGGGTTGATCTTCAAAGAAAGATTCAATTTCTTCTATTGAATTCAGAATATCATAAAGCCAGGTCTGGATTTTATCATCCATACACAAGACGCTTTTCAAAGTCAATTTGCTTTCTGAGATAGGGATTTCGAATGCCTTTTTCCTCGAGCAAATCTACCTCGCGATCCAAAATGGCTTCCAATTGCTCCTTGAAATCAAAATAGTTGTCCGCATAGTCGTTCAAGTCTATCTCATTGAAATCCACCAGTAAATCAATATCGCTCTCGTCTGAAAATGAATCTTTCAGAACAGAACCAAACACAAAGAGCGTGTTCACCCGATACTTCAAACACAGGTGCCGTATCTTCTCTTTGTTGGACTCGATGAGATTCATAAAGCTAAAGAGGTCGGTTTTCCGTGGAATTCAAAATCATATCCCGCTTGCACAGCTCTAATTTACGGAAACGGACGTTCTCTATAGCACCAACCCCAACCTGGTTCGACCCAGCCTCGGCGTAGGCTCCGGCCTACGGCGGACATTATTAGACAGCTCCGGCTGTCCAGAGACCATCGCACAAACCGATTCCGACTGTTCAGCACTCTCCCCTCCTCAATCGTGGCCCAGAGGCTACGGCTAAAAAGGGGGATGGTACAGAATCTATGTTTGATTTACCCAATAAATTCCCTAAGCACAATAAAAACTCATAAAAATCCATTCATTCGCCCGCTTTTCCCATGTTTCTTATCTCATGAGGGTAACGCTTCCATACAACTCTTTTAAATCCTTCGACGCGAGCTTGTAGGATAACAAATAAAAATAAACACCAACCGAACAGTCTGAACCTTTCCATTTTCCATCCCAAGGTTCCGTTTGGTTTGATGTTTTGAAAATCATTTCACCCCATCTATTGAAAACCAACAATTCATAATTCTCCAAAGAGCAATTACTGGATGGATTAAAACTGTCATTCAATCCATCGAAGTTCGGCGTAAATGAATTTGGCGTGTATAATTTACAACTATCTACAATGTCGTTACAATCCGATATGGTGAAAGTTTCATATAGCGTATCTACACCACACGAAAAGTTAACAATACAAAATACGGTATACGTACCCGACTCGGAGAATGTATGTGATGGTGATAAAGCTGTGGATGTGTTGCTCGTTCCGCTTGAAAGGTCATCAAAATTCCAAGTTACATTCGATACTTGTGTCGTTGGAAAGATCGAAAACTGAATCTTATTTTCAAGGCATGTGTCATTTGCCGTGATAGAAATGCCAGAGGGAATTTCGCTTAAAACCGTTACTTGTGTGCTGGATGCGCACCCATTCTGATCCGTAGCCGTTACGGTATAATTGCCAGAGGAAAGGCCGGTTACCGTGTCGCCTGTGGCGCCATTCGACCAAGCGAAACTGAAATTGCCAGAACCCCCCGTGGCCGCTGCTGTGGCGGTGCCGTTGGGCAATCCGCACGATGCCGGTACAGAACTTGCCGTTACCGTAGGCAAACCTGTAATGGTCAGATTCAGTTGAATAATGCTGTCGCAATCAATGTTGTTGTCTACTGTATCGGTGTATGTACCTGTTTGATTGTATAAAGTTCCCCAAGGTGCGGTATAGATGGAACACGCGCTTGCTACAATGGTGTCTGTTATAAAATTACTGACGGTGATCGTGCCGTTCGTGTTTTGTACGGCACCACAATTGCCCGGTTGTGAGATGGAATAGGTAAAGGTTCCAACCGTATTTGGCGATCCGGAAATCGTAAGTATACCATTGCTCGTTGTATAGGCAACACCTATGGGTAGTCCAAATATTGTTGGCGCAGCATTGCTATAGCTGTACGTTACATTAACGATAGAATTATTAATACAAACGGTTTGATTGTCCGTGCCAACAGCCGATGTTAAAGTTAAACTGCTGTAACTCACATTGCAACAATTACCGGCCAACTCAGAAATTTCAAATGTGTCTGTGTTTAACCAACAACAATATTGTGCATTTAAGGAATACAAAGTACCCCCCAATTGTGTCGTGAAATAGTTTTCTATTTGGTCAATGGTATTACAACCTCCTTGATAGGAATTGACATCACAACTATAGCCGCAAACCATACCAAAATTAAAGCCATTGGGATTGTTCAATGCTACCGGTGGAAAGGTTAAAATTGTTTGATTGAGCAATGGCACACCAAAAATGGCCGTCGGAAAATTCCCTAGATTGCAGTTATTGTTATTCTGAGTCGAATTAAATCCAGCATACAGTACTTCGGAAACATTACTGGCAAAAGGACCGCTGATATTGATACGCACCGGTTCATAGGTGCACACACCGATTTTAATATTTGGAATATTCTGATCAATGTTAATATTCAGTTCTCCCCCATCATAATTTGAAAAAATCAAAAGAGTACCATTGGGGGAACAAGCCAAGTTCTGGGCAATAGATTGGCTGCATACTATCAAAAAACCAGACAACATAAGGTATTTCAAGATGCATAGCTTTGACTCTAATGGATACACATCTATTCTATTTTCACGTGAAACAGGGATGAGTGGCGTTTTGTTTTAAAATTGATGCAACGGACCAATGCGACCCGTTTTCTCACCCCGAACTGCATCCCCCGGTTGTAAAGGCCTCGTTTTCGTTCCTTTTCCATCGCCCCCGCTTGCACAGCCCTAATTTAAGGAAACGCACGTTCTCAAGAGCAGCTACCTCCCAACCTGGCTCAACCCAGCTTCGGGGTGGGCACTGTTACACCGGACCTTCAAGGGCCGCTTTGATATGATTTGTAGTATAAGTTAGAATCTTTTGAAAAACAAGGCGGGTAAAACAGATGTGATACGAATATCAAAATTTCTATACAGCTATCATGGGGTTTGTACAGAAAACACCCTTATTTGAACAGAAGCACGTTGATGGCGCAATAACCTGATTATATGTAAATTAATCGCAAAATCAGAACATTTGGGGGAAAACGGTTTTCCTGACAAGAACAAACATCAAGCTATCGACCATTGTCCACGAAGACCAGTGGTTTAGGAAAAACAAGGACGTAGGCCGCTACGCCGAGAATCAGAGTCTTCAGTACTGCATTTCCCTACGATTTGCATCGATCGAACTTTTGGAAAGCGCACACACGCCTCGAATTACTCCAAATCCACCCACTTAGACCGATAACCCAACAAAACAAAAACGCGGAGAACTGCGCTCACCCCCCATTCCATCGCACTGCGTTCTGCATTTTGTACCTTCGCGCCCCTTTAAACCGCATTGTCCGAAGCTCGGAGCCGAGCCCGGGCCATGGACCACGACCCCGCTTAGCGTGAACGCTCCCACCGAACCCTTTTTCGATTCGGCCTTGTTGGGTGGCTCTTCCCCCCTCGACCGAACCGTGTTTCGGGCCGTGAGCGAAGCCGCCCAGGAGCTCGGACAACCCGTATGGGTGGTAGGCGGATTTGTGCGAGACCTCCTCCTGCAACGCGACTGGCCCAGCGACATCGACTTCGTCACCCTCGGGAGCGGCATCGAACTCGCCCAAACCGCCGCCGATCGCCTCGGACAACGCGGCAAAGTATCGGTATTCAAGAACTTCGGTACCGCCATGTTCAAAGCCGACGGCTTCGAATTGGAATTCGTCGGGGCGCGGAAAGAGAGCTACCGCAGCGACTCGCGCAAACCCACCGTCGAGGACGGCACGCTCGAAGACGACCAAAACCGCCGCGATTTCACCATCAACGCCCTCGCGGTAAGCCTTAATCCCGACGACTACGGCAAGCTCATCGACCCCTTTGGCGGACTCCAAGACCTCGCCCAACGCCGGTTGCGCACCCCCCTGGACCCCGACGTTACCTTTAGCGACGACCCCCTGCGCATGATGCGCGCCGTGCGGTTTTCGGCCACACTCGACTTCGACATCGACCCCGAAGCCCTCGCTTCGATCCGCCGCAATGCCGAACGCCTCCAAATCGTCAGTGCCGAGCGCATCTTGGTCGAATTCGACAAGGTCATGATGACCCCCCAGCCCGGATCGGGACTGGCGCGGTTTGAATCGACCGGATTGCTCGCCCAGTTTTTTCCCGAACTGATCGCACTCAAAGGCGTCGAAGAAATCGAAGGTCAGCACCACAAGGACAACTTTTACCACACCCTTGAAGTGGTCGACAACCTCAGCCTGAGGAGCGAAGACCTCTGGATGCGCTGGGCAGCCCTGCTCCACGACATCGGCAAACCCGTCGTAAAGCGCTTTGACCGAAAAATTGGGTGGACCTTTCACAACCACGAATTCGTCGGGGCCAAAATGGTCCCCAAGATCTTTTCCCGGCTCAAACTGCCTCTGGGCGAACCGATGAAGCGCGTTCAGAAAATGGTGCTGCTCTCGAGCCGCCCCGTCGTGCTCAGTCAAGACGAAGTGACCGATTCGGCCGTACGCCGCCTGCTCTTTGAAGCCGGAGACGACATCGACCGGCTGATGATGCTCTGCGAATGCGACATCACCACCAAAAACCCCCGACGCAAGGCCAAGTACCTGTCCAACTTTGAATTGGTCCGTCAAAAGCTCAAAGAAGTCGAAGAAGCCGACCGGTTGCGCAACTGGCAGCCCCCCATCGACGGAGCCCATATTATGCGCGTCTTTAACTTGCCCCCCGGGCCCGAAGTAGGCCAGATCAAAACCGCCATCCGCGAAGCCATCCTCGACGGCGTCCTCCGGAACGATCCGGTAGAAGCCCACCGATTTATGCTCGAAAAAGGACGCGAACTCGGACTGACTCCGGTCGAAAGGATGGAACCGCCCGCCTTGCCCCACTCTGCCTCACCCACCGACGATACCCCCCGCTTATGAATCCGGCCCTGATCCGCATCACCTTCGACAGCCACGACGACGTATGGCGCGATCTTCGCATCGAAGAAAACCAGACCCTGCTCTCCCTCCACGACGCCATCGTTGCGGCCTTTGATTTGGAAGTCGGAGAATTGGCCTCGTTTTACGTTTCCGACGAAGATTGGAACACCCTCGACCCCATTGCCTTGGTCGATTTGGACGAAACTGGCGGTGCCCGAATGGACCAACTCATGATCGGCGATGTTCTCGCATTGCCCGGAGACCGACTGCTCTACGTTTATGACTTTTTGCGGATGCGGACGTTTTACGTAGAACGAATGGCCGAGCATCCGGAAATAGATACCACAGTACCGCTTGGACTCGTCGGATCGTTCGGAACCCTGCCTGCGCCGGAAGCGATCGCCGACCCCTTGCTCTTCGACGAAACCGATCTGGACGACGCCGACGACCTCGAAGAATGGGGAGACGATGCCGACCCCGAAGACGGTCTGGACGAGAATTCTCCTTCCTCGGATACCGACTGGTACTGAGTTCGGCTCAGTTTCCCGTATAGCCCTGCATCCCCTCTTTCAGTTTGCGGGCTTCGGCTGAGGCCGCTTCGGCAAAATCGGATCCCGACGAGGCGTATAGAATGCTGCGCGAAGCATTGATCAGCAATCCACCGAAATCGGTAGCACCCGCCTCGAGTACTTCTTGGAGATTGCCCCCTTGGGCCCCGATGCCCGGCACCAGAAAAAAGTGCTCGGGAAAAGCCGAGCGGATTTCGGCCATGCGCCCCGCCCGGGTGGCCCCGACCACAAACATCGCATTGGCACTATTGCCCCATTGGGCCACGGCGCGCATCACCTCGAGAAACAAGGCGTGCCCTTTGGCCAGTTCCAATTCTTCAAAATCGAGGGCGCCAGGGTTGGAGGTCAATCCCAACACCACCGCCCATTTGCCCGGATATTCTAAGAAAGGGCGAACCGAGTCCGAACCCATATAGGGCGCTACGGTCAAGGCGTCGAAATCGAGTTGGGTAAAAAAGGCCTCGGCGTACATCCGCGCCGTATTGCCAATATCGCCCCGCTTGGCATCGGCAATTGCAAAGTGGTTCGGATAAGCCGAGCGGAGGTAGGCGATGGTGCGCGCCAGCACTTCCCATCCGGCCAGACCTTCGGCTTCGTAAAAGGCCAGATTCGGCTTAAAGGCCACACAGTGCTCGGCCGTGGCATCGATGATGGCCTTGTTGAAGGCAAAGAGCGCATCGGGATGGTCCGTGAGCGGCTCGGGCAAGCGGGCGCGTTCGGGATCTAGACCGACGCACAGCATTGAAGACTGGGCGCGGATGTGGGCAATGAGTTCGGCTCGGGTCATGGTAGTGGAAGGGTTGGGGGAGCACAAAGATTCAACCTTCGCCCCCTTCCGCCAACCGCTGGGCATTCTCGGCCAGGTGCAACTCGTCGATGAGCCGTTGAACCTCTCCGTTGAGCACCTCGGTCAAGTTGTAGAGCGTCAAGCCAATGCGATGATCGGTGACCCGGGCTTGCGGAAAGTTGTAGGTGCGGATTTTGGCCGATCGGTCTCCGGTAGACACCAGGGTTTTGCGGTGTTCGGCCCGGGCTTCTTGCTGGGCGTTGAACGCGCGTTCGTACAAACGCGTTCGGAGCATCTGCAACGCGCGCTCCTTATTGCCCAACTGCGAACGCTCCACCTGACAGGTAATCACAATCCCACTCGGTTTGTGCGTCAGCTGCACCTTGGTTTCGACCTTGTTGACGTTCTGTCCCCCGGCCCCGCTCGAGCGCGCGGTTTGCCATTCGAGTTCGGAAGGGTGGATGTCGATATCGACCTCGTCGGCTTCGGGCATCACCGCTACGGTGGCTGCCGAGGTGTGTACCCGTCCTTGCGCCTCTGTTTCAGGAACGCGCTGCACCCGGTGGACGCCGCTCTCGAACTTCAGGGTGCCATAAGCCCCGTCACCGCTCACCAGCAGGACCATCTCCTTGTATCCGCCCATAGCCCCTTCGTTGGCATCGACTTCTTCGACCTTCCATCCCCGATTTTGGGCATAACGGGTATACATCCGCGCCAATTCGCCGGCAAAGAGCGCGGCTTCGTCTCCCCCAGTCCCGGCCCGGACTTCGATGAGCGCATTGCGCGCATCTTCGGGGTCCTTGGGCAGGAGCAAAAGTTGAATGTTGGCTTCGAGCAAAGGCAATTCAGCCTCGACCCGTTCGAGTTCTTCCTTGGAAAACGCCTTGAGTTCCGGGTCTTTTTCGCTCAAAAACATGGCCCGTGCCTCTTCGGCCAAAGCCACCGCCGAGCGGTAGACCTCGGTTTCCTTGAGCACGTTCTCGAGTTCTTTGTACTCGCGACCCATTTGGGCAAACCGCCGGTGGTCGGCGAGCAATTCGGGATCGCCGAGTTGTTCTTCGAGCTGTTGATGGCGCTGACGGAGCTTGTCGAGTTTTTCGAGCAGTCCGTGTCGATCGACGTTTTGACTCATGGATAGATAAAGCGGCCTTGCGCAGTTTCGATCCACAATTCCGCCGGACTTCCCGCTGGCAAAGCCTCGACCCGGCCGACGATTTGGGCCTCAATGCCCATTTCCTTCGAAAGCTCGATCAGCGCAGCCGCGGTTTGGGCATCGGTATAGACTTCGAGGCGGTGCCCCATATTGAACACCCGATACATTTCTCTCCAAGCGGTGCCACTTTCGGCCTGAATGAGCGCAAACAGAGGCGGAGGGGCGAAAAGCTGGTCCTTGACGATGCGCACTCCATCGACAAAGTGCAGCACCTTGGTCTGACCCCCTCCGCTGCAGTGCACCATTCCGTGCAGGGCTTGGCGATGATGGGACAACATTTGGGCCACGAGAGGGGCATAAGTGCGGGTTGGAGAAAGCACCAACTGACCGGCGTTGACCGGGGTGCCGGGAACGGGTTCGGTCAATTGGCGGGTGCCGGAATACACCAAGGCGGGATCCAGCCCAGGGTCGAACGTTTCGGGATAGCGCTCGCCCACCATCGGGCCAAACACATCGTGCCGAGCCGAGGTGAGTCCATTGCTCCCCATCCCCCCGTTGTAGGCGTCTTCGTAGATCGCCTGACCAAAGCTGGCAAAGCCGACAATGACATCTCCGGGGGCAATGCGCGCATTGTCGATCACCTCGCTCCGCTTCATCCGCGCCACCACCGTGCTGTCGACCACAATGGTGCGGACCAAATCGCCCAAGTCGGCGGTCTCTCCCCCGCTGTGTTCAATATCAATACCCCATGGGCGCAGGCTTTCGATGAGCTCATGGGTGCCCTGTACGATCGCCTTGAGGACTTCGCCCGGAACCAGACGCGCATTGCGTCCAATCGTGCTGCTCAGCACCATAGGGCCCGTACACCCCACGCAGAGCAAATCGTCGAGGTTCATCACCAAAGCATCTTGGGCGATCCCCTTCCAAACCGACAGATCGCCGGTTTCCTTCCAGTAAGCATAAGCCAATGCGCTCTTGGTGCCCGCTCCATCGGCGTGCATCACAAGGCAATGGTCGGGGCTCCCGCTCAGGGTATCGGGCAAAATCTTGCAAAAGGCCCGCGGAAAAAGGCCTTTGTCCATGTGGGCAATGGCTGCGTGGACTTCTTCTTTGCCCGCGGAAACCCCCCGCTGCGCATAGCGTTCGGCCGGGTTCGGCCCGTGTGCATCCGTGCTTTGGCTCATTTCTCGTGATCAGTCAGGGCGCGAAGTTAGTCAGGGCGCGCGCCTCGGGGACTCTTCTGTCCAAGGGTGCCGGGTTTCGGCTTAATTTCAAAGCATGAAAAAAGCGGCGATCACAATATTCATTTCATTGATTACAGGGTTATTACAACCTATATCGGCCCAAAAACCCAAAGCACCCAAGCTCGTGGTCGGGATTGTGGTCGATCAAATGCGCTGGGATTATTTGGAGCGGTATGTGGAACACTATGAGCAAGACGGGCTGATGCGGCTGATGCGCGAAGGCAGCAGTTTTGACCAATGTCATTACCCTTACGTACCCACCTATACCGCCCCGGGACACGCTTCGATTTACACTGGCAGCGTGCCCTACTACCACGGGATTATCGGAAACGACTGGTATGAACGAGACGAGCACCGCACGGTCTATTGTGTTGACGATACGGCTTATACGACCGTGGGCGCCGACAACGATGCGGGGGCCAAGAGTCCATTTCGATTGCGCACCCTGACTCTCGCCGATCAAATGAAGTTGGCCTACAACGACCGCGGTCAGAGTTGCGCCGTATCGATCAAAGACCGGGGCGCTATTTTGCCCGGCGGGCACAAAGGTGATGCGGTGTTTTGGTACGACGACCGCAGCGGGGGTTTTGTGACTTCTACGTATTATGCCGAAACCTTGCCCGAATGGGTGGTTCGCTACAACCAAAACGACCCAGCCGTCCGGTTGATGCAGACCGACTGGACCCTGCTCAAGCCCCTCGATGCCTACGTCAACAGCGCCCCCGACGCCGGTCCGGGCGAGCAAGACGTCTTCGACAAAGGCTCGGTCGAGTTTCCCTATTCTTTTTTGGCCAAAACCGAGGCCCAAAAGCGTTCGCTGATCCGCTGGACCCCGGCGGGCAATGTGCTGTTGACGGACTTTGCGCTCGAACTGATCCGCGCCCGTCAATTGGGTCAAGGCCCCGTGCCCGACTTTTTGTCGATCAGCTATTCGAGTCCCGATTATATCGGCCACGCCTTTGGACCCAATTCGGTCGAAATTATGGACCATTACCTGCGGTTCGACCTCGAAATAGCCCGTTTGCTCAAGGCCTTAGACGCCCAATGTGGCAAAGACGGATATGTGGTGTTTCTCACGGCCGACCACGGGGTTAAGCCCAATGGATCTCTGCTCGAACAGTGGAAGATGCCCTCGGGCACTTTGCGATCCAAAACGGTTTTGGATTCGCTCAGGGCGTTTTGCGGACGGGCCTATGGCGCTCCCGATTTGATCGAAACCGTTGAGGACAACCAGGTGTATTTCAGCACTTCGGCCCTCGAAAAAGCGAAGATCGGCACCCGGGACCTCGAAGCCGCGGTGGTCGACTATCTCCGGCCCCGGTTTCCAGAAATGCTCGGCATCGCGGGACGCTCCGCGCTCGAAGGGCGCATTCCAGGACGCGATATGGGCTCGTTTCCCGTCAACGGACACCACCCCCATCGTTCGGGCGATGTATTTTTTGAACTGGCCGTCAATTATTTGGCGGGCTCCACCCAAAGAGGGACCACCCACGGGGCTTCGTTCGACTACGATACCCACGTTCCCCTGATCTTCAAAGGCCCCGGCATTCCCAAAAACCAGCGTTTTTCGGACGAGGTCTACATTGTCGACATCGCCCCAACGCTGGCGTATTGGCTGGGGATTCAAGAACCCGATGGATGCATTGGGCGGGTGATTTTGGAGCAGGGAAAGCGGTGAAATAAGGGTGCTGGGGCGTCAATACAATGCTCCCCATCTGAGTTCGGCCGCCATCGGTGATTCGGGTTTGTATGATCCTGATCGGATGGGTGTCGCCCGTTTCTTTGACAGGGCTCGGAGTTGGAATTTCGAGGGAGGGAGTGGAGGAAACGGTCAGTGACAGTATTTCCAAAATGATCGCCTATTCGGCTCTCTTTCAGGATTATCCCATATTCGGATTTCGGATGGGGGATGGGGCTGGAGACGGAAAAGATGACTACAAAAATTACTCTCAAAGACACGCATCCTCCTCACATTCAGTTTCATCCCATATCCGGATTTAGGATTAAGTATGGAAAACAGCGCCGGGACGGAGACTACAATTTTCACCTAAAAGTTCCCTTAACCTCCTCATCCACAACATTATTCCATATTCGAATTGTGAATAAAGAATGGAAAACAGCACCGGAACGGAGACTACAATTTTTACCCAAAAGTTCCCTTAACCTCCTCATCCACAACATTATTCCATATTCGAATTGTGAATAAAGAATGGAAAACGGCTCTGAAACGGAGACTACAATTTTTACCCAAAAGTTCCCTTAACCTCCTCATCCACAACATTATTCCATATTCGAATTGTGAATAAAGAATGGAAAATAGCGCCGGGACGGAGACTACAATTTTTACCCAAAAGTTCCCTTAACCTCCTCATCCACAACATTATTCCATATTCGAATTGGGAATAAAGAATGGAAAACGGCACCGGGAGGGAGACTACAATTTTCACTCAAGATTCCCCTTAACCTCCTCATCCACAACATTATTCCATATTCCAATTGTGAATAAAGAATGGAAAATAGCGCCGGGACAGAGACTACAATTTTCACACAAAATTTCCCTTAACCTCCTCATCCACAACATTATTCCATATTCGAATTGTGAATATTGAATCGAACTGACGCAGAAGGAGATACGAGAATTCAACTACAGCTCCTCCCCACCAAATCTTCAACCCATGCCAAACTCAATCCAAACTTACCCTCACTATCAACACAATACACATCCCTGTGGGGTAGAGTACTTCATCCTCATCGCCTTATAATCCCATCCATCCCAAACCTCACCCCCCACCATGGAGTCTGATCACCTCTTCAATACACAACAATGCGTTCGTACCGATGTGTGCTCCCATCCTTCGATTGAAAATGAAGGACATAAATGCCAGCTCCTCGCCCGAGCAGAAACCCTTCCCAGTGCTCGGTTGCGTCTTCTAAGCCCCATTGCCTTCCCGAGGGAGCGATGATGCGCACAGGCTTCCACTGTCCACTGGGATCTGAACAACGCACCCACCCCCGGGTTGGATTGGGGACGCAGATGAGTTCATTTGCCTCCGGTACTTCCCCGATTCCGATTCCACCGACCACGGCGTTTTGGACTGTTGAATCACTTTGCTGGCAGCGGAAAGAACGGAGTTGAATGGCATAGCTCCCAGATTGGCTATACGTATGAACAGGATTGGGATCGTTCGAAAATTGCCCATCGCCAAAATCCCAAAACACCGAATCCGAGCGCAGCGATAGGTCGGTCAGGGCGACTTGGAGCGGGGCGATAACCTGAAGGGCAAAATCGGCCACTGGATCGTAATAACCTACATTCCAATGGATTAAGGAGTCTTGCACCAAGGTTTGGACCACCGATCGGATGCGCCATGCATCGGCCGAATCCAGACCCTGTACGGTAGCGAGCCCCATCGGACTGTTGCGCGTCAACACGGTGTAAAAACTGCAGGCGGCGGCGTAGGTTCCGGCCAAGGAGGGATGGCTTCCGTCGGAGGCATACAATTCCAGCCCCGGATGGCTGGTTCGCAATTGGCTCCATACCGCGCCAACCGGCGACAACACCGCCGAAAAACTGTCTGCCATGGTGCGGTACCGCAAAGCCAATAGACTGTCCATGCCCGCATAAGTGCATACCGGGGGCCACGAAGCGCAGTTTCCGGCATCGCCATTTTTGCGTCCCCAGGTCTGGTAGAACACTGTTTCCGCACAAGGATTGTAGAGTTGAATGATGCTATCGAGCTCAAATGCATACGGATAGACCTCTTGTTCTACCTGCGCCAACGGAAAAGAGGGGCGTTGGCTCTGCTCTTGCAAGACCACATAATCCCAATCGCCTTGTTGAATCAGCGAAAGCGTCGTGGCATTGTTGCGGTGCAACTCGAAGGTGTAGCCGCCGGGCGCACTTTGGGCCGTACTCATGCTGTCGCCCGCCGAAGTCGCCAATTGCGTCAGCATTCCGGGCAGATCGTTGACATAGGTATAGCTGTTGCCAATAAACAGCACCTTCGACGTTGTCGGTTGAGCCCACAAAAATGTTGGGGAGGCCAGCCCTATCGCAAGCCCTGTCCACGTTCCTATCCTCCTCCAAAGGTTCATACGCATGGTGTCGAAAAATGATTTAGAACGGATTGCAGAGCGAAGTAACGCGCCTCTGTGCTAAACCGAGGTATCGATTGTGTTTTGGCTCAACCGTGGCGATTGAAAGGAGTGCAGGAAGATTGGGTTGAAATAAAAATGGATACCGTCTTTTGATATCGCACCTTATTATATCGTAATATTGCGATATCCAAATAACCCGATACTGTCAAAGATGGGGGCGAGCAAGACCGAACTGTTTACCGAGCAACAAAACGACCTGGCCCAATTGGCCAAAGCCTTGGCACATCCCGCCCGGATCGCGATTCTGCAACACCTGATGAAAACCGGGAGCTGTGTGACCCATTTGCTCATCGACGAATTGGGTCTGGCCCAGCCCACCGTAAGCCAGCATTTGCGCGAACTCAAAGAGGCCGGCCTCGTCAAAGGGAGCGTAGAAGGACCCAAGGTCAACTACTGCATCCATACCCAAGGTTGGTCGAGGGCGGTCGAACTGCTGGGCGATTTGCTCTCGGGTTGGAATCCCGATAAGGACTACAAAACGGAGTGCTGTTAATGTCAAACAACCCCATGAATAATCAGGAAATCAAGGAAATGGTGCGTCAGCGCTATTCCGAAATCGCGCTACAAGACCGCAATTCCAATGCCGCCTCCTGCTGCGGCGCCGGGCCGGTAAGCGGTGAGGTATACACCATTATGAGCGATTCGTACGAAGGCTTGCCCGGACACGTAGCCGAAGCCGATCTCGGCCTGGGGTGCGGATTGCCCGTTCAGTTTGCCGATTTGTCGGAGGGCTGCACCGTGATCGACCTCGGTTCGGGGGCTGGGAACGACGCCTTTGTGGCTCGGGGCGAAGTAGGACCCAGCGGAACCGTATTCGGCATCGACTTTAGCCCGACCATGATCGAAAAGGCCCGCACCAATGCCCGGAATCGGGGGTTGGACAATGTGCACTTTATCGAGGCCGATATCGACAGCGTGCCCCTGCCGGGCAACCTCGCGGATGTAGTGGTCAGCAATTGCGTCTTGAACCTATTGCCCGACAAAACCTCGATTTTCCGCGAGATTTTTCGCCTGCTCAAGCCGGGCGGACACTTCAGTATTTCGGATGTGGTGCGCACCGGGGTATTGCCCGACGCCTTGCTCCAAGAGGCCGAAATGTATGCAGGCTGCGTCAGCGGTGCCAGCGAGCGCTCCGAATACCTCGAGTTGATTGCCGAGGCCGGTTTTGAGGAAGTGGTGGTACAACGCGAAAAGCCGATTGCACTTCCCCAAGACATTCTCCAGAAATACCTATCGGAATCTGAAGCGGCCGCTTGGTCTACAGAGCGCCCTCGATTGATGAGCGTTACGGTCTTTGGACGCAAACCCCTTACCGACTCGGAATCCGATAAGACCCGCCGAAAAGTGTCGCTTTCCAAACCGCGTGTGGTCCTTACCGATCTCTCTCCCACCTCGTCCTGCGCCCCAGGCTCGAGCTGTTGTTAACCCACTGATTTTCTTCCCTTTTCTTCCAACCTCTTCAACCCCAAACCCATGAAAACGTCCCTGAACAATCCCAAAACAATCGGCGGAATGGCCTTGGTGTCCCTGCTCTGGTTGGGCACCGCCTGTGGTCCCAAAGCCGAACCGACGGCCACCGAAACCCCCGAGGCCTCGACCGAAGCGGCGGAGGAAACCCCTGAGGCTACGGCTGCGCTCTTCGCCCCTTTGGCGGAAAAAGCGCGCAACTGCGAAACCCAGTTTGATCAAATTCCCGCCGATCGCAAAACCCAGTTGGACAAATTGGCGCTCTACATCAAAACCCAAAAGAGCAGCGGTCAGAACAGCAAACTGGTGTTTATCTGCACCCACAACTCCCGCCGCAGCCATTTGAGCCAGATTTGGGCCAAGACCGCCGCCGAGTACTACGGAATCGGTTCGTTTATCGAGACCTATTCGGGAGGAACCGAAGCTACGGCCTTCAACCCCAGAGCGGTGGCCGCTTTGGAACGCTCGGGATTTGTGATTGAAAAACCCGAAGGCGAAAATCCCCACTACCTGGTGCGCTACGCTGAACAGGCTCCGGCCCTCGAGTGCTTCAGTAAGGTCTACGACCAAGCTCCCAATCCCGACAAAGGCTTTGCGGCCGTTATGACCTGCTCTCAGGCCGACAAAAACTGCCCTTCGATTCCCGGAGCCGCGGTGCGCATTCCGATTCCCTACGAAGATCCCAAGGCTTCCGACGGCACCCCCGACGAAGCCAAAGTTTACGACGAGCGCAGCGCGCAAATTGCGACCGAGATGTTTTACCTCATGAAGCAAGTTCAGGCGTGAGGCCGTTCCTCGGGGTGCTGACGCTGCTCATCGCTTCGAGCCAAACCGCATGGGCCGCCGGGGGATTGAGCGATTTGAACGGATGGGTTGAATCCCAACTGGCTTCGTCGACCGGCATTGGTTCGTATGGGCTCCTGCTGCTGGGCGGGGTTCTCGCCAGTTTGCTGCCCTGCGTCTATCCCGTCTACCCGCTCACGGTTCGGTTTTTGACCGGACGCAGTTCGCGCTGGGGACGGTTTGCGCATCCGTTGGTCTACTACATCGGTTTGGCGGCCATTTACTTCGGTTTTGGCATCATCGCGGCGCTCAGCGGAGGGGCCTTCAACGAAATTCTCCGGCTCCCGTTGGCCAATCTGCTGATCGGGGTATTGTTCGTCCTGCTTGCGCTTTCGACCGTCGACTTGCTCCATCTGCCCTTGTTTGGCGGTCAAATCGATGCAAAAGACCCTGGTCTGTGGGGCAGTTTTGCCATGGGCGCTGGGGCGGGTTTGCTCTCTTCGGCCTGCGTTGGACCCGTTGTGGTCAGCATTTTGATTTCGATTGCTGGGGCTACATCAGGTCTGACCTTCGGAACCGTGGCCACCGCGGCTTTTAAGATGTTTGGCTTTGGGCTCGGGGTGGGATTGCCCATTTTGCTCATTGGCGTCTTTGGTATGGCCCTGCCCAAAGGCGGGGCGTGGATGCGCTGGGTGCAACGGGGATTTGCCCTGCTGATCGCCTACTTTGCCTGGGGCTATCTCGAAAAGGCCTTTTCGGGTTATGGTCTTCAAACCCGTCAAATTCAGGCCCTGATGGCCGGATCGATTTTGTGGGTGGCTGGGCTTTGGGCTTGGCAGAAGTCGGACGTAACCGCCCCTGAACGCATGTCCCGATCGCTCTGGGGTTTGGGCGCCGCCTTCGGTTTTGCCCTGCTCTTGAGCGCGCTCCTGCCCGCTTCGGGAACGAGCGGCTCGGGAAGTAGTGCCCAAGCCTCGGCGCCTTTGGTCGAACAAAAAGGAGCCCTGCGTTGGAACCTCGATCGCAAAGCGGCCTATGCCGAGGCCAAGGCTTCGGGCAAGGTGGTGTTTCTCGATTTCCACGGCGATTGGTGCACCAATTGCAAGGCCTTTCAAGCCCTGACCCAAAGCGACGACGCCCTCAACCAAGGGCTGCAGCAGGCGGTGCTGCTCAAAATCTACGATACCTCGGATTTGTTTGCGGAATACCGAGAAGACCCCCGGTTTCCCGAGCTTAAAGTCGGACTGCCGTTTTTTGTGATTACCGACGCCGAGGGCAATGTGCTCTACAAGACGACCGACTATACCAAGACCGGCGAAATGCTGCTCTTCCTCAACAACGAATAACCGCATTGGCATGTCGACCCCCGCGCCCAAAAAACTCAAACTCCTCGACCGCTACCTGACGCTCTGGATTTTCCTGGCCATGGGCGTGGGCGTGGGTTTGGGCGCGTTATTTCCGCAGTGGCCCCCGGTCATTGAATCGATAGGGCGAGGCGGGACCAATATTCCGCTGGCCATCGGATTGATTTTGATGATGTACCCGCCATTGGCCAAGGTCAACTACCGCTATTTGCCCTTGGTGTTTACCGACCGAAAAACCTTGTTGACATCCTTGGTCTTGAACTGGTTGGTGGGCCCCATTTTGATGTTTGCGCTCGCCTTGCTGTTTTTGCCCGACTTGCCCGAATACCGCACTGGTCTCATTTTGATTGGGTTGGCACGCTGTATTGCGATGGTCTTGGTCTGGAACGATTTGGCCAAAGGGAATCGGGAGTACGGAGCCGGATTGGTGGCGCTCAACAGCCTGTTTCAGGTGTTTGCCTACAGCTTTTACGCTTGGGTGTTTATTACGGTTTTGCCGCCATATTTCGGTTTTCCCGCCACCGATGTCGATTTGCCCATTCGGCTTGTGGCGGAAAGCGTGCTGATTTACCTCGGAATCCCTTTTGCGATGGGCTATCTGAGCCGTTGGGGTCTGACCCGGGTCAAGGGGGTAGAGTGGTATGAAACGGTGTTTTTGCCAGCCATTTCGCCCATCACCCTGATCGCCTTGCTCTTTACGATTGTGTTGATGTTCAGCCTCAAAGGGGCCCTGATTCTCGAGATTCCGCTCGATGTACTCCGCGTGGCCCTGCCCCTGCTCGTGTATTTCATTTTGATGTTCGCGCTGGGCTATGGCTTGAGCAGTTATTTCAAAATACCCTACGACAAAAAGGCCGCGATTGCCTTTACGGCCGCGGGCAACAACTTCGAATTGGCGATTGCCGTGGCCATCGCTGTGTTCGGTCTTAACAGTGGTGCCGCTTTTGCAGGGGTGATCGGCCCCTTGGTCGAAGTGCCCGCCCTCATCCTGCTGGTGCGCGTCGCGCTCAAACTCGGACAACCCAAAACCGTACAAACCGCCAAGCCATGACCCTGTTTCTGTTTTCCGACATTCATTCCAATCTTCCGGCTCTGGAAGCCTTTCTGGAGATTGCAGACCGAGAAAAACCCGATGCGCTCTATTGCTTGGGTGATTTGGTCGGCTACAACATCTGGCCAAACGAGGTGGCCGCGCACCTCCGGAGCCGGGGCATTCCGTGCATTGCGGGCAACTACGACGAAGGCATCGGGCTCCACAGCGACGATTGTGGCTGCGCATATAAAACCGACGAAGAACAAGCCAACGGAGCCGTTTCGATTCGGCTGACCAACGAATGGGTCACCGACGAGACGCGTCGCTATCTCCACAGCCTGCCGCGCCACCTGCGCCTCGATCTGCACAACGGGCCCGAAGCGCCCAATTTGATGCTGGTCCACGGCAGCCCGCGGAAAATCAACGAATACCTGTTCGAAGATCGGCCAGACAAAAGCCTGTTGCGCATTCTGCACGACGCCCAAACCGATGCCCTATTCTTTGGACATACCCATCAACCCTACCACCGCATTCTCGAAGACCACTACGAAGATGGACGGGTGCGCTATCGGCATGCGGTCAACATTGGCTCGGTGGGCAAGCCCAAAGACGGAGACCCGAGGGGGTGCTTTGTCCGGGTGCGCTACGAAGGGGTGCCGCGCTTCGACACCCTCGAAGGGTTTAAAGTGGACTTTGTCCGCTTCGATTACGACGTGGAACGTGCCGCCAAGGCCGTAGAGTACAGCGAGTTGCCCGACGCCTACGCCGAAGCGTTGCGCAAAGCGCGCTGATCATCCTCCTCTTTTGCTCAATCTTTACCGCCTCAAGACGATGCATCGTTGGAATTCGGAGGTACCGACCCTTTCTTGTTGCGCATGCGACCCACGAGGGCGACACCAGCCAAGACCATCCCCATCCAGCCTGAAAGCCGGAGCAATACGTCCCCATAACGGCTGTAGAGCGTCACCTCGCGATTGGCATACAGCGTGCCCTTGAGCACCCCCTCTTGCTCCCAACCCAGGGTTTGCATCAGGTCGCCTCTTTGGTTGATCAGGGCGCTGATCCCGGTATTCGCCGAACGCCCGATGGCCCGGCGGTTCTCGATGGCGCGCAAACGGGCGTAGTGTAAATGCTGGCGATGGCCTTCCGAATTGCCCCACCATCCGTCGTTGGTAATTACAAACAAGATATCGGACCCTTTTTTGACATAACCGGTCACGAACTCGCCAAATTCGTTTTCCCAGCAAATAATGGTGCCGCAGCGGTGTTGCCCATCTTGACTCACAAAGATCTCTCTGTGGTCTTGGGTGCGGTTGGTTCCGCTAATCCCGCCAAAGTCGAAGGTAGAATTGCCCAAAATGGGGCCCAAGACCCCAAGAAAGGGCATTTTTTCCGCCCCGACTACCAATCTCGACTTGTGGTATAGGGGCACGCTATCGGCTGAATTGATTTGAAGACCCGTGTTGAAGACATCGTACCAATAGCGTCCCGAGGGGTGCGGGCGGCAGGTTTCGTTGACCCGGGATTCGTACCAGCGCACGGTATTGGCCCCCATGACCAGATTCAAATGGGGGTATTTTTCATAAAACGCCCTCAATCGACGAACCTCGGCTTCCGAATCCATGCGGTCTTCGTCCAAACCGGCCGGAATCAGGGTTTCGGGACCTACGACGTAGCGGGTATTGTCGGAGATCTGGGGTTCGGCCAAATCCAAGAAAATCTGGAGCTGTTCGATCGAACTCTTTTCAAATTTCTCGGTGTAGGCGTCAATATTGGGCTGTACCACAATGACTTCAAGGGGATCGCCCTGTTCCTCGTAGCGAAAATACTGCCAGAGCGATATCGAAAGCGGAACCAACAAGACCAGCGCGGGTTTGGCCCAGCGCACCGGCCATTCCTTGAGAGGGCGACCTATACAAATGGTGGCACTTTTATAAGCCAAAATATTGACTATCAGTACCCAAAGACTACCTCCAAAAATACCCGTCACCGAATACCACTGTACCCATTCAGGGCGGGTGGCAAAGACGTTGCCGAGGGCCAGCCACGGCCAATTGAGATCCCAATCGCGGAGCAGCCACTCGCCCAGCATCCAGTAGCCGATCAAGGCGAACCAACCGCGTTTGATGCCCAACACGGGTAGGGATCGTTTCCACGCCCAGACGGCCAGGGCTTCGACCGCTGCCGCGATAAACACCACGGCCACGAGCCCTGACCAGTGCGCCAGCGCAATCCACCAAGCCGTTAAACCATTCCACAAGGCAAAGGCCAACCAGGCCAGGCCGAAAAATCGCTTTCCGCCCCTTTCGCGTTCGCGGTCGAGCGCCCACAACAGAGGAACGAGGGCAAAGAAGGCCAAAAACGGCCAACCCTGCTCGGGCCACGACAGCCACAACAAAAGTCCGCTCAGTACAGACCCCAACCAAGGCGCCCAGCGCTTCACGATCCCCAACGGTATTTGAGCGTAAACAAATGGCTATAGAGCGCGCTGCTCTGATCGCCCAAATCGGTCAAGGCATAGTCGACCGACAAACCCCGGTAGCGAAAACCCAGCCCCATATTCGGCTGCCACAGCGTATTGCGCTCGCCGGCAAAATCGGTGCTCCGCTGAAAATTCCCGGCACCCAGCCGCAAAAACACGGTTTGACGGTAATCGGCTTCAAGGCCAATGGCGGGATCGATGTTGCCAAAATCGGCGCTGACCAAGCTGTTGCGGGGCCCGTCGAAGGTAAAGTCCGCATTGGCCTCGGCTTGGAGCCCAAAGCGGTCGTCCCAGTTCCAATGATGCGCGGCGCCAAGCACCAATCGAGGCAGGGTGAGCTCGATGGCGTTCTCTGGAGCTTCGTTGCCCGTAGCCGCCAGCGTGGAATCCAGAGAAGCCGTGGTCGAAATCGACCAGGCGTTGAAGGTGGAGGGCACATCGCGCACCACCGCGCCAAACTCCCAATTTCCCAGCGTGTATTGGGCTCCAGCGTCGAAACCGAACCCGAAAGCATCGGCAAACGAGCCGACTTGCCGATAGACCAGTTTTAGGTTGGCTCCGTAGCGCAATCCCTCCACCGTCTGCGAGCGGCGGGCATAGGAAAGCAACAAGGCATAGTCTGCGGCCGAAAACAGTTTGATGCGGTCGTAGTTGACGTTTCCGTCGGAATCGATCAGCTCGGAGGTGTCGGGAATATCGTCTACCCCAAAACGCAACAGGCTTACGCCCACAGTACTGACGGCATCGACCGGGGTGGCAAATCCGAAATAGTCGTATTGGGCAAGCCCTCCGAAGTATTCAGCGTGCATCAAGGCGGCCTCGTTTCGGCCTTCTAAGGCTGCGAGACCCGCGGGATTCCAATAGCCTGCACTGACATCGCGCACCCCGGCCACTACCGCACCCGATCGGCCAAAGGCCGCGGCGTCGACCCCGATGTGCAGAAATTCATTGCTGTATTTGCGACCGGTCTGGGCCACCGAGGCGCCGACGAACCCGAAAAAGGCCATCAGCGTCCACCCCCATTTGGCTTCCATTCTTCGTTTGTGCATGTACTGATTTTCGCTTTCGGCCCGTCCAAAGGTCTGCATCCAAATCGGGGTCAACAAGTCCCGGACCAAGGGTCTTCGAACAACCTTGTACACCAAACCGCAGTTTCGGTCTATTATTGCGCTCCACGGCTCATCCAATGGTGTTCAACGCTCAGTCAAACCTGCGTTTTCGGCGCGCTCTTCCCCACGTATTTACCGCGGGCAATTTGTTCTGTGGTCTGTTGGGAATGGTCTTTTTGCTCAGTGAACACCGCATGGCACTGGCTGCGGCTTGTATGGGGGTTGCCTTGTTCTTGGATGTCTTTGATGGTCTGGTAGCCCGGCTGTTGGGTGTCGACGGAGATTTTGGCAAGCAACTGGACTCATTGGCTGATGTAGTCAGTTTTGGGGCACTTCCTTCGGCCTTCGCTTGGGAATTGCTGCTGCGCTGGGAGACCGCTACGGGAAATTCGGTAGGAGCTTGGCGCTACCTGACCCTGCTCCTCGCCGTATTTGCAGCGCTCCGGCTGGCCAAGTTCAATCTAGACCCGGGGCAAAAGACCCACTTCATCGGATTGCCGACCCCTGCCATGGCGGCCTTTTTTGGGGGTTGGGGCATGGCGGTCGATTCTGGAGCGACAGTGTTGTGGCACCATCCCATTATAGTATTGATTGCCACGGGATTCATGTGCTTTCTTATGATAGCTCCGCTTCCGTTGTTTTCGCTCAAACGCAGCCCCGGAAAGCCATTTTCGCCCGGCATTGGGATTCTGCTCGGACTGGGGCTTTTTGGGGTATGGTTTCTCCACTGGTGGACCCTGCCGCTTGTCGTAGTTTTGTACCCGTTGATTTCGCTGGCGATTTTCCGACCCGCTGCCGATGCGGTCTAATAGGGAGAAGCCGATCAGTGAACCTCTCCGAATGAACTTCTATCCAACGCCTTTCGCATGAAATTCCGAGCCGAAATCGATGTAATGCCGCTCAAAGCCCTGCTCGATCCCCAGGGCAAAACCTTAACTGCCCAAATGAGCAATGTGGGAATTGCGGGGGTGATGGATACCCGGGTCGGCAAGCACATTCAGATGGAGCTCGAGGCGGCCAATGAAGCCGAAGCCCGCAATCGGATCGACGAAGCCTGTAAAAAGCTGCTCGCCAATCCGATTATGGAGCACTATCGGTTTGAATTGGTGGCGGTTTAATAACTAGGTTATTGCTGATGTGTGGACACGTCATGGCGTGTCCCGTCAAATTCTACGGATATTTTCATTCGGTGGTTGAACGTCTGGCCTTGTCCCTAACGGTTTTTGTTCCATTGGGCAATATTGTTTTCGATGTACCTGCTGATTCGACGGTATTCATCGTCAGAACGAATCACATAATCGTGAAATCGGGATTGCCATTGGAATGTTTCATGGCCGTTTTGATTACACCATCGTTTGACCGATGATTTGTATTGGTTTATAATCGTTGAAACCGATCCAGGAATGCACTGCGCGAATTTCCGGCTGGACCCAAATTTTTGATGGAACAAACCATGGCGTATTGGGTCAATGTCCGCGGACGACATTACCTGCAGGGACACACCATGGCGTGTCCCTGCATCGTTTTGTAAACAATTTTCGGGGTCACCATTGCCATGGCGTGTATCGTCATTATCCGGGGCATTGGATTGAATTTCAATAACCCCGTGAATGTGATTGGGCATAATTACGTACGCGTGCAATACCGCCAGGGAATAGTGCTGCGGAATCGCCAACCAATTTTGTTCAGCCTTTAGGCCTATTTCGTTCAGATACAATCGTCCGTGTTGTATGTAGCCAAACGAACATTTTTTATCCTTGACGCAGATTGTAATGAAATACTGACCGAATTGGGTATAATCATAACCCTTTAACCGCGTCGATTGCCGATGGTGAATGGCGGGATTGTATTTCATAATAAAAATGAATCGTTGTGACACGCCATAGCGTGTCACTGCATCGTTTTATGCACAATTTTCGTTTTCACCGTGACCTTGGCGCGGCCTACAATTGTAATAAATAATATTATTCTGACAATATGTAATTTCCCGTTGTTTTCAACGCAACCGAATCCCTCAATCCACCCAATACAACTCATACCGCATCCCAGTGGGGGTTGGTCGGGTGCGCAGGGCCCACTCGTCGGGGTCGGTGGTTCTCCAGACTCCACGGCGGTGGTCGCGCACTTCGATCTTGAGCGATTCCAAGGGCAGCGGGTGCCGATCGGCCCGAATCATCAATGGGCCACGAAGCAGGGACACGCCATGGCGTGTCCCTGCTTCGTGGCTTTGCTTTTGGTGATAGACCACGTTTCCTTCCTCGTCCAGATCCATGCGCTCCCGATACCACTGTATGCCCGCGTCGGGAGCCGAACTGGCCTCGATACGGGCTACCCCTCCATTCGAATGATACACCAAATCGACCGAGGCATGTCCGGCATAATTGCGCCGTACCCCGCGAAATACCAGCGTTCCCGTTTTGCGGTACACCCATACCCCCGATTCGGTTCTGCCATAGGCATCTGGGCCTTCAAAGACCTCTAAACAGGCAGGTTCGCCGCTGTTGTAGCGATGCCAAACCGTGTCCTGAGCCCAAAGCGCAGTGCCGGCCAACATCGATAACCAAAGTCCAAAATAGCCACTCATACCCCCTTCTTTGCAATTGCCATGCCGCAATTGGGCTGGGCTTTCTACATTGGATTCCGCTAATCGTCGCATTCTATCACCACCACCATGGCCGCTTACCACCTCGACACTTTCGAAGCCTATCTCGATGCCCGGCGCGAAGCCCGCGACAACCCCGAAGCCTTTTGGGCCTCCATTGCCGAACATTTCGATTGGAAACGGCCTTGGAGCCAAGTCCTTTCTGCCGATTTCGATCAGGCCCACAATCGTTGGTTTGAGGGGGGCATCATGAACATCACCGAAAACTGCCTCGATCGCCACCTCGAAACCCGGGGCAACAAATTGGCGTTGATCTGGGAACCCAACGACCCCCGTGAGCGATTTATACGACTTACTTATCGAGAACTCCACGCTCAGGTGTGCCGGGTGGCCAATGTCCTCAAGAAGCACGGGATTCAAAAAGGCGATCGGGTGGCGCTGTATATGCCCATGATCCCCGAACTCGCAATTTCTGTCCTCGCCTGCGCCCGGATCGGAGCGGTGCATTCGGTCGTCTTCGCGGGATTCTCGGCCCAGGCGTTGGCGGACCGAATCCAAGACGCAGGGGCGCGTTGTGTGCTCACCGCCGATGGTTTGTATCGCGGCAACAAGGAAATCCCCGTCAAAAGGGTCGTCGACGAAGCCCTCGAGCAATGCCCCACAGTCGAGAAAGTTTTGGTCGTGGAGCGCACCCGCTGGGCCGTTTCGATGCAACCCGGACGGGACTTCTGGATGCACGAAGAAGTCGAAACCGTAGAGCGGGACTGCGCGGCCGAACCCATGGAGGCAGAAGATCCCCTCTTTATTCTCTACACCTCGGGGTCTACGGGCAAACCCAAGGGGGTGGTCCACAGTGGTGGGGGCTATATGGTTTATGCCGGCTACACCTTTCGCAATGTCTTTCAATGTCGGGAAAGCGAGGTGTTCTGGTGCACCGCCGATGTGGGCTGGATTACAGGGCACAGCTATTTGCTGTACGGACCTCTGCTCAATGGAACCACCACCCTGATGTTCGAGGGGGTGCCGACGCATCCCGATCCAGGGCGCTTCTGGCAGGTGTGCGACAAACATGGGGTGAATGTGTTCTACACCGCTCCGACCGCGATCCGGGCGTTGATGGCGGCGGGAGAAGACCATGTGTTGGCCTACAGTCTCGACTCGCTCCGGCTATTGGGTACGGTGGGGGAACCGATCAACGAAGAAGCCTGGCATTGGTACCACATTCACGTGGGGAAAGAGCGCTGTCCGATTGTGGATACCTGGTGGCAAACCGAAACCGGGGGCATTATGATTTCGGGTCTCGGCGCGCTCAGTCCGATGAAACCAGCGCATGCGGGCCTGCCCTTGCCGGGTATCGAGGCCGTTTTGCTCGACAAAGAGGGTCGCGAAATCGAATCGACCGAAGCCGAGGGGTTACTGTGCATCAAGCGGCCTTGGCCGGGGATGATTCGCACGACCTATGGCGACCACGACCGCTGTATTCAGACCTATTTCAGCGCGTTTAAGGGGTATTATTTTACCGGCGATGGGGCCAAGCGCACAGCCGACGGTCTGTTTCGGATCATTGGCCGCGTCGATGATGTGATCAACGTCAGCGGTCATCGGTTTGGCACGGCCGAAATTGAAAACGCCATCAATGGGTGCAAGGCGGTAGCCGAATCGGCGGTAGTGGGTTATCCGCATCCGATCAAGGGGCAGGGCATTCACGCTTATGTCGTGTTGCGCGAATCGGCGGGCGAACTGGACGAGATCCAGGCCGAAATCGTCCATGCGGAAATCGTAGAGGCCGTGGTCGAATCCATTGGTCGAATTGCGAAACCCGATCGCATCCAAATCGCACCAGGATTGCCCAAAACCCGATCGGGTAAGATTATGCGCCGGATTCTGCGCAAAATCGCCGAGGGCGAAACCGAGTCATTTGGCGATACCTCTACCCTGCTCGACCCGGAGGTGGTTCAGGCGCTCTTGCAGGGTTATCGGTCGCTTTCCGAGCACTGAGTTGGGGATGGGGTCAATTTCTGGGGATTGGGGAAATAGTTGGCAGTTTTCAGTTCGCAGTTTTCAGTTCGCAGTTCGCAGTTTTTAGTTTGCAGTTTTTAGTTTGCAGTTTGCAGTTGACAGCGGAATTCTTTGGGGATTGGGGATATCGCTTGCAGTTGACTGTCGGGATATCAGGAACTGATTTATAAATGCGCGAGAAAGACGGAAAGACACCCGTTCCCTAGAAATATCCCTTCACCCGCCATGGGACAGCGGAAATTTCTGGGGACTGGGGAGAATAGTTTACAGTTGTCAGATGGCATTTCCGAGCAATGCCGTAAAGTGGATTTCTTGTTAAAGTCAGAAAATCTACTATGAGCCAATTCCGCGTTAGAATAACGGTGACTGTAATTGCATTTGTCTGAGAATTGCGGATTGAACGACAAAATCAACACATCAGATACCAACGAGGAGACCGACCCCCAGGCGTATAAAACCTCTCGACTCCGGGACCCCGAGTCGCTTCAAGCCGCAACGGCCAGTGAGCCTTGCGGCGCGACCTCGGCCAAAGCTGTAGCGGGTGGACAAGAGAGGTTGCGCCGGTCTAAAAAGCTCCTTTCTTTCCTTCTTTCTTTGGAGCAGCAAAGAAAGAAGCCCACCGCGGGAGCGGGGTGCATACTAGAGTCGTAGAGAGGGAATGAACAGCGCAGGACAACTTTGAATGCTTATCGGCGTAGCCGGAAGACATCGAGCCGAAGACCCATAAAAACTTAGGAGAACAGGAGTTCAATCAATCAGTTGTACGCTTTGTTCTGCTGAAATGAGAGCCTTGGTATACTTGAAAAAACTTCTCTCACCAAAAATATCCTGTAACCCTTGGCCATAGAACCAAGACACCTTGCTTAACCCCGGGTGACCCGATAGGTGGTCATTCGCCCTTTTCCCTTGACTTCCAAGGGTTCTAAAGCGGTAAACCTCCATTCAGGATCCCCGTGCAACAGGGCAAAAACCGCTTCAGAGGTTGCCAGCGTCCCGATTTCGGCGCTTTGCTCCATGCGACTGGCCGTATTGACCGTATCGCCCCAGAGGTCGTATTGAAATTTTTTGTCGCCGACAATTCCGGCGACGACAGGACCCGAATGCAATCCGATTCTTAGACCGAAATACGTCCTTCCCTCTTTTTGTTCTTGCGCCTTAAACTCCGCAAAACCCTCGATCATATCGAGGGCGGTGCGAACGGCGGCCGCGGCGTTATCGCGGGCATTTGGGTCGCGTCCTAAACCGGACACAGCCATATAGGAATCTCCAATGGTTTTGATCTTTTCCATGCCATGGCGGTCCATCAAAGCATCAAACATCCGAAAACACCGATTGACCGCAGCCACCACTTCCGAAGCTTCGCGCTGGGCCGACCATTCGGTAAACCCACTAAAATCCGTAAACAAAACGCAGGCTCCTTCAAAAAAGCGCGCCTCGGAGCGTCCCTTTTCTTTGAGTTCCCGAGCGACCTCTTCGGGGAGAATATTCGCGAGCAAAGCATCGCTTTTGTTGCGCTCTATTCGGATTTTGTTGCGCTGAATCCACACCACCCCGACAAAGGCCAGGGCGCCCAACAGCAATCCAGACAATCCGATTTGGCGTTGGCTCTGGAGTCGTTTTTCCGACCGTCGGCGCTCTTCAATGGCCTTGATTTCCAAACTATCAGACAGAGCCTTTTTGTCGTAGCTGTACTTTAGGGTATTTCCATACACCTCGAGTCGATTTTCTTCGGCCAGCAACTGACCGTTCAATTGGTTGTATGCCTCCAATTCGGCCAGGGCTTCATCGGCTTTTCCCATCTCCCTGAGGCAGCGATACCGCTCGAGTCGGGCATCGAGTTCCATGCGTTTGTTGCCCAGTTTTTGATAGATCCGCTTCGCCATTTCAGCGCTGCTCAATCCGGACGGAGCGTCGCCACGCTTGCGCTCCAAAACAGAGCGAACGATCAGAGCATACCCATATACCTCAGAGCCTTCGGCGATTTGCGACGAAGTGTGCATTTGTTCGAAGGCAATACGGGCACTGTCGAGTTCATTTTGACTCAACCAGATTCGAATGCGACCCAAACCCGCGCGAATTCTCTGATCTTTCTGGTGGTCATATTCGGGAAGCGACAAAGCCGTCCGCAGGGCTGCCAAACCGTTGAAGGAGTCGCCTTTGGCCACCAGAACATTCGAATAGTTGACCCAAGAAGAAAACAAATCAAAAGTGTCATTCAATTGCTGGTTCAATTCAATGGCTCGGAGCGCTGCTTCTTCGGCAGACGCCCAGTTTTTCATTTCTATATGAATCAGCGAAATATTGCTCCAGAGAATCGCTTCTTGTTGACGGTAGTTTTCCCGCTCGGAGATTTCCAATGACTTGAGATAGGCATCAAGGGCTTCTTGGGGCCGGTTCTGATCCACCAACAGGTTTCCGAGATACAGATAGCCCGGAGCGGCGATTTCAGGAGAAATAGGACGTGTATTGACTTCCAAAATCGAACGCAAAATCTGCTCGGACAACAGGGTATATCCCTGTAGCGCCAATATCTCCGCCAACGTAACCCGGGCGTGGATAAACCCATCGCGATCGGCAATGCGGGCTGTCGACTGCATACTCTGAAATAAGGCACTCTGACAGAATTCTGTGCGGTCTTGATATTGATACAGCACCGCCAGGTTGTTCCATACTGACCCCAAACCTCGATGGTTGCCCATCCTGCGGTTCATATACATAGCCCGCAACAAATACGATTCTGCCGCTTGAAGGTCGCCGTGTCCGATGAGGTCGATCCCGATCAACGATAGGGCCTCGGCATAAAAATCGGCCCGATTTCGAAGGAGAGATTCTCGCCGAAACACCTGCAGGAGGGAGTCGATTTGCACGGAACCGTTGTACAAATGGTAGTGCTCTATTCCCTGCTGAAGCGATTGCAGTCGTGTAGAATCATCCCACTTTGAATTGGCCCAGCGTTCAAAAAGGACATTGGAATCGGCCGGGGTTTGGGCTTCGATGCGCAGACCACCCAGAAGCAGAACCGTCCAACACCCCAGAATCCACCCAAACTTGGCGGCTCGACCTTGTTTAAGGGCGCTCACTGCGAAAAAGAGCGTTCAAATCCCCACTCAAAAAACGAAACAACCGCGGCATAAATCGTTCGACCATCATCAGTGCACCGAGACTCCCAAAGAAGGCAATCAAAGGGCTGAAGGTTTCGACCGCCGTTTTTGATTCGGGCCAAAAGCGATTGCCCAAGACGGCCATAACGTAAAATACCAAAGGGTGGTAGAGGTAAATCGGCAGCGAATAATCGCGGCCCCAGCGAACCAACGCATTCTCTTTCATCCGAATCAGACTGCTTCCGATAAACAGCGGCAGGGCACACAACAACGTCCCGATTAAAAACTGGTGGTCGTAGGCGGGATAACCCCATCGGCGGCTGAACCAAGCCACTTCTCCGAATTGAACCAACAAGCCGAGCAAGGCCAGTGCAAACCAAAACAACGGCCCGCTGTTGCTGCGACCGTTGGCGGCCACGCGCATCCCCAAATGCACCATCGGTATGCCGAGTAGAATCCGAAAGGGATCGTAATTCCATCGAACGCCCCAAAGCACATCGTAGCTGTCGCTCAGCAAGGCCGCGACAATCAGTCCCAAACTAATCACATCGAGAAGTCGGCGCCCTCCGAGCTGGCGAAAAAACCACTGACCGAGGGTACCCACGGTCAAGGCACCGATAAACCAAAGGTGGAAGTAGTTGCCCACCAGCAATTGTTCGACCCGAAACGGCTCGGGTCCCATCAACATCTTGATCGGGAAATACACGAGGCTGGCTACGAGCAAAATGCTCAACAAGCGCGTCAGGTTGGGTTCGATGCGCCCCAAAGGCAGGTCGCCATTTTCGTCTCTGCGTTTGTGCAGAAAATAACCGCTGGCAATAAAAAAGAAAGGCACTGCCCAGCGCGAAAGGAGTCGGAACGCCTCCACCCATCCGGCATCGAGTGCTCCATAACTGCTGTGGAGCAATACGATGCAAAAGGCGCCGATCAACCGAAAGGCGTCAATTCCATGAGCTCTGTGCGGGGCTGGGTTCATGCGGTTTGGGCGATTTTCTCTGGCTACAAAGACACAAAATAGGACGCGACCATCGGGTCCTTGAATTCGGGTAAATTACGCAAGGAACGAGCTGTTTCGGCGTGATTTGCGTCCCTCACAGACCCTAACCATTCGCGGAACAAGAAGGATGGACGAGGCTGAAGGCTTAAAACGCGGTTTCCTTCGGCGAACTGCAGAGAACAAGGCCGCCTTATAGAGGAATTCAGGGGACAGCGGAATTTTCTGGGGATTGGGGAAATAGTTTGCAGTTTGCAGTTTAGTGTTGACAGTGGAAATTTCTGGAAACTGCAAGGAAGTGACTCCATTTTGACCCTGAGAAAATCCTTTCTGAGCGCGGATGCTTCACATGGAGTCCGCTGTTATTATCACATTTGGCCCTGACTTCTTCTCCGATCACCGATTTCTACACTTCAACAACCAATGAGGTGACAGACCCTTGGCGCTTTAGACTTCTAGACTTGGGGTCCCAGCCATACCGAGTCGCCTCCAGCTACTAAAGTCCTGTTTATCTTCGATACTTCGCGTTTCAAGAAAAGTGTTCAACAATGACTATGCTGCTGTGATATTGACAGATCCTCGGCCGAAGGCCGTCAACCAATAAGTTCCGCTTAAAAAAGCTCGTTTCTTTCCTTCTTTCTTTGGAGCAGCAAAGATAGAAGCCCACCGCGGGAGCGGAGTGCATACTAGAGTCGTAGAGAGGGAATGAACAGCGCAGGCGAACTTTGAATTCCCATCGGCGTAGCCGGAAGACAGCGACCTGAAGACCCAGATAAACCCCGTAGGTCTGTGGATCAGTCTTAGGCTTTTTCTGTAAAAAAAACATTTCTCCCCAGAAACATCCTTTGAACAGAATTCAGCCCTCCCTATCCGACGCAAATCGCAGGCTTCCCCCCTTCCCGAACTACCTTTGCACCATGCAAGAACCCATCCGGATCGGGCATGAACGGGATCACCATTCCGCCTCTCCCGAAACCCCGCTCAGAAGCGATGCTTTTCTATTGAGCGACAATGAAAAACGCCAAATAATTCAAGAGCATGTGCGCGGGATCCTCGAGACGCTCGGCATGGATTTGAGCGACGACAGCCTTAGGGGAACCCCTGCTCGGGTGGCTGAAATGTTTGTCGACGAGATTTTTGGGGGATTGAACCCGGACCGCATGCCCGAGCTTTCGACCTTCGAAAACAGCTATCAGTATGGCGAAATGCTCGTCGAAAAGAACATCGTGCTCTATTCGACCTGCGAGCACCATTTGCTGCCGATTGTCGGCAGGGCCCACGTTGCGTACCTCAGCCAAGGCAAAGTAATCGGACTCAGCAAGATGAACCGCATTGTGGACTATTATGCCAAGCGTCCGCAGGTGCAAGAGCGGCTTACGCGCCAAATCGTCCACGCGCTTCAGCAAGCCTTGGGCACCGACGATGTGGCCTGTGTAATCGATGCCAAACATCTTTGTGTCAATTCCCGCGGCATTCGCGACATCGACAGCAGTACCGTAACAGCCGAATACGGCGGTCGTTTTCAGGAAGAAAGCGTCAAGCGGGAGTTCCTCGACCTCATTCGAATTCAAACCGCTTTCGGCGCATAACCATGGCCCCACGCGCGCACCAGCTCCAGGTGTACAACAGCCTGAGCGGACAAAAAGAACCCTTTGTTCCCCTCCACCCCGAACGCGTTGGGATGTATGTCTGCGGACCCACGGTCTACAGCGACGTGCACCTCGGCAACTGCCGAACTTTTTTGAGTTTTGACCTCATCAATCGGTATTTGCGGCATCTCGGCTACAGTGTGCGCTATGTACGCAACATTACCGATGCTGGCCACCTCGAAAACGACGCGGACGAAGGCGAAGATAAAATCGCCAAAAAAGCCCGGCTCGAGCAAATCGAACCCATGGAGATTGTGCAGCGCTATACCGTGGGTTTTCACGACATCATGCAGCGCTTCAACGCCTTGCCCCCAAGCATTGAACCCACGGCCACCGGGCACATCGTCGAGCAGATCTCGATGATTGAAACCCTGATACAAAAAGGTATGGCCTATTCGGTCAACGGATCGGTGTATTTCGATGTTCCGCACTATACCGCCCAAGGGGGGAACTATGGGGTCTTGAGCGGTCGGATCACCGACGAACTCATCCACAACACCCGCGAACTCGAAGGGCAGAGCGAAAAGCGCAGCCCGTTGGACTTCGCTCTGTGGAAAAAGGCGGGGCCTCATCATATCATGCGGTGGATATCGCCTTGGGGCGAGGGATTTCCGGGTTGGCACCTCGAGTGCTCGGCCATGGGCAACAAGTATCTCGGCGAAAGCTTTGATATTCACGGGGGCGGTATGGACTTGAAGTTTCCCCACCACGAATGCGAAATCGCCCAGAGTCAGGCGGCGCATGGTGTTGCTCCGGTTCGCTATTGGCTACATGGCAATATGCTTACGCTCAATGGGAAACGAATGAGCAAAAGCACGGGGAACACCCTGTTGCCGCTCGAGTTGTTCGAAAATGGCAGCCCCTTGCTCGACAAGACCTATTCGCCTTCGGTGGTGCGGTTTTTTATGATGCAGGCCCACTACCGCAGTGTGCTCGACTTCAGCAACGAAGCGCTTTTGGCCGCCGAAAAAGGCTATCACCGACTCATGGAAGCCCTCGGTCGGCTCGAACGGATTCAACCCGGTTCGGGTCCCTCTGATTTTGACTGGACCGCTTGGGAACAGGCTTGTTATGCGGCCATGGACGACGACTTCAACAGCCCCATGCTCATCGCGCATCTGTTCGAAGCGGTTCGGGTCATCAATGCGCTATCAGAAGCCAAAGGACAGATTTCGGAAGCCGATCTGGCCCGATTGCGCGAACAGATGAAGGCCTTTGTGTTCGAACTCCTCGGATTGCAAACCCCCATAGTTCAAAGCGAGGAGGGTCCGGTTGAAGGACTGGTGCAACTGCTCATCGAACTGCGTTTGGCAGCGCGTTCGGATCGCGACTGGGCGCTGAGCGACCGCATTCGCGATCGGCTCCTCGAACTCGGAATCAGTCTAAAAGACGGGAAAGAGGGTACCGAATGGAGCCGGGTATAAGCCCGCTGGTTCGAAGGGCTTTCACCTGGCCGCTGATCGGATTGGTCAAAGTCTACCAATACACCCTCGGGGCCTTTCTCCCCAACGCCTGTCGCTATCAACCTACTTGCTCGAACTACGCGCTAGAAGCCTTGAGGCTGTGGGGACCGTTCAAAGGATCGTGGCTGGCCCTCAAGCGCATCAGCCGCTGTCATCCCTGGGGAGGACACGGACACGATCCCGTGCCGAAACCGCCTCATAATCCATCCAGAACAGCTTAAAATAACAAACCCTCCTGAGCATCGAACTCAGAAGGGTTGTTCTCTCTACACAAGTCGAGTGGCTTAACTCTTGACGAACAAAATGCCCTTCATGCTGCCGGAGTGCCCCGGGAACGTGCACAAAAACTTATAGGGACCGGGCTCGGTTGGAGCGGTAAAAGCCACGGTCTCCTCTGCCCCAGGACCCAGGATCTGAGTGGTAACAAGCACTTTATCGGTCTGGTCGGGCACCTGATATCCCTTGTCTTTGTACTTCATAGCCTCCATGGCATAGGCGTCGGCATCGACGTCTTTGGCAAGCAGGGTCCAGTTGTGCCCCATGGCTTCGACGGGCATGGTGCCCACGTTTACCAGGGTCAACTGAATCGCTTCTCCGGGCTGCACCTCGATCATTTCGAGATTGTATTTCATTTGGTCGTTGGCCTCGATGCGGATCAATCGGGGGCCGTTGTGGACGGGGGTTTGGGGTTTTTCTACCGATGTTACCGGCGCGTCGGCTGCCGGGGTCTCGGCTTGCCCACAGGCGAACAGCAAGGGTAAAAAGGCAAAGACAGCAAGGTTCTTCATGGGGATTTTCTTTTATGGTTAACACCCTTAACACCGCGAAGTTCGCGATCGACTTCCCGAAAAACCGTGACAAAAATCACCGGAAGTGTACGGATTACACTGGGAAGCGGCTTAGCTTAGAGACCGTATGAACCTCGAGCACCTCCTCTCTCAAACAGCCGATTTGGCGCGGGCAACAGGCCAATGGATCGCCTCAGAACAGCTGCGTTTTAGCGAACAACGCGTCGAAACCAAAGAACTCAACAGTCTGGTGAGCGATGTCGATCGAAACGCAGAGCGGCGCTTGGTCGAAGGACTTTCCCTCCTATTGCCCGATGCGGGGTTTATTACTGAAGAAGAAACCGTGCGCAACGAACGCAAACCCTGGAGTTGGGTGATCGATCCCCTCGACGGTACGACCAACTTTATTCACGGTTTGCCCATCTATGCCGTTAGCATCGGGCTCTTGCACGGAGACCAGATCGTGCTGGGTGTGGTGTACGAATGCGGTCGGGACGAGTGTTTTACCGCCTTGCGTGGCGGAGGCGCCTTTTGCAATGGGCAACCCATTCGCGTTTCGGGCAAAACACAACTGTCTGAATCGCTGTTTGCTACGGGTTTTCCGTATCGGGACTATGGACGCATGGACGCCTTTGTGGCCTTGCTCACCGATTTCTTTCAAGGCAGCCGAGGGTTGCGTCGGTTGGGCTCGGCGGCCACCGATCTGGCTTGGGTGGCCTGCGGGCGCTTCGATGGATTTTTCGAGTATGGATTGAGCCCTTGGGATGTGGCCGCGGGAAGTCTGCTCGTTGAAGAGGCGGGTGGCCAAGTGCGCGAATTCGACGGTGGCCCCGATTTTCTCTTTGGGCAAACCCTGATCGCCTCGGGAACCGAGTTGTTTGAGGCGTTTCGCTCTACCGTTCAAAAACGCATGGTCGGTTCCTGACGCTCCTTTGTGCAACTTTGGGGCCCGATGGGTTGTTATGGTGATTCAATCCTCTAAATGAGTGCCATGCTTCGATGGAATGATGTGCTCCAACGCGCCCAACACGGCAACCCAACGCCGGCAACCCGGGTCGAGAAGTCGGTGGAAGAATGGAAAGCCGTGCTCGATCCCGAGGTGTTTCGGATTGCACGCTTGCACGGGACCGAACGCCCGCACAGTTCCGAATACTGCGCGCGTTTTGAACCGGGTCGCTATGCCTGCGCCTGTTGCCACACCCTGCTCTTTGACGCGGACCAAAAGTTCGAATCGGGAACGGGTTGGCCCAGCTTTACGCAACCCGCCGATCCGGATGTAATTCGCTATGTCCGCGACACTTCCTTTGGCATGATTCGGGTCGAAACCCTCTGCGCGGTATGCGACGCCCACCTCGGCCACGTCTTTCCCGACGGCCCTCCCCCTTCGGGTTTGCGCTACTGTATGAATGGATTGGCGCTCGAGAAGCAGGAAGAAGGGCTTTGACCGCTTTTTTGTTTACCACCCCACAACAAAAAACCCCGGTATCCCGGGGCTTTTTTTGACTCACAGTGCAAGCGGTGAGCTGAAGGTGTTGGCGTTTACTTGACAAAGATATACAAACCGGGCTGTAGGTCTTTGTCTTTCAAGTCGCCGTTGAGTTCTTTGAGTTCTTTGTCGTCGATGTTCAACTTCTTGGCGATGGCCTTCAGGCTGGTTTCGCCGGATTGCACCTGATAGCGCTTGGCGTCAAAATCCGAATAGTCTCCATCTTTGGTCACCTTGAGCTCGAGGCCATCAAACACCCGAACCCCGCGCAAACCGTTGTTCAGTTTTTTGAGGTCGGCTACGCTGATGCCATATTCCTTGGCAATCTTCGCAAAGTTGTCGCCGGCCACACAGGTGTGGATCTGTCCTTTTGGGCCCGCGTCGGCTTTGACCCCTGGTCCTGCCGCAGCGCCGGTTCCCACAGCGGCTCCAGTTCCCTGTGCTTCGGGGGCTGGCTGATTGGGTACATAATCGTCGCGCAACACCTTGAAGTCGGTGCGTCGGTTGACCTGGTTGGCGACTTCCTGCAAATTCGCCGGTAGGGTCTTGATATAATTTTCTGTCAAGGTAGCTCCGGACTTCAACTGCCCTGCACCCAGCCCTTTGTAGTTCTCGGGAATGGTCAGGGGTTCGGTTTCGCCTTTGCCCACGGCCACCAAACGTCCCGATTCGATGCCCTTGCTGATCAAATAGTCTACGCAGGAATTGGCCCGGTTCTGAGAAAGGGTATTGTTCTTTTCGTCCGTGTCCCGATAGTCGGTGTGCGAACGGAGCTCGATCACGACGGTTGGGTTGTTTTTCAAAATGGTGACGACCGAATCGAGCGCTTGCATTGATTCTGGGCGCAGATCCCATTTGGCCAAGTCGAACAATACGTTCGGCAACACAATGGGTACCTCGATCGGCTCGAGTCCCTTGTCCAATTTGAGCGTGTGGAGGTACAGATTGTTCGCCGCATCGTATTCAAAAGCGTTGAAGGGAACACCTACGGTGGTTACGTAACCCGCATTGTTCAGGTATTTCTTCTTTTCGAAGTTCAGGGTATAGGCGACCCCTTCTTTGACCTTGTCTTTTTCGAAAACATAGCGACCGCTGCCGTCGGTATTGGCGACGAGCGAACTGCCATCGGCCCCGTCGAGCCGCACTGTAACTTGGGGAATCGGCTTGCCGTCTTTGGTGCTCGTAACCACCCCTTCGATTTGGAAGTTGAGCGGCACTTCGTAGATGCTGTAGATATCGTCGCTGCCCCGACCGTCTTTGCGGTTCGAGGTGATGTAGCCCCGGCGCGCTCCTCCCGACTCGAGAATGATCCCGAAGTCGTCAAACTCGGTATTGATCGGATACTTCATATTCTCTGCCGGACCAGAGGGCAGGCCATCTGCCCCCACTGGTACGCGGAAAATATCCTGAGAACCCATACCGGGCAATCCGTCTGAAGAGAAATACAAGAAACCATCGTCATGGGCGAAGGGAAACAACTCATCGCCCTCGGTGTTGACTTGGGGACCGAGGTTGGTCGCTTCTTTCCACTTCTTTTCACGGCGATCAAAAGTGGTCACCCAGAGGTCTTTCCCCCCCTTGGTGCCGGGCAAATCGCCCGAGAAATAGAGCAATTTATCGTCTGGACTCAAATTGGGATGACCCACCGAATAGGTGGAATCTGGCGCCAAAACAACCAATTCGGGCTCGGCCCAGGTTTGCCCTCTGCGCTCGGTGAAATAAATGGCACAGCCCAACACTTGGCGCTTTTCGTTCTTGCAGCGCGTAAAGTACATTTCCTTCCTACGGCTGTCGAAGGTCAGGGTGCCCTCGTGGTTTTCCGTATTGATCATTTCGTCCAAAGAAGTAGGCGTGGCCCATTTGCTCTCTTCGACCGGACCTTTGTTCTTGCCCTTGCCCTTGGTGGTCTTCCGTTCGCTTTTCGAGGTCCAGATGTCCATAAAAGCCTGACCCGTCCAACCGTCCTCTTTTTTACCCATCCCCCCTTCGCGAGAAGAGACGAGGTAGATTTCGTTGTATTCTCCCGCTCTTCCGGCCCATGCGGGCGTCATATCGCGGGCCGTTGAATTCAACTCTTTCACGTTGGTCACCTGATACCGGCTCGGGTTGTTCTTCCATTCGGCAGACGCTTTGCAACTGGCAATGCCCGGTTCGGCGCGTTTGTCGGAGGGATGGGCCTTGCGCAATTCTTCATACGCCACGGTGGCCTCTTCATACTTGCCCTGGGATTTCATCATCTCGGCCTCCCAATATTGGGCATCGGCCCCATAGCCCATTTTGACAGCCTTTTTAAACTGCGCTTCCGCGTTTTTGTAGTCCGACATATTGCGGTAGCACTGGCCCATCCAAAAAGTGATCTCGGTCTTCATTTCCCGATTATCCTCCTTGGCAAAGGCTTCTTTGAGCGCATCGAGGGCCAACGAATATTCCTTGGCATCGTAGTATTCCTTCGCCTTGGCGGTGGCTTTCGCTAATTTGGGTTCGGTGGGTTCGTCTCCCCCTTTGGGCTGAGCATAGGCCAACGAGCTTACAATCAGAGAAATCGCTAAAAGGGCGAAGCGGAAAACAGGGGGTTTGATCATCCGGAACGGTTCTTTTGAGGCTGCTAATGTGCTAAAATACTCAATAGAGACGGGGCGAAACTCAGAAAACCACAAAAATGTTCCAACAATCGCTAAAAAAGCCCGGCTCGAAGGTTCAAACCGGGCTTTACCTGACAGAGATGGAATCAGCGTAGGAACATGAGCTCGCGGTATTTAGGCAAAGGCCATAACTCGTCGTCGACCATCAGCTCGAGTTTGTCGACCTCGTAGCGAATTTTCTCGAAATACGGCAAAACGTCTTCGCAGTAGGCAATAGCCCGATCCCGGCTTGAAGTCAATTTATTCGCCTTTTTTCGGGCTTCGATCATGGCGTCTTTTTCGGTCAGAATGGTGCTGACCCGCTCGCTGATTTCTTCAATCATCGCAATTTGCACGGCAGCGAGTTTCTGGAAGCGATCGGCGGGCAATACTTCTTTCATGCCTTGAACGTTTTCCGTCAGCAATCGCTGGTAGCGCAAGGCGGTGGGAACGATGTGGTTCCCTGCGATATCGCCGAGAAGACGCGATTCGATCTGGATTTTTTTGAAGTAGTCCTCGAGCAAAATCTCGTGCCGGGCGTGCAGCTCGATCCGGTTCATGACCCCGAGTTCGGCGAACAAGGCCTCCACCGAGGGTTCAATGAGAAAATCGAGGGCACGGGGGGTTGTTTTTACATTGCTCAAACCGCGTTTCTCGGCTTCCTTGGCCCATTCGTCGCTATAGCCATCACCTTCAAAACGAATCGATTTGCTGCTCTTGATGTAGTCCTTGAGCACGGTAAAAATGGCCTCGTCTTTTTTGAGCGATTTGGATTCGATCAGGTGATCGACTTCTTTCTTGAAATCGCGCAATTGTTGAGCCACAATACTGTTGAGCACGGTCATGGCCCCGGCACAGTTGGCCGATGAGCCCACCGCCCTCAATTCGAACTTGTTTCCGGTAAAGGCAAAAGGCGAAGTCCGGTTGCGGTCGGTGTTGTCGAGCAAAATTTCGGGGATCTTGCCGACCACATTCAGTTTGAGTTCGGTTTTTTGTTCGGCGGACAACTTGCCCCCTTCAATCTTTTCGAGTTCGTCCAAGACTTCGGTGAGTTGGGTCCCGATAAACGCCGAAATAATGGCCGGAGGGGCCTCGTTGGCACCCAAGCGGTGGTCGTTGCTCGCGCTGGCAATGACCGAACGCAAAAGGTTGGCGTGGCGGTGCAAGGCCTTGAGCGTGGTGATAAAAAAGGTCAAAAACTGGAGGTTGCCTTTGGGATTTCGTCCGGGGCTCAAAAGGTTGATGCCCGTATCGGTGGCCAAGCTCCAGTTGTTGTGTTTACCCGAACCGTTCACCCCTGCATAGGGCTTTTCGTGGAGCAACACCCGAAAATGGTGTCGACGGGCAACGCGCTCCATCACGTCCATTACGAGCGAATTGTGGTCGACTGCCAGATTGACTTCCTCGTACACCGGGGCCATTTCGTACTGGGCGGGCGCCACCTCGTTGTGCCGGGTTTTGACGGGAATCCCCAACTGATGGCATTCGTATTCAAAGGCCCGCATAAACGACATCACCCGATCCGGAATCGAACCGAAGTAATGGTCCTCGAGCTGCTGCCCTTTGGCCGGTGCGTGACCGAGCAGGGTGCGACCGGTCATGAGCAAATCAGGACGGGCTTGAAACAGCGCTGCATCAACCAAAAAATACTCTTGTTCCCAACCCAGGGTGGCCACCACTTTGTTGACGTTGCGGTCAAAATAGCGGCATACTTCGGTAGCGGCTTCGTCGATGGCGTTCAAGGCGCGCAGCAAAGGGGTCTTGTAATCGAGGGCCTCTCCGGTATACGAGACGAAAACGGTGGGTATGCAGAGGGTGCTCCCGATAACAAAGGCGGGACTGGTCGGGTCCCAGGCCGTATAGCCGCGGGCTTCGAACGTATTGCGAATGCCTCCGCTCGGAAAACTCGAGGCATCGGGCTCTTGCTGAACCAACATATTGCCTTCGAAACGCTCGATGGCGCGCCCGCCCGACGTAGGTTCAAAGAAACCGTCGTGCTTTTCTGCCGTGGTGCCGGTCAGCGGCTGAAACCAATGGGTATAATGCGTGGCTCCTTTCGAGGTGGCCCAAGCCTTCATGCCCGAGGCGACTTGATCGGCCATGGAACGGTCGATGCGCGTTCCTTTTTCGACCGCGCTCATCACCGCTTTGTATGCCTCTGCGCTCATAAACATGCGCATGGCCTGTTCGTTAAAGACGTTTTCGCCGAAGTAGTCCGTGACCCGTTGTTGGGGTGCTTCAAATTCCACGGCCTGATGCGAAGCAGCCCGTTCGAGGGCAGAAAAGCGAATGTTGGGCATGGCGATAAGGGGTTGGGTGGTGAGGTTTTGATTTTTTCCGGTGCAAAGGTAGAAAAATTAAGGGGTAAACATATAAAATGAACATTTATTTAGATTTACCCCCTTTCAAAATAGGGGTGTTAATGAATTATTTGGATAATTATAAGCACAACCCCCCATTATTCTATGGGGTATGGGTTCACTGGGGGGAGCAAGGCCGGGGCAAAAAAAAATCCCTTCCCAGTCGCTCGCTTTCAGCGAGTGACGACTATTCGGCAGGATAGATCAACCAGCGTTTCACCCGAATGAACTTCATCGCCTGAAGCTGCTATAATGGTCTGACATCCAAACTATCTGCCATAGCCTCTTCCGCAATCACTCCTTTTTGGACCCTCAGACAGCCGAACCATACGGGCCGCAATAACCGTCACTCGGCACAGCCAAGCGACTGTTTTTCTTCCACTCAGTCGCTCGCTTTCAGCGAGTGACGACTATTCGGGAGGATAGATCAACCAGCGTTTCAACCGAATAAACCTCATCGCGTGAAGCTGCTATAATGGTCTGACATCCAGACAATCTGCCATAGCCTCTTCCGCAATCACTCCTTTTTGGACCCTCAGACAGCCGAACCATACGGGCCGCAATAGCCGTCACTCGGCACAGCCAAGCGACTGTTTTTCTTCCACTCAGTCGCTCGCTTTCAGCGAGTGACGACTATTCGGCAGGACAGATCAACCAGCGTTTCAACCGAATAAACCTCAACGCGTGAAGCTGCCATAATGATATGACATCCAAGCTATTTGCCATAGCCTCTTCCGCAATCACTCCTTTTTGGACCATCAGACAGCCGAACCATACGGGCCGCAATAACCGTCACTCGGCACAGCCAAGCGACTGCTTTTCTTCTACACAGTCGCTCGCTTTCAACGCGTGACGACTATTCCGAAGTCTAGAGATTTTTGCCTTTGTGAAATCTAAAGGCCGGGGTACACTCCTGCGTCTTCCGAATTCACCCACCCTATTCACCCCTCTTTCCCATGATCCTGGGTTCAGGGCGTGGTCTTCTGAATCTTCACCCCCCCACAAACAACCTATTTGCGCTCAATCGAGTCCTTGAGTTCTTCGATTTGCCGCTTGACTTCGCGGACGCTCTCGTCTTCGAGATCCGCGCTTCGGGCAATTTCGCGCTTTACGGCATCGCCGGCATCGCGCACCTGACGAATAACCCGCGCCAAACCCCGCGCCAAATCGGGGATGCCCTTGGTTCCAAACAACAACAAAAACGCCAAGCCAATCACCAGGAATTCCGCCCCTCCGATGTTCAAAAACCCGAGCATCATCCTTGGGCGGTATCCGGAAAGCGCAGTTGGTGCGCCCGGCGCGTATTGGTCAACAATCCAGCTCGGGTCATGGGCCCGACGCCACCGGGTACGGTGGTAATCCACGAAGCCACAGGAGCTACGGCCTCAAAATCAACATCGCCAGACAGCCGAAAACCGCTTTTCCGACTGGCATCAGCCACGCGGGTAATTCCCACGTCGATCACAACGGCTCCGGGCTTGACCAAATCGCGACCGACAAAACCGGGCCGACCGAGCGCGGCGACCAAGATGTCGGCACTCTGGCAATGGGCCTGCAGATTGGCGCTGCGGCTATGGCACAAGGTCACCGTGGCATTGCCGGGACGGGCGTTGCGCGACAACAAAATGCTCATGGGGCGACCCACAATATTGCTCCGCCCAATCACCACAACGTGTTTGCCTTCGGTTTCGACCCCGGTGCGCTCCAACATTTCAAGAATCCCAGCCGGGGTGGCGGGCAAATAGCTCGGCAATCCGAGGCACATCTTGCCCACGTTCACGGGATGAAACCCATCGACGTCTTTGTCGGGATCGATCGAAAAGAGAATTTTTTGTTCGTCGATGTGGGCGGGGAGCGGCAACTGAACAATAAAACCGTCTACACCCGGATTTTCGTTGAGCGATCGGACCACGCGGAGCAATTCCTGTTCCGACACATGGGCCGAAAGCCGAATGACTTCAGAGTCGAATCCTACCTCGGCGCAATCCTGGGCTTTGGCTGCCACATAGGTCTCGCTGGCGCCGTCGTTGCCGACCAAAATAGCGACCAATTTGGGCGGGCGATGTCCCTGCCGGAGCGCATGATCCACATAGCCGCGCACTTCTTCGCGAATTTCTGCGGCCAAGGCCTTTCCATCGAGTATGTGGGCAGAGGTGTTCAACGTCTTCCCATCATTGAGGCGAGTTGTTTGGCTCCGCCTCCTTGCATTTTCTTCATCATTTTGCTCATGTCTTCAAACTGCTTGATGAGTTTGTTGACGTCGTTGATGCCCGTGCCCGACCCCATGGCGATCCGCTTGCGCCGAGAACCATTAATCAAGGAAGGATTTTGTCGCTCCTGGGGGGTCATGCTGTGGATAATGGCCTCGATGTGCTTGAAGGCATCGTCGCTGATGTCGAGGTCTTTAACGGCTTTGCCCACCCCAGGGATCATCCCCATCAGGTCCTTCATCGAACCCATTTTCTTGATCTGCTGAATCTGGGCGAGGAAGTCGTCGAAGCCGAATTTGTTGGTGGCTATTTTCTTGGAAAGTGCCCGGGCTTGTTCTGCATCGAACTGTTCCTGAGCGCGTTCTACGAGGCTGACCACATCGCCCATCCCGAGAATCCGGTCGGCCATGCGGTCGGGGTAGAATACATCGAGGGCGTCGCTCTTTTCGCCGGTCCCGACAAATTTGATCGGTTTGTCGACCACGCTGCGGATGCTGAGCGCGGCTCCACCCCGGGTGTCGCCATCGAGTTTGGTCAGGACGACCCCGTCATAGGCGATGGCGTCGTGAAAGGCTTTGGCGGTGTTGACGGCGTCTTGGCCAGTCATCGAATCGACCACAAACAGGGTTTCGCTCGGCTTCAGTTCGCGGTGGAGGCGGACAATTTCGTCCATCATTTCCGCATCGACGGCGAGTCGGCCAGCGGTGTCGACAATCAGGGTGCTGAATCCCTTGGCCTTGGCGTGGGCCACGGCTTCGAGCGCAATGTGCACGGGATCGGTGGACCCGGGCACTGAGAACACCTCGACCCCGACTTGGTCGCCAAGAATTTTGAGCTGATCGATGGCCGCGGGGCGGTAGACGTCGCAGGCTGCGAGGAGCACTTTCTGGCTGCGTTTGCGCTTGAGGAAGGAGGCGAGTTTGCCGCTAAAGGTGGTCTTGCCCGAGCCCTGCAGACCGGCAACGAGCACAATGGCGGGTTGCCCTTTGAGGTTGAGTTCGACGGCCTGACCGCCCATCATCCGGGCCATTTCGTCTCGGACAATTTTGATCATCAACTGTCCGGGCTGCAGACTGGTGATGACTTTTTGTCCCAACGCTTCTTCCTTGACTCGGTCCACAAAGTCCTTGGCCACTTTGTAGCTCACGTCGGCATCGACCAATGCGCGCCGCACTTCTTTGAGGGTTTCGGCTACGTTGATCTCGGTGATCTGACCGCGGCCTTTGAGCAAGTGGAACGCGCTTTCGAGGCGTTCGCTCAGCTTTTCAAACATGCTTTTCTACCAATGGGTGGCAAAGGTACGGAGGGGAAGGGGGATGAATTGGATCATCGGGATGATGGTATCGGGGAGTGTGGATGATCCATCCCGACCCCCGAATCGATTTCTGCCGTTGGGACGAAAAGCCCCACGCCATGGCGTGGGGCTGCGTATATTTCATCCAATAAAGTACAATCCAATTCGAATTTCGTGTTCCAGACTCGCCCAAAACGGTGGATTGCGCTTGGATTCCTCCTCCTGCTTTCAGTCTCGGCCACGGCTTATTTCCGGATCCAACCCCAGCATTATAAATATGCGCGTTACTGGCTATACAAAACCGGTCAAACTGGCTGGAGTCGTTTGGTGCGGGGCGTATCGTGGAACACCGTCAAAACGGAAAAAGTCAAAGCGTCGCGTTTTCGGAGCAATGCCTATGCCCTGCACCGAGAATCGGCCAATGCGCTTCAACCAGATTTGATCAAAGGCGAAAGCAATCTAAAAATCCTGCGCAAGCAAGGCCGATTGGTTTGGGTTGAAAAAGGCCGTGGTTATCGGGTGGCCTCGATGAACTATGGAATGCCGCTGCTGACCCCGGAGGCCAAGGCCCTGCTTGAACGACTGGGAACGTCCTTTTACGAAGAAAGTGGGGGGAGTTATTTTGTCGTAACCTCCATGACCCGAACGGTTTCAGACCAAAAACGACTCACCCAAGTCAACGGCAACGCCACCCGGAATGTTAGCACCCATTGCCACGGGGTTTCGTTCGACATCTCCTACACCCGGTTTAACGGAAAACGCGGACGCAATCCCAAGCTCCAACGAACCCTGGAACAAATGCTCAGCGAGCTCCAAAGAGAAGGCGCGCTGTATGCCATCTACGAGAAAAATGTTTCGTGTTTTCACGTTACAGTGCGGTGATGCTCTCTCAGTACTTAATGGGCAACCCTGTCCCAATCTCTCTCTTTCAGCGAGTGACGACTATTCGATAGGACAGATCGAACAGCTTTTCAACCGAATAAACCTCATCGCCTGAAGCTGTTATAATGGTCTGACATCCAAACTAATTGCCAGAGCCGCTTCCAAAATCACACCTTTTTGTACCCTCAGACAGCCGAACCATACGGGCTGCAATAGCCGTCACTCGGCACAGCCAAGCGACTGCTTTTCTTGCACCCAGTCGCTCGCTTACAGCGAGTGACGACTATTCGGGAGGATAAATCAATGAGCGTTTGATCCAAATAAACCTCATCGCGTGAAGCTGTTATAATGGTCTGACATCCAAACTAATTGCCAGAGCCGCTTCCAAAATCACACCTTTTTGTACCCTCAGACAGCCGAACCTTACGGGCCGCAATAGCCGTCACTCGGCACAGCCAAGCGACTGCTTTTCTTCTAGACAGTCGCTCGCTTTCAGCGAGTGACGACTGTTTCGGAGGATCCAATAACCCGTCTTTGAGCGGACTCTGTTTAACTTCCCTTGTGTCCGGTCTCCTTCCGCAGTCCAGAAAACCCGACTCGATCGAATCAATCGATTCCGGACCCCCCGGCCCCCCTTTTATTACATCCGCTCCGGGCAGTCGATGCCGAGCAGCCCCATGGCCTTGCGCAGGGTGCGGCCCACTTCGGCGCTGAGGCCGAGACGGAAGGCCGAAACCGCGGGGTCGTCGTTGTTTAAGACCGAATGGTTCTGATACCAACCGTTGTAGAGCTTGGTCAATTCGTAGGCATAGTTGGCCACCAAAGCGGGATTGTAGCCCACGGCCGCGGTGTGCAGCGTACCCGACCACTGATCCAATTGCCGTATGAGGACAATCGCGGCCGCGTCGGGCAGCACCCCTTCGGGCGCAGGCAAATTCAGGCTTTGTGCCTTGCGTTCGAGCGAGCGAATCCGGGCGTGGGTATACTGGATAAAAGGACCCGTATGACCATCAAAATCAATCGATTCCCTCGGATTGAACAACATGTCTTTGACCGGATCGACCTTGAGCATAAAGTACTTCAAGGCCCCGTGCCCGAGCATGCGATACAGCCCCCGCTTTTCCGCCTCGTCCATCCCCTCGGTCTTGCCCAATTCCTCGGAAATCGAGCGTGCCGTGGCCACCATTTCGTCGAGCAAATCGTCGGCATCGACCACCGTGCCCTCGCGCGACTTCATCTTGCCCTCGGGCAAGCGCACCATCCCATAGCTCAAATGAAAAAGCGCCCCGGCCCAGTCGTAGCCCAGCCGCTTGAGAATGGCAAACAACACCTGGAAATGGTACTCCTGTTCGTTGCCCACCACATAAACCATACTCCGCATCCCAAAATCCCCGTGCCGATTGAGCGCCGTGCCCAAATCCTGGGTGATGTAGACCGAAGTCCCGTCCTTGCGAAGCAACAGCTTTTCGTCGAGTTTTTCCGCGCTTAAATCCACCCACACCGAACCATCGGCCCGGCGTTCGAACACCCCTTGGGCCACCCCCTGCTCGACCACTTCCTTGCCCAACACATAGGTCTCGCTTTCGTAGTAGTTCCGATCAAAGCGCACCCCAAGCGTAGCGTAGGTCAAGGCGAAACCCGCATAAACCCATTCGTTCATCCGCGTCCAGAGCGCCCTGACCTCTGCATCGCCCTGCTCCCATTGCCGCAGCATTTCTTGGGCCTCGAGCAAAATCGGCGCCTGTTTGCCCGCGGTTTCCTCTTCTAAACCCGCCGCTTTGAGCTCCTCAATTTGTCGTTTGTATTCGCGGTCAAAGGCCACATAGTACTTGCCGACCAAGTGATCGCCCTTAAGGCCCGCCGATTCTGGGGTCTCTCCTGCACCAAAGTGGCGATAGGCCACCATCGATTTGCAAATGTGGATGCCCCGATCGTTGATCACCTGCACCCTGACCACCTTGCGCCCATTGGCTTCGAGCATTTCGGCCACCGAATGCCCGAGCAAATTGTTGCGGATGTGCCCGAGGTGTAGGGGTTTGTTGGTATTGGGAGACGAATATTCCACCACTTCTGGTGCCGATCCAACCTCGGGAGCCCGCCCTCCACAGTGCTCGTCGGCCACCATTTGTTCAAGGCGTTCTGCCCAATATTTCGGCTGCAGAGACAGGTTCAAAAACCCTTTCACCACATTGAACCCCTCGACCTCGTCCAGTCTTTCGACCAAAGCAGCGCCCAATTCCTGTCCCAGTGCTTCCGGGCTTTTTTTCGTGGGTCCGGTATAGGGAAACAACACCAGCGTCCATGCCCCTTCAAACTCCTTGCGCGTAGGCTGGACCGCGGGCTCGGGACGCTCAATGCCATAGTGTTCCAGGAACCACGCAGCCGCCTCTTGGGCGATGCGCTCGGGCATTCCGCTCATTTTCCTTGGTTTTCCAGTTTTTCAAACACCGATTTCAGAATGCGGAAAGCGGTTTCGGCCATGGCATTGCCCTTGTCGTCGAGCACGGGGTTGACTTCGGTAAATTCAATGCAGCACAGCCGCGGATCGTCGATCAGGCGCAGAATGATCTGTTCCACCTCATCGACCTTAAATCCGCCCGGCACCGGCGTTCCCGTACCCCGCGAAATCGAAGGGTCCATGCTATCGACATCAAAGCTTACATAAATTTTATCGCAGGGCTCGAGGCGCTTTAAGACGAGCTCCATCGCACCCTCCAACCCCAAATCGCGGTAGCGCGGCACCGTAATGTTCTCAATGCGGTGGCGGATCATCAGGTATTCTTCGGGTTTCTCGAAGTCGCGCACCCCGATGTAGATCAGGTCTTCGTAGCGAATTCGGGGGTTGTCGCCCTTGAGTTTGTTCCACAAACGCGCCGTTTCCTCGGGCACCTTGACGATTTTGCAATCGAGGTTGTCTTCGCCCAAGGCCGTGGCCAGCGGCATACCGTGCATATTGCCCGAAGGACTGGTATACGGAGAGTGAATGTCGGCATGCGCATCGATCCAAATCACCCCGAGCCGCTGCTCGCCCCAGTGCCGTTTGAGTCCGGCCAGCGTCCCCCCCGCATTGCTGTGGTCGCCGCTAATCACAATCGGAAAATCTCCATCGGTCAGCACATCGTCGATCTTGGCTTCGACGCGCCCATACACCTTCGTAATCCCATCCAATCGCTTGGCAAAGGGGGTTTTGATGTCCTCGAAGAGCCGATGATTTTCGTGTTGGATAAATTCCGGGCGGAGCTTCTTGAAAAACTTCCGATCCTCCTTAAACGACGCAATCATCATGGCATCGAAACCAAGACTGGCGCCCCGGGTTCCGGCGCCGAGTTCAGACATATTGCAGATGAGTCGAATCACGCGGCTAAGTTAGAAGCCGAATGCCGAGTGCGCCCAACTCCTGTCCTCAACCTGCGCAAAACTGGGTTCGCTCCTGCTACCTTTGTCCTTATGAGCAAACACATCGTCGACGTAAACGGCATTGCCTGCGGGGCTCCCGGACTGTTTTTGATTTCGGGCCCCTGTGTGATCGAAGAAGAACACACCATGATGACCGTGGCCGAAAAGCTGGTCAAAATCGCGGAACGCACCGGCGTTCCAGTCATCTACAAATCGTCTTTTCAAAAGGACAACCGCAGTTCGGTCAACTACTACCAAGGACCAGGGCTGGACGAAGGGCTCCGCATTCTCGAAAAAGTCAAGGCCGAAACTGGTTTGCCCCTGCTCTCGGATGTGCACTATCCCGATCAAGTGGTCGCGGCCGCCCAAGTGCTCGACGTTCTCCAGATTCCGGCTTATTTGTGCATGCAGACCACGCTCGTGGTCGAAACGGCCAAGACGGGAACCGTCGTCAACCTCAAGCACGGTCAGTTTTTGGCGCCCGAAAACATGATTAAGCCCGTGCAAAAAGTCGAGTCAACGGGCAATCACAAAATCATCTTGACCGAACGGGGCTATACTTTTGGCTACAACGACCTGGTGGTCGATCCCCGCTCTTTTCACCATCTGCAGCAAACCGGCTATCCGGTCGTATTCGACGTAACCCACTCGATTCGCAAATACGGGATCCCGAGTGCCGATCCTTCGGGGGGTGCGCGTCAATACCTCGGGGTATTGGCCCGGGCCGCCGTGGGCGCCGGCGTCGACGGATTGTTTATCGAAACGCATCCCTGCCCGAGCGAAGCCCTGTGCGACGCGGCCAGCCAAATGGACATCGACCACCTCGAGGCCTTTCTCAAGCCCCTGATTGAACTCCACGCCATTGAACGGGCGCATCGCCCCGACTGATTCGGGACTCGCTCTATCTTCGCACGCTCACAACCCTCCACACCATGGAACTGTATTTGGACTCCGCGGACATCCGCGAAATCGAAGAAGCCTTTGAACTCGGATTTCTCTCCGGGCTCACCACCACCCCGACGTTTATGCACCGGCACGGGATTACCGACATTGACGGTACCATCCTGAAACTGGCAAAAATCGTCCCCGTTTTGCAAATCGAGGCCCTCGGACAAACGGCAGAAGAGATTGTCTCTGAGGCCTATCGTCAGGATGCCCTCGGTTTAGATCGCAAAAAAACAGTTTACAAAATTCCCGTTTCGCTCGAAGGGGTCAAGGCCTGCAAAAAGCTGGTCGACGAAGGCTTTATGGTGAATGTGCACTTGGTCTATACCCTGCAGCAAGCCTATATGGCGATGGCCGCGGGGGCCACTTATGTTTGCCCGTTGGTGGGTCGCCTGCAAGATCAGGGACAAGACGCACTGCAGCTCGTGGAACAGTGCGTGGATGCCGTGGAATACTACGGTTATGACACCAAAGTAATGTTCTCGTCGGTGCGCAATGTGGAACACGTCCGCAATGCAATCAACCTCGGCGTACACACGGTTACCGTGCCGTGGAAGTTGATGAAGCAATTGACCGAAAACCACTTTACAAGCATCGGCACCCAGGAGTTCTACGAACACACCCGATTGATGACCCTCAAGGTCCGCGATTTGCTCAGTGGCAAAAATCCCGTGGCCCAAGTCGAGCATACCGTGGCCGATGCCCTGCTCCGCATGACCGACGGCGGCTTTGGTGCCGTAACCATTGTCGATGCCGCCCACAAGCCGATCGGGATGTTTACCGATGGCGATCTGCGCCGTCTGATGAGCGCCGGAGACCACCAATTGTTGAGCCGAACCCTCGGAACGCTCGATTTGAAAGTGCCCGTCTCGGTGGAAGTGGACGAACTCCTGTTCGAAGCCAACAAATTGTTCCGCGAGCGCCAAATCGACACCTTGGTCGTGACCGAAGGCGGCAAGGTGATCGGCATGCTGGACATCCAGGAAATGATGCAGGGGTGAACCTTCGAGCCCTGAACGCCTACGAGCAACGCGGCACGCGTTTTCCTCAGGGCATCGAAAAGGTGGTAGCCTCGGTTAAAAAAGTGCGTTTGCTCTTGTTCGATTGGGACGGGGTCTTCAACGACGGCTCAAAATCGGGGATGGAAGGTAGTGGGTTTAGTGAAGTCGACTCGCTGGGAACCAACTTGTTGCGCTATGGGCTCTACCTTCACCAAGGGAGAATGCCCCGCACCGCGATTCTGAGTGGAGCCCGAAACGAAACCGCCGAAGCCTTTGCCGCGCGCGAACACTTCGATGCGGTCTATACCCAATTCAAGGACAAATCGGAGGCCCTGAGTCATTTGTGCGCTCAATGGGACGTACAACCCGACGAAGTGGGCTTTTTCTTCGACGATGTACTCGATCTCGCCCCGGCGGCGCGCTGCGGATTGCGCGTATTTCTCGGTTCAAACCACAGCGCTTCGCTGGCTGATTTTGTTGAAACCCAAGGCTTGGCCGATGTGATTCCCGCCCATGCAGGAGGCTCTGGGGGGGTTCGGGAAAGCGGCGATCTTCTGCTCGAGGCCTTGGGCCTGTACCCCACCTGCGTGGAGGATCGCATTGCCTTAAATGATCGCTACCACGCGTTTTGGACCCTGAGGCAAACCATTGAAGCCCAGGTGCAGCGCGCCTAACCCATCATGGCTCAGCCCCCGCTCCTCTCTACCCAGCCCCGGGAACTCAAGGTGATTGGGTCCACGGACTGCATCGATTTTCCCGACTTTGGTTTGGAAAACATCGATTGCAAAATCGACACCGGTGCTGGAATCTCGGCCCTGCATTGCCATAGCGTGCGTCTGGTCGAAAAAGACGGTCAGCAATACGTCAGTTTTCGATTGCTCGATCCCAAACATCCCGCGTATCAAAGACGCGAATTCCGCAGCAGCGACTTTAAAGAGCGAAAAGTGAAAAGTTCGTTTGGGGCCTCGGAGTTTCGATTTTCGATCCGCACCCGCATTACCGTGATGGGCAAGACGTATAAAGCCGAGTTTACGCTGACCGACCGCAAGCGGATGAAGTACCCGGTCTTGTTGGGCAAGCGCTTTTTAAAAAATCGTTTCCTGGTTGATGTCTCGCTCAAAGACCAAAGTGTATTGCAGAAAAACGAGGCGACGAAGCCGGATTCAACCCGTCCTTAATCCTATCTTTTCCGGCCGAGAAGCGCATGGGCTTTCCGAGCTATAGAACCGACCCTACTTCATTTCTCCACCCCCTTTCCGAAACGTATTTTCGCCTTTAGGGCGACCGAACTGCCATGAATTCCAAACCGCTCGACATTCTCATTCTCTCCACCAACGCAGAATTGTATTCTACGAAGAGGTTGAAGGAATCGGCCGAACAACGGGGTCATGTGGCGAAGGTGATGAACCACACCCGCTGCTATGCCTTGATGGAAACCGGACACAACGAGATTTTTTTCAAAGACCACGCGGTCAGCAATGTCGACGCGGTCATTCCGCGAATCGGGGCCAGCGTTACGTTTTACGGGAGCTCGATCATTCGGCAGTTCGAAATGAAAAAGGTGTTTACGACCACGGGATCACTGGCCTTGGTGCGCTCTCGGGACAAGCTAAGGGCTACCCAGATCCTGGCGCGCCATGGCATTGGTATTCCCAAGACCGTTTTTGCCCGCAATCCAGATGATGTCGATGCCTTGATCGCTCAGGTCGGTGGCGCTCCGCTCATTGTTAAGCTGCTCGAAGGCACCCAAGGACTGGGAGTGGTCTTGGCCGAAACCAAAAAGGCCGCGCGCAGCGTGATTGAGGCCTTTTATGGGCTCAACGCCAATATCCTGGTGCAGGAGTTTATTGCCGAGGCCAATGGGGCCGATTTGCGCTGTATTGTCGTCGATGGGAAAGTGGTCGCCGCCTATCGCCGTCAGGGATTGGAAGGGGAGTTTCGCTCCAATCTCCATCGGGGGGGCATCGGCAGTCCGGTGCGGTTGAAAAAAGCCGAGCGCGAAATGGCCATCAAAGCTACCAAAGCCCTGGGTCTTTCGATTGCCGGGGTCGATATGCTCCAGAGCAACCGCGGCCCATTGATCCTCGAAGTCAATTCTTCTCCGGGTTTGGAAGGCGTAGAAAAAGCCACGGGAATCGACGTGGCCGGGGCCATCATCGAATACATTGAACGCCAACTGCTCTTGCCACGCAAAAAGGGCGCTACCGATCAGGTGGGGGCATGAAACCGCGTTTTTTTGACCCCTTGCTCGGGATTTCAGGGCGTTTGGACGAAGAAGAAGCCCGACATGCGCTCCGGGTACTTCGCCTCGGCCCTGGGAGCGAGTTCGAACTCTGCGATGGAAAAGGCGGCTTGGCTCAAGCAGTACTCACCGATGCCCAGGCGAATTTTTCGGTGCTCCAAACCGAACAACACCCCCGGAACGAATTCCGACTATCGGTGGGAATGGCGCCCACCAAGCAAATGGACCGGGTGGAATGGGCGGTCGAAAAAATGGCCGAAATGGGCGTCGATCGATTTGTGCCGCTGGGAACCACCCGGAGCGAGCGCAGCACCGTCCGCATCGACCGACTCGAGCGCATTGCCCTGAGCGCCCTCAAGCAAAGCCGATCGCTCTTTTTGATGGAGATCGCCCCCCTTACCCCGTTTAATACCGTGCTAGAACAACACCCCAACGCGTTGATGCTTTTGGCGCACTGTGCGGATTCGCCCAAAACACCCTTGTCGGATGTGCCCCTGTCCACCGAAACCTTGCTGTTGATCGGTCCCGAAGGCGATTTTACCCCCGAAGAAATTGCGCTTGCGCAAAAGCACCATGCCCAAAGCATCGATTTGGGCCCAAGGCGGTTGCGGACCGAAACCGCGGCACTCTACGGAAGCGCCGTCTTGCTCGGCTCGCGCCGGTAAAACACAAAGCCGTTTTCCGCCTTCAACCGGCGCGCATCGGGGGCCTTGGCCTCGAATTCAGCGCTCTTGTCGATTTTTACGACAAAATAGGCAGGCAGCCCCAACGAGTCGGTCAACAGTTCAACCCCGGGTTGGGGCACATCTGCAGGTTGGCGTTCCGAATAATAGAACGGAACATAGCTTTTGAAACCATAGGTGGCTACGTGTGCAGCTTCGCCCCGGAGCCCTTTAAAAAAGGCCACGTTAGCGTGCTGTGAATAGCGCTCGATGCGGGCGGGAAACAAATAGAGTGCACTCTGAATCCAGAGCAAGTGCAGCCCCAAGATCCAGAACGGCTTGGACCGAAAGATCCAAACCAGCGCCGAAGCCAAGGCAAAAAATCCCGCCAAAAGCGCAAACCAAGGCCATTCGACGGCCGCTTCAAAGTTGGCCCGGGCAAAGGGATCTCCCTCGATGCGCTCGATCAACCAGCCCGGATTGCGCCCTATGCCCACCAAAGCGAACGAGGCCAACGCATAGATCAAGGCAATGGCTGCGCCCAAGGCTTTCAAACCGCTCGGAATCCGCCCTCCCTCGCGTTGCATCTGCGCTACCCCCATCGCAGCCCAATAGGCCAAAGGGAAATAAGCCAACGAGGAATAGTGGACAATTTTGGAGCGCACCAAACTGAACAAAATCAAGACCACCCACAACAAGGCGCTCATCCACAGACCATAACCCACCTTGTCAACGCGGAATCGGGGTTTGGGCTGTCCCCAGAGCGCTGCAATAGCCCCCACCGAAGCGGGAAAACAACCGAGGAGCAAGACGACAAAGTGATAGCCCGGAAAACCCCCGTGTCCAGCGTCCGGGGTGGTGAGCAAAGCCCATTGACGGAGCGTAAATTCGATGGCAAAGGCGGGGCCGTTCATCAGCGTAATGCTGCCGTACCACAACAGCGAAACCCCGATACACGCCATACCGAACACCAAGGGCTCGAGCGGTTTGCGCAACCAGCGAAAGCCTTGGAAAACTTCGATGACCAACACCACCAAACCGACAATGAGCAAGGCCGCGGGTCCTTTGGTGAGTACCGCCAATCCCAAGGCAATCCCGCCCAGCCAAAGCGATTTCGCATTCTGTCCCTCTGCTCGGTTCTGGTGGGCATACAACTCGTTCAAGGCGAGGAAAATGAACAAGTTGAACCAAGGGTCGATCAGCCCGGAACGGAAGTACAAATGGGGCAAGGTGCTCGCCGCATAACACCCCATCCACAGCAGTCCAAAACCGACCCCTTGGACGCGTTTTCCGGCATAGAACAAGGCGATCAACGTCGCAAAGCCCGCGAGTGCATTCGGAAAGCGGGCGCCAAACTCTCCGGTGCCGAAGCACTGCATGGAAAGCGCCTGCAACCAAAAGAACAAGGGCGGCTTTTCGGTAAAAGGCCGGTATTCAAACTGCGGTTGGAGGTAATGGCCCGTCACCACCATTTCCCGGGCCAATTCGGCAAAATTGACCTCGTCCCAATCGAACAGCGGGACCGCCGATTGAAACGGCAAAAACCAGAGCGCGCACAACACGGCAACGCCGATCCAAAAGCGAATCGGGCTGCGCGTGTAGAACTGAATTAGCGTTTCCATAATTCCCGCTGGCATTTTCGAGCCGGGGCGAACCACGGCATCAATCGCCCCTCGAACCGGCTTCGGAGCAACGGGTTCGCGCAGTTAAGCCTTGAGCAACTCGGCCATCCGCTTTCCGATATGGGCTGGCGAATCGACCACATGCACCCCGCATTCGCGCAAAATCGCTTTTTTGGCTTGGGCGGTGTCTTCGTCTCCTCCAACAATAGCCCCAGCGTGCCCCATGGTCCGGCCTTTGGGGGCGGTTTCGCCCGCTATAAAGCCCACTACTGGCTTGGTGCCGTGTTCTTTAATCCAACGCGCGGCTTCGGCTTCGAGACTGCCTCCAATTTCCCCGATCATCACGATGCCGTGGGTTTCGGGGTCTTTCATCAGCATTTCGACCGCCTGACGCGTGGTCGTGCCAATAATCGGGTCTCCCCCAATGCCGATAGCGGTGGTGACGCCCAGACCGGCTTTCGAAATTTGATCGGCGGCTTCGTAGGTCAGGGTGCCCGACTTGGACACAATCCCCACCTTGCCGGGTACAAAGACAAAGCCAGGCATAATGCCCACTTTGGCCTCGCCCGCCGTGATGACACCCGGACAGTTGGGGCCAATCAACACGCAGTCGCGTTCGGCCACATAGGCCTTGACCTTGACCATATCCTTGACGGGAATTCCCTCGGTAATCGTTACGATCACTTTGATGCCCGCCTCGGCAGCTTCCAAAATGGCATCGGCGGCAAAGGCCGGGGGAACGAACAAAATCGATACATCGGCACCGGTTTGGGCCACAGCTTGCGCAACGGTATCAAAAACGGGACGGTCCAAGTGCTTTTGACCGCCTTTTCCCGGCGTAACCCCACCGACCACGTTGGTTCCATAGTCGATCATTTGGCTGGCGTGGAACGTTCCTTCGCTTCCGGTAAAGCCTTGTACAATGACTTTCGAATGTTGGTTGACCAAAACGCTCATCTGCTATCGAGTTTTAGGTGGGGTGCGCGCAAAAATAGACCGAAAAGGTGGGGTTCAACCACCCAGCGCCTTGCTCTTTGCCGATCGGCTCAAGCTAAAGGTGCTCATGTTGCCCAACCCCTTGACTTCGACCGGATCATGGGGTTCAAAACCAAAGCCGTCGGTGTGCGATTCGAGCACGGATTTAAAGCGCTCTGTAGTCCGGATGGTATTGGGGGCGGCGAGTTGCTCCATGCGCGCCGCTGCATTGACGACCTCTCCCCAGAGATCATAGATAAACTTGTGTTTGCCGATGACCCCTGCGACGAGGGGACCGGAATCGATGCCAATCCGATGCGACCAACCGCGTTCGAGTAAATTTTCCTGTACTGCAAGGGCAAATTCTGCCGCTTGCACCGCATGCTGCGGATCGGAAATCGGTACCCCGGCGGCAGCCATATAGGCATCGCCAATGGTTTTGATTTTCTCCAAACCGAATGCACTGCACATCCCGTCCAACTCTCCAAAGAACTCCTCGAGAAAGGCCCGAAGGGCTTCGGCGCTCATCGATTTGCTCTTGGCCGTAAATCCGACCAAATCGATAAAAACCAAGGTGGCCTGCTCGACTTCTTCCACCAATGCCCCCTGCCCTGTCTTTAATCGAACCCCAATGCTCTTGGGCAAGACGTTGTCGAGCAAGGCGTCGCTTTGACGGCTCAAAACCCGTATGCGGCGATACGCCAGCCAAGAGGCGATCAATGCAGCCAGCGCCAGCAGACTAAAAATAAAAAGGGTCCCATTGCGCCTCCGGGCGCGTTCGGCTTTGGCCATTTCGAGGGTCAAGGCGCTTTGGGATCGTTCGAGGTCGATGGCGATTTGCATCTGTTCCAAGTCGGATCCCATATCGGCATCGAGCAAGGCGGAGCGCATTTCATTCGATCGAATGAGAAACGCGTAAGCGGAATCGCCCTCGCCCAAAAGCGAAAACACCCGGGAGAGTCGCTCGAGCAATAAGGCCCGTTCCAAGCGAAACTCGGTCTGTTCCAATCGGATCAGAGTCCTACGGCCCACGGATTCTGCCTCTTTTAAATAGACCGTCCTCGGTTTCAACAAGGGGGGAACCGGAGGGTGGTTCCACGGATCGATCTCGACGAGTCGAATGACCAAATTGATCCGTCCGAGCGCCCGGGTCAATTGCTCGTATGCGTCGAGTTGCGCTGTATCGACCAGAACCTCAGACTGAAAATGCGATCTCAGTTCGACATAATCCTGACGAATGAGCGCCAACTCGGCTTCGAGCAAAGTCCACTGTAGTTGTTCCCCTCGCATACCCGCGTTGAAATGGGAAACCTGGACGCCCTGGAGAACACGGTGTGCGCTGTCCGCCTGTCCTTGTGCCAGAAACAAGCGCGCGTATTCCAAGGTGGGCGGAATCGTCCATCGGGGCGCTCCCCGCTCTTGGGCTTTGCGAATGGCCGCTCGAAAATGGATTTTGGCCCGGTTGGGGCCCCCACCCAGATCCCGGTGCATACGGCCTTTGAGCAATTCCCATCGCGATTGCCAATCGGGGTCAGTGGGATTGCTTTCGGAAACCCCCAGCCGTTGTAATTCGTCCAAGGCAGTGCGAAAATCAGCCTTCCAAAAGGAGACCTCTGCCCGTACCAATCGGAGCCGCGTTCGCACTTCCTCTGCGCTCGGGCCTTGAACTCCGCGCATCGAGGCCTCTGCCCGGTCCAATGTCAAACTACACACCGCATATCGCCCACGGCGCAAATGGAGTTGGGCTTGTTGCTCCAAACCCAGAACGGCGCTCAGGGTATCGCCCAACCCGAACAAGGCCCTTATGGCGGCATCGAAGCCCTGATCTGCTTCGTTCCATTGGCCCAACTCTCTGTGGCAGGCGGCCGCCCGAATACCCATCCAGTGAACCAAGTCTTCGCGGCCTAGGTGCGCATACCGCCGCTGGCCGTCTTCAAAATCCACAAGTGCCCGTTCGGGGTTTCCTTCGGAGGCCCACCGCTCGGCCCTTGCCCATACGAGCACAGCAAACGAAGCGGAATCGGCCACACCCTCTTGCAACGATTCAAAGCGGGCTTGGGCCCATTCCCGATTTTCCGCACCCGGTTTGGAGAGGGCTTGAAGCACTTCCCATGACCATCGTTCATTTTCGCGAAGGGCCGGCCGGTGCTTTAGCCTCTGTTCGGCTTCAAGAAAAAGGCGATCCGGCGATTGACACCATTGCCACTGCAGCCTTTCTTCGACTGAAAATTCAGGCGCCTTGCGACCTGAACCCAGCGCCACAGAAGCACTAAAAACACCAAGTACCAGTGCGAGCACCGCCCTTTTCTGCATGGGCTACATCGTTGAATCAGGGGTTCGGCCTTCGCTTCCCAAAAAACGGGCGAAGCAGCCGTCGGCGCAAAGCACCGAACTTTTGGCGAACTGGAGAACAAGAGTTTTGGTTGGGGGCTCAAAGGAGCTCCAAGGCGCGAACCCGAGGGAAACTGCGGCAAAAAACGAAAGGTCTGAGCCAACAATGGGTTTGAATGATTCTTCGCACGAACCCAAAAGTCATTCGCCTTGTTATTTCGGCTTAACCCCTAATTCACACATCATGAAGTTGCACAATTGGGTCGTTGGAGCGATGAGCGTTTTGGCCGTCGGATTTTCCGGAATCGGCTGCAGCGAAGACGACGACGACAACAACAACACCCCGGCCTTGGGCAGCATTGCGGACCGCGCAGTGGCCGATCCCGAATTGACCTCTTTGGTGGCTGCGCTGCAGGCGACTGGTTTGGATGCGTTGGTCGACGATCCCACGCAACGGCTTACGGTATTTGCGCCGACCAATGCCGCTTTTGATCAGTTGCTGTCCGATTTGGGTTTTGCGACCCTGGACGAATTGGTATCAACCCTTGGCGTCGATGCGGTGACCAATATTGTCGCCTATCACGTGTTGGCCACCGAACGAGCCTCGGGCAGTTTGTCGACGACGTATTTCAATACCTTGGGTACAGCTTCGGGCACGACGGATGAATATCTAAGCCTGTTTGTCAATACCTCGAGCGGCGTCAAAATCAACGAAGCAGCGGTGACCGCGGCCGATATTGAAGCCGACAACGGAGTCATCCACAAAATCGACAAAGTGTTGTTGCCCTTGGGCTTGGTTGAATTGCTTCAAATCAATCCCAACTACAGCACCCTGGTTGCCGCGGTATTGGCCGCCGATCCCGCGGTATTGGCTGCCGTCAACGATCCCAACGCCAACCTAACACTTTTGGCCCCCAACAATGCGGCCTTTACGGCGCTTTTGGCTGCCTTGGGTGTGAGCGATTTGCCCGGTGTGATCGGTGCCATCGGACAAGATGGTCTCACAACGGTATTGCTCTATCACGCTATTCCAAGCGTGGTATACTCGTCTGATTTGACCAATGGAGCGATGGTGGCTACAGCTGCTGCGCAAAATGTAACCGTCGATCTGACCAGCGGAGTTCGCTTTGTCGATACCAACGGAGATGCCGCTTCGGTGACGGACGCCAACGTGCGGGGAACGAACGGAATCATCCACGGCATCAATGCCGTGCTCCTTCCCCAGCTGTAATAACGGACCCGACGCACTTTTCGACCACTCTTGCCACGGGCAAGGGTGGTTTTTTTTTTTTTTACCTCCAACCAACCGAGTTTGGATTATTTTCCTTTTATTTAAGTGTGTCGAATTCTTGGACTACCGAACCTGAAATCAACGACCCAGTCGACCGTGCACAGCTGTTTGCACACGCGTTGAGGCGATTGGGGATTCATGCCCTTCGCCAATCGGAGTTGTGGGAGCAAATCGACGATTTTGGACGGGCCATGTTGCTCGATGGCTATTCGCCCCGAGAAGTGGACGAATTGAGAAAGTTGTCCGAATCCTAAAGGGTTGGACCCGTGGCGCAGTAATTTCGCGCCATGTCCACACAATTGTTGCGCATCGTATTGACGGCCCTTTTGGGGGTAGGATCTATCGTTTTGATGTTTACCGGCAGCATTGGCTGGGGAATTCTGGTTCTGCTCATCGCCGGGCTCGTCTTGTTGACCTATTATCGCAACGAGCGCATTCTCTGGGCTTTCTACCACTTGCGCAGCCAGCGGTTCGACAAAGCCAAAACGGCGCTGAACGGCATTCGCAACCCTGAACGCGATCTAATTCAAGGCCAAAGAGCCTATTTCTACTTTTTGAATGGTCTGCTCGAAGCCCAAACCAATTTGAGCAAATCGGAATCTTGGATGCGCAAAGCGCTCAACACGGGTCTTCGCATGAAGCACGACCAGGCTATGGCCAAACTCAATTTGGCGGGCATCGCCGTGGCCAAGCGCCGTCGGAGAGAAGCCGAATTGCTGCTCTCGGAGGTCAAAAAACTCGACGAACGCGGCATGCTGACCGAACAGGTCAAAATGATCAAGCAACAGCTCAAGCACCTCTGAACCGGGTCGAACCCATTTTGTTGGTTCCGGGTCTGGGGAGCAACGGCCGGAAATTGAGTCGGCTGTTTCCCCCCGAGGCCGACGTCCATCGGGTGCTGTGGGATTCCGTCGGTTCGATCGATCATCCCCTGGAATTGGCAGCCCTATGGATTCAGAAATTGCCGACCCATACTCCGTATACCTTGGTGGTTCAATCGCTCGGCGCCGCCCTAGTGAATGACTTTTGTGCGCACCGGCTTCCTCGGCGTCTGATCGTACTATCTGGACCTTTTTGTGCGGAGGAACTGCCGTTTGGCGCTCGATGGCCGGGGCTCAAGGAAGTTCTGTCGCTCGTACCCGCCAAAGGCGTGCATACCGCTGTCCGCCGCATCCTTCAAAGAGGGGCTCCTCAATGGGGACTGCCCAAAGACCTGCCTGAGTTTGATCGCCTATCCCCGAAACTCTATAAAGCGCTTTTGCTGCGGTTCTTGGAAAGGTCTCCTTCGAACCGATTTATGCATAACCCCGATTGTGAAGTCCACCGCATCTTCGACCCTACGGATCGACTCAGCGGCGTTCCCAAATATGGAATCCTTCATCCCATGCACGGGGGGGGACACCTGCTCGAACGAAAATATCCCGATGTGCTGTCGCAAACACTGAAATCTATATTACTCAATTTAAGTGATTTATAATATTACCAGCCAACGCGATTACCGGCACAGCACACCAAAATAGGGTCTCGATGGGTGCTTTGAAATGCGTCCCAAATCCTCCATATCGTCTCAAATGGGGAATACTATTGAATTTTCAATTTTCTTAATAACATCATTATCAAATATTTATATAAAAAAAGGTTCTGGCACGATTCTCACTTAAAGAGGGAAACATCAACCATCCGCCATGAGTAAAATCAAGTATTCAATTTTCGCAGCCGGCCTGATCGGTCTCGCTGTGGGATCTTGCAAGCAAGATCTCGACTCTTCGAACCAAACGCCCGGTACATTCAATTATGAGACCAGCGGAACGGTTCGCGTTGCCCTGAACGGCCAAGACTTTATGGCCGGTGCCGTATTCAGCATCTACACTGCCGCTCCCCAAGAAGGAGGCAAGCTGATCGCCACTGCCATGCTCGACGAAAACGGTCGCTTTGAAAGCAACTTCCGTTTGGCCACCGCCGCTCAGTCGGTCTATCTCGTTTCGAACTACATCGGTATGCCCGGCAACTTCCCCATCGCCATCAGCAATGGTGTTGCCAGCGTAGACTTCAACCGCACCGGCGCCGGTAAAAACGGCGGCAGCATCCAAGGTCCTTCGGCCAAGGTTGCCGCTACGGTCTACAACTACTTCGGTGCCTACAACGCACTGGGTGTTCCGAGCTACTTGATCGCTCCCGATGCCATCACTCCTTTGTTGTTGGCCCAAATCAACGCTACGCTTCCCGAATTCATCAACAACAGCGCTTTGGCCGTTTTGGGCAACAGCGACCTCGTTGTAACGCAGACCACCGAAGTGTTCTTTACTTGGGTATTTGAAGGAGCTGGTTTCCAGAACTCGGTTGGTTTCTACACCTACAACACCGGAACTCCTCCTGTAAGCGTGAATGACATCGACAGCGTTCAGGTGATCATCCCGAACTCTTCGTTCTCTCCCCAAGGTGGTTTGGTTGCTGGCGACAAGATTAGCCTCGGTGTGATCCCCGCCGGTAAGTCGATCGGATGGGTATTGTTCAAGTACGGTTGGAACAGCGGCACTCAGAGCGTTGCTTTCAACAATCCCAAGGTGTACTCGAACCCCGCCTTCAACGACGAAGCCAGCGCCGCCAACCGTCGTCACGTTGTGAATCTGTACCACGCTCCCCAAAACCTGATCTTGGTTGGATTTGAAGACCAAGACCGCGACAACCCCGGTACCGACAACGACTTCAACGACTTGTTGTTCTACATCACCACGTCTGTTCCCAACGGTTGCAACACCAGCGGTTTCCCCTTCGTGAATACCCAAGGTGGAACGGATAGCGACAACGACGGTGTCAACGACCAGTTCGACGCTTTCCCGAACGATCCGACCAAGGCGTTCATTTGCTACCATCCGTTTGATGGCGGTTTCAACAGCGTCGCTTTCGAAGACTTGTGGCCCGCTCAAGGTGACTACGACTTCAACGACCTCGTGATGGACATGAATTACGCTGCCTATATGGACGTGAACTTCGACGTAGTCGAGATCGACGTAACGCGCTATGTTCGCCACATCGGTGCCTCGTACAATAACGGTTATGGCATCCGTTGGCCCTTCCCGACCAGCGATGTTGCCAGCGTAACTGGCAGCCAGTTGTTGCACGGCATCGTATCGGTGAACGGCAATGGAACCGAAGCCGGTCAAACCGACGCCGTAAGCATGATGTTCGACGACGCTTTCGATCACGAAAACGATACCGTTAAGGTGAATATCTTGATGAGCAATCCTTACCCGCTCACCCAGTTGCAAGCCAATATGTGCGATCCATTCCTCTTCGTAGACGGCAACCGCGGTCGTGAGGTACACCTCGCTGGCAAGCAGCCTACCGATTTGGCCAATGTCGCCTTGTTCGGCACCGGCGACGACGCCACGGTTCTCCCCGGGTTCACGTACAAGAACGGCGACAACATGCCTTGGGCCATCGAAATCAACCACAACTTCTCGGTTGTCGTTGAAAAGGTCCGCATCGAAGACGCCTACTTGAAGTTTGAAGCTTGGGCTCAGAGCAACGGTGCTTTGTTCCCCGACTGGTATTACAACCTCGGCGCCGGCTACCGCAACAACGCCAACTTGATCCCGTAAGGGAATACGAGGAATCCGATCCTGATCAGAAGCCCCGCCATTACGGCGGGGTTTTTTTTTTGTCTCCATAGGAAGGTCAGGGGGGCTCCCCACCCCGTCCATCCTCCGAAAGAAAATCCCCAAACACCGACGTGTCGGGGACAAACTCCGAAGAAGCGCCACGACAGAAATCCGACCCTCGCACTTTTGTCGCATGAAAAAACCCTGGCTCCTACCGAATCTCCCAGAAATCAAAGTAGATCCCCTTGGTTGGATCTTTTTTGGTTTACCCTCTGAATTTCTAGAAATCAGAGCTATACGGATTAGTACATCGACCATAAAAAAATATGACAAGTAGTATTCTTACAAAGTATTTCTATCGTTATTTTTGTGGCCATAATCAACCTACAAAATGAAAAAGAACCTTTTTGGATGATGAGCCCCCTGCTGCTGGTCATCTCGTGCACTCCGGACGGATCGGGTCCTACGCCCCCTTCGAACAAACAATTCGATTATTCCACGTCCGAGGCGATTTCTGTGGAAATCCGCGCCTTTGATTTTCAGGCCGGAGCGTCCTTCTCCCTGTTTACCGACGACCCAGAAAACGGAGGGGCGCTGCTGAGCCGAGGACGCATCGAAGACGATGGACGTTTTTCGACCACGCTTCGGTTGGGCATCGATCGTCCTTCGGTGTATTTGGTCAGCGACTATGTCGGGCTGCCCGGCGGATTTACACTGCCTGTAGTCAATGGCCGCATTGTTTTTGACTATACCACTTTGGCCGGTCCGAGCGCATCTGGCAAACGGAGTGGTAGTCCTCAAAAGATTGGATCGACGGTCTTCAGTTATCACGGTCCTTATTCCTCGGAAGGCAAACCCCTTGTTTTGGCCACTCCCGACGCCATCGATGCGAGTTTGTTGGCCGACATTAATGCGTCGCTTCCCGAGCGCGATCCAGTTCCCGTCAAGAACCCTCAGTACCTGGCCCAAGGCAACGACACCGAGATTCACCTCACCGAACCTTGCGACGTTTGGGTGACTTGGTTGCACGAGGGGGCGGGTTACCGCAATGCCATCGGCTTTTACGTTTACAACACCAACAACCCTCCGTCTAGTCCGGCCGACATCGATTCAATCAAAGTCATTTTGCCGAATGCGTCCAATGCGGGTTCGGGTGGTCAATTGGTCCCTGGCGACAAAGTGTATCTCGGCGCCTATCCGACAGGCACTTCGGTGGGTTGGGTACTCTTTCAAGACGCCTGGAATGGCAACAATCAAAGTGTCAACTTCGGGAAGACCAAGTATTACGCGAATCCTGCCTTCAATCCAGACCCCGCAGGAAAAAAACAACACAATGTGGTGTTGCACCATACCCAACGCGGTTTGGTCTTGATCGGTTTTGAAGACCTCGACCGGGGCGGCTCGAGCGACGACGATTTCAACGATGCCGTGTTTTATGTAACGGCCAATCCCATCGAAGCCATCGACACCGACAGCATGCCTCCCATCACCGACGGAGGGGGCAACGACTGCGACAACGACGGGGTAGACGATTCCAACGACCTCTATCCCTGCGATCCCGAAAAAGCCTTCGATCATTTTTATCCCTTCGAATCGGGCTTTTCAAGCGTGGCATTTGAAGATCTGTGGCCCGCCGAAGGCGACTACGACTTTAACGACTTGGTGATGGGGCTGAATTTTCGGTTTACAACCAATGCCCGGAACGAAATTGTCGAAATCGATATGAAGTTGCACGTGCGGCATATTGGGGCTGCTTATGCGAATGGGTTCGGGATCGGCTTCCCTTTCCCTGCTTCGGATGTACAAAGCGCCACGGGGCCCGGAAATCGCGGTACACTGACTTCGATCGGTGCCAATGGTCTCGAGAACGGACACAGCAATGCGGTGTTTGTCGCCTTCGACAATGCCTTCGACCACGAAGGAGACACCTTGCGCATTCTGATGACGCTGCAAACGCCGTACAGTCTGGCGGCCCTCAACGCCGCGGGTCTGGATCCCTTCCTGTTCGTCAATAGCGATCGGGGTCGGGAGGTGCACCTCAAAGGGCGGCAGCCGAGCGCCTTGGCGAATCTGGCTTTGTTCGGAACGGGGAACGATGCGAGTCAACCCGGTAGCAACGCCACCTACCTCAACGCCGAGGGGCTTCCTTGGGCCATCGAAATCAACCACAACTATCGCCCTCCGGTCGAAAAAGTGCGCATCGAAAACGCCTATTTGCGCTTCGACGAATGGGCCGGATCGAATGGAGCCCAGTTTAAAGACTGGTTCTCGAATTCCGGGGGCGAATACCGAAACAACGCCAATCTACAGTAAACGCGGCCCCAACTTCCTACGGGAATCCGATATTGGGTACGCAGGGCAGTCCGTTGGGCTGCCCTTTTTTTTGGTCCTTCCCCGAGCGCAGACCCTCGGTTTGGCCGGGTTCTCTGCCGTACTTTTGGCCGCAAACCGCTCTACCGACATGAATCTGCACGAATATCAAGGAAAGGAAATTCTCAACAGTTTTGGCGTTGCCATCCAACGGGGTATTGTGGCCACTACGCCTGATGAGGCAGTGGCTGCCGCTCAAAAGCTGACGGAACAAACCGGCACCTCGTGGCATGTCGTAAAGGCCCAGATCCACGCCGGTGGACGCGGAAAAGGCGGAGGGGTGAAACTCGCCAAAAGCCTCGATGACGTGCGCGCCAAGTCGGGCGAAATATTGGGGATGATGCTCATCACTCCCCAGACTTCCCAAGAGGGCAAAAAAGTACACCAAGTCTTGATTGCGGAAGACGTGTATTACCCCGGCGAAAGCGAGACCAAGGAGTTCTACATGAGCGTTTTGCTCGACCGTCAACAAGGACGCAATGCGATTCTATACAGCACCGAAGGCGGTATGGACATCGAGGAGGTGGCCGAAAAAACACCGCATCTCATTTTCAAAGAAATCATCGATCCGCTGGTGGGTCTTGGTGATTTTCAGGCGCGCAAAATTGCGTTCAATCTGGGATTGAGCGGAAAGGCCTTTAAAGAGATGGTCGCTTTTGTCAAGGCGCTCTACAAGGCCTACGATTCGATCGACGCGGGATTGTTTGAAATCAACCCGGTATTGAAGACCTCCGACGACCGAATTATCGCCGTCGACGCCAAGGTGAGCCTGGACGGAAATGGTTTGTTCCGCCACCCCGACTACGAAGCCTTGCGCGACAAGCGCGAAGAAGATCCCATGGACGTCGAGGCCGGAGAAGCGGGGCTCAATTTCGTCAAATTGGATGGCAACGTGGCGTGCATGGTGAATGGAGCCGGCTTGGCGATGGCCACCATGGATATCATCAAAATGGCTGGTGGCAATCCGGCCAACTTCCTCGATGTGGGGGGAACCGCCGATGCCAAGCGCGTAGAAACCGCCTTTCGCCTCATTCTGAAAGACCCGAACGTCAAGGCCATTTTGGTCAATATTTTCGGGGGGATTGTGCGTTGCGACCGCGTGGCCCAGGGCATTGTGGACGCCTATCAGAGCATTGGCGACATTCCGGTCCCCATCATCGTTCGTCTCGAAGGCACCAATGCCAAAGAAGCCAAAGAGTTGATCGACAAAAGTGGTTTAGCCGTACATTCCGCCATCTTGCTCCAAGAAGCCGCCGATTTGGTTCAAAAAATGGTGCACTAATCCATCGGGTATCACTCTGATCCTTGTGGCGCGATTTTGATCCCCCAACGGAAAAGGGAATCTCGGTAGGAAGCAACGCATGAAAGATCTCGAGCGCTATTTCCGTTCCAATACGGACAAGCAAATTCACAAGTGGCTGCATTATTTTGAAGCCTACGATGCGCATTTTTCGCGTTTTCGGGGGCGGGAAATTCACTTGCTCGAAATCGGGGTGTTTCAAGGGGGCAGTCTCCAGATGTGGAAGGACTACTTTGGGCCCCAAGCCAAGATTTACGGGGTCGACATTCACCCCGAGTGCAAATCGCTCGAGGAAGACAATGTTCAGATTTTTATTGGATCCCAAAGCGACCGAGCCTTTTTGAGAAAACTCAAAAAGGAGATTCCCAAAATCGACATTCTCATCGACGACGGAGGCCACACCATGCGTCAGCAGATCGTCACCTTTGAGGAACTCTACGACCACGTAGACGAAAACGGGGTGTATCTATGCGAAGACACCCATACGTCCTATTGGTTGAAATACGGAGGCGGTCACCGCAGACGCGGGACGTTTATGGAATACAGCAAGAATTTGATCGATCGGTTAAACGCGTTTCATTCGGAGCAACGAAGTTTGAAACCCGATGCCTTTAGCCATTCGGTGCGTTCGATTCACTTTTACGACAGCGTGGTCGTTTTGGAAAAAAAGCCGCACGGAGCACCGGTACACGAAAAAACGGGTCGTGCGAGCATCGATCGACAGCCGGTGTACAGTTCAGGGGTTCGATTGCGCAAGAGGTTGACGCGGAACATCATCGGGGGAATTAACCGAGTATTGCGCAGCCTGAGACTCCCTGGATGGATCTGGCGCTAAAAACGCTGGAGATTCCGATTCAATCGGCTTCTCCTTCCCTTCCAATCCAAAGAAAATTCGCCAGGATTCGGTTCGAGTTGCCCTCAATCCTCGTCTGAAGGGGCGTCTTCGTCCCCAGAGTCGTCGGCAGAGTCGTCGGCGGATTCGTCGGACGAATCGTCACCTTGAGATTCTCCTTCGATAGAAATCGGAACGGCCGTGTTGGCGGGAGACTTCCGGCCCTGGCTCGATTTGAAAACAAGCGGGGTTTCAAAGAGATAGGCGTTGTTCTCGCGCTTCTCTTCAAAGGCCTCATTCGAATTGACCCAAACCCCAATGCGGTAGGTTTTGCCCTCCACATAGTTCGATGCCGGTCCCAAATCGATGGTCTCGTTGCGGAATTCCATGCTGCCCATATGGTACAAACCCTCGAGTCGGTAGGTCTTGAGGATGCGCACTGTTTCCGGTCGGATGTCGTCGGCCGGAGCGATGTAAATCGCTACTTCAAATCCTGGGGTGGCGAACTTCGAATTGTTTCCATCGGCCAGCACCAAAAAATGGACACCTTCGAGGGTTTGCGCCGCTGAATTGTAGCGAACATAGTACATATTCTCGGCCAAATTGGTCGAGTAGATATCGGCGGGCTCTATGGTTTGGCCCCCTAAGGTTCCTTGAAACAATAGAGCCATTCCGAGTCCCCATGAACTGAAAAACACAGTGCTGCGCATTCCTTTTCCCGTGAGTTACTCTTGAGCCCGACCTGCTTGCTCCCCGGCCGATTGAAACACTTCCATTACCGCATCGCTAACCCCCATACTGCTAAAACCGCCGTCGTTGAAAAGATTCTGCATGGTAACCCGACGGCAGAGATCCGAGAACAGGCTGACGCACAAATGCGCGCAATCCTCTCCGGTCGCATTGCCCAGAGGAGACATCTTTTCTGCAAAATCGATGAATCCATCGAACCCCTTCACCCCACTGCCTGCGGTGGTGCGCGTTGGCGATTGGCTGATGGTATTGATGCGCACTTTTTTCCGCATGCCATAGTGATAGCCAAAACTCCGCGCGATGCTTTCGAGATAGGCTTTGTTGTCGGCCATATCGCTGTAGTCTGGGAAGCTCCGCTGGGCGGCGATATAACTCAACGCGACCACGCTGCCCCACTCGTTGAGCGCATCGAGTTTCCATGCGGTTTGCAACACCTTGTGAAAACTCACCGCAGAGACATCCCAACCCTTGTGCAGCCATTCGTAGTTGAGGTCGGTGTAGTGCTTGCCCTTGCGCACATTGACCGACATCCCAATCGAGTGCAGGACAAAGTCAAGACCGCCCCCCAATTCGGAGACCGCCCCTTGAAACAGCGCCTCGAGATCGGTTTCCGAGGTCGCGTCGGCGGGAATGATTTTGGACCCAGTACGCTCGGCCAGCGCATTGATTTCGCCCATGCGCATGGCAATGGGGGCATTGGTCAAAACAAATCGTCCCCCTTGGGCGTGAACCGCTTCCGCGACTTTCCACGCAATGGAATTCGCATCGAGCGCGCCAAAAATGATTCCCTTCTTGCCTTGCAACAGTCCGTTCATAGAAGCCTTTCGTTGATTGAGTGGGGAAAACTACGAAAATAGACGCCCTTTCGAACGTTTCACGCCTTGCGGGTCAGGAGTATTTCCGCCTGCGTGCGGGCGGCATCGGTCAATTCGCTTCCGCTCAACATCCGGGCCAATTCGTCTTTGCGCTCTTCGGGGTTCAGTCGGCGAATATGGGTATGGGTTTGACCCTGCTCCACCCGTTTTTCCACTTTAAAATGGGCATCGGCGGCCCCGGCAATTTGCGGAAGGTGGGTAATGGCCACAATCTGGCTTCCAGCCTCGCCCATGGCGTGCAAAACGGCCGCCATTTGAGCCGCGGTGCGCCCTGAAACGCCCGTATCGATTTCGTCGAAAATGAGCACGGGCAACTCCCGATACCGCCCGAGCATCGATTTGAATGCCAGCATCACTCGGCTAATTTCTCCCCCAGACGCGGCTTTTTTCAGCGGAATCGGAGCTTGACCGGCATTGGCACTAAAGAGCACTTCCGGTCGATCCCAGCCCATGGGCCCGGGTTCGCTCAAAGGTTGGAGCTCGATGTGGAATCGAGCCTGTCCCAAATCGAGTTGATTCAATCGAGACTGCAGATCGGCAATCAGTTCGGGAATGGCGGTATTGCGCCGATTCCGTAGCTCCGTCCCCAATCGCTCCAGTTCGCGCCAATGAAGGGCCATCGCCTCTTGGCATTCCCCTCGTTCGGCCTCGAGACCCTGAGCCCGTTCCATCCGCTGTTGCACTTCGAGCACAAAGGCTTCGAGGGCTTCAAACGAATCCAACCGGTGTTTGTGCATCAATCCGCGCGCTGCATCAATCCGATTCTTGAGTTGTTCCAAGCGCTGTGGATCCGGCTCGTTGGCCTCGGCCCGTTTCTCGAGATCGAGCACCACATCGTCCAAGTCGATGCGGAGGGATTCCAGTCGATCCATCAATGCTCCGAGCGCGGGATCGTACCCCAAGGAAGAACGCAATGCACCCACGCTTCGGATCAAGCCTTCGCGAACGGCCCATTCTGATTGGGTCAATAGACGCAGGGCTTCTGCGAGCGCTTGTCCAATTTGCTCGGAGTGGCTCAACAGTTCAAAGTCCTGCTCAAGGGCCGTAAACCGATCGGCATCCAACTTGAGTTGGTCGAATTCCTCGAGCTGGTGATTCCAGTAATCGAGATCGCGTACGGACGACATCTGTTGTTCGAGATCGCTCCATTTTTTGCGCGCGCTGCGGTAGTCGGCCAACTTCAAGCGATAGGTGTCGAGCCATTCCGCAGTACCCCCGACGGCGTCCAGCGCTTCCAACTGGAAATCGGGCTCGAGAACGGCCATTTGATCGTTCTGAGAATGGATGTCGACCAACAAGACCGACAATGCCTTGAGGGTTTCGAGCCGAACCGGTACGTCGTTGACAAACGAACGAGAGCGCCCGTTGGGGGCGATTTCTCGGCGAAACAAGACCGGATCGGCATAGTCGAGTTCGTGGGTTTCAAAAAACGCCCGGAAACGTCCTTTGAGATCAAACTCGGCTTCAACAACGCACTTGAGGTCTGGGGTGCGCAACACGGTCGGATCGGCGCGTTCGCCCAAGGCCAGCGACAAGGCGCCGAGCAAAATCGACTTTCCCGCCCCGGTTTCTCCGCTCAAGGCAATAAAACCGGAGGGCCATTCCAGGTCGAGCGCATCGATGAGCGCATAGTTCGAAATGCGCAAGGCGATCAGCACCTCTGGCTATTTGGGTTGGCCCAGCGCCTGATAGAGCTGGCTATTGTTGGCGTCAATCAAGAGCAGGGTACTCTGCATGGCTTTGAGATCGACCGGAGCCCCATCGCCAAAAACGCTGACGATTTCCTGAGACTTTGCATCCATCACCACCCCCATCAAATAGCTATTCGGGCGCTTTTGATGCACGGCCCTCAAACCGGCGATGGAATTCGCCATGGCCGCTTTGCCTGTCTTTTGCTGAGCCGCGTCGTGGAGTACGTCGAGCCCCTGTCGATGGTAGGTGTAGAGAAATTCTATCAGATTGTCGAAGGCGGGATTGAGCAAATTGTCGACGAGCCAAAATCGGTTGTTGTTTCCGTCCAAACTGCGCCAGCCCGCTCCCTGTGGATCGTTCTGCGCATTGTTGACGACCCCTTGTGCCTTGGCATAAAAAGGCTCCCCACTGCCCTTTTCAAAGGTGTCGTGGTCGAGACCGACAATGATGTACGCGTAATACGCCAAAACCGAACTGAGGTTCGACAAATGGGTGTTTTCGACAAATTCGATGCGGTCGTTTTCGAGATAGGTAAAGCTAAATTGCTTGTCGATCAGGTTCAACACCGGGCTTTTGTAGCTGCTGTTGAACACCGGGCGCGAATACTGAACCTGCAAAGTGGCCTTAAAACTACTCACCGAGCTTTGTTCGGTGATGTTGAATACAAAACTGCACTCGATGCGCTCGTCGGCTTCATAGCGTTCGCGGGTCCACTGGGTCGAATTCAAGTACTCCCGAACGGCTGTTTCAAGGGTCGTAAAGACCTGTTTGCTCGTATTCTGAATACCCGGACTGAGCACCTGGACGGTGGCACGCAATTCCTGGGCTACTGCAGAGAACGAAGTTCCCAGACCCCAGCAAATCAACCCTAAGAGGAACCGTAGTCTATGGCGCAGCATGCGTCAGGGTGTCGAGAATTTGTCGTGCAAGTTCGGCTTTGGATACCAAACCCGAGTCGCGTTTTTCGCCACTTTTATGCACCAACCACGCGCGATTGGTGTCGGTGCCAAATCCGGTTTGCGGCCCGGGTTCATTGAGCACGATCCAATCCAGATTTTTCCGAGACAGTTTTTTTTGCGCGTTTTCCATGCCATTGTCCGTCTCGAGGGCAAAACCGATCAAGGTCTGATCGCTGCGTTTTTTTGCCCCCAATCCCGCCAAAACATCGGGGGTCGGTTCGAGGCGGATCGCATCGGGCGCCCGATCCTTTTTGATTTTGTTCGTCTGGGGTTCGGCAGGGCGGAAATCGGCTACCGCTGCCGACAAAATGGCCCCGTCGCACCTTTCGAACCACTCCGAACAGGCTTGATTCATTTCGGCCGCGGTCACCACGGGCACGACCCGGGCAAAAGCCGCTTCGGGAAGCACAAACCGAAGTGGGCCATGCACCAAATACACTTCGGCACCCCGCCGCACGGCCTCGAGGGCTATTTCAACCCCCATTTTTCCACTGCTGTGGTTGCCGATAAACCGAACGGCATCGATGGGTTCGTAGGTGGGCCCCGCGTTGACCAAGAGTTTATATCCACTCAGCGGGCCACGGCCCAAACGACTTTGAATCCGGGCGAGCAATTGTTCGGGTTCTGGCATCCGCCCCTTCCCTTCTAAGCCCGATGCCAAAAATCCAAATTCTGCGTCCACCACCTCAACTCCATGCGACGCGATGCGCTCTAAATTCGATTGGACCGAAGGGTGCGCCATCATGTCCAAGTCCATGGCGGGGGCTACCAGTACGGGACAACGCGCACTCAGATAGGTGGCCGTCAACAGATTGTCCGACTGTCCATGGGCCAATTTGGCCAGCGTATTGGCGGTCAGCGGGGCCACGAGGAACACCTCGGCCCACAGTCCCAATTCGACATGGCTGTTCCAGACCGTACTCCCGGCTTCGTCGGCGGTATAGGCACTCAAGGCCGGATGCCCGCTGAGCGTAGAGAGCACCAAAGACGAGACAAATTGCTCGGCATCGGGCGTCATCACACAGCGCACCTGAGCCCCTTCCTTGATCAAGGCGCGCACCAACAATGGGATTTTATACGCAGCTATGCCACCGCAAATCCCCAATAAAACCCTTTTGCCCTGGAGCGACACGGAGTTTAAAGCGGGCTTTCTTCCCGATCGCCTTCTTGTTCAGGACGTCGGAAGTACACCTTGCTTTCCAACCATTCCTGGATGGCCATCAGCGTACCCTTGGGCAAATTTTCGTAGAACTTAGAAAGTTCAATTTGCTCCTTGTTTTCAAAAATCTCTTCGAGCGACTCGGTATGGACGTTGAACTCCTCGAGCTTCTCCGACAATTCTTGACGGATGTCTTCACCGATTTGCACGGCGCGCTTGCTTAAAATGGCCACCGTTTCGTAGATATTGCCGGTGGGCGCATCCAATTCGGCCAAATTCAGAGTCGTGGTGTTGCGGGGAGCGTGGCTCTTTTTGAAATCCATGCGGGTGGAGGGTTGAATTAAAGTCGTTGCATTCTTTCGAGGGCCTCTGCCTTGATGGCCTCGGTGCGTTTCACATAGTCCGAATTCGGAAAGGCCTGCCGAAATTCGTTGGCAGCGGTTACCGTTTCCCGATAGCGCTGTTTTTTCTTGGAGTCTATACTGTTCTTGGCCAGCTCATTGGCTGAAATCACCTTGTAAAACAAGATACTCTCTCGGTATTCGGTATCCGGAAAATCACTCAGCGTATTGGAAAACGCCACGGTAGCGCTTTGATACATCTCTCTGTGATAAAACTGCCGAGCGCTTTCGTATGATTTGCGCTCCAATTTGCTACGGAGCTCATCCATCAATCGGTTGGCTTCTTCGATGCGCGGACTCCCGGGATGGGTGTTGAAGTACAACTGAAATTCGTTGATGGCCTTGTAGGTATAACTTTGATCCAGACTGTATACGGGCGATTCCAAATAGGTACAATACGCTGCCATATAGGCCGACTCATCGGCATAAATGCTGTTGGGGAAGGTTTTATAGAGGTTCTTAAAGTGGTAGGCCGCCAAAATATTGTCTCGGAGTTTGTGCTGGGTCTGTGCGTAGTAGTAATACACTTCTTCGGCGCGTTTCGAGCCCCGGGTCGTGGTCAGCAAATCTTCGAACAAGGGATAGCACTTGTTGTAGTTCTGCTTGTTGTAGTACTCGATGGCCTTGTTCAGTTTGTATTCCGGATCGGGGCTTTTGAGCACTTTCTGATACTCGCTACAGGAAAACAACGGCAACAACAACCACAATGCCCAGCGAGCTTTCAAGGATCCCAAACCCATTCCTGATTCATGTGAATTGAAGCCAGCAAAGTTACGACCTTCGGCGCGATGCGGGTAGATCGTTCTTTGCCTTTTCCCTAGAACGCACCTTCTTCAATTTCCGTGTGCAGGGAAGGTGTCGAGTGCCTGATTGTGGGCGTACTGAAAGCGATGTATTTCGACCGTGTGACGGGCCTGCACTACTTCCGCAAAGCTGAGCAACTTTTCGGTCGCGATGTTTCCGAGCAAGGCATCTTCGGCAAAAGGACAACCCCCCAATCCAAGCATGGCTGCATCGAACCGACGGCAACCCGCGTCCCAGGCCGCTTGCAACTTCGCATGGGTATTTTCGGGGCGAGCGTGCAAATGGACTCCGAGTTCAATGGCGGGATAGGCTTGACGCACCGCCGAAAAAAGGCGACCAATGCGCTTGGGGGTCGCGATGCCAACGGTATCCGAAAGCGAAATCCAATCGACTCCGAGGGCCACCAATCGGCCTACATCTTCCAAGATGTATTCTTCGGACCACTCTTCTCCATAAGGGTTGCCAAACGCCATCGACAAATAGAGCACCAGATGCTTGTTGTTCGAAGCGCATTGGTCGAGCAGCTGTTGTACCCGAATCCAGGAATCTTCTTTGGTCGTTCCCAAATTTCGCTTTTGAAATTCCTCGGAAGCACCCAACGGAAACCCCAAATGCCGGATAAAATCGAACTCCATTGCCTCTTGGGCGCCGCGTTCGTTTCCCACGATCGCCAATAACTCTGTGGCGCTATTGCCCAAGTCCAGCTTCCGCGCCACCTGGGCTGTATCCCGGAGCTGAGGCACCGATTTGGGCGATACAAAGCTCCCAAAATCGAGCACGTCAAAACCGACTTGAAGCAATTGATTGACGTAGGCAATTTTGTGCTCGGTCGGAATCCAGGTCTCAATGCCCTGCATCGCATCTCGAGGACACTCCACGGTAAACATTCGCGTTGCGTCAACAGGGATTGGACTCATGGTGTAGTGGTTTCCGCGCGGGTTTCAGCCAAAGGAGACGGGGAGGCAAAACGCGATCGCCAAATCCATTGACCGGTTTCGAGTGCGTGGTTGAGTTCTGTAACAATGTCTCGCACAACCGTGGGCCCTTCGTAGACAAATCCGGTATACAACTGAACCAAATCCGCTCCGGCAGCCAGTTTCTCGATGACATCCGAGGCGGTGAAAATTCCGCCCACTCCAACGATGACCTTTTGAGGCAGAAGGGTTTTTCTCAACAATCGGACGGCCTCCGTCGACTTTTGGCGCAGCGGGGCCCCGCTCAACCCTCCGGCTCCGATGGATTCGATGATGGACTGTGGCGTTTTCAATCCCGTGCGGTCGAGCGTGGTGTTGGTAGCAATAACACCCTCCAATTGGAACTCATTGACCAACTCTGCCGCTTCGATCAAGGCTGTTTCGGTTAGATCGGGGGCCAGTTTGAGCAAAATGGGCAGTGGGGTTCCACGGTGGTTCTCTTCTTGAATGGCCTCGAGCAGTCGGCTCAAGGGCTCCTTGTCTTGTAAGGCTCTCAGGCCGGGCGTATTCGGGGAACTGATGTTGATGGTAAAGTAATCTACTTTATGGCGAAGCGCCTTGAGCGCATAACAATAGTCTTCGGAGGCCTTTTCGTTCGGAGTTGTCTTGTTCTTGCCGATGTTGCCCCCCAATAGAGGGCGGTTACTCGATGTGATGCGCTCTGCGGCTCGATCCACCCCCGCATTGTTGAACCCCATGCGATTGATCAGGGCCCGATCTTCTTTGAGACGGAATAAGCGCGGACGCTCGTTGCCCGGTTGGGGCTTTGGCGTCAGGGTTCCGATTTCGATATGACTAAAGCCCAGTGCGCCCAAGGCTGGATACACTCGGGCATCTTTGTCAAAACCCGCCGCCAACCCCACAGGGTGCGCAAAGTCCAAACCCATAATGCGCTGATTCAACCGGACGTCGGGCACAGCCCGAAACGTTCGTTGGAGTGCCTCTCTGGAAAAAGTGTGTTTTCCAGCCTGTTCCAACCAATAATACGCGCTGTGGTGAATCGACTCCGGATCGAAACGAAACAACAAAGGCGCCAAAAGAGAACGATAGACATTCATACCGACAAAACTACACCCGCGCAGACGAAGGGCTCTGCGCGGAATGCAGTACAAACGGTTTAACCCTCGCCTATCGGATCAAAACCTGTCGAGTCGATTGCATCGAACCCGATTGCAATACCAACGTGTATACCCCCGGCGCCAAATGCGCCACGTCGAGCGCGTGTTCCGTTGCGCCGCGGTTGTCCCAGGTACCCTTGATACACGACTTTCCGAGGGCGTCATACAACTCCCACCGAACCGACGAAGAAGTCGGGCCGGTCCAATGGGTCCACAGAATATCGTCGGCGGGAACCGGATATACTTCGACCGATCCTGCTCCCGAACCGGGATCGTCGAGACCAATCGAGGCCAAAGTCGAAGTGAGGGTATCGGAATCGCCGCATTGGTTGAAAACAATGAGCGTAACCTGCCAGAAAAATCCGGGGACCGGATAGGTGTGGAGCGGATAGCCCGAAGTGAAGTTGGTGCCTCCATCTCCGAAATACCAAGCATAGCTCGTCGCGCCAAACGAGGTAGACGCGTCGAACTGCACGTCCATTCCACCGGGTCCCGACTGCACCACAGTAAAGGTCCAAGCGGCCTTGGGTTTCACACACACCACAATGGGTATGGAAATCGAATCGCGATAGCCGCAGGCGTTGACCACCACGAGGGACACGTCGTAGTTTCCGGAAACCGTGTAGGTATAGTTCGGCTGAACCACCGTGTCGGTACTTCCATCCCCAAAATACCACTGGTAGTTCACCACATCAGGACCCGATGTGCTGCCGTCGAAGTTGAAGGTAGTACCTGAGAAGGAATATGTAAAGTCGGCGGCGATGGTGTCGCACACTTGAATCGTCTGGGCAATGCTGTCGGTAAATCCACACGCATTGGCGATCGCCAGAACGACGTTGTATGTACCCGCATTCGGATAGGCGTAGGTCGGGTTCAACCCGCTGCCCGTGGCCCCGTTGCCATAATACCACGTGTAGGAAGTCGGTACACCGGTAGAGGTCGTCGCGTCAAACACGGTGCTCAGGAAGGTGCTCGATTGGGTAAAACCAGCCGTAATCGGGATACAGACATCCACCATTTGGGTGAGGGTGTCAAACCCGCCACAGGCGTTGCTGTTGATCAAGGTGATCGCATAGGTCCCTTCCGCTCCAAAAGCGAAATTGGCCGTGGGTTGGAAACTACCGCCCAATCCGCCGAAGTCCCAATCGAAAAAGGCCCCGGTCGAAGCGCTGCCATCGACCGAAATCGTGGTTCCTGAAAGCGTATAGGTAAACGAAGCCACAGGAGGGGTACAACTCTGGGTGGTAAACGCAATGGGACCTACCCAACTCGAACTGTTTCCAGAGCCACACTGCGTCTGCACGTAGAATTGGTAGGTTGTATTCTGACTCAGTCCGTTGATCGAATAGGGGCTGGTCACATTGGGAATCAAAATGCCCGTGCCGAGCACAAAGCCGGTAGGTCCAAATTGGATCGAAGAGGTCCCCCCTGCACCGGGTGTCCAAGAAACCGTAGCGCTGTTCAATCCCGTCGTTACCACCGCCAAGGCGGACGGATCTGGACAAGCCAATTGGGGACATTCGAGGGTATCGCTGAACAGGACTCCTGAGACGATATTGGCCCCTGCCGCGCGCTGATACAGCAATCCGCCGCTTCCGTCGAACAACTGAATGCCGCATTCGTTCGACCACACCCCGGCATTGACAAAACTCAATGCCACCAAATCTCCATCGCAAAACTGGAGCGGGAAGGTTTGCAGGGTGCCCGCTGCCAGCGTATAGTTGGTCGGTGTTCCACCGTTTACTGCGATTTGCAATTGATGGAAATTTCCACCGGTGCTAATCCAGCCGTCACCGAAATTGTCGGTCAACTGCAGGCTGAACGAACAACTCGACGCGCAGTTGAGGGTCGTGGCCGAAATCGGGCCCAACCAGGTGCTCACATCGCCTACTCCACAACTGTCGCGAACATAAATATCGTAGGCAGTGGTGGCCAACAATCCACTCACCGTAAAGGGATTGCTCGAGGCGTTCACCAAAGTACCCGTACCGGGAACAAATCCCGCCGGACCGTACTCAATCTGCCAATTCGACGAACCCCCACTCGTCCATCCCACTACAAGGGTCGAATCGGTTCCGCCGACCAAGGACAGTCCGGTCGGTGCGCTGCACGAAGGCCCATCGTGAATCAACAAGTCGTCGATGGCAATATCGCCAAACTGGGTCGGGGCGGCACCGGCCACCGAAACAAACCGCACTTTGATCGTCATATTGTCGTAGTCGGACAAGTTCACCACGCGTTCAAACCACGCATTGCCTTGGTCTCCAACAACACTGTCCACCGCCAAATCCCAAGTGGAGCCGTCAAAAACGTCCATTCGGTATTTACCGATGTTATTCCCATTCATACTGACCCAAACCCGCAATTCAGGATAGGTAAGAGGGGTCAAATTGATGTTGGGGGTTTCCAATGCGGCGGTCGTATTGGTTACACTTCCACTGGATTCTGCATAAACGTAATGTCCCGCCGCGGTTCCCAGCGTATGGTCGTTGGTCGGTCCTGTACCCCCGGTGGGGACGGTTCCCTGTCCTCCTCCCCAGTGGAATCCCGTAGCCGGATTCCGCACCCAACACGGATTGATCGTACTGCCCACGTTGTTGGTGCCCGTTCCTTCATTAAAGCCCGATTCGAAATTCTCGAAATAGGGCGTTAGAACCGTTCCGCAGGCGGTGCTTCCCTGAGTTGGACCTTCCCATTGAGAAACGTTGCCTGTGCCACAACTATCTCGGACGTAAAAATCATAGCTCTGAGAGGCGCTCAAGCCGGTCACGACAAACGGATTCGATCCAGCGTTGACGAGCGTTCCCGTGCCCGGCGCAAAACCCACCGGACCGTATTCCACCTGCCAGTTGCTCGCACCCCCGGTGGTCCAAGCCAAAGTGGCGCTATTGCCGGTGGTAGAGGTAACACTTAAATTGTTGGGATACAGACAAGAGGGCCCTTCGGCCAACGAAAAATCGTCGATGGCGATGTCACCCAACTGGGTGGGAGTCGTTCCTGTAAAGGCCGTAAGCCGAATTTTCACAGTTTGTCCAACAAACCCTGTCAGAATCCTTTGGTATTCCAACCACTGATTCCCCTGGTTTCCTACAATAGAATCGTAGCCATTGGTCCAGGTGGTGCCATCATAAACATCAATCCTCAATTTTCCGAGGTTGGCCCCGTACATATGGTACCAGAACTTGAGTTCAGGGTTCACCAAGCCCGTCAAATTGACACTGGGCGATTCCAGCAACGTGCTCTGACCGGGGGTGGTAAAACTGGCCTCGGCATACACATAATTGCCCAAACCGGTGGTGTGGTCTGCGGGAGGGCCTGTATTGCCCGTAGGGGTTGTACCCTGACCACCGCCCCAGTGATAGCCGACGGTGTCGCTGCGGAACCAGCAGGCGTCGATGGTGCTTCCGAGATTGTCGTTGCCCGTCCCTTCGAGAAAATCCTGATCGAAATTCTCAACATAGGGCGCTGTAGCCACTCCACACAATGTAGAGCCATTGATGGGCCCGGCCCAGGTCGAGACCACTCCGAGACCGCAACTGTCGCGCACATAGAACTGATAGGTAGCGGACGGACTGAGTCCGGTCACCGTAAATGGGTTCGCCGTTGCATTGACCAGCGTACCCGTACCCAATGCAAATCCGGGCAGTCCATACTCAATTTGCGCATTGGCCGCACCGCCTGAAGTCCAGCCCACTTGGACGGAGGTAGTGGAGATGGCCGTCGTTGTGAGGGCGGTCGGCGCGGGACAAGACGGGGCATTGGCCACAACAATATCGTCGATGGCGATGTCTACCTGGTTGTTGCCGCCCGCCAAACGGCTGGCCACAAAGCGAATCTGAATGGTGTCGCCGGCGTAGGCCGAAAGCGACTGAACCGATTCTAACCAAGCCGCATTGATCGATGTTTGTTGTTGACCAGTAAGGGTCACGGCATTGTTCCAGGTCGCACCATTGTTGTTCGAAATTTCAACCGCCAAAGAACCAATTTGCGCTCCGTACATATGGTACCAAAAACGGAGTTCGGGCGCCGTTAAACCCACCAAATTGATCAAGGGCGAAGTCAGCAAGGTGCTCGTAGCGGGCGAGTTGACTGTTTCGGTATACGCATAGCTACCGCTGCCGGTCGTGTGATCGGACGAAGGACCGGTATTATTGGATGGGGTAACACCCGTATTGCCCTTCCACCAATAAGGTGTCGTTTGGTTCCGAATCCAGCATGGGTCGATGGTTCCCGCTCCAAAAGTGGTGCCCAAAGTCCACAGTCCGTTGTCAAAATTCTCAACGTATGGCGTCGCCACCACTGCGCACAGCGTCGTGAACGCAATTGGGCCTGCCCACGTCGAGGTATTGCCCACCCCACAACTGTCGCGCACATAAAACTGGTAGGCCGTGTTGGGCGTGAGGCCCGAAATCAATTGAGGACTCACCGCATTGGCAATCAACGTTCCCGAACCCAATGCGAATCCCGTAGGACCGTATTCAATTTGACTGAACGGAGTCCCCAGCGCATTCCACGTCACCGAAGCGCTCGTTGAACCTACGCTCGCCACGGCCGGGGTAGTGGGCGGAATACAACTCAGGTTTTGACCACAATCGGCCGAATCGTTGTACAAAACCGCTGGTGGCGTGCCCCCCGGGTTGAGTTGGTACACTGTGGTTCCAAAGGGATCGACCAACGTAAGCCCGCATTCGTTGGCCCAAGGCCCTGCATTGAAGAAGGTCAGTTGGATGGGATCATCTTGACAGAGGTATACTTGGAAACTCCCATTGTTTCCCGCTGCCAAGGTAAAGGGCTGGGGAATCCCTCCATTGACCACTAGATCAACACGGTGAAAAGCTCCAGTGTTGGCTTCCCAGCCATCGCCGAAGGTGTCGGTGAGATTCAGGGTATACAAACAACCGCTGGAACAGCTGTAGGTGGTCGTAGCCACCGGACCTATGGCAAAACTGACATCGTTGAGACCACAACTGTCGCGCACATAAAACTCGTACGACGTGGCCGGAGTCAAGCCGGTTATTACCGCTGAAGTGCCCGTAGCCGGAACAAAAGTGCCCGTTCCGGGGGTAAACCCAGGAGGACCGTATTCGATCAAAGCATTGGGCGCTCCACCACTGACCCAAGCCAAGCTGACACTCACATCGGTTTGGGCCGTGATGCTGAGCATCGAAGGCGCCGGACAGGTGGGCGCGTTGTCGACCCTGAAATCGTCGATGGATGCGTCACCAAAGCCCCCGTTGCGGGTCCCTATGATGCGAAATTGCAGCGTATCTCCGATGTAAGCCGTCAAAGGAACAATCGCCTCCAGCCAAGGAGCCGTCAAACTGGTTTGTTGCTGCCCTGTCAAGGTCCAAATTTGAGCCCATCCGCTTCCATCGTTGGCTTCCACCGCCACAGTGCCTGTAAAGCCCCCATACATGTGGTACCAAAACCGCAATTGTGGGGTCGTTAAAGCCACCAAACTAATGGAAGGACTGACCAAATTGGCCGTGTTCCCTGCCACACCAAAGGTCGATTCGAAGTATACATATTTTCCGGTACCCGTTGTATGGTCTCCAGCAGGTCCTGTATTGAACGTAGGCGTCTGTCCAGAGCGCGATCCCCAAAACAGTACACCTGCTGTACCGGTAGGCGGGCCCGGGCTTCTCGACCAACACGGATCGATGGCATCGTTGAGGTTGTTGTTTCCTGTTCCCGAAGTCCAACTGTTTCCGTCGAAGTTTTCAAAATATGGAGCGATTTCGGGCACACAGGTCGTTACCAGCGATACAGGGCCAACCCAAGCACTGCTCCCACCGGTACAACTGTCTTTGATATACACCTGATACGTTGTTCCCGGACTCAAACCGGACAATGTTCCAGGGTTGGTTAAAACAGGCACTTGGATTCCGTTGCCGGGCGTAAATCCGGGTGCGCCATACGAGAAAACCCATGTTGACGCTCCACCCGTGGTCCAAGACAATACCCCAGAATTGGTGCTGGTCGAAACCACCGTCAACCCCGAAGGCTGAGGACAAGCGGGGGCTTCGAGAATGGAAAAATCATCGATGGACACATCTCCAAATCCACCGAGCCGGTTGGTGGTGAATCGAACTCGAACCGTATCGTCCGACACAGAAGAAAGAGGAACCACGGCTTCTTGCCAAGGCGCGGTTTCAGAAGTCTGTTGTTGACCCGTTAAAGTCCACACACTGGTCCATCCCGTACCGTTGTCAACCTCTACCGTCACGGTGCCGATGTTGGCCCCATACATATGATACCAGAACCGCAACTCAGGAATGTTGAGGGGGGCCAAATCGATCTGTGGACTGATGATCGAAGCGGTCGTCCCCGTAGCGTTGGTCGCTTCTGTAAAAATGTACTTGCCCTGATTGGTACCCAGCGTATGGTCAAAGGCCGGACCAGTGTTGAACGATGGAGTCGTTCCCAAAGCGGTACCCCAGAAAAACGATGAAGGAAATCCCGTTTGGGTTCCCGGAATCCGACTCCAACAAGCATCGATGGCGTCGTTTTGATTGTTTCCCCCGGTTCCCGTGGCCCATAGGTTGCCGTCAAAGTTCTGGGTATAGGGTGCCGCAAAGGGCAAACAGGTCGTTGTAAACAGAATGGGGCCGGTCCACTGGCTGACGTCACCAGGGGCACAACTGTCGCGAACCCAGGCTTCATAAGCGGTGTTTGGCGTCAATCCGGTCAACGTAAATGGGTTGGCCGAGGCCGACACCACGGTCCCTCCTCCGGCGCCCACGCCTGGGGCCCCGTATGAAACATTCCATTGAGTCGCACCGCCTGTGGTCCAACTCAAAGTTGTCGAGGTCGATCCGATCGATACGACGTTAAGGCCTGTAGGGCTAAAACAGCTCGGAGCATTTTCGACACGGAAATCGTCTACGGCCCCATCGCCTTGACCGCCATTGCGCACACCGCGGAATCGAAATTGCACAGTGTCGCCTGCATAGGCTGTCAATGCCACGACTGCTTCAAGCCAAGGAGCTCCAGCGCTGGTCTGCTGTTGTCCCGTGAGCGACCACACATTGTTCCAACCCGAACCATTGTTGACAGCGAGTTCCATCGTACCCATGGAGAAACCGTACATATGGTACCAGAATCGAACCTCCGGTTGGGTCAAACTGCCGAGATCAATCAACGGACTCAAAATTTCTGCGGTCGTCCCCGTCCCACCAAAAGTGGACTCCAAATAGACATACTTTCCGGCTGCGGTAGCCGTGGTGTGGTCCACCGAAGGACCCGTGTTAAATGTGCTTGGCGCACCGGCTTTGGTACCCCAGAAAAAGGTTCCGGTAAAACCGGTCTGTCCGCCGGGCGTTCTTCTCCAGCAAGGGTCAATGGCATCGCTGGCGTTATTGTTGCCCGTTCCGGAAACCCAACTCGAACTTGAGAACGGCTCGAAATAGGGAGCAGAGACGGGAAGACAATTGGTTCTAAAGGCGATGGGGCCAATCCAAACGCTGACATCGCCCACACCGCAACTGTCGCGGACGTAGACCTGATAATCGGTGTTGGGGGTCAAACCCGATAACTGAAAAGGGTGCGTAGTGGCAGTTACCACGGTGCCTGAACCCAAGGCAAACCCGGGAGGGCCGTATTGTACATTCCAAAAACTGGCTAAGCCGGGAGACCAATCCAAATTGGCATCGACCGCCCCCACGCTCAGTGCCGTGAGGTTATTGGGCTGAGGACACGTAGGCGCCTCTTGCAGGCTAATGTCGTCGATTCCGATATCCCCAAAACCGCCCAAGCGCGTCGTGCTAAACCGTACCCGAACCGTATCGTCAGCAAAAGTGGGCAGGGGAACGATGGCCTCAAGCCATGGAGCGGCTTCCGAAGTCTGCTGAGCTCCGGTCAAACTCCACACACTCTGCCAGCCACTGCCTCCGTTTACTTCCACATTAAGCGTTCCAATATTGGTTCCATACATATGGTACCAAAACCGCAATTCCGGAACATTGAGGGGGATGAGATCCACCGGAACCGTAATGAAATTGGCATTGTTTCCAACTTGCCCCAAACTGGATTCCGTGTAGAGATACTTTCCAGTACCGGTGGTGTGGTCCGCGCTCGGACCTGTATTAAACGTATTGGTCGTCGCGTTCTGAACCCCCCAGAAAAAACTTCCGGTAAACCCACCCGCGGCATTTCCGACCGGATTGCGGGAATAACAGGCATCGATGGCATCGCCCCCGTTGGTAAAGCCCGTTCCCGAAACCCAAGAAGCACCCGAGAAATTCTGAACAAAAGGTGCGAGCACGGGCAAACAGGTCGTACGGAAACCCACAGCGCTTGTCCAAATGCTTACATCGCCCGGAGCACAACTGTCGCGAACCGTAAAAGAATAGGGGGTATTGGGATTGAGTCCTGTCAACAAATAGGGATTGCTCGGAACGTTGATCAGCGTCCCCGTTCCCGGAGCAAAACCCGGTGCGCCATATTCGATTTGCCATTGGGAGGCGCCTCCGCTGGTCCAAGACAATACCGCCGAAGTCGGCCCGATGTTGATCACCTGGGGCGCTGTCGGAAAAATACACGTCGGGGGCGGAATATGGGTAACCGTAACAGACCAGTTGTTGTTGAGTTTGTTGATATTGGTCAAGCACCCCCCTGCATTGCTGAACGTTCTGAAGGGATGGATGTAAAACTTCAAAATACCCGTTGCACTGACCCCGTTAGCCAAATTCAAACCCGTGCGGGCGTAGGTCATGGTACCGGCCGAATTCCCGACCCCTTGGGCCAAGGCCGCTTCTTTTTGGCCCGTCGTGGTGCACTCCAAATAGCTGAATTGTTCCGACATCCACCCTGTGCCACCCGCAGTCATCGTATAATTGACTGCAATTGAGGTTACCACGTTTCCCGCGGGAATGGTGACGGTGAGGGTATCTCCACAACTGCTTTCAATGGCAGTAGAAAAAGGAGCGCCCGTATTGAACTGGGTCCCTCGATCGCCCAAGGTGTAAGTGGCAGTCGTGTTGATTTGCGCGTGCAAAACAAGACTCATTGCGCTGAAGAACAGCGAAATAAGAGTAATATACCAATTCCTCATCGCAAAAAAGTGGGGGTTAGGACCGAACGAAAATAGAGCCTTGAACTGCTGAATGAATCATTTCGAGCGCTGTGGTCGCGTAAAAAGCGACTTTCGATGAGCGCTGATGGGCACTCCCTCCTCTTACATTGCGCTTTAACATACTTATTCACAAGGACGTAATAATCCCAATAGGAGCTTGTTCAATGCGTTCTACCTTCGTCCCAAACCGAAAGTTTGGGCATGACGCTATTTCGTTTAGTGTGGGTGGTTGGCTTTCTATGCACAGGACTCGTTGAGGCACAGAGCATCGGGCTGTTAAAATACCGAGGGGGCGGAGACTGGTATGCCAATCCCACGGCCTTGGGCAATCTGATCGAATACTGCAACCAAACGTTGGGCACGAGTCTCGAAGCCGAACCCATTACCGTCGAGCCCGGATCCAACGAGCTTTATAGCCAACCTTTTGTCCATATGACAGGACACGGCAATGTGGTGTTCTCCGAAGGCGAATTGGATCACCTGCGCAAGTGGCTCGATGGAGGCGGGTTTTTGCACGTCGACGACAACTACGGAATGGACCCCTTTGTTCGACCGTTTTTGGAGCTATTGTTCGAAGACAGCCCCCTCGAAAAAATTCCGCCAGATCACCCTATTTTTTCAAAGCCTTTTGCCTTCCCCGAAGGACTCCCAAAGGTCCACGAGCACAACAACAAAGCGCCCGAAGCCTGGGGCATTTTTCGCAATGGTCGACTCGTTTTGTTGTACAGTTTTGAATCCGATTTGGGCGATGGATGGGAAGATCCCGGGGTCCACAACGATCCCGAAGAACTCCGCCAACAAGCCTTGAAAATGGGTGCCAACCTCGTTTGGTGGGCTTTTGTCCGATAGGGAGCCATTGAAAAATAAGAGCGAACAAGGGATGGTGAAATTTTTTGGGTATGGGGGGAGTTCGTTTGCAATTTTCAGTTTGAAGTTTGCAGTTCTCAGTTTGCAGCTCGTAGTTGAAAATGGAAATTTCGGGACAGCGGAAATTTCTGGAGACTGGGGAAAATAGTTTGCAGTTTGCAGTTGACAGAGGAAATTTCCTGGGATCGCCATAAAGTGGATTTATAGTGATAGTAGAAAATCTTTTCGGAGCCAATGCCGCGCCAGAAGAACGGTGACTGTAATTGCATTTGTCTGAGAATTGCGATATTAACGACAAAATCAACACATCAGATACCTACGAGGAGACCGACCCCCAGGCGTATAAAACCTCTCGACTCCGGGTAAGATGATTTAGAGAACCCAAGGCAGCGACGCCAAGTCGCACCCAGCAGGAACGGTCCTTTAGAATCGCGATACCTTTCGATTTAAGAAAGAGGCACAAATAGGACAATCGGCAATGATGGACCGGACCTCGGCCGAAGGCCGTCAACCAATAAGTTCCGCTTAAAAAAAGCTCGTTTCTTTCCTTCTTTCTTTGGAGCAGCAAAGAAAGAAGCCCCCCGCGGGAGCGGAGTGCACATAAGAGTCGTAGAGAGGGAATGAACAGCGCAGGCCATCTTTGAATGCTTATCGGCGTAGCCGGAAGACTTCGGCCCGAAGACCCAGAAAAACATTGGAGAACAGGAATTCAATCAATAAGTTGTAGGCTTTATTCTGCTGAAATGAAAGCCTTGGTATGCTTAAAAAAAACTTCTCGCCACAGAAATATCCTGTGCCCCGAAAGAACCGTTCCGAGATGACTTCATCCCATCAGAGATCAACGAGTTGTCCGGCGACCAAAGTGATTAAGACCCCTCGTCTCCAAAGAATCTGAATAGACTGGTTTTTTTTACTTTAAGCTTTGCGTTGAGCGCGCTCCCAAACCGCAGATTGCCGTTTGTTCAGCCATCGGAAAAATCCGGCTATAACGGCATAGTTCATAAAGCAGAAATAGAACGGTACATAACCCGGACCTTTTTTGCCTTTTCGGGCATCGATCCATCCCAAAACGGCCAGCGCATAAAAGCCCATTTGGGCCACGAGTAAGAACAGGAAGGGCGCTCCATAAGGTGCGAGAATCACATTGAGCATAAGAAGCACCGGAAGGGCAAAGGCAGAGATCGACCAGCGCAACACCCGATGAGAGACGTACATCCAACTCAACAAGGGTTGCTGAAATGGATTGAGGACAAAACCCAGCCGAGCCATGGCCTGCCATCCTCCTGCGGCAATTCGAACTTTTCGTTTGAATTCTTCTGAAAAATGTGCCGACGATGATTCCATGGCGTAGGCTTCGGGCTCGTACAAAAAGCGATATCCTTTTTTGGCAATACGCATCGATTGAACGAAATCGTCGAGAATCGTGTCTTCTTCGAGCGATTCGAACAAATCGGTCCGGAAACTCACCAATTCACCTGCTGCCCCCACGAGGCTCCACAGTTCTGAATCCCATCGCTTCAAAGTGCTTTCGTACTTCCAATAGAGTCCCTCTCCTTCTGCCTCGGTAGTTCCGTCCATTTTGACGCGCTTTTCCCCAGATACCCCTCCCACTTTGGGGTCCTGATAGTGGCGAACCATCCTTTTGATGGCCTCCGGATTGAGCCAGGTATTGGCATCGCAAAACACCACATAGGGTGTTTGTACATACTGCATCGCGCGGTTCTCTGCAGCACTCTTGCCGGCGCGTATGGGTCGATGCAAACAAGTTACCTCGGGGTACTCCGCCAATAATTGTTCGCTCCCGTCCGTAGAACCATCGGTGATAAATAGGACCGAAAGCCGATCGGATGGATAGTCCAGTTGCCGCGTATTCTCCAATTTTTCCCGCAGTACCGCTTTTTCATTAAAGCAAGGAACCACCAACGTCACCGCAGGCCAAGTAGCCGGGTCATCAAGTGTCGTTACCGGCCCGAAAATTCGCTTGATTCGGACCAACAGCAGCAGGATCAAACCGTATCCAACATAGGTATAGCCCACCAACCCCAACAATACCCAAAAGAGCCAAGTTCCGTAGATCATCGCTCTTTTTGGGGGCTGAAATAGTGTAAAAAATAACGCATTTGTAGTGCGAACCGCTTCCAGAACGCATTCCAAAGACTTCCATCCAATTCTGTGCGACGCATGCTCGTCCATATTTGGCCTTCGGTCGAAGAAACCATGTTGACGCCACCGAGTTTGCCCAATTCAAAGGCCAAGGTTCCATCCGAACCCCGAACTACGTTGACATCATACCCACCGGCTTGCGTTGCCAAGTCCTTTTTAAACCCCATTCCTGCTCCTCCACAATTCAAATGAGGGCGCTTGAAGTCCTTGATCCAAATACCGACATACTTCAACCATTGGTAGAGCATCAAACTGAGCGGATAGCGTCCATCGTGGGTAAAAAAAGCGTGGAGGGAGTACACGCAGGCAACGTTGGGTTTGTCGAGGGCTTTCACCAAGGTTTCGACCCACCGTTCAGGATACACCGTATCGGCGTCTGCCGAAAGAACATATCGTCCCTTCGCCTCAACAATTCCCCTTTGTCGCGCCCAGGCATATCCTTGATTTGACTCTGAAACATAATGCGCGCCCAAGGCCCGAATAGACTCGGCCGTTCGATCCGTGGAATTGTTGTCGACCACAATAATCTCCATGGGATAGCGCGAGCGTTGTTGGGACAAACTGCTCAGCGCTGCCACAATATTTCGCTCTTCATTCCATGCAATCATGCAAATAGAAACCACGGGGGTTTCCGATTGCAATTGGGTCAAACGATGGCGAATGTTCTCCAACTCTATTGTATCCAATTCGGCAATGGACTTGCCGAAGTACTTCAAATGCGATTGGACCGAACGATTGGGTTTAAATCGAAGCATCGTATACTTGCTTATAGTGGTCTAAGACACTCTGGGCCATTCGCTTTCGGCTAAATCGCTGTGCGCGCTCCAAACCCGCCAGCTTCATTCGCTGTCGTTCATCAAAATCATTCAAAACTGCGATCAACCCCCTTTTCATGTCCTGCACATCGTCGGGGTTGACGTAATGAGCTGCCTCCAGTCCTATTTCGGGCATCGACGACGTGCGCGAACAAATGACGGGACAACCGCTGGCCATCCCTTCCAAAATAGGAATGCCAAAGCTCTCTCGCTTTGAAGGATAATAAAGTGCTTCGGCCAAATTCAATACCATAGGCAAATCCCGGTTGTCCAAATAACCTGTAAAGATCAAACGCCCTTCCAATGAATCGCGTTCATCTAGGCCAAACCAAACATTTAAAATTCCCGGATCAAGATCGCCTAAGACTAAAGACATTTTGGGATCCAAATCCGGCAGGGCCAAAAGAAAACTCTGAATAGCCAAACGCGTATTCTTCTTGGGGTCTGTATTTCCCAACATCAACACAAATCGATCTGGAAGGCTATATCGCTTTCTTACTTCGTCTTTTAAAACGTCCCCCTGAACAATGCCAAAATGCGAACCCACCGAATTGTAGACAACGTGAACTTTGGATAAATCGAGACGAGGAAACATACGGGAAAAGTTCGATGCCTCGAAATGAGATACGGTCAATATTTTCCGTGCTTTTTCGAGAATATTTCTGACGACCACACGGCGGTAGAAATTTCCAAAACGCTGATAACTGGAATACCCCTTGGCCCACAAAGGGTGCGTTTCGAAGTAGATCAGGTCGTGTACCGTTACGATTAAAGGGACACGGATATTCAATGGGGCTGTATTGGCTGTACAATGCAGCAGATCAATTTTATACTTCTTTAACAGTCGAGGTAAAGTCCATTGTTCCCACCAGGCATACAACCCGTTCCGAACCACGACAGTGAAATTGTCTGTAGAAGGAATTCGGTCGAGTTCCTCTGCTGCATTCACAAAAATAAAATACTCATTTTCCCGATCAATTTCCTGAAGTCCGCGAATCAATTCCAACGCCACAAAATCCATCCCGTGTTTGTGCCTTCGACCAATCCGTTGTGCTTCAATTCCAATCCTCATAAAATCAATGTATCAAATTCCAATAAACCCCCTGTACAAATGCGCGAGCCAGATGGAAATCTCCTTTGATCAACAAGGTGAACAAGCCCTTTGGAAGACTGATAAAACAAAAAAACAACATCGAAATGAATCGTTCCTTGAATGCAAAATTTCTGCGTGCATAGAGCAATCGATTCCGCGTCATGTAGTAGGTTTTGAGCGCGCTCAATTTCCCGACCGACACCGATTCCTTGTGGTGTACCAGTGAGGTACCAACATAAATCACTTGATATCCCGAACGCAACACCCGGCTGCACCAGTCCAATTCTTCGTAGTACAAAAAGTAGTCTTCGGACATCGACCCCACCGTTTCGAGCACCTCCTTCGACACCATCATGGCCGCTCCGTGGATAAAGGCTGTGGGTCGAATATCCAAATATTGACCTACATCTTTTTGTCGATAACCGACGGTCGCATTCCGGATCGTAAAGGGATTCATCGGTGTGCTCCCGGCATATTGAATCAATCCCGGTTCGTCGAAATAATGGATTCGGGGACTGACCATCCCTACTTGCGGAAAATCAATAAAAGCGCGCACCAAAGGCTCGAGAAAATCAGGCTCGACCTCAACATCGTTGTTGATGAACAAAACAAAGGCACCGGAACAATGGGACAATCCATAGTTATTGCCTCCCGCAAAACCCAAATTCGACCCGGAAAACAACAGCACAATCTCGGGAAAAGCCTCTGACAACCAGCGACAATCTTCCTTAGAACCATTGTCGACAACGACAACTTCAATGTTGGGGTACCGAATTCTGCGCAGCGAACGCAACAAATCGGCCGTTACGGCGGCCTGGTTGTAGTTCACTGTCAGAATACTGACCAAAGGCGCATCTGACAAGGCTTTCTGGGGGCTTGATCCGGCCAAAAGTAGTACTTTCGGCTTGCCCTATCGAATCGAGACCCTTCGAATATGCGTTATTTTGTCTTCCTGCTGTGCGCAGGGTTTGCTGCCTTTTCTTCCCAAGCCCAGAACCACCAGAACGCGCCTTTGCTCGAATTGGGTAAAAAGCCCATGGGCGTCCTCGAAAAGAACGTCGATGGTTGGATGATGAGTCTGGATGGACAATGGATGCGCGAAGACAACACCTTACGCATTCGGGCGAATGCGCGGGACGAGAAGGCCTACGAGAGCAAAGATGCCCAATTGGGTTTGGACAACATCGAACGACTCGAAATGCGGGAGGCATTTTGGGGTACCCACCGCATTTTCTGTTTGACCAAATACATTCGAGAAGGCCGTTTTCGGTATACCCAGCGGGAAAGCGGGTGGAAAGAACAGGTGGACGCGTGGTATTGCCTCATAGATCCCGCCGATTTGGATCAACTGGCGTCGATCGACGATACGTTGTTTCACAAACTGGACATCCGCCTTCTCGATGCAGGTTGGCTTCGGAACACCAAACCCGGTGATCTCAAAAAAACCTTGGAAGGCCGGGCGCGCCCGAACCCCCAATTCGAGCGAACCCTGACGCTCTATGTGAAATACAGCGGCGATCGTCAAAAAGTGCGCTTTTACCTCGTTTCTCTACATCCCCTTTTTGGACAACCTGAAGCTGTTCGGAAGGACTTCCAACTCAACGGAGAAAGCTTGAATGGTCGAGACGAAATTTTTCGATTGTGCCACTACGAATGTCCGACCTCCGAATTCCAAAAAGTTTTTCCGCTTAAATAAATGGCCAGAGCTTCTGCCTCCCACGGAACCTGGTCATCGGCCCCGAAAATGGGCCCTGGTGTTCTGATTCTGGTAGGGGTCGTCTTGCTCCTGGGTCTGGGCTATGTTATTGTGGCCTACGGGGCTTCGCCCGGATTGGGGGCCATCGCCATCCCCCCCCTCATTTTGGGGCTGCGCAGTGTCTTTATAGATCCCAAAAAAGCCCTGTGGTCGGTGCTGGCTTTTGGGTTTTTGCTTTCCTTTTTCAGTCGCTACTTTCCGGTTTTCACCTTTGGCTTGGTGGTGGATATTGCGCTTGCCGCCACCTTTCTCATTCTCTTCATTCGGGATTACCGGAAAATCCCTTTTGCCCGAGCCAACAACATTATTACACTGTTGATGGTGTTGTGGATGATTTATATGCTTTTGGAATTGGTCAATCCAGAGGCCCACAGCGCTCAGGCCTGGTTTTATTCTATGCGCGGAATCGCCTTGTATCAGGTGCTGCTCATTCCCCTGGGATTTATGCTCCTCGATTCGAGAAAGGACTTTTACATCTATTTGTATATCTGGATTGGTCTGTCTTGGCTCGGGATCTTTTGGGGGATGAAGCAACAGTATTTCGGGTTGGGACCTGTGGAACAGGCTTGGCTTGACAATGGGCAATACAAAACGCATTTGCTCTTTGGGCAATTGCGCATTTTCTCTTATTACTTCGATGCTGCCACTTTTGGGGCCGCCATGGCTCAATTGTGCATTGTTTGTGCCATCATGATGTTGGGTCCCTTTTCCAAGAGAAAAAAGCTCTTTTTTGCCGCGACCGCGCTCTTCTCTTTTTATGGAATGATGTTGAGTGGCACCCGGGGTGCCTTATCGATTCCCGGAGTGGGTGCCTTGTTGTTTCTCGTATTGAGCAAACAAACCCGGATTCTTTTGTTTGGCATTTTATTCTTGCTGGGCAGCTTTTACTTTCTCAAGTACACGAGTATTGGGCACTCCAACTACCATGTTCAACGATTGCGTACTGCCTTAGACCCCAACGACGCTTCGCTGAATACCCGCTTTCGCAATCGCGCCTTGCTCACGGTCTATCTTCAAGGCAAACCCTTTGGTGGAGGGGTGGGCACAACATCGAGTTTTGGTCGTCGATTTAGTCCGGGCACGTGGTTGTCCAATTTTGAACCCGACGGACTGTATACCCGGATCCGAGCCGAAACAGGGATTGTGGGTCGGAATTTTTATGTCGGCATGTGGCTGTTGATTTTGATTCGAGGTTCGTGGCGAACGCTCCGAATGGCCCCGGGAGAAAACAAGACGATTGCCATGGCCTTGTTGGCGGCTTTTGCGGGTATTTTGATGTCGAATTATGGAAACCCGGTGATGTCCCAATTCCCTATTTCGCTCCTGACGTTTTTGTCCTTGGTGTTTATCGAACAATCCTATACCTGGAATGAGGAAGGGCAGGAAGTCGAACCCTCCACTGTACACCCTCAAAAGCGGATTCGCAGCAAGCTCAAGCGTTCGATGTTGGGGCTCAAAAGCAATAAGGGATAGAGGGACAGCGGAAGCTCCTGGGAATAGTTTGCGGTTGGCAGTTTCCAGTTAACTGTTATCAGGGGACAGTTATCAGGGGACAGCGGAAATTTCTGGGGACTGGGGAAAATAGTTCGCAGTTTACAGTTGACAGATGTCAGGATCCAGCATTGCCGTAAAGTGGATTTCTTGTTAAAGTCAGTACATCTTTTAGGAGCCAATGCCGCGCCAGAAGAACGGTGACTGTAATTGCATTTGTCTGAGAATTGCGGTATTAACGACAAAATCAACACATCAGATACCAACGAGGAGACCGACCCCCAGGCGTATAAAACCTCTCGACTCCGGGACCCGCCAGCGACGCCGAGTCGCACCCAGCCGCAACGGCCAGTGAGCCTTGCGGCGCGACCTCGGCCAAAGCTGTAGCGGGTGGACAAGAGAGGTTGCGCCGGTCTAAAAAAGCTCCTTTCTTTCCTTCTTTCTTTGGAGCAGCAAAGAAAGAAGCCCACCGCGGGAGCGGGGTGCACAAAAGAGTCGTAGAGAGGGAATGAACAGCGCAGGCTTATCTCCTTTCCTACCTTTAAATCGTACCGCCGCGATGCATCGCGGCCCTACAAAAAGCATCATCGGCGAAGCCGGAAGATATCTACCCGAAGACCCAGAAAACACAGGAGTACAGGAGTTCAATCAACAGTGGTAGGTTTTATTCTGTTGAAATGAGATCCTTAGTAGGCTTAAAAAAAAGCTTCTCTCCCCAGAAATATCCCGTGACCCGTTATCAGTTTGCAGAAAGGAATTGAGGGACAGTGGAAACTTTTGGGGGGACTGATAGAATAGTGCGCAACAAAGGCTACAGGCCACCCTCTCTCCCCCTCAATATCCCGTGAACCCTCTTACTTCCCGAATCCCCCAGTAGTGCTGAACTCGGAACGCAAAACACGCTTGAGGAATCGACGAAGACTCGAGCGCTGTTTGTGAATCTCGCCCACCACTTCTTCCATATCCTCGGGCATGCAGCCATTGAGTACGAACATGGGGGGATTCTCTACGCTCTGGAGGTAAACATCGAGGACGTTTTCGTCGGCCTTTCTCAAGACACGGCTCGCGCGGAAAATCACGATGCTTAAGTCGACTTTTTCCAACAGTTTTACGGGCAAACGCGACTCCAACAAGGGGGGCAAATTCAACAACACCCAATCGGGCGAACCTTGGGCCGAAGTGGTCGGTTCCAGCCGAATGGACGAAAAGTCGACAGCAGAATAAAAACGACTGTCGGGTCGAAAAACGCACTCTTGATAAGCCCGTTCTCCTTCCATCTCAAAGGGCTTAGCACGCCAAATCTCTACACGCTCCTGCTGGTTTGCCAGTTCATTGGCAAGTTCGTGCGAAATGCGTCCTGCGCCTTCTCCGGGTTCGGTACCAAACACCACCACGTATTTGGTTCGCCCCGATATGCCTTTCATGGCCAATTGGACATTTTGGACAATCATACTGATAGAACGGGTAGCCAAGGCGTTGAGATCGACGCGTTCCTTTTTGCCAATTCTCGAGTTGATAATCGGATAAACCCCCAACATGCTCAAACCGGTCAATTCTTCTACCCGGCTGGCCTTTCGAAGACTCTGGTCAAAGAAGTCGGCGGCAAACACGATGCCGAGCGGGAGGAAAAAGCCCAATACCAAACCGGCCAAAACCAACATCAAGCGTTTGCTCTTCTGCGGGCTGAGCGGATAATAAGGCGGAACCGTGACCACCAAGCCACCACTGGTCAGGGCCTCGCTTTTTTGTTTGAGAATCGCTTGGTTCATGCTGTGCAGCAATTCCAAATAGTTCTTTTCGTCGATTTCGATTTCGCGCAACATTTGATTGCGCTTCGAACCCAATGGCGAAAACTCTTCGTACACCTGATTGAAATACTTTTTTCGCTTTTCGATCACTTCGATCCGTGCATCGGCTTCATCGACAGCCAAAGATTGCTGCAACCACTCCGCTAGAAGATCTTTAATATCGACACCTTCCTTGGTTCGGCTGTATTGATATCGCTTGAGGGATTCGGTTTCCAATTGCGCCTTGAGCTCCGTAGCCTGCATCCTAAGTTCATCCAGCTCCTTGCGATTTTGAGAATACACCTCCATGGAGGCGATCTTGGAATTCAAATCGGCCAGTTTCTTTTTTTGCTGAACGATTTCCGTACCAAACTTGAGAATTTCTTTGTTTAGACTGAGGTTGCTTTCGAGTTTTCTCAAAGAAGCCATGGCGGAAGAACGCGCTTGCAGTTCCTTTTGATATTCGCTTTCAACGGCTTCCTTCATCACCACAAAAGACTTGGTCTGTTCTTCGTGGTTCATGATGGCATTTTCGGCATCAAAAATTTTAAGTCGTTCTTCTCCATCCTGCAACTTCTTTAATGCGGCGGCCGTCTCTTGACGGAAATACTCGACGACATCATTGCTCTGCCCCAATTTGATGTCGGACATTTTGCGCGTAAACACCTTGTTGAGGATCCCCAAGGTCTGTTGACATATTCCAGGGTCTTTCCAGCGATAATTGATTCGAATCAAGTCGGAATTGCTCACCCGATACACTTCAATTCCGGATATGGCTTGATAGCTATAGGGAGACTGAGGCGAAAAAAACAAGCGCTCAGTTCGATCCGCCGTGGGATACTGAATTTTATACAATTGAATGCGTCGATAAATGCTATCGACATTTCCATCCCCTCTCAAGGCTTCCATTTCCTCCATGGGCAGCAATTCTTGCAACTCCGCATAGGACTCGACCGTTAGACTTTTCCCATCGCCCAGACCGAGCGCCAAGTGTTGGGCCAACAGACGCTCTCCGACTTCTTCAAGGGTTTGGCGAGATCGAATTACGTTGATGAGGTTGTCAAAGGCATTGGCCGTCGAGAAGTAATCGACCGTGGTTTTCTCTACATCCACCACGTTTACGCCCGAGGCCAAACCGGTAAAGATTTCTGTCTCGCTTTGATATTGGCTGGGGCTATTAATCGTCAAAAAATACACGAGTCCCCCCAACAAGACGGAACACAACACAAAAATTTTCAGATTCTTGTTGAAGAGTCTAAAAAGATGGATGGCATTCATCGCAGTTGGGACTTTTCGAATTTGCTAAACGGTACGCCGACCAATCGTTCGAGACGGAAATAGGTGTTGCTGAATTCAGTGCGCAACTCTTCGTATTGGCTGTAGTATTTCGCCCTGAGTTCGGTGGTCGTACCGAGGTCTTCAATCGACAATTCTCCATCCATAAATCGGATGTCGCCCATCTCTTTAATCAGTTCAGAGCTCTCCTTGGCTTCGCTTTGGATTTCGAGCAAACGGCGAATCAGGAACAACTTGTTGTATAGTTCGATGACCTGATCCTGTACCAAACGCCGGGCCTCTTCCCTTTTGTGAATCTCCGTATCGAGCCAACTCTCTGCCATTCCAATGCGCTCGTTGCGCGTAAAAATGGTCGAAAGCGGCATCCGTACACCGAACGTATATTGTTGACCTATGGTGATATCGTCGAGGGCCACACTTCCGAACGTACCCACGTTGACATTGGCCCCCAAAATCACGTCGCTAGTCCAACTCTTTTTGGCCATGCTAATCTCGTATTCCCGGACTTTAATTCGCGAATCGTAGTAGTTGAGTTCAGGAGAGTGCACCAAGGCCGTATCAATCAACACATTCAAGGGCGGCAACACACTCCCCAGATCATTCGAACGCTCGATGGCATTCAGCCGATCTTGTATTGAATCCAAAGCAGTCGTGGCCACTTGGGCGTTCACAGCCCGATCCAACCCGAACAAGGCGAGGAAGATCCAAGTTCGAAAGAGCAAAACGGGGGTTTTCATTACACGCTTTCTTTTTGAAAAAGGGCAGGTATAGTTCTCAATATCAACTTTATGTCGTTGCTCAAAGAGTAATTGCGCGCGTATTGATTGTCAAGCGATTTTCGCTCTTCGTCGTCCATTTTGTTTTTCCCTCTTTTCATCACCTGCCACAATCCGGTAATTCCGGCGGGGGCCAAAAAGCGTTCGCCCCAGTCGTCGGAAGTCAGTTGTTCGGCTTCATACAAGGGTAACGGACGATTCCCGACAATCGACATATCGCCTTTGAGCACATTGAACAATTGAGGCAATTCGTCGATGCTCGTTTTGCGAATAAAAGCGCCGACCTTGGTCACCCTCGGATCGTTTTTGAGCTTGATAAAGGTGGCTGCATTCTGACTTCGCTTCAAATCCAGATATTCCTGCTCGCTGAGCGGAGTACCATCTTTGTGAATCAACACCATCGAAGCATTTTCAATCGGAACTTCCGTATTGCGCACCACTTCGGGTTTGGGGACCACATCTTCGGTGTACTGATTGAGATGCAGAAACTCCCGAATGCGCCGATCGGCATCGGGGTACATGCTTCGAAACTTATAAAAATCAAAGATTTGATAGCCCGTGCCGACCCGTTTTGAGATATAAAACACCTTGCCCTTGCTTTCAATTCGAATGGCCAAAACGGTGAGCAGCATTAAAGGAGACGCCAATAAGATTGCCACACTGGCCACGACCAAATCAAACAACCGTTTGTCGAGTGGAACCCGATAGGATGGAACCCGGGGAGGGATCAGCGCTTTGGGTCTTCCCTCCAATTTTCTCCGCTCCAATTCAGCCCGCAAATGTTTGAGGAAATCGATGCGCTCCAGAACAGTAGACACCTCGAGCGGTTTGACGTAGAGCTCGGCGATTCCCAATTCAAGCAGCCGCTTTCGTTCTAGATGATCTTTTGGCTTTTTGAGCAACACGTAGAGCACTTTCTGCGCTTCTAAGGGCTCGCGAAGCAAAGCGAAAAGTGGCTCACCCTTCAGCCCTGGGATCTGACTTTCGACCAACACCATATCGAGCTGGGGTTGGGTTTCAAAGAATCGATGAAACGCGACCCCGTTGGCAAAATGCACAAAATGACACGAAGGGCTCTCTTCAAAGGCCCGAATCACAGCTGTCCAAAACGTTTTGAGCCGGGCATAAAGGTATCTGTCCCTGAGGTTTTTAGGGATGGTTTTGGACGGATTTTGATTTTTAGTACCCCCTAAATTTTAAAAGGTGAGTAGTTGCTGTCGGTCGGGGGGTGGTTTTTCAATTTCAAAGGGATGATCGAGCCATTGGAAGAGATCCATTTTGGCGAATGAGGCCAGTCTCAAGAATCGGGACAGATTGGACAGGTGCCAAGCG